>WBZL01002208.1_pt1 | contig 19194 bp, 15 predicted proteins | sample 5204291 | NCBI WGS metagenome assembly WBZL01 (sample SAMN12344345, study PRJNA552823) | activated sludge metagenome | biome: Activated sludge suspended growth; feature: Nitrification reactor; material: Wastewater; isolation source: activated sludge from nitrification reactor of wastewater...
CCGGCAGGCGGCGCTCGAAGCCGCTCGCATCGATGCAGCTCGGCGACAGGCCGAGCAACTGGAAGCGGAACGCGTCGAGGCGGCCAGGCTGGAGGCGGCTCGACAGGAGGCGGCTCGACAGGAGGCGGCTCGACAGGAGGCGGCACGGCAAGAGGCAGCTCGGCAAGAGGCGGCACGTCAGGAAGCGGCTCGACAGGAAGCGGCTCGACAGGAGGCGGCACGCGCGGCCGCCGACCGGGCCGAGGCGGCGCGCGTGGACGACGAGCGGCGCGAAGCCGCGCGGCGCGCCATCGGCCGGCAACTGGATGAAGAGGCGGCGCGGCGCGAGGCCGCTGCCAGCGCCGCGAATGCCGCCAACGCCTCGTCCGCCCGGCTGCCGTCGGCGAGCAGCCTGCGCCGCGGCCGGCTGTTCGGCCGCACCGATCCCAATGCCGAGCTGATCCGCTACGCCGAAGCCTGGGCGCGCAAGATCCAGCTCAACATGACATTCGACCCGGTGCGCGAGGTGGCCAGCCGCCCGCACACCGACCCGCTGGTCACGGTGGCCATCCGCAGCGACGGGTCGGTCGAGTCGGTCAGCTTCGTGCGCTCCAGCGGCGTCGCCGAACTCGACGACGCGATCCGGCGCATCGTGCAGAGCCTGCTGCCGTACGACAAGTTTCCGCCGGCGCTGGCGCGCGACTACGACGTGGTCGAGATCCGCCGCACCTGGCACTTCGACATGGCGATCCGGTTGTACTGAGCGATCACGCCGCAGCCGACGTGCCGCCATGCAATGCGGACGCGGCCGAGGCAGTGCCGATTTGGGCCGCCAAGTGCCCGCTGTTCGGGGCAGCACGGGCCGGACCGGTCGATAGGCTGATGCCATCCGCTGGCGATGCACCTGCGGCAGGGAGACGCCATGACCGACCTGGACCCCAGCGCTCACGGCACGATCGCGCACTACACCGATCGGCAGACCTTCACCATCGATCTCGAAGCCGGTCAGCGCTACCGCCTCGAACTGCGCGGTCTCGGCACCATGGATGGCGGCAGCCTGAACCTGTACGTACAACCTGTCTCGGGTGAGACGTGGCTGCTCGACACGGCAAACGCCTATGGTGATGCGCAGGGTGTGGCCAGGACCGTCTTTTCGCCGACGCACAGCGATACCTACTCCTTGACAGTCTCGGGTTGGCTGGGGTCCGCCCCGTCCATCGACTACGAACTGCGCGCCGTGCCCGTGGTGGCCGACGACCAAGGCGATGTCCCGGCGACGGCCACGCCGCTGATGGTGGGTGAGCACGTCAGTGGTGTCCTCGGGCCCGATGGCGACCGCGACGCCTTCATGCTGGATCTGAGCGAAGCGGGGCGCTATGTCGTCACGATCGAAGGCGGCGACATCGACCCGGTGCAGCGCGTCAGCGCCGAATGGTTCGGCGCCGATCACGAGTGGCTGGCCTGGAACGGTGAGCTGAGCTTTGCCGTTTCCGCGGCGGCGCCCGGCCGGTACTGGCTGTTGCTGGAGGCGCCGGTGTGGGACCTCGAGTGCCAGGGCGAGTACCGGGTATCCGTGCGTCCTCAAGAAGACGACCATGCCGACCTGCCGGGTCATGCCACCTCATTCGTGCTGGGCGACGTGCTGCACGGCACGTTGGACCTCGCTGGCGACGCCGACATGTTCAGCACCACGCTGGAGGCCGGGCAGACCGTGTTGCTTCGGCTTCAAGGCGAGTTCGACGTCCAGAGAGGGCCGGGGCTCGTGGTCAGGCATGACGGTGAATTCGTCACGAGCGGCCATTTGTTGTCGGACTCGACTGAGCGTCAGGTGCATTGGACCGCCCGAGAAGCGGGCACTTATGTCATCAAGCTGCAAGGCCGGGCGCCGGTGGCTGCCTACACGCTCCTGACGCAGGCGGCAGCAGCCGACGATCATGCGGACGAGGCCGTGGACGCGACCGCATGGGCCGTTGGGGATGTGTTGGCGGCGGCCTTCGAGCACGCCGGCGACGTCGACTGCTTTGCCCTGGAGTTGCAGGGCGGCACCCGCTACCGGCTCGACCTCAGGGGGACCGACGGTCAACCCACGGGCCAACTGGCCGTCGGGTCTGTCGACGCATCGGAGACCGGCTCCTACATCGACGGTGGCTGGCGGGCTGGCATCGTCACCTTCGAGGTCGCACAGGGCGGTCGCTATGCCGTCACCGCGCTCGCAGCAGGGACATCGGGCGCGTACACGTTGCAGGCCCAGGCCCTGCCCGCCGACGACCACGCCGACTCGGCGTTCTCGGCTACGCCCCTGAGTCTGGGCGTGCCGATCGACGCCACCCTCGATCCAGGCCACGACCGCGACTGCTTTTCGTTCGCCGCCGAGGCCGGCCAGGCCTACCGGTGCATCTTGATGGCTTTGGACGATGCCACCTGGCAGTCCTACGAACTGGATGTGGGGGACGCCGCTGGCAGCCTGTCGGGCATCAGTCGACTCGGGGCCACGCAGGGCGAAGCGTTCACCAGCGAGCCCTTCGTCGCTCACGGCAGCGGCCAGGTCACGCTGGCACTGGCGGTCGACGCGCCCAACGGTGGACGCTACCGGGTCAGCGTCGAGCTGGCCGATCCGGCCACGGCCTACAACCGGGAGGCCACCGCGATGGGTGCCCTGCCGCTGGGCAAGCCGCAGGACGATGTCGTCGACCTCTCCGGGTCGGCGGGTGCAGACCAACTGCGCGGCAGGGACGGCAGCGACGTGCTGCGCGGCGGTCCGGGTAACGATGACTTGTTTCCGGGCGGCGGCCACGACACGGTGCGCGGCGGGCCGGGCTTCGACGTGGTGCACTTCGCAGGGCCGCTGGCCGACTTTGCGGTCGTGCCGCCATTCCCCGAATCATGGGAGGTGATCGACCAACGCGCCGATGGCGGCACCGACCTGTTGGTCGGCGTGGAGCGGCTGGTCTTCGACGACGCCACCTTGGCCGTGGACTTCGCCGGCCATGCCGGGACCGTGTTGCGCATGTCGGTGCTGTGCGCCGGCAGCCCCGGCGTCGATCCGTACCAGATCGCCGAGGCCCTGCGGCTGCTGGATGCCACCGGCCGCATCGACGCTCTGGCCGACTTCGCGTGGAACGCACTGGGCGGACCGATGCACGACGCATCGGCCTCGCACGCGTGGCTGGTGCGTCTGGCGCAGGACCACGTCCCCGACCTGCTGCCGTCGGAGAGCGACGTGCAGCATTGGGTGCAGACGCTGGACGCCGGGCTGATCACGCCCCAGGCCGCGCTGGCCCTGGCCTGCGATGACGCCGCCACCGCGCAGCTGGTGGACCTGATCGGTCTGGCCTACTGGCCGATCTGGCTGCCGCCCGAAGGCGGCTGATCGGTCCAACGTTCGGCTTGGTTGGCAGCGCATGGTGCCCGGCAGGCAGATGCCGAACCCTGGCTCCGGCAGTGCGCGCCGGTGGCGGCATCGCACGGACATGAGACCGACCGCCGGCTGACGCTCGCTGCGGTTGATCGTTGCGGAGCCGCCGCAGCACGCGTCGCGCCATTCAGAACGTTTCAGAAATGGCGATGCACCCCCTCGGGGCGAGCCGCGCACAGTGCAGCCACCCGCGAGCATCGCGGGGTCATCACCAAGACTGAAAGGGAAGGATCATGCAGACGAGACACATCCGCCGCGCCGTCATCGCGGCAGTCGCCATCGGGACGGGTTTCGCGTGGGCGGGCCCGAGCGAGACCTGCACCCAGGGGACCACCCGCGGCAACTGGGTCTACACCTGCGAGGGCACGCTGCCCACCGCGGGCGCGCCGGCCAACACGCGACTGCTCGGCCTGTGCAGCGCCAGTCGCACCGGCTACTGGGACTGCAGCGGCAAGCTCAACCTCGGCGGCACCGTGCTCGAGCAGACGCTGAAGGGGCAGGCCTACAACCAGTCCAACTGCACCGGCACGATCACCTACGACAGCACGGTGGGTGGCCAGCCGGCGGGCACGCTGGACATCTTCTACGTGATCTCCGACGGCGGCACAGCGATCAGCGGTCTGCCCACCAACCCGGGCGTCGTGCTGGCCTGCTCACTGCATCGCATCGGCAGCCGTAACGATTGATCCGCGCCGCCGCGGCGGCGACACTTCCGCGATGAACCGAGCGCCCCGCGCCCAAGGGGCCGACCCCGCGGCGGCCCCGGATCGCCATGGCTTCGATGGCGGGCGGGTCGAGATCGACCTCGCGGCGCGGCGGCTCTACGTGGCCGGCCACCCGGCCGCACTGGGCGGGCGCGCCTTCGACCTGCTGGCCGTGCTCGTGCAGCGCCGGCAGGCGGTGTGCAGCAAGGACGAGTTGCTCGCCTGCGTGTGGCCGGGCCGCGTCGTCGAGGAGAACAACCTCCACGCCCAGATCACCGCGTTGCGCCGGCTGGTCGGCAAGGATGCGATCGCCAGCGTGCACGGCCGCGGCTACGCCTGGACGCTGGAGCCCGACCGGCCGAGAAGCGAGCAGCTGTTCGGCCGCGACGCCCTGCTGCGGGCCGCCGCGGCCCTGCTCGAGTCGCCGTCGACGCGGCTGCTCACCTTGCACGGTCCCGGTGGCGTCGGCAAGACCCGCTTGGCGCGCGCCCTGCTGGACCGCGACCGGGCACGGCCCGACGGCCGTTGTTTCGTCGAACTGGATGCCTTGCATGCAACGGCCCAGGTGCCAGCGGCTCTGGTGCATGGACTGGGCCTGCGCCCCACTGGCCAGGAGGATCCGCTGACGCTGCTGGATGCGCACCTGGCCGAGCGCCGGCTGTTGCTCGCGCTCGACAATGCCGAGCACCTGGACGGCCTGGCCGCCATCGTCGACAGGCTGCTCGACGCGGCACCCGGCCTGCAGGTGCTGGTCACCACCAGGGTCCGCCTCAAGCTCGAGCGCGAGGTGGCCTTGGACGTGCCGCCACTGCCGTTGCCGGCCGAGGCCGACGGAGACCCCACGCCGGCAGCGTCGCTGGACCTCTTCGTGCAGCGTGCGGCCGACCAGGGGCATCCGCTGCCGCAACGTCACCTGCCCGCTGCACGCGCCATCTGCCGGCGGCTGGATGGATTGCCGCTGGCGCTGGAGCTGGCGGCCGCGAGGTTGCGCGTGATGGACGCCGACACCTTGCGCGGCGAGCTCGATCGCTCGCTGCGGGTGGCGGGCGCCGGGCTCGATGCCCCGGCGACCAGGCAGCGCAGCCTGCACGACACGCTGGATTGGAGCGTGGCGCTGCTGTCCCCGGGCGCGCGCGAACTGCTGCGCGTGCTGGGGGCCTTTCGGGGCGGGGCGCGCCTGGACGCGCTGTTGTGGGTCTGCACCGACCACGACGCCACGGTCGCCGACGATGCGGCGCGCGCGACCTGGCTCGACCGCCTGGCCGAGTTGATCGACATGAACCTGGTCCGCCGCCAGCACGGCGGTGACGGCACGCTGCGCTACACGATGCTCGAGACGATCCGCGAGTACGCGGGGGTCATGCTGCAGGCCGACGGCCGGGCGACACGTTGGATCGGGCGTCACGCCGCATGGGCCACGGCCTTCGCTGCCGAGCAGGATGCCGCACTGCGCGATGGCGGACGGCAGTCGGCCCTGGCGGCGTTGGATGCCGAGCAGGCGAATCTGCGCGCGGCCTTGCGCCATCTGATCCGCGAAGCGCCCGATGCCACGGCCGCGCTGCGCCTGGCCGGCCACTTGACCTGGTGGTGGTACTTCAGCGGCACGATGGTCGAGGGCCGGGAGTGGCAGGACGCTGCGCTGGCGCTGCCGGCACCCGCCGCCGACCCCGAGGCCAGCGCGCACCGCCTCGAGCGCACCCGCGTGCTCACCGGAGCCTGCCGGCTGCTCTTCTACCTGGGCGACAGCACGCGCGCCATGGCGATGGGCGGCGAGGCGGTGGGCCTGGCCCGCGCCGACGGCGACCCCGAGCAGCTGGCCTGGGCGCTGCATCACCTGGCCCTGCCGATGCGGCGTACGTCGGCCAGCACCTGCCTGGCGCTGCACGACGAGTCACGCGCGTTGTTCCACCGGCTCGGGCACGCCTGGGGCGAGGCCTTGACCACGTGCTACGGCGGCATTCCGCTGGCGTTCGATGCGACCCTGCAAGCCGAGGCCGAACGGCGCCTGACCGACGGCCTGGGTCAGTTCGAACGACTGGGTGACCGCTGGGGCAGCACGGTGGCCGACCAGTACTTGAGCGTGATGGCGCTGCGCCGAGGGGACCTGGCCGTCGGGCAGCTGCATGCCGAGCGGGTGCTGCAGGCCGCCGATGATGCCGGCGACGGCTTCCGGCGGGCCAGCGCGCTGCATCAGCTTGCGCGGCTCGCGATCGCAGGCGGCCGGACCGACGACGCGCTGGCGATGGCGCTCGAAGCCACACGATTGAACGCCGACCAGGGCCGGCACGGCTACGCTGGTCAGATGCTGGCCTTGATTGCGAGGTTGCTGGCTCGGCGCGGGCAGGATCGCCTGGCTGCGCGCATCGCCGGCGCCGCGTCGATCGATCGGGGACCGATGCTGATCCCTGTCGTATTGGCCGAGGAGCAACACGCCAACGAGACGGCACGCTCCATGCTGCGCAACCGGCTGGGGGCACCGACCTTCGACCGCTGTTTCGCCGAGGGCAGCACCTGGAGCCTGGCGCAGGCGATCGAGCGGATCGCGCGCGACACGCCCCCCCGCCGGGCTTGACCGGGGCGGCCGGCGCGGCAAGACCGCTGGTGGGGCCAATGCGGGCGTATGGCCCCTTCGGGGCACGCACGTCGGGCTTCAATCCCCTTGCAACCGTACTCAGCCCCGGGCCGTCGTGCCGTGCGGGCGCAGGTGGCGTCGGCACGCTGCCGTCATTCATTGCGCACGTTTGTTTAGGGTTGTCGGACACATGCGCGCGTGCGCAGCGAGCAATCGAACTGCACCGGCCTGAGGGCAGGTGTCCGACAACCCTAAACATGAGCGGTCGGTCACGGCGGGCCGCTTCCGCGGAACTGGATGGCAGGCGTCGTGTCACAGGCAACGGGGCCCGACTCGAACCGGGTTTCCCACACGTTTGATACAGAAATCTGTATCATGTGCGCATGAAGACCACTCTGAACTTGAACGATCAGCTGTTGGCCGATGCCAAAGCGCTTGCGGCCCAAGAGCGCACGAGTCTGACGCGATTGATCGAGGAAGGACTGCAGCTGCGCCTTCGCGCGAAGATTGACACCGTTCCTCGCGGTCGGGTTCGTTTGCACGTGTTCAAGGGCCGGGGCGGTCTGGTCAAGGGAGTCAACCCGCTGAGCAACAAGGCGCTGCTCCAAGCCCTTGGCGATGACACCTGACGTCAACGTGTTGGTCGCTGCTTCGCGCAGCGACCACCCGCACCATGCCGTCGCGCGCGACTGGATCGAGGAGGCGATCGGTGCCTCCAGGACCGGCGCAAGGTTGACGCTGATGCCGATGGTGCTGGCCAGCTTTCTGCGGCTGGTCACCAGCCCGAAGGTCTTCCAGTTGGCCACGCCGATCGAAGATGCGGTGGCTTTTGTCGACGCGCTCATGGCCGAGCCTGGTGTGCAACTCGCGCCGTTGGGCCCGGAGTGGGCGAAGTTGCGGCAGCTCTGCCTGGACAAGCAACTAGGAGGCAACGATCTGCCCGATGCCTGGTTGTCGGCAGCCGTGGTGCACCTTGGCGAGCACCTCGTGAGCTTCGATCGAGACTTCAGGAAGCTACTCTCGCGCAGTCAATTCACGTTGCTTGCAACTGCGTAGAGTGGCCGCTTCGCGGTGCGAAGTCTCGGCGACCGGACGTCTCGCCCAGGTCGACCCGAGCCTACCGCGCTGTAAGAGACCTGCCGTCGAGGTGGCTCGGCCGGGCAGCGACGACATCAGCGTCCACTGCCTGTCGTACTGCTGACGCTCCTGGTTGGCACTGCGTCCGACTCGAATCTCGGCTTGATGGCGCACATCTTGAGTAGGCTCGATGCCGTCAACCGGCTCCTTACGCTGCACTGCTGCCGCAGCCACCGCCATCCCGACCGGCAGCCCAGGATCGACACCTGCCCTACAACAGCCCCATCTCCTCCAGCCGCAGCAGGATCGGCGTGCGCTCCATGCGCGCCACTTCGCGCCAGTCGCGGTCTTCCACCGCACCGATCAGCGCATGGAGCAGGTTGAGGCTGGCGCGCGGCTGCGCAGCCTTGATGCGCGCATAGACCTCGAACGGATCATGCGCGGCCAGTTGCTCGGGCGTGGTGATGCCCATGCCGGCCAGCCAGCCGCGCGACTGCGGCCCTAGGCCGCGAAACGATGGCGCGCCCGGGCGGCGCCTGTCGGCTTCGCCCGGGTCGTGGCTCATGACGATCTCTGCAACGTCAGTCCCCTTGCAGGGCGCGCCCTCGCAGAGCTCGGGCCCCTCCTGAGGCGCGCGACCGTGCGCAGGCACGGTCGCACGTCCTCAGTCCCCTTGCAGGGCGCGCCCTCGCAGAGCTCGGGCTCCTCCTGAGGCGCGCGACCGTGCGCAGGCACGGTCGCACGTCCTCAGTCGGCCTGCTTCCTCAGGAAGGCCGGGATCTCGATCTCGTCCATGCCGTTGTTCGACAAGGCCTCCACCTTGGCCGCGGCGTGGCTGCGCGCGTTGCGCCAGACGCTGGGAATCACCGCCTGGTCGAAGGCACTGGCGCTGCCGGTCGTGCCCGCGGGCTGCACGGCCTGGTTGAGGATGGGCAGGTTGTCGGTGCCGGTGCGCATCGCGCTGGCCGACTGGTGCGTGGGCGTCACCACGCTCAGCGGCGGGGTGCGACTTTCTGCCCTCCTGATGCTGCTCAGCCCGGTGGCGATGACGGTCACGCGCAGCTGGTCGCCCAGGCTCTCGTCATAGGCGGTGCCGTAGATGACGTGGGCGTCGTCGGCGGCGTAGCGGCGGATGGTGTTCATCGCGTTGCGGCTCTCGGCGAGCTTGAAGGTCTGCTTGCTCGCCGCGATCAGCACCAGCACGCCGCGCGCGCCGCTGAGGTCGATGCCTTCGAGCAGCGGGCAGGCCACGGCCAGGTCCGCCGCCTTGGTGGCGCGGTCGGGGCCGCTGGCGCTGGCGGTGCCCATCATCGCCTTGCCGGGCTCGCTCATCACCGTCTTGACGTCCTCGAAGTCGACGTTGACGAGGCCGGGGATGTGGATGATGTCGCTGATGCCGCCGACGGCGTTCTTCAGTACGTCGTTGGCATGCGCGAAGGCCTGCTCCTGCGTCACGTCGTCGCCCATCACCTCGAGCAGCTTCTCGTTGAGCACGACGATCAGGCTGTCGACGTTGGCCTCGAGCTCGGCGACGCCGTCGTCGGCCTGCTTGGTGCGGCGCTTGCCCTCGAACTCGAACGGCTTGGTGACCACGCCGACGGTCAGGATGCCCATCTCCTTGGCCACGCGGGCGATCACCGGCGCCGCGCCGGTGCCGGTGCCACCGCCCATGCCGGCGGTGATGAACAGCATGTGCGCGCCGCTGATCGCGTCGCGGATCGCGTCCACCGCGTCCTCGGCCGAGGTGCGGCCGACCTCCGGCTTGCTGCCCGCGCCCAGGCCCGAGGTGCCCAGCTGCACCAGCGTGCGCGCATTGCTGCGGTTGAGCGCCTGCGCATCGGTGTTGGCGCAGATGAAGTCCACACCCTGCACCCCTTGCGAAATCATGTGCTCGACGGCGTTGCCGCCCCCGCCGCCGACACCGATCACCTTGATCTGGGTGCCCTGGTCGAATTCCTCGATCATCTCGATAGGCATGTGAACCTCCTAAGGTTTTGCAGTTGCCAACTGAATCAAACAAACATCCACGCTCACGACGTCGTCCACGAGGCCTTTCGGCGGGCCTCTTCGTTCTCTCAGAAATTCCCCAAGAACCAGTCCTTGGCGCGCCCGAACAGGGTCGACATCGACCCCGCCTGCGCCGCCACCTTGTGCCCCCGGGCGCGCGCCAGGCGCGCCTCCTCCAGCAAACCCATCACCGTGGCCGAGCGCGGGTTGGCCACCATGTCCGCCAACGCGCCGGCATAGGTGGGCAGGCCCTTGCGCACGGGCTTCAGGAAGATGTCCTCGCCGAGCTCCACCATGCCGGGCATCACCGCGCTGCCGCCGGTGATGACCACGCCGCTGGACAGCAGCTCCTCGTAGCCGCTCTCGCGGATGACCTGGTGGACCAGCGAGAAGATCTCCTCGACGCGCGGCTCGATCACACCGGCCAGCGCCTGGCGGCTGAGCATGCGCGGCGCGCGGTCGCCGAGGCCGGGCACCTCCACCTGGTCGGACGGGTCGGCCAGCAGCTGCTTGGCCACGCCGTGCTCGACCTTGATCTCCTCGGCGTCCTTGGTCGGCGTGCGCAGCGCCATCGCGATGTCGCTGGTGATCAGGTCGCCGGCGATCGGGATCACCGCGGTGTGGCGCACGCTGCCGTCGGTGTAGATCTGCACGTCGGTGGTGCCGGCGCCGATGTCCACCACCGCCACGCCGAGCTGCTTCTCGTCCTCCGTCAGCACCGCGGCGGCGCTGGCGCTGGGGTTGAGCACCAGGCGCTCGACCTCCAGGCCGCAGCGGCGCACGCACTTGATGATGTTCTCGGCCGCGCTCTGCGCGCCGGTGACGATGTGCACCTTGACCTCGAGGCGGCTGCCGCTCATGCCGATCGGCTCCTTGACCTCGTGGCCGTCGATCACGAACTCCTGCGGCTCGACCAACAACAGCCGCTGGTCGCCGGGGATGTTGATGGCCTTGGCGGTCTCGACCACGCGCGTCACGTCGACCGGCGTGACCTCGCGGTTGTCGCGCACGATCACCATGCCGGTGGAGTTCTGGCCGCGGATGTGGCTGCCGGTGATGCCGGTGTAGACGCGGTCGATCTTGCAGGCGGCCATCATCTCGGCCTCCTTCAATGCCTGCTGGATGCTGGCCACGGTGGCATCGATGTTGACCACCACGCCGCGCTTGAGGCCGTGCGTCGGCGCGACGCCCAGGCCGGCCACGCGCAGGCTGCCGTCGGCCAGCACCTCGGCGGCCACCACCATCACCTTGGCGGTGCCGATGTCCAGGCCGAAGACGAGGTCCTTGTTCTCTTTGGGCATGGGAAGCCTCGGCGCTGCAATCAGGGGTTGGGCTTGGCGCCAGTGGGCGCCAGCGTCGTGGTCACGCCGCGCAGGCGCACGGCGTAGCCGTCGGCGTGGCGCAGGTCGGCGTATTCCAGCGGGGCACGGTAGCGGTCGGTGATCTGCCCGATGGTGCGCACGAAACGCTCGGTGCGCGCCCCCACCTCCGAGGGGCTGCCACGGCCGAGCTCGAGCGTGGTGCCGTTGTCCAGCAGCACGCGCCACGAGCCGCGCGTGGACAGCACCATCTGCTCGATCTCCACCTGCAGCGGCTCGAGCGCGGGCCTCAGGCGGCGGTACATCGCCAGCATCTCGGCCGAGCGTCCCTCGGGCCCGCCGAAGGTCGGCAGGGCCTCGTCCTCGACGTCGCCGACGTTGGCGACGAAGACCTCGCCGTAGGTGTTGACCAGGCGGTCGTCGCGCTCCTCGCCCTGCCACAGCGCCGCGGCGCGGTGCTCCTCCAGCCGCACCACCAGGCGATCGGGCCAGACCCGGCGCACGACGGCCCGGCGCACCCAGGGCACGGCCTCGAAGGCGGCGCGCGTGCGCCGCAGGTCGACCCCGAAGAAGTTGCCGTCGAGCACCGGGCCGGCGTTGGCGCGGATGGTGTCGACGCTGTTGCGCTGCACCTCGCCCTCCAGGCGGATCGAGCGGATCGCGAACCACGGCGAGCGCGCCAGCCACAGCAGCAGCGCGGTGCCGAGCATCGCCACCACCACCACCACGATGCCGCCGCTGACCCAGTTCATCAGGCGCACGTCGCCGGGCAGCGCCACGGCGGCCGGAGCGGGAGCGGTGCGGGTGAGGCGGGCCATCGTCGCGCTCAACGGGTGGAGTCCAGCCGCGCCGCGGCCAGCAGCTGCAGGCACAGCTGTTCATAGGGAATGCCGGCGGCCTTGGCCGACATCGGCACCAGCGAGTGGCTGGTCATGCCCGGCGAGGTGTTCATCTCCAGCAGGAAGGGCCGGCGGTCGGCGGCACGCAGCATCAGGTCGGCGCGCCCCCAGCCGCGGCAGCCCAGCGCGCGGTAGGCGGCCAGCGTGATGCGCTGCACCTCGGCCTCCTCGGACGGCGGCAGGCCGCTCGGGCAGCGGTAGCCGGTGTCGTCGGAGTAGTACTTGTGGTGCATGTCGTAGTTGCCGTCGGGCGCGTCGATGCGCACGACCGGCAGCGCGCGCGCCGTCGCGCCGTCGCCCAGCACCGGGCAGGTCAGCTCGATGCCGTCGATGAACTCCTCGCACAGCACGTCGGGGTCGTGGCGCGACGCCAGGTTCACCGCGTCCTGCATCTGCGAGTACCCCTGCACCTTGGTGACGCCGATCGACGAGCCCTCGCGCGGGGGCTTGACGATCAGCGGCAGGCCCAGCTCGTCGGGCACCGTCATCAGCGCCTCGCGCTGCTGGCCGTCGGGCGACAGCCAGCGCCAGCGCGGCGTGGGCAGGCCCTCGGCGACCCACACGCGCTTGGTCATCACCTTGTCCAGCGCGATGGCGCTGGCCATCACGCCCGAGCCGGTGTAGGGGATGCCCAGCAGCTCCAGCGCGCCCTGCACGGTGCCGTCCTCGCCGTGGCGGCCGTGCAGCGCGATGAAGGCGCGCACGAAGCCTTCGTGGCGCAGCTCGGCCAGTTCGCGCTCGGCGGGGTCGAAACGATGGGCATCGACCCCCATCGAGGTCAGGGCCGCCAGCACGCCGGCGCCGGACATCAGCGACACCTCGCGTTCGGCGCTGGTGCCGCCCATCAGCACGGCGGTCCTGCCCAGGCTGCGTGGATCGATGGTCATGGGAGCACCTTCGGGCGGCTGGACGCGCTCATGCAGGCTCTCCCAGCGCGTGCAGGCGCTGCGGCACGCCGCCGATCGAGCCGGCACCCATGGTGATGACGACGTCGCCGTCGCGCGCATGCTCGGCGATCCACCCCGGCAGCTGGGCCACCGCGTCGACGAAGGCCACCTCGCTGCGTCCGGCCGCACGCAGCGCGGTGGCCAGCGCCGCACCGGTGGCGCCGTCGATCGGGTCCTCGCCGGCGGGATAGACCTCGGTCAGCCACACCGCGTCCGCCTGGCCGAGCACGCGCACGAAGTCGGCGAAGCAGTCGCGCGTGCGCGTGTAGCGGTGCGGCTGGAAGGCCAGCACCAGCCGGCGCCCGGGGAAGGCCCCACGCGCGGCGGATAGCACCGCGGCCATCTCCACCGGGTGGTGGCCGTAGTCGTCGATCAGCGTGAAGTGACCGCCCCCGCCGGCACGCAGCTCGCCGCAGCGCTGGAAGCGCCGGCCGACACCGGCGAAGCCGTCCAGCGCCCGCTGCACCGGCTCGTCCGGCAGCTCCAGCTCGGCAGCCACGGCGATCGCCGCCAGCGCGTTGCGCACGTTGTGCTCGCCGGCCAGGTTGAGCTCGATGGACAGCTCGCCACCCTCGGGGCGCTGCGCGGTGAAGCGCATGCGGGCACCGGGCAGCGCCTGCACCCCGGTGCCGCGCCACATCGCGCCCGGCGCCAGGCCGTAGGTGACCAGCGGGCGCTCGATGCGCGGCAGCACCGCCCGCACGCCGGCATCGTCGGTGCACACCACCGCGGCGCCGTAGAACGGCATGCGGTGCAGGAACTCGACGAAGGCGCCGTGCAGCCTCTCCAGGCTGTGGCCGTAGGTGTCCATGTGGTCGGCGTCGATGTTGGTCACCACCGACAGCACCGGCAGCAGGTGCAGGAAGGACGCGTCGCTCTCGTCCGCCTCGACGACGATGTACTCGCCGGCGCCCAGCCGGCTGTTGGTGCCGGCACTTTCGAGCTTGCCGCCGATGACGAAGGTGGGGTCGAGCCCGGCTTCGGCCAGGATGCTGGCCACCAGCGAGGTGGTCGTGGTCTTGCCGTGCGTGCCGGCGATCGCGATGCCCCGGCGCAGGCGCATCAGCTCGGCCAGCATCACCGCGCGCGGCACCACGGGAATGCCGCGCTCGCGCGCCGCCACGACCTCGGGGTTGTCGGTCCTCACCGCGCTGGACACCACCACCGCCTGCGCACCGACGATGTGCGGCGCCGCGTGCCCGATGTGCACGCGCAGGCCCAGCTGCACCAGGCGTTCGGTGACGGCGCTGGCCGACTGGTCCGAACCCGACACCGTGAAGCCCAGGTTGTGCAGGATCTCGGCGATGCCGCTCATGCCGGCGCCGCCCACGCCGACGAAGTGGATGTGCTGCAGCGCGTGTCTCATTGCGGCACCCCCACGCACGCCGCCGAACCCTTCGTCGGCATCGTCGAGGACACGACGAAATGGATGTGCTGCAGCGCGTGCTTCATCGCGGCACCCCCGCGAGCTTCTCGATCTCGTCGGCCACGCGCGCCGCCGCATGCGGCCGGGCCATCGCGCGCGCCTTCGCGGCCATCCCGAGCAGCCGTTCGCGCGTCAGGCCGCGCAGCAGCTCGGCCAGGCGCGGCGCGCCCAGCTCGGTCTGCGGCAGGTGGATCGCGGCGCCGTGGCGCGCCAGGTGCTCGGCGTTGTCGCGCTGGTGCGAGGTGGTCGAGACGATCAGCGGCACCAGCAGCGACGGCACGCCGGCTGCGCACAGCTCGCTGACGGTGATCGCGCCGGCGCGGCAGATCATCAGGTCGCATTGCGCCAGGCGTGCGGCCATGTCGTCGATGAAGGGCAGCACCTCGGCCGCGACGCCGGCCTCCTGGTAGGCCGCCTGGACCTCGGCGAAATGGGCGTTGCCGGTCTGGTGCGTCACCTGCGGCCGCTCGGCGGCGGGCAGCAGCGCCAGGGCCGCCGGCAGCACCTCGTTGAGCGCACGCGCACCCAGGCTGCCCCCGACCACCAGCAGCCGCAGCGGCCCCTGGCGACCGGCAAAGCGCTCGGCCGGCGGAGGCAGCGCCTCGATCTCGGCGCGCACCGGGTTGCCGGTGACCACCGCGTGACGGGTCCGGGCCGCCGCCTCGCCCTCGAAGCCGAAGGCCACGCGGTCGGCCACGGGCAGCAGGCCGCGGTTGGACAGCAGCAGCGCGGCGTCGGCGTTGACGAGCATCAGCGGGCGCGACAGCAGCGAGGCCATCAGGCCACCCGGAAAGCAGACATAGCCGCCCATGCCCAGCACGGCGTCGGCGCCGCGCCGGCGCAGGATGCCCAGGCAGTCCCAGAACGCCTTGAGCAGCCGCAGGCCGCCGGTCAGCGTGTGCAGCCAGCCCTTGCCGCGCAGGCCGTCGAAGGCGATGCAGTCGATCGGCAGGCCGGCCTTGGGCACCAGCTGGTTCTCCATGCCGTGGCAGGTGCCCAGCCAGCTGACCGTCCAGCCGCGCGTGAGCATCTCGCGCGCCACCGCCAGGCCCGGGATGATGTGTCCGCCGGTGCCGGCGGCCATGATCACCAGGTGAGTCATGGGCGGCCCCCCCGCATCAGGCTGCGGTTCTCGCGGTCGACGCGCACCACCAGCGCCAGGGCGATCAGGTTGAGCAGGATGGCCGATCCGCCATAGCTCATCAGCGGCAGGGTCAGGCCCTTGGTCGGCAGCACGCCGAGGTTGACGCCGATGTTGATGAAGGCCTGCGAGCCGATCCAGATGCCGATGCCCTGCACCATCAGCCCGGCGAACACGCGGTCCAGCGCAATGGCCTGGCGGCCGATGACGAAGATGCGGCGGGTGAGCCAGAAGAAGGCCACGATCACCGCCGAGACGCCGACGAAACCGAGCTCCTCGCCGATCACCGCCAGCAGGAAGTCGGTGTGCGCCTCGGGCAGGTAGTGCAGCTTCTCGACGCTGGCGCCGAGGCCCTGGCCGAAGATCTCGCCGCGGCCGATGGCGATCAGCGAGTGCGTCAGCTGGTAGGCCTTGCCCTGCGCGTAGGCCGGGTTCCAGGGGTCCAGGTAGGCCAGGATGCGCGTGCGGCGCAGCTCGTCGAAGGCGATGATCAGGCCGAAGGTCGCCACCACGACGGCAGCGATCAGGAAGAACATGCGCGCGTTGACGCCGCCGAGGAACAGGATGCCCATCGCGATGGCGGCGATGACGATGAAGGCCCCCATGTCGGGCTGGCGCAGCAGCAGCACGCCGACGAAGGCCACCGCCACGACCATCGGCCAGACGGCCTTGAAGAAGTTCTCCTTCACGTCCATCTTGCGCACCATGTAGCTGGCGGCGTACATCGCGATGGCCAGCTTGGCCAGCTCGGAGGGCTGGAAGTTCAGCACGCCCAGCGGGATCCAGCGGCGCGAGTAGTTGACGACCTTGCCGACGAAGGGCAGCAGCACCACCACCAGCAGGATCAGCGAGAACAGGAAGACCCGCGGCGCGTGTCGCTCCCACACCGCCACCGGCACCTGCATGGCGATCAGCGCGGCCAGCAGGCCGACGCCGATGAACATCGCGTGCCGGACCAGGAAGTAGGTGGGCGCATAACGCGCGAACTTGGGGTTGTCGGGCAGCGCCACCGAGGCCGAGTAGACCATCACCAGACCCAGCGCCAGCAGGGCCAGCGCCACCAGCACCAGGCTGTGGTCGAAGTCGGCCAGACGCGCCGGCCGCGCGCCGAGCTGCAGGCCGTCGCGCACCGGCAGGCCGACCACGCGGTCGCGCCGCGCCAGCAGCCGCTCGCGCAGCGCCGCCAGGCCGAGGCGCTGGGACAGGACGCCGATCACGACAGCACCTCGCCGCGTTCGGCGGCCAGCTCGTGCACGGTCTGCACGAAGACCTCGCCGCGGTGGACGTAGTTGCGGAACATGTCCAGGCTGGCGCAGGCCGGACTCAGCAGCACGGCATCGCCCGGCCGGGCCTGGCCGAAGCACCAGCGCACCGCGTCGGGCAGCGTGGCGTGGGTCTGCTGCGGCACGCCGCTCGCGTGCAGGGTCTCGGCCAGCCGCGGCGCATCGCGGCCGATCAGCGCCACGGCGCGCGCGAAGCGCTGCACCGGCGCGGCCAGCGGCGTGAAGTCCTGGCCCTTGCCGTCGCCGCCGAGGATGACGACCAGCCGCGCCGGCGCCTTGTCGGCACCCAGGCCCTCGAGCGCCGCGACGGTGGCGCCGACGTTGGTGCCCTTGGTGTCGTCGAAGGCCTCGACCCCGTCGAGCGTGCCGATCCACTGCACCCGGTGCGGCTCGCCGGCGTAGTCGCGCAGCGCGTGCAGCATCGGCGCCAGCGTGCAACCGATGGCCGTGGCCAGGGCCAGCGCGGCCAGCGCGTTGGCGGCGTTGTGGCGGCCGCGCACGCGCAGCGCGTCGGCCGGCATCAGGCGCTGGAGGTGGATCTCCTCGTCCTCGCCGGGCTTGCGCCTGATCGTCTCGTCGGCCGGCAGCGCCCGCACCAGCCAGGCCATGCCGTTCTCGACCACCAGGCCGAAGTCGCCCGGCCGCTGCGGCGCGTCCAGGCCGAAGCGCAGCACCGCACGCGGCGGCGACGTGACCTTGCCCCGCCCGGCCTTGGCCGGGGCGGCCGGCGCCGGCTCCATCGCGGCGACACGCGGGTCGTCGCGGTTGAGCACCAGCACCCCCGACGGCCCGAAGATCCGCGCCTTGGCCGCCGCGTATTCATCCAGGTCGCCGTGCCAGTCGAGGTGGTCCTGCGTGAGGTTGAGCACCGCGGCGGCGTCCGGCGCGAAGGGCTGGGTCGCATCGGCCAGCTGGAAGCTCGACAGCTCGAGCACCCACACCTGGGGCCACTCGTCGGCCGGCGTGTCCAGGGCCTGCGCCAGGCGGTCCAGCAGCGTCGGCATGATGTTGCCGGCCACCGCCACGCGAGAGCCGGCGCGCTCGACCAGCAAGCCGGTCATCGCCGTCGTCGTGGTCTTGCCGTTGGTGCCGGTGACGGCCAGCAGCTGCGGCGCGTAGCCCTGTGCGGCCTTCAGGTCGGTGAGGGCCCGCGTGAACAGGTCCAGCTCGTTCATCACCGCGATGCCGGTGGCGCGCGCGGCAGCCAGCAACGGTGCGATGCGCGCGTCGTGCGGCGCCAGGCCGGGGCTCTTGAGCACCAGCTGCACGCCTTCGGGCAGCGCGTCGCCGAGCGGCCCGTGTGACAAGGCCACGTCCGGCAGCTCGCTGCGCAAGGTGTCGGCATGCGGCGGCGCCTCGCGCGAGTCCCAGACCTGCACGCGCGCGCCGTGGCGCACGCACCAGCGCGCCATCGCCAGGCCCGACTCGCCGAGGCCGAGCACCAGGACGGACAGGTCGCGCAGGAAGTTCATCGCCGGGCGTCCCTCACCGCAGCTTCAGGCTGGCCAGGCCGACCAGGCACAGCAGCATCGTGACGATCCAGAAGCGCACCACCACCTGCGTCTCGGCCCAGCCCTTCTTCTCGAAGTGATGGTGCAGCGGGGCCATCAGGAAGATGCGCCGCCCCTCGCCGTACTTGCGCTTGGTGTACTTGAACCAGGCCACCTGGATCATCACGCTGGCCGCCTCGGCGACGAACACGCCACCCATGATGCCGAGCACGATCTCCTGGCGCGTGATGACGGCGATGGTGCCCAGCGCGCCGCCCAGCGCCAGCGCGCCGACGTCGCCCATGAAGACCTGCGCGGGGTTGGTGTTGAACCACAGGAAGGCCAGCCCCGCGCCGGCCATCGCCGAGCAGAACACCAGCAGCTCGCCGGCACCGGGGATGTACGGGAACAGCAGGTAGCGGCTGAACACCGAGTTGCCGACGATGTAGGCGAAGACGCCGAGCGCGGAGCCGACCATCACCACCGGCATGATCGCCAGGCCGTCCAGCCCGTCGGTGAAGTTGACCGCGTTGCTGGCGCCGACGATCACGAACCAGGTCAGGAAGATGAAGCCGAACACGCCCAGCGGATAGCTGACGGTCTTGAAGAACGGCACGATCAGGTCGGCGCGTGGTGGCAGGTCGTTGGAGAAGCCGCTCGAGATCCAGCGCAGGAACAGCTCGAGCACGCGCAGGTTGGACGTCTCGGCGACGCTGAAGGCCAGGTACAGCGCGGCGACCAGGCCGATCAGGCTCTGCCAGAAGAACTTCTCGCGGCTGCGCATGCCTTCGGGGTCCTTGTGCACCACCTTGCGGTAGTCGTCGGCCCAGCCGATGGCGCCGAAGCCGAAGGTCACCAGCATCACCACCCAGACGAAACGGTTGCTCCAGTCGAACCACAGCACGGTCGAGACGCCGATGCCGATGAGCACCAGC
>WBZL01002209.1_pt1 | contig 19188 bp, 22 predicted proteins | sample 5204291 | NCBI WGS metagenome assembly WBZL01 (sample SAMN12344345, study PRJNA552823) | activated sludge metagenome | biome: Activated sludge suspended growth; feature: Nitrification reactor; material: Wastewater; isolation source: activated sludge from nitrification reactor of wastewater...
ATAAAATAGGCAATAGCGTGATAAGCCACACCAAGCGCATTTTTTTAAATGTCATAAAAATGATTTGCCTAAAAATACCTAAAAATTATGCCAAATCTATATAGTTTCTGTGACTTCTTGCTCTTCAGGTGTTAAGAATGTTTCACTTCTGTAGTATAAATAACCTAAGAAAATACTTAGTGCACCTAGGATATGCCATAAGGCATGACCTTGAAAAATACTAGTAGGCGAGCAAAGTTTGTCCGTAATATCTAATATCCAAATGGAAGCTGCTATTAGTATAGAAACTAATGATGCTTTCATTAAGCTTACCATCGAAACAGAATTTCTCATTTTTGCGATGAGCAAAAAGTTGATAGTGAAAAATGAAATAGTTAATGCTGGAAACAAAATATTGATAGGCAATTTCCAAAGGAAAAAGAAAAATAAAAGTTGTACGATGATAGCACATATCATGAAAAAAGTATTTGAAACATAAATTTTTCCTCTGAACTTTATTTGCGGAAATAACTTAAATAATACATAAGCAATGAATGAAACCAAAATGAAATACATGCCGGTTTGATCGAGTTTTTGGAAAAAATAGGTGAGTGTTGCATGGTATAAAAAGCTGCCTAATCCAAGATATAACACTGAAAATCCAATTAAATAAGTAAAGCCAGGAAATTTTGCTAATACATTATTTACCTGTTTGCGGTGTTCATATTTATGATCATTTTTGGCGATACTCAAAAATATTAAACCTACAATGATGTAACCTAAATTTGACCATGTATTACTTGGTTGTACTATCAGCTGGTCGAATCTGTTCATCTCACAAAAATGTGTAGCATTGCCTAATGCTTGTCGCCAGCTTGCCCAAGGGTCAACATATTGGTTGAGTTTGTATAAAATAAATAAGCCTGCGGCAATAATAATAGTACCAAAAAATGGTTGTGTAAATACACGTTTTTTGTGGTTAAATAAATTGAAGTCTTCTTTGAATTTGTCGAAATCTAAAATAGGCATCGTGAATTGGAAATTTTTATTGAAAATAATAAATCTAATGCTGTAATTACCAGATATAAATGTTAAAGAAGTGGTAAATTATTTGAAGAACTGAATGCCAGTCACATCTGTTACTTCGTAACCACTGCTGGTGAAAAATGATGCATCAGGTTTCCCGATTTTTATATCCGTCATTTTCATATTGACAGTGCTTCCATCTTTTGCAGTATAGGTAGATTGTAAAGCACAGGCATTGATGTTGGCACAGTCCGTATTTATTGGCGATTTCTTTCCTTTCATACCTTTTGTGAAAAAGGAAATGGCTTCTGCTGTATTAATATGTAAATCCTTGCTAATCCACGCAACACAAGTAGCACCGTCGCTATAATTAATTATCCATTTAGTACAATTGTATCCGTCAATAATTTTTGTCTCATTGGTTTTTTGAATAGTGCTTGTTATTTTTTGTTCTGTGGTAATATTGTTTTGTGTTAATGATGGAATTTTCATCATCATGCCATTTTTTTTATTTTTCTTGACATCAAAAAAATACATCGTCATTGTGTTGTCATTCATGTTAAAAACGGTGCGTACGTTCATGTTTTTATCAGCAGAAAACGTTGGAATACTTGCCATTTGTACGCCTTCAAATGCAGATTTTATTTCACCACTTTGCATTTTTCCATTGGTTTCTTTGACTGTAAATTTCATTGTGTAGCTTCCTGTGAATGCAAATGGCTTTGTTGTATTTGACTTCGATGTTGTCACAACTTTATTTTTCGAACTTGAATTAGTTTGTGCAATTGCCGATGAAGCCAGTAAAATTGAAATGAAATAAAATAAGATTTGTCTAGTATTCATGCTTTTTATTGTTAGCTGAAAATAATAAAAATAATCCTAAAATGATGATGTCAAAATTATAAATTCTCATTAGTAGATAAGTGGAAATGGTAAAACAAAGTAAAAGTATAAACAAAATAATGTCTTTTTTTTTTGTAAAAAATCCAATGATAAAAAATGCTTGAACTATTACTAATGCAGTGTATGAAATGCCAGCAATTATTGGATATTTGATGAGAATTGATGCTATTTGATAGCTGAAGTTAGTTGGCTGGTTTATAGCAACATCGATGTGTTGATTAATGAGTGTTGTGGCAAATAAATTTGGTTGTAATGCCATTCCATTATACATCTTGAAAAATGCAGATGCTACCATAATATATAGCAGAAAATATCGTGAAAACTCAAATGTCAAGTAGAAATTTCTTTCTTTGCTACAACAAAACGGTAGAAATGCCATGAAAATAGCTGCCATGCTTTTGGTGTGTGAGCAGGCATAACTTTCTAATGTTATGCGATGTGTGATATAGATTATTATAAATACAATACAAACGACAGGTTTTTTTGTTGCCATAAAAAAACATGCAATTGCAAAAACAACTAAGCTAATATCGAGCAGTAAACTTGCCCAATAGTGTTGAATGATATACTGCGGAAATCCAATGATATGGCTTAACCAAAATGCATTGTCTGCTCCAGGTGATTGCAATGGCTGAGCGAAGATGTTAGTTAAAAAAGCACTGCTGTGCCATCGGAATAGCAATAACAAAATATAGTATGCAAATACGACTTTCGCAAATGTATCTTTATCATGTATTGATATACGTAGTAAATATTTCATTTATTTATTTTTAGCAACAATTCGCTGCGCTGCAATTCTTTTATTTTTCCATTTTGATACTGATAATACATTTTTCTTACATCTACTTGTTTGATATTTTTATGTGTTATTTTTTCTATATATCGTATCAACCATCTTGGATAATCCCTTACAGCTGCTTCGCTGTTTTGTATCTGATGCGCAATATAATTTTGCATATTCAGAGGCAAATATTTTGTTCTTTTTTTTACGCTTGTTTCTATTGGATCATTATAATTATTAGATTGTATGCTGTAGTACATATTAAATGTATGCAGCAATGTTGACTCTTCCCAAATTGGAATACTTGTTATGTCAAGCTGTTTGCCATCAACATAAAATGCTGTTTGCGTTATGGTATCTGGTTTTGTTTCAATTCTTGAATACATGTCCCAAACGTACCAAGGAAAAGAATGGATTTGTTTTTTATTGAAATAAAACTGAAAAAATATAAAAATACAGACGAAAAAAAACAAGATTTTATTTTGTTGGAATAATCGAATGATATACCATTTTGAATAGCTCATCAGAATACTGCTTTAAAATAATGGTAACACATAAACAATACCAATATTATTTTTATGCCACTCGTCAATAAAAATCCAATAAATGAGCCAATGCCTGATTTTACTGCTATACTGAGCGATTGCCCATCCACAATTTCTCCGATGATGGCGCCAAGAAATGGGCAAAGTATAATTGATATTCCACCAAAAGGAGAGAAGATAATACCGATAACGATGCCAATAAAACAACCACGAATTCCCGCTTTTGTGCCACCAAATTTCTTAGTACTCCATACCGGAATAAAATTATCTATGATTAAAATAAATACAGTAATGATTGCATAAACAATCAGCAACCAATTCGGTAAATCCTGCGTTTTATTTAAACTTATTGCAGCAATTAGTAGTGCAATATAGGCAATTGGTGGGCCAGGCAGGGGTGGCAACACACAACTCACCAATCCGATGACTAAGAGTATAATGCCTATGCTTATTAATATTGCAGCCTCCAATGTGTTTTAATTTGATTGTGATAATGCTTGTAAGGTGACACCTTCGACTTGTATAGTATAACCATTTTGTTTTGCCATATAAAATAGCAAATCAAACACATCATTTTTTTGTTCTTCAGCTTGTCGAATCAATTCTGTAGATAGAGCTTTTTCTTTTATTTTTTGCTTAGCGATGTTGTTGAGCTTAGTTAGTTCCGCTTCACTAAAACTGGTAAACCAGCCAGTACTTAAATTTTCAAATGAAATGTCTGTGTCTATAGATATAATTTCTGGTTTTGGCATCTGTTGTATCTTAATTATTTTCTTTTTTTCATCAGTACTGATTTTCATATTTTCTAAATTATAGCCGACAGATACTTTAGCCTTTACTTTTAATATTGCATCTTTTCGAAAGCCAGGGAAATCGACGTATTCAAAGTCATTATAGCGCAATAACTCAGCATAATTTCCTTCTACAGTCACCAATTTCATTACCTTTTGAATTTTTTGAATAACGATTGTGCTATCAACTGTAGAATTATCTTTTTTAGTAAAAAGTGTTTTAGAAAGCAATATAATACTTAATACAGAAACAATAAAAATCAATAAAGCGATCAGTATATTTTTCGAAGAAGAAGACATACTCAAACATAAGTAAAAATTTGCAATCTTGTATTTTTTTGGAGCTGTGTTGATGTGGGCTTGACTTTGAGAATAAAATTTATTATTACATAATGCATTAGCCAAGTTTCGTGCCCTCACGTACCACATTGCCATCATGCAATGCTCATTTTTATGTATATTTGTGACATGAGCAGACCAGTAATCTTAGTAACCAATGACGATGGCATCATATCGCCAGGTATTCGCGCCTTAGTAGAAGTAATGACAAAATTTGGCGATGTAACAGTGGTTGCGCCTGATAGTCCACAATCTGGTATGGGACATGCTATCACCATACATGATCCTTTGCGTTTGCAAAAAGTAGATGTGTTTAACGATTTGCAGGTTCCGGCTTACCAATGTTCTGGAACGCCTGTAGATTGCGTCAAAATTGCCATTGATAAAATTTTGCGTAGAAAACCAGACTTATGTGTATCAGGTATTAACCACGGTTCAAATGCGTCGATAAATGTTATCTATTCAGGTACCATGTCGGCAGCTATGGAAGCAGCAATTGATGGCATTCCTGCTATTGGTTTTTCTTTGTTAGATTTTGCCTTCGATGCTGACTTCTCTGCTGCACAAGTGTATGTTGAACGTATCGTGCGCAATATGATGAACACGGGATTGACGCGTGATGCTTTGCTAAACGTCAATTTTCCAAAATTGCCTTTGGCAGAAATTAAAGGCATGAAAATATGCAGACAAGCCAATGCAAAATGGGAAGAAGAATTTGACGAACGCAGAGATCCAAGTGGCAAAAATTATTACTGGCTCACCGGTAAATTTGTAAACCACGATCAAGGCGAAGACACAGATGCATGGGCATTAGAAAATGGATATGTTTCTATCGTTCCGGTACAGTTCGATTTAACACATCATCATGCAATTTCTTTTTTAAATCAAAATTGGAATTTGCAAGATTAATTTGAATAGAATATAATTGTAAATTGGCTATTCTTCTTCTATATCCAAATTTTCATTTCCATTGACAAACAAATCAAAAAGCTCTTTTAGTTGGTGTGCTTTATCCGCATTTCCATTTTGGTCATAGCAAGACAGCTGGTTATAAATAAGTGTTTTTATTATTTCCAAATTATTGCAAGGTGAATAGTATTTAGCATTCGATTTTACTTTCATCTGCTCTAAGTAATGCGTTATTTCGCTTCTCGAAAAAGCAATTCCTTTATTTAGTGGATTGATATAAAACATCACCATATTTTCGGCGTCATTGTTATCCAGCTCCTCTTTTTTAAGATGCTTGCGTGTATAAGCCATGATGAAATGATAAGGCAAGTTAATGCCATAAATTGGCAAATCATTTTTTTGAGCCAAGATGAGATATAAGATACTTAAGCTAAGTGAGTTTCCCTTTTTGGAGTCGAGCAAGTTGTTGATATAACCTAATTCCGGATCGTATTGCTGTGTTTGCAAACCAAAAAATCCGTGAAGCTGAAAGAAGACATGATTGAGCACATGGGCTTCTTCCAAAGGAGATAATGCAGGATTTAATTCTATCCAAATGTTTTTAGAAATAGACTCAATTTTTTGTTTTATTTTAAATTCGTCTAAATCAGCATATTGAAATTTGGCTATCAATAAAGCGCCTTCCAGCAAATCTACACCACCATTATTTATCCATTTTATTAGTCTGTCTTTGACATTAGAAAATTGAATTCTATTAATCAAGTCTTCTAATCTGTTTTGGATAATTTGGTTTTCTGAAGTTTCCCATGCCGATTCTAACAGTGGAATTCCTTCTACTCCTAGAGAAATAATTTTGTCGCTTACATGTGCAAACACTTCGTTATCATTGTCGTCTAACAAAGTAATAAGTGCTTTAAATTCTTTATCACTAAGTTGGTTCATACGTAGTTTCTTACTACTAATTTATAATTTTTTAGGAAAACAATTTTATAGTTTATCCACACAGGTGAGCTTACTTCTTTTTTGTGCTGGTTTTTTTTGTACTTGCTTTAGTGGTAGTAGTTTTTTTAGAAGTTGCTTTTTTAGCAGTAGCTTTTGCAAAGGCATTAGGAACTTGCGCTTCTATCATGGATTTTATTTCTTCCAATGTCAGCAATGCTGCTTCTTCCGCAGTGTATTTTTTACCGCTTAGTTTCAACATTTTTTTGTTGAATTTTATAAACGGGCCCCAGCGGCCATTTTCTACAGATATTTTTTCTTCAGGGAAATTGAGTATAAAACGATTGGCTTCTTTTTCTATTTTTTTCTCAATCAAATCTGCACATTCTACTTCATTGATGGTGTCAAATTTATAGCGTACTGGAATATTGATATACAAGCCGTCCCATTTAATAAATGGACCAAATCTGCCTTTCCCTTTTGTAATCGGCTTTCCTTGATAATGTGCAATTGGTGCGTCTTCTACTTGCTTAGATTTTATTACTTCGATGGCTCTTTCTAATGTCACTTCTGTTGGTTCTTCGCCTTTTGGAAGTGAAATAAATGCTTCTCCAAATTTTACATAAGGACCGAAACGACCAATGTTTACGGCTATTTCCTGACCTTCATACGTGCCTAATACCAATGGTAATTTAAACAATTCCATAGCTTCATCGAGCGAAATGGTTTCAATGCTTTGCGTCGATTTTAATTTAGCATAGCGCGGCTTTTCTTCATCATCTGCATTGCCAATTTGTATCATTGGGCCATATCTTCCAAGTTTTGCCACTACAGTTTTGCCACTTTCTTTATCAATGCCTAATTCACGTTCGCCAGTTACGAATGCAGTATCTTCTGAAGCTTGTATTTCTTTGTGAAATGGACCATAAAATTGCTTAAGTATTTTCGACCATTGCTTGTTGCCTTCTGCTATTTCATCAAAATCTTTTTCCATTTCTGCGGTAAACGAATAATCCATTACACGCGAAAAATTTTCCATTAAATAATCAGTTACTAATAAGCCAATATCAGTAGGAATCAGTTTGCCTTTTAAGGAACCAGTACTTTCTGTATGGCTAGTTTTTTTTATTTCGTGTTTGTTGTTTAATTCTAATTTTTGATACTCACGTGGTTTGCCTTCTGCTTCTCCTTTTACGACATATTCTCTATTTTGAATTGTCGAAATCGTAGGCGCATAGGTCGATGGTCTGCCAATGCCTAATTCTTCTAATTTTTTAATTAAACTTGCCTCTGTAAATCGTGCAGGTGCTTGTGTAAAACGTTGTCGTGCTTCAATATTTTTGTATTGCAGATTTTGACCAACAGACAATGGAGGCAAGATGCCACTTTCTTCCGTGTCTTCATCATCTGTGCCTTCTAAATATACTTTTAAAAAGCCTTCAAATTTTAATACTTCACCTTCTGCAATAAATTGTTCTTTACGTGTTGAAATATCAATTTTTGCCACTGTTTTTTCTAGACGTGCATTGCTCATTTGCGATGCGATAGTGCGTTTCCAAATTAAATCATATAAACGCTCTTCATCTCTGTTTATACCTTCGTTTGTATTTTCAATATAAGTAGGCCTTATTGCTTCGTGCGCTTCTTGTGCATTGCTATGCTTTGATGCGTACTGTTTTCTGTTAGAATATTCTTTTCCGTATTCTTTAGTGATATAAGCTTGTATGCTGTTTAATGCCAAATCAGAAAGATTAGGTGAGTCCGTTCTCATATAAGTAATCTTTCCACTTTCATATAGCTTTTGCGCTACAGACATTGTGCGTGAAACAGAAAATCCTAATTTTCTAGAGGCTTCTTGTTGCAGTGTCGAAGTTGTAAAAGGTGCTGCCGGACTTTTTTGCGTTGGTTTTACTTGTATATCTGCAACCTTAAAAAGTGCATTTTTTACCTCTTCTAAAAACTGTTGTGCTTCCTTTTCGTCTTTCAATTTTTCTGAAAGCTCTGCCTTGAAAAGTTTATTTTCTGAAAGGAAATAAGCAACTACTTTATAGAAACTTGCAGAATTAAAATTGTTGATTTCGCGCTCGCGTTCTACCACTAATCGCACCGCTACAGATTGTACACGGCCTGCCGACAAGGTGCGTCTGCCTAATTTTTTCCAAAGAACTGGCGACAGCTCAAAGCCAACTACTCTGTCTAAGACACGTCGAGCTTGTTGTGCATAGAATAAATTTTGGTCGAGTTTGCGTGGATTGGCTACTGCATTTTTTATAGCAGGTGCTGTAATTTCATTAAAAACAATTCGCTTTGTTTTGTTTTTATCTAAATCTAAAACTTCACATAAGTGCCAAGAAATAGCTTCACCTTCGCGGTCCTCATCCGTTGCTAGCCATACTTCCGCATTTTTTGCTAATTTTTGTAACTCTTTTACGACTTGCTCCTTGTCTTCAGATATTATATAGGTAGGCTCAAAGTTGTTGTTGACATCAATGCCCATTTCTTTTTTTGCTAAATCGCGAATATGACCATAACAAGATTTTACCATAAAATCTTTACCTAAGATTTTTTCTATGGTTTTCGCCTTTGCAGGTGACTCTACGATTAATAAATTTTTCGCCATTTCATATATTTAAGTATCAGCAAAGTAAAAGTAGTGATATGCATTTATTTTTTTGCTAAAAAGTATTACTATATATATAGTATAAACAATTTTTCTGTTCCACTATTTTTACTAAAACCGAATTTTGGCACAAATAAAGCTAAATTTTCCATTTTGTTCACTATATCTTATTTAAAAATCAAATTCTTTTTGCCTTTAATTAGCTATTTTTGAAAAAAAATATACTTATGAATGCCTTGCTTTCCATTTCTCCTATTGATGGAAGATACCGTACAAAAGTTGAGAATTTGGAAAATTATTTCTCAGAATTTGCTTTAATAAAATATAGAATTCAAGTAGAGATAGAATATTTTATCGTATTAGCTGACGAATTAGATGAAATTGGTAAGTTGTCAGAAGGTCAGATTGTTGCGCTAAGAAACTTGTATCAAAACTTTAGCATTGAACATGCTTTACGTGTGAAAGAAATTGAAAAAACAACGAATCATGATGTCAAAGCAGTAGAATATTTTATCAAAGAGAATATTACAGATGAACAGTTGTTGGCAAAAAGTGAGTTTATACATTTTGGTTTAACATCGCAAGACATTAACAACACAGCGATTCCTTTGTCCTTGAAAGATTTTTTTTCAGCAAATTATAGCAATCAATTTAAAGTATTACTACAAGAACTGGAACAAAAAGTAGCATCGTATGCGACTATTTCGATGTTGGCAAAAACGCATGGACAGCCAGCATCGCCAACACGCTTAGGAAAAGAATTTCAGGTATTCGTGGAAAGATTATCATGGCAATATCAATATTTTGCACAAATTCCTTACTCAGCAAAATTTGGTGGTGCGACAGGAAATTTTAATGCACATCATGTAGCCTATCCAGCAAAAGACTGGAAAACATTTGGTAATAATTTTGTTAATACTACTTTAGGATTATCGCGCTCACAAACCACAACACAAATCGAACATTACGATAATTTGGCGGCACTTTTTCATAATTACGCGCGAATCAATACTATTTTAATCGACTTGTGTAGAGATATTTGGGCATATGTGTCGATGGATTATTTTAAACAAAAAATAAAAGCTGGTGAAATAGGTAGCTCGGCAATGCCACATAAAGTAAATCCGATTGACTTTGAAAACGCGGAAGGCAATTTAGGAATTGCCAATGCTTTATTTACACATTTAGCAGAAAAATTGCCGATTTCACGTTTACAACGCGATTTGACGGATTCAACTGTTTTAAGAAATATTGGTGTGCCATTGGCTCATACGCTTATTGCTTTCGATTCGATTGTAAAAGGCTTGAATAAGCTATTGGTAAACGAACAAAAAATTCAACAAGATTTAGAACAAAATTGGATTGTCGTTGCAGAAGCGATTCAAACTGTTTTACGTCGCGAAGGTTTTGATAAGCCTTATGAAGCACTAAAAAATTTAACCAGAACCAATACACATATTGGCGAAAAAGAAATACACGATTTTATAGATGCCTTACTTGTTGCCGATCCTATAAAAGAGGAATTGAAAAAAATAACACCATTTAATTACACAGGCATTTAGTTTTATTAAACAGTTTTTATGATTACGATTTACCATAATAATAGATGCGGAAAAAGTAGAAGTGCATTATGTATTTTAGAAGAAAGCCATAAGCCATTTACTACTGTCGAATATTTAAAAGACACACCATCAATTGAAGAATTAAAAGTTATACTCAAGAAATTACAAGCGAAGCCGCATGATATCATTCGCACAAAAGAAGCGATTTATCTGGAAAAATATAAAGGCAAAAATTTGAGCGATGAAGAATGGTTACAGGCCATGCACGAAAATCCTATTTTGATAGAGAGGCCAATTGTTATTAATGGAGACAAGGCAGTCGTCGCTCGACCGCCAGAAAAAGTAAATGAGATTTTGTAATTCAAGTTTTTTTCAATAATTAATTGCATTTGTATTACATTTTTAATAGTTTTACATAACTAAAATCTATTAAACTTATGAAGGCATTTAAATTATTTTCATTAGCAGTATTATCAGTACTGACTATTATATCTTGTAAACAAGAAGAAACGAAATTCGGTGCAAATATTTCACCGATTCAAAATATTGTAAGTTCTTTAAGTAATCTAAGTTACTTTAGAGATGAACCCACAGTTATGTCCACACAATTTATATCCACGAAAGAAGGAAGAATAACAGAATTAGGCATTCGAGCAGGTAAAGGCACATATGTTGTTTCTTTGTGGGATTCATCAGCACAAAGCATAATTACTTCAACCTCAATAACTGCGAGTGATTCAACAGTATTTAAATATAAAGATATCACAGATGTGAATATAGAAGCGAATAAAGTTTATTTTATCAGTATGTTCAATCAGATTGCAGAAGGCGGCACTGGTACGCATGTTTTTAAATACGGAGTTTCAGGTTTTCCTGTTCCTCAAGGTAATATTATACTACAAGGGTCATATTATAAGAATACCGCAAATGCATTCGCTTTTCCTGCCACTTCTTCTCCTTTAAACACATCATTAATAAACGGAATAGCTGACTTTAAATACGAGCCCAAGCTCTAATTCAAATAAATAAATATACCAATAATCAATCAAGCGTAATTGTTTTATTATGGAATATCCATCGAGATATTTTTATAATATTTCGTTCCAAGTTTTTTCATCTTTCAATAATATTTCACGCATGATGCGAATAGGAGGCATGCCGTTATCCGTCATGGCATCATTAAATTTTTGAATGGAATAATTTTTTCCTTCTTGTTTTTTATAATCTTCTTTCAATTTCAATATTTGCAATTTTCCTAAAGTATAGAATAAATAACCTGGATCAAATGTGCCACGCAATGCCTCTTGTTGCGATGATTTTTCTCCTTGATGCCAATTGTCCATAAAAAATGTAGTGGCTTCCTCTACAGTCATTCCTTTGCAGTGTGTACGAATGGAAACAACCAATCTGCATAAGCGCAATAATGCTTCACCTGATTGTGCTAATCGATATTTAGCTGCTTTTATCGAATCTCCTTTTTGTTCAAAACCTTCTTCTATCATCATTTGTTCGGTATAATGTGCCCAACCTTCGATGAAAGCATAGCTGCCGAAAATTTTCTGCACTTTCGATGCATCTGAGGCATTCAAATGCAAGAATTGTGTATAATGTCCTGGATAGGCTTCGTGAATAGAAACAATGTCTGTGCCGTAGTAATTAAATTGCATCAGCCAATCTTCTTGTTGCTCTGGTTTCCACGCAAGATTGACAGGTGTGATATAATAATACGCTTCTGTTGCCTTTTTTTCAAACGGACCAGGCGTGTCCATTGATGCAGTTGATGTTTCACGTAAGTAAGGCAAGGTTTCTTCCACTTTTACACGAACTTCTGATGGCATCGTAATGATTTTATTATCAATCAAAAACTGACGAATTCCTTCTAAATGTTTGCGAGCATCAGGAATTAATGAAGCAGCCGTTGGATGTTCTTTTTGCATAGCGTTATATACATCAACAGCTTTCTTGTTTGGATCGATACATTTTGCAGCAGCTACAAAACGTGCTTCTTCCTTTGCTAATTCTTTCATGCCTAATGCCAGAATATCATCTGGCGACATAGAAATATCTTCGCTGTATTGTAGTATTTTTCTATAATTGTCTTCGCCTATAGCATAGTTGTTTTTGGCAATTGGCAATTTCTCTTTTTCTAAAAATGTAGCATAATCTAATATGGCAGCAATCGCTTTTTGGTTGACTGTTTTTAGTTCATTCAATAGTGCAGTGTCTTTCACTTCTTTCAACGCAATTAATACATCTTTTTCCAAAAATGAAGCAGTGCCTTTAGCAATGCTAATCGCTAGTTCTGTATGTGGTTTTGAAAGTGTATCTGCTAAATTTTTCTTCGCATTTTCGTATAATTTTGGTGCTTCCTTTTCAATGGCAATGATAGATTTTATTTGTTGTTCAATAGGTGCAAAATTTCGTTTGATATAAATATTTATGTCAATTGCGCCAGCATATGCCATTGGATTTTTTTGATAATAGTGCAAATCTACGATATTGAAAATCTCATTTTTTACAGATAATTTAAGCATCTGCAAATCGTAATAATTTTTTTTGCTGATGCTATTGACGTCGATAGCTTCAAATTTTTTGTCGAATTCTTTTAGTTTAGTTAATTCTTTATTTATTGAAACATCACTGTAATCCGTAATCTTTCCATCGTATTCATGCAAGCCTAAATAAGTGCCATATTGCGGTCGCCAGCTTAAGTAGCTGTCGATATAGGAAGCAGCTAATTTTTCAAAAGCTTTATCATTTTCAGTAGTTTTTTTTTGTTGGCAACTACTACTTATAATTGTAATGATGAGTAGTAATGTGTATGAGTAAGCGCGCATATTGGTTTGATATTATTTTGAATAATCTTGTTAGTTGTTATATTCTAAAAATTATTACAGCTAATATAATAATTTGGCATCATCAGCAGCTTGTAAAATATTTTCTCTTTGTATAAATTCGGAATAACATATCGAGTGCATTTGACTTTGTGATTTTATGCCGTTTTGTAAGTCTAAACCACGCTGCCACGATTGTGTTCTAAGTAAGTCTATTACCAAATGTGTGGTAAAACCTTCGCCATTATTAGCATCTAAAATATCGCCAATAATGAATAATTTAAATACATCGTCGGCTTGCTGTATGCCGTATTTCTTATTCAATTCAATCGCTACTTGAGGATATGCTGATGCAATAAAATCAGTGTAAACAGTAAAGTCGCTAAAAAAATTAGCTTCCGCATTGATATCATCTAAAACAAATGGAATATCGTAAGTAATATGTGCATTAATACCAGACATACCAAGATGTAAAAATGTATTTTTGTTTTCAGCTACTCTTTTGAAATAATTCAGCCATGCTGGTTCTATGGTTTGACCAGTCAGATAGTTGTGAAAATTACGAAGAAAATGTTTTCCAAATTCATTCATAAATGCTTTTCCCATTTCAGCATATGGCGTTTGCATATTATTTAGAGTTTCGTAGGCAACATTGGTGACAACATTATACAAGCATGGAAATGCACCAGCTCTGTCTTTATATTTAGTAACGATGTTGCTTATTTTATTCATTGATTGTTTAAATGCAGCAATCGTAGGGATCTTTGCTGTATCAGTAAGCTCTACCAATGCGAGATAATCTTCATCGCTATAAAAAGTAGTGCCAGCACCAATTATTTTTATGTTTTTTTGAGAAAGTAAAAAGGACTGTTCCTTTTGACAACTTGCCAATAAAATACAGCAAATAAAGATAATTGTTTTATGGTTCATACCTAAAATTAGTTATTTGGTATGAATTTTACAATCTAATGTGTTGTTAATCTTCTTCTTTGTGTTTAGCTGCTTTGTCTTTTTTAGGAAATCTAATAGCCAAACCTGCGCTGGTAATAAAGCGTGGCGAGTTTTTCAATAATCCAGCACCAACTGATACATCAAATTGCAAGAATTTATTTAGTAGATAAGAAAATCCATTATTGATTCGCAAATCAAATTTTTCTCCGTGTGGATAGATGACATACAATTCAAAAAAATATTTAAACTGATGGTGTTTTTCTCCTGCATTTTGCAAAGCTTTTGTATAAGTAGTTGCGATAGCTAAATTGTATGTAGGCTTTGCATCTTCACCATTCCAGACCAAGCCATAATTATACATTAAGCCAACGTTTTTAGGTAAAAATTGCTCCATTAAAATCCTGAAATAAGGTGCTAGATGCGTTGTTTTGAAATTTTTAGTAGCAATCACATTGGCACTCAAACCTCCAATAAATGAAGAAGCAGGCGCATAGCGTTTTGCGTTTAGCATTTTTAATTTTAATCCAATAGAAATTGGATGCAATCCAGTTTGTCGGCTCGAATCATTGATATACGTTGCTGCTGTTCCATTTACTCTAAATTCAAAAAACTTACTAATGCCATATTTTATTACGAAAGATGGATGCTCGATGGCATGTGTTGAGTTATTAAAAAACGAATACTGTGTACCAAATTCTATTTGTGCTTTATTTGTCGGCACCAAAAGCGCGCCTTCTGTAAAGGCAGGTCGAGTACTGGCAAAATGGAATACTTCTTTTTTAATAATTGTAAGTGAATCTTGGGCAAATATTGCGGAACTTAATACAATTGCTATACAGCAAGATATAATTTTTCTCATGCTATAAAAATACAAAGCAAAATTTAATTTCTATATTTATTGCATGAGTAATTACCAACAACAAATGCAAGAAATGGTGACATTGCATCAACGCATTTTTATTGCAGATACTGCACGTGTAATCGGTAAGGTTGAGTTAGAAGATGATGTGTCTGTGTGGTTTGGCGCTGTCTTGCGCGGCGATTTGAATTATATAAAAATTGGTAAGCGCACTAACTTACAAGAGAATGTAGTAGTGCATGTTGACTTTGAAAATCCAGTAATTATCGGCGAAGATAATATCATCGGACATGGCGCAATTGTGCATGGTGCAACAATTGGTTCTTACAATTTAATAGGCATGCGTTCTACTATTTTAAATGGTGCACAAATTGGCAACTATTGTGTCATTGGTGCTCACGCTTTGGTGACAGAAAATATGGTGATTCCTGATTGTAGTATGGTGCTTGGCGCGCCCGGAAAAGTAACTAAAGTATTACCATTAGAATATGTGAAAAATGGCGTAATGATTGGTGTTGAAGAATATTTAAAAGAGAAAAATAAATTCTTAGGTATTTAATGAACATTGCATGAAAATACTCATCATTCGTTTTTCTTCTATTGGTGATATTGTATTGACGAGTCCTGTTATTCGTTGCTTAAAAATGCAAGTTGCAAATAGCGAATTGCATTTTCTTACGAAATCTTCATTTAGTGAAATAGTAAGTAGTAATCCATTTATCACTAAAGTATTTGCTATCAATAAAGAAATTAGTGAAGTGCGTGATGTATTGGTAAAAGAACATTATGACATCATCATTGACCTGCACGATAATTTGCGCTCCCGGCAAGCAAGCACACTATTGAAAGTAAAAACACTTCGTTATAACAAACAACGTTTTAAGCGTTTTCTATTGACACAATTCAACATTAATTTATTAAACAATCATGTTGTTGATAGATATTTTTCTGCCACCAAAAATTTAAATGTTTTGTATGATGGCAAAGGCTTGGATTATTTTATTCCTGAACAAGATGAAATAGCAGCCAGTAATTTGCCATTCACACATCTTGCAGGTTATTGTATTTTAGTAATAGGAGCGAAGCATTTTACAAAACGAATTCCACAAGAGAAATTAACAGAATTGTGTACTAAAATTACGATGCCAATTATTTTAATTGGTGGTATTGAAGATGCCTATTTAGGCGCACAATTAGAAGCCATTGATAAATATAAAATTTATAATGCTTGTGGCAACTTACGCATCAATCAATCTGCATCGATAATCAAAAAGGCAAAGTTTGTAATTACGCCAGATACAGGCATGATGCATATTGCAGCAGCATTTAATAAGCGAATTATTTCCATCTTTGGTGGCACTGAAAAGCGATTAGGTTTTACACCTTTTCAGAATAATGCATCGTCTGTAATGATTGAAAACACTACACTTTCCTGCCGTCCATGTCATAAACATGGCTTAGATAAATGTCCAAAATCACATTTTAAATGTATGCAAGATATAGACATGCAAAAAATTATTGATTTACTCTAATTATCCTCTTCGTCGTTCTAATAATATCATCATCATCAAACCTAAAACAAGTCGTTCTTCTTCGCCTGTTTCAAATTTATTGAGTGTATTGAGTGTGAATTTTCGGCCCCAAAATGAAGGTTCTTTTTTTAATCGAGCAACAGCAGTTCCATCTTGTCGTGAAATGATATATGATGGATTGAAGAAATAACCAGACACCATACCGATAATAGGAATTTCACATAGCAGACCATCTAAAACTTTTATCCATGCATTTTCTTCGTGTATAATTAAATCTTGAGCATTGTTTTCGTCATAAATCTCATAACGTGCTTTCCAAAGTGATGACCAACCTTTTCGGGCAATTTTTCCGAGATATAATCCAGCATGATTTGTCATAGAATAGACAGCAGAAAAATCCAGCCATCTGTCTGCTTTTATATTATAATTTAATTGTGATTTCGTCTCGTCGCTATAGATATTTATATCTTCGATAAATCGAAACATTTTTTGTTTAATGTAGCTCACCACCATTCCATTATTGTCTTTTACAATAAAGTCATTAGAAAAAGTTGTGATTTTAAAAGTAAAGCTCAGTGGATACTGTAAATTTTTCATTTGTATAGTTATTGTGTGTATAATTCAAAATTTATGGAAATAGTTCCATTATTCATTGTGATATGGAAAATTATGAATAATGGTGTACGCTCTATATAGTTGTTCCATAAAAATCAATCGAATTAGTTGATGTGAGAATGTCATAGATGAAAGCGATAATTTATCATTGGCTCTTTCATAAATTTTGTCATCAAAACCATAAGCGCCACCAATTAAAAAAATGAGCTTTTTCGTTGCTTGATTATCTTTTTTTTGCAGGAAACTGGCAAATTCGACAGACGTAAAATGTTTTCCTTTTTCGTCTAATAATATCAGAAAGTCGTCAGGTTTTAATTTGTTCAATATCTTTTCAGCTTCAAGGCTTTTTAACTGTTTAGCTTGGGTTTGACTTTTTATTTCTTGAATTTCAACGATTTCTATATTTGTAAATTTTTCGATTCTTTTTAGAAATTCAGTATAACCTTTTTGTGTAAAATCCTGAAAAGTTTTGCCTATCCACCAAATTTCTATTTTCATGAGCAGTTTTTTAACAAAAGTATTCTTGACTTATATCAAGAAAAGTTTTAATTTGTAGTCAAATCTAAGAGTTATGGCAAAGTTACTCACTCTTAGAAACATACTAACTCTCTTAGCGATATTTTTTTTCGCATCTTGCAGTAATTCTCATACAGCTGAAGGTGAGTTAAAGTCCATTTCTTCTGAAGATAATTATACAACATTAATTCCGGTAGGCATTGTTGCAGATTCGGAGAGTGGCGAGGCCATTTATGTTGTAGCTAGAAAATAATACCTAAACCATAAAACGGAAAAAAGAAAACGCCATCCTTACGGATGGCGCTTTCTTTTTATTTGCTGTATTACTTATGATACATGAACAAAAGTTCTGTCTTTGTATCCTTTAGTAAACAAAACTTTACCGTCTTTAGTTGCGAAAATAGTATGGTCTTTACCTAAGCCAACACCTTCGCCTGGATGAAATTTAGTGCCACGTTGACGGATAATGATATTTCCGGCAATTGCCTCTTGTCCGCCATATAATTTAACACCTAATCGCTTGCTGTGTGATTCTCTACCGTTTTTGGAGCTACCGACACCTTTCTTATGAGCCATTTTATTAGAATTTTTTAGTTAATGAATTACGCTATTGCGTCAATTTTTACTTTAGTATAAGATTGTCTGAAACCATTTTTAACTTTATAACCTTTTCTTCTTTTCTTTTTGAAAACGATTACTTTGTCACCTTTGGTATGTTCAACGATAGTACCTGATACAGCGGCACCACTAACTGTTGGAGCACCTACTTTTGTACCGGCATCACCTGATACTAATAACACTTTGTCAAAGTTTACTTTGTCACCGGCATTGCCATCTAGTTTATACACAAAAATCTCTTGGTTTTGTGCTACTTTGAATTGATGACCACCTATTTCTACGATTGCGTACATGATTCTACTTTTTTGGAGTTGCAAAGATAGTTATTTTTATTGATTTTTTACAGTGATAATGTTGATTTTTTATTAAGTCCACACATTATCCACATTCGTTCTTTCTCGATTTATTATGTATTTGATAATCATTGTTTTACATTAATTCCTCGGCTTTGATTGCATAAGTCCATATGGTTTTGCCTTTTTTATTTTTCAATTCAATGGTGCAAATCCTGTCTTCATTTTTACCTGAAATGGAAATTTTCCCATAATTATACGATGCATAATGCGTATTCGCTACTGAATATGGATTGTTAAATTCTCTACTTCTTTTTGATATTTTAATAGGATACATCGTTAAAGGAGAAGTCGTAAAATCGTATAATGGATAAAGATTTTCTTCTTGTATGCGCATCAGTTCTGCATGGTGCCTGTCGCCAGATAAAAACACGATGCCTTTTATTTTATTTTGCTTTATAAATTCAATTAAGGAAGTATATTCTGCTTTTGACTTGTACAAACATTCTTTTGTGCTCAATGGATTTAATGCTTGCATGCCAATACAAATAAATTTAAAAGTAGCATTTGAAAGTA
>WBZL01002211.1_pt1 | contig 19184 bp, 15 predicted proteins | sample 5204291 | NCBI WGS metagenome assembly WBZL01 (sample SAMN12344345, study PRJNA552823) | activated sludge metagenome | biome: Activated sludge suspended growth; feature: Nitrification reactor; material: Wastewater; isolation source: activated sludge from nitrification reactor of wastewater...
GAGCAGCGCTACAAGACGCAGGAGCCGGGCGACGACTACATGACGACCTATGCCGCCTGGTTGTCGGCGCAGATGGGCACCGTCACCGAGAGCCAGCGCGCCCTCGACCCGACCCCGCGCTACATCCGCACCGGGCGTGACCTCTGCAACTGGGTGCACGGTGATTTTACCTACCAGGGCTTCCTCAACGCCGCCCTCATCCTGCTCTCGTTGGGCGGTGGTGCCCTCGCCAACTCGAACCCCTACAAGTCGATCGGCAACCAGGCGGCGTTCTCGACGCTGGGTGGGCCGGACGTCCTCGACCTGGTGGCGCGGGCAGCCAACGCGGCGCTCAAGGCGGCCTGGTACCAGAAGTGGCTGGTGCACCGGCGGCTGCGCCCGGAGGTCTTCGCGGGCCGCGTGCACAATCACCTGACGGGGGCCAAGACCTACGACATCGACGCCGAGATCCTCAACTCCGCTGCGGTGGCTTCCACCTTCAGCGCGCACGGCACCTATCTGCTGCCGATGGACTACCCCGAGGGCTCACCGGGCCATCCTGCCTATCCGGCCGGCCATGCCACCATCGCGGGTGCCTGCGTCACCATCCTCAAGGCCTTCTTCAATCCCAACTTCGTGCTCTCGAACCCGGTGGTGCCGACGGTGGATGGCCTCGCCCTCGAGGCCTACACCGGGGCCGCGCTGACCGTGGGCGACGAGCTCGACAAGCTGGCGGCGAACATCTCGATCGGTCGCGACACGGCCGGCGTGCACTGGCGCACCGACGGCGTCGAGGGCATGCTCCTCGGCGAGCAGGTGGGGCTCTCGATCCTCCGCGACGTGGTCAACCTCTACAACGAGGCCGGCTTCGGCGGCTTTGCCGTCCGCAAGCTCGACGGCTCGACGGAGGTGATCCTCAAGGGCGGCTGAGCGCTTCCTCGCCTGCGCGCCGGCCGCGGCGGCCCTGAAAGGCGATAGGCTTTGCCGCGCCCATGGCTCGCCGCCCGGCGCGCAAGCGCTCCCCCTTGGTGCCATCCCTGGTTCTGCTCGCCGCCGTGGCGGGGCTCGTCTTCGTCCTCCGGCGCGACGGCGGTGGGATCCCGGGCGAGGGGATGGGCCCACCGCAGGTGCCAGCCATCGCTGCGGCCACCACGGCCGGCCGCAGGGTGCTCTTCCTCGGCCTCGACGGTGTGGATTGGAAGGTCCTCGCGCGGCACCTCGACGCCGGCGCGATGCCCAATCTCGCCGGCCTGTTGGCGAGCGGACGTCCCGGTCTTCTCGACGCCGAAGCACCGTCGCTCCCCCCGCTGGTGTGGACGACCATGCTGACCGGCGTCTCGCCCCTCGAGCACGGGGTCCTCGACTTCACGCGGTTCCAGCCGCGGAGCCGCCAGCGCGAACCCATCACCAGCGAGGAACGGCGGGTACCGGCCGTGTGGAACATGGCGACGGCGGGCGGCCGCAGCGTCGCCGTCTTCGGTGCCGTGGCCAGCTGGCCGGCTGAACCGGTGGCCGGCACACTGATCTCGGACCTGTGGCTGGCGAGCCGGCCCGGCAAGGCCGCGCCGCCGGAAGGCGTGGAGCCGGGGAGCGTCGAACGGTGGGCCCTGCAGGTGCGCCGGCGAGTGGAGGCCGAGGTCGACCTCGCGGTCCTGCGGGGCTACCTCCCGGACCTTGGAGAAGAGGAGTTCCGCCGCGCTCAGAAGGCGCGCGAGCCGTTCGCCGAGCCGGTCGCCGGCCTCCTGCGCGTGCTCGTCGAGACCCGCACCACCCAGGCCCTGGCGACGGAGTGGATCGTGGGCCGATCCCCCGACCTCGCGGTCGTCTACCTCCCAGGCCCTGCTCTCCTCACAGGACTCCTGGCGCCTCGCGCGGGGCCGGGGCGGCCGGGCGGGATGGCAACCCAGGCCGACCGCTTCGAGCGTGTGCCGGCCCTCTACCTCGCGGCCCTCGATCGTTTCCTGGGTGAGTATCGCGCCCTTGCCGCCGCGCAGGGTGCCGTGCTGATGCTGGCCACCTCACCGGGTGCCGCGGGGCAGGTGGACGACCGGCCATCGCCGGCCGGCTCGACCGCCGGCGGGGTCGGGATCTCCTTGCTCTGGGGGCCGGGCATCGAGCCGGGGCCGGGCGAGGAGGAAAGCGCGCGCCAGGTCTGCTCGACGCTCCTCGCTCTTCTGGGCCTGCCGCGTGGCAAGGGCCTCTACGAGCCGCCCCTGGCCGGCGTGGCGGCGGCGCCGACGGTGGTGGACTACCGCCCGAGCTTCCGGCCCGAGGCGACGGGCGGGGCCACCTTGCCGGCGCTGGTGCGCGACGAAGCGCTGGCGCGCCTGGTGGCGCTCGGCGAGCTCGCTCCGGGTGCTCTCCGGGACGGGCCGCCGACGAGCGGCAAGGCGGCCAGCCGCACGCCAGCCTCCTACGACCACGAAGGCTTGATCCTCCGCGGCTGGGGCGAGGACCAGCTGGCCGCCCAAGCTTTCGAGCAGGCCCTCGCTCTCGATCCGGGCCAGGCGGCGGCGCTCTGGGACCTCTCGGACCTGCTCTTCGGCGAAGGCCGCGAGCCGGAACGGGCGGACTCTCTGCTGCTCCGCGCCTTCGCCGCCGGGTTGCTGGCGGGCAGCCAACGGGTGGTGGCGCGGGCGCAGGCCTGGGACGCGCGGGGGCAGCCGGCACGGGGCCTCGCCTTGCTCTCGGCGGCGATCGCGAGCGAGCCGAACGATCCGGCGCTGCGCCACTGGCGGGGTCGCTTCCGCCTCGCTCTGCCCGACTGCCCTGGCGCCCTGGCCGATCTCGTCCAGGCCGCGGCGCTGGTTCCCGACGACGCCCGCATCCTGGCGGCGCTCGGCCGGGCGCGCGCCTGCGTTGGGGACGCGGCAGGTGCCCGCGAGGCGATCCAGCGCTCGCTCCGGCTGGACCCCGCTCAGCCGGAGCTCCGCGAGCTCCTCGCCGCACCGTCCGTTCCGTAGTTCCGCAGCTCCGCGCCGTACCCCGAGATCAGCGTTCTGGGATCAACGGATGAGCCGGATCTCGACGCCGACCTCGAGCTCACGCCAGCTCCGGTCGGCGGTGAGCGCGGGGCGCTGCTTGTGCTGCGCGAGGGCGAGGCAGGCGCGATCGCCCAACGACAGGCCGCGGCCGCGGGTGGGCTCGCGCAGCTGGGCGGTGAGCAGGGCGGCGACCTCCTCGAAAGGTGCGATCTGCAACGCCTGGCCCAGGACGCCGCGGTTGATCAGCTCGGCGAGCGCCCGCTCGGTGGGGATGCCCACCTCGGCCAGCTTGGCGAGCACCTCGCTCCAGTTGACGGCGCTGATCCAGGCCCCGCCGGCCAGCGCCTCGGCCACCACCTCTTCACCGGCCTCGCCGCGCAACAGGGCGAGCAGGGCCGAGGCATCGAGGACGACCTCGCTCGCGCCAGCAGCGGGGCCGGCCGGCACCTCACTCACGCTCGCCCTCGGCGCGCCGCTCGGCGATCAGCTCGTCGACCAGGGAGCGCTCCGGCGCGGGGGCCTTGAACAGGCCGCGGGCTGCCTGCGCCACGGCGCGGGCGGTGGTCAACCGGAGGCTTCCCGCGCCTTCGACGGTCAGGAAGAGCTTCTGGCCGGTCTCGAGGCCGAGGGAGCGGCGAACGGCGGCAGGGAGGACGATCCGCCCGCGTGCCCCAATCTCTAGTATGTGGGACTCGCTGTTTTCGTGGGTCATTTGCAGATGGTGCCACAGCTTTTCCCTGGGGACAATGGTCAGGGTAGCCACAGACCCCCTCCACGCCTCCGGCAGGTGCGTAGAATTCGCCGGTGAGCGCGCCCTCGGCCAGCCCGGGCCTCTACGTCCACGTGCCGCTCTGTGCGGCCGTCTGCCCCTACTGCGACTTCGCCGTGGTCAAGGGCACGGAGCGCAAGCGAGAGCGCTTCCTCGCCGCCTTCGGCCAGGAGCTCCGGCGGGTGGACGAGCCGTGGCAGCCGTTCGACACCCTCTACTTTGGCGGTGGCACGCCCAGCTACCTTGCGGCCGAGGAGCTGACTGGCCTCGTCGACGCGATCCGCGAACGGCTGCCGCTGCGCGCGGCGCCGAGGATCTACCTCGAGGTCAACCCGGAGGACGTGACGCCCGAGGCCACCCGGGCCTGGCGCGCCCTGGGGGTTGGGACGGTGAGCCTGGGGGTGCAGAGCTTCGCGGCGGACGAGCTGGCCTTCCTCGGCCGCCACCACGGCCCGGAGGTGGCGCGCCGCGCCGTCGAGCTCTGCTGCGAGGCAGGGTTCGCCACCGTCTCCGTCGACCTCATCTACGGCTTGCCAGGCCAGGCGCTGCCGGCACTGCAGCGCAATCTCGAGACGGCGGTGGCCCTCGCCCCGGACCACCTCTCCTGCTACCAGCTCACCGTCCACGAGGCGACGCCCTTCGGCAAGCGGCGCCAGCGCGGGGAGCTCGCGGAGCTCGCCGAACCGGCGCAGGCCGATCACTTTGAGCTCGTGCACAGCTTCCTCGCGGACCACGGCTACCCGGCCTACGAGGTGTCGAACTTCACGCGTGGCCCCGAGCACCAATCGCTCCACAACCGCAAGTACTGGGACCACACGCCCTACCTCGGCCTCGGGCCTTCGGCGCACTCCTTCGACGGCCAGGCGCGCTGGTGGAACGAGCGCAAGCCAGGGCCCTACCAGCTGCGCCTGGGCGCCGGCGAGCGCCCGATCGCCGGCCGTGAAGAGCTGACCGCAGAAGAGCTGGCGCTCGAAGCCCTGATGCTCGGCCTGCGGACGACGGACGGGCTTGCCCTGGGCCGCTTCCAGGCGCGCTACGGCTACGATCTCGAGGCGGTGAACGAGCCGCGGCTCGCTGCCCTGGCGGCGGCGGGCCGCTTGGAGCGACGGACTGTCGGGGGCGAGGTCTGGTGGGCGCCGACCCGGCGCGGCCTGGCGGTGGCCGACGGCATCGCCGCCAGCCTGCGCCTCGCACCGGGCTAGGGCCGGCCAGGCTTCCACTCCCAGCGGCCGAGGCTCCCCAGCGCGCCGGCGAGGGGGCCGCGCAGCCACGCCTTGGCCGCGGGGTCCCCCTCGAGATAGGCGGCCCAGAAGGCCGTCGTCGAAGCCAGGACCCAGCGCTGCATCGCGGCATCTCCAGGCCGCGAGGTCCCCAGCCGCCCGGAGAAGACCATGTGGTCGCCCCCCGTGAAGGTCAGCAGGTATTGGTCGGCGTGCGTGATCTCGTCGTAAGGCACCCGGCGATCCGCGGCCTGGGTGTTGCCGATCGGACTGTCGTCACGGGTGCCGGTGAGGTGGAAGACGGGGATGCGGATGGCATCGTAGCCGCGGTCGCGGCGATCAGCTTGCACCGGGGCGCTCATCGCCACCGCAGCTTTGATCCGCGGATCGCCCAGCGAGCGGTCGCCGCCGAGCGGCCCGCGGAAGGCCTGGCCGGCGGCGGCGAGCACCGTCCAGGCGCCGAAGGAATGGCCGGCGATGCCGACGCGCGCGAGGTCCAGGCGGCCCTGCCACACCGGGTCGCGCTCGTTGAGCTCGCCGAGACGGTCGAGCGCGAAGCGCACGTCGCGGGGTCGCTCGAGGGCGTTGCGGGGATCGGTCGCGGCGCGGGACATCGCCCGATAGGGCTTCTCCTGGTTCCGCCAGACGGCGTCGTCGCTGCCTTCGTGCTGGAGGTGGACGCTCACGTAGCCCCAGCTCGCCCAATGCCGGCCGAGGTAGGCGTAGCCCTCGCGGCTGCCGCCGAGGCCGTGGGAGAAGATGAGGACGGGGCGGGCCTTGGCCTCCTCCGGCCGCGCGCCCGGGAGGTAGACCTTGACGCCCACGGGGCGGTTGCGGCGCGGATCCACCCAATCGAAGGCAAGGGTCGTGACGCTGCTGGGCCCAGGTTCCGCCCATTGGCCCTCGGTGGGTGGCTGGGCTGCCGGTGCCGGGCTGGCGGCCCGGCCGCCCCGTGGAAAGCAGGCGCTCGAGAGGGCGACGGCGGTGGCGACGAGGATGGCGGCCCAGGCCCAGGTTTCATGGCGACGGTGTGGCATCGTCGGTCTCCTCCGCGGTCGAGCGGGTGGCCCCTTGGCTCCGGTCCTGAAACCCCCGGCGGCACGGGTGCTTGCGCTCGCTCCCGGCCGCCAGCCAGCACCACGGCCCGGCGCGGGGCCCGGCGCCACGCCCGGCGGATCAGCGAGAGGGGAGTTGTTATCATCGCGCGGTCTTGGCAACCACCGCGGCTGGCGATGCCGAGCGACCTCTCCCGAGCGTAGGCGGACCAGCCTGATCCACTGTCTCACAACGCGAAAGGAGCTCCCATGGAACGTCGCCGCACGCTCGTCGCTGGTCTCGCCGTTGCCGCTCTCGCCAGCGGCCTTGCCGTTGCTCAGACCGCTCCTCCGGCCCCTGCCGAACCCGCCGCACCGGCTGCGGCGCCAGCGCCGCCGGCCACCCGCCCGAGCCCGCTGGCGATGGCGCGGGTCAACCTCGGTGACGCCTATCTGAGCGTCGTCTACAGCCGGCCGTCGAAGCGCGGCCGCGACAACATTTTCGGTAGCAAGGACGCGAAGGCCCTGGTGCCCTTCGGCGAGGTCTGGCGCACGGGCGCCAACGAGGCCACCGAGGTGGTGGTGACCCGCGACCTGTTGGTCGGCGGCAAGCGGCTGCCGGCGGGCAACTACTCCCTGTTCACCGTGCCCGGCGCGGACCGCTGGACGGTGCACTTCAACCGCGCCCTGGGCCTCTGGGGCTCGCGCGACTACGACGCTGCCAAGGACGTGCTGGTGCTCGAGGCCAAGCCCAACACCCTGGCCGACGAAGTCGAGCAGTTCACCATCGCGCTGCCGAAGAAGGGTGACGGCGCCGAGTTGGTGCTGTCCTGGATCAAGACCGAGGTCCGCCTGCCGGTCGAGGTCGCGCCGTAACCTGCCGCTCGACGAGGTCGCCTCAACCTGCGGGTAGGGTCGCGAAGCGCAGCCAGGCTGCCTGCGCTTCGGCCCCCACGGCCGGCTCGTGGTCAGGGCAGTCGAAGCGGAGATCGCGATCGCCGAAGGCCATCTCGGCGAGGGCGCAGTGGTGGGGCGCGACGGGATCGACGTGGGCGAAGGGCCGGAAGTGGCGGCAGGTGGAGCACATCTGGGCGAAGGGGATCTCGCCCCTTTGCTGCAGCTCGCGGATCAACAACTGCAGCACGCGCAGCAGCACGGCCTGCTCACCGGCGCCGAGGCCCGCCGCCACCTGGACGAGGAAGTCGGGCCAGGTGGCGACGTGGGCCGCCTGCTGCCGGCCCGCCGGGGTGAGGCCGAGGGCCAGCCGGCGGGCGTCGTCGGGATGGCGGTTCTTGTTCAGCAGCCCCTTGCGCTCGAGCACGCCGACGGCTTCGCTCGCCGTCGAGTCCTTGACTCCCAGGGCTTCGGCGACCTGCCGGAGCGTCGCGCCGCCGCGTTGATCGAGGAAGGCCAGCACCTGGCCCTGCGTGGGGGTGAGGTCGCGAGCGAAGCCCTCGCGCCAGGCGTGGGAGCGCAGCGCCATCGCGATCTTGGTGAGCGCTTGGGCCACGCGGTGGCCCGGCGGTGGGTTGTCGAGTGAGTGGTCCGGCTCGGTCAAGGCTCTCCTCTCTCCCGCTCAGGGCTGCCCTGGCTCGCTCCACGCCATGCCGTCGGGCTCATGGCCCGCCCGGCACAGTCCCCGCGCTTCGAGGGTGAGCGGATCGATCTCCACCACGGCGTCCGATTGCGTTGCGGCGACGAAGGCGCGTTTGCCGTCGGGTGTGATCAGCAAGCCGACGGGGACCGGGCTCTCTCCGAAGCGATCCCCAAACAATCGTTGCCGCGCCTCGGCAACGGCGGACAGATCGAGCTTGCGGCGCGCCAGCTCGCGGCGAGCGGCGACGTCGAAGGCGACCACCTCGCCACTGCGGGCGGCCGAGACCAGCGCCCGTTGGCCGTCTGGGGTGAAAGCGATGCGGATGGGAAAGCCGGGGCACGGGATCGTGGCCACCACCGCCAGGGTCTCGACATCGATCACCGACAACGTGTCCGCCTCGCGGTTGGTCACCCACACCTCGCGGCCGGAAGGCGCGGTGGCGATGCCCTCGGCGCCGGCGCCGGTTGCGAGGTCGCGCAGCTTGCTGCCGCTGGCGAGGTCGAACACGCTCACCGTGCCGGAACCGATGCTGGCGACGAAGGCGCGCTTGCCGCCCTGGGCCAGCGCCACCATGTGGGAGGTCTCCTTGCCGGTTGCGATCGCGTGCACGATGCGGCCACTGGGGAGCTCGAGCACCAGCAAGGCCTGGCTGGCCTCGAAGGTGACGGTGAGGGTTCGCTCGTCGATCCAGGCGAGGCCGTGCGGGCGGCGATAGGGAGCCAGGTCGAGGACCGCCCGCACCCGCGCGGCGGCCACGTCGATCACCGTCAGGCTGCTGCCGTCGTCGCCGCGGGGGCCGTAGTTGCTCACCACCAGCGTGGCGCCGGAGGGCGACATCGCCGCCTCGTGCGGGCCGCGGCCGGTCGCCAGCGTGGCCCGGGAGGCGCCGCTGGCGGGGTCCAGGAGATCGACCGTGTGATCGCTCTTGTTGACCACCGCGAGGGTCGCGGCCTGCGCTGCCAAGGCGGGGACCAGGAGGGCTGAGAGGGCCGTCAAGCAGAGCCGCGGGAGTCGCACCGTGTCACCTCGCTTCCGTCGTCCGAGATGGATGGAGAGGGCAAGGTTAGCGCATCGGCTGGCGCTGGGAGGTCTGGCGGTGGGCTTGCTAGAGCGATCGGCGGAGGGACCGTCATGCGCTCGTGCCCACTCGCTCTGTCGCCTCGTCTTCGCCTCGCCGTCGGCCTCGGCCTGCTCCTCGTGTCACGCCCCCTCGCCGCGGCGCTGCCCAATGCGGACGAGAAGGACTTCGACTTCCTGGCCGAGCACCTGCTCGAGAGCCTGATGGACGACCGGTTTGCCGCCTTGCCGCTCGCCGCGGCCCCCGGCGAGGGCCGCTGGCAGCCGGTGGTCACCCTCGGCTACGCCAGCACGCGGGCCGACTACCAGGAGCTCTCGGGCCCGCTCTTCGGGGTCGGCGCCGGCTATCGCCTGAGCCCCAACCGCTCGCTCGCTGCCTTCGGCTTCTTCGACCAGCTCGACATCGGCGGCAAGGCGGCGGTCGACGACCTGATCCCCCTCTTCGCGAACGACATCCCCCTCGACCTGCCCGAGAATGCCGCCTTCGGGCCGCCCCGCGGCGAGGCCCGGCACCTCGGTCTGGGAGCCGCCTTCACTTGGCGTCGTGGGGCCTCGACGTGGAGCGTCGGCGCCATCTGGAGCCAGCTCGAGGCCCGCGACTTCACGGCGAGCTACCGGCTGCTCGGCGGCGCCGACGCCGGGGTGAGCGGCGTCCTCGACCACAGCGCCAGCTACTCGTTCCTCTCGCCGTTCGCCCGCTGGCGCACCAGCGTGCCCCTCGGCAGCCGCTTCGCTCTCGCGCCGCAGGTCGTCGTCGTCGTGCCGCTGCCTCGGCGCGGCTTCGCCGGCCGGATCAGCGGGCCGGGCTTCGCCGTCGCCGGCGACACCAGCGGTGCTGGCCACGGCGTCCACGTGGGGGACTCCTACGTCGGGTTTGGCTGCGAGGTCGAGCATCTCGCCTCCCACCTCTCGCTCGAGCTCGGCGCGGGCCTCTACCAGCCCCTCTACGAGCGCCTGGTGCACGCCGGCCTCGAACGGGCCTGGGTGCTCCACCTCGTCTGGCGCGGCGGCAGCTAGCCGAGCCGGCCTGCACCCGTGGCCTCCCGCTTGCACTTTCCTCCCCGCCGTGGCGCCGGACGGCCCCTGAACCGCCGTCACCGGCCGAAGCGGTGCAGGGACTGCAGCGGTGCGTGCAGTTCCTGCGTCGAACGTCGCAAAGCAGGGAGGTCGTTGGCGGATGCAAGAGAACCGGGAACCCACCACCTGGGGCGAGACCTTGAAGGCGTCGCGCTACCGCCTCGTCCTCGCCTACCTGGGCCTCGTGCTCGCGCTCTCGCTGGTCGTGCGCCTCGTCCTGCTCGCGACCTGCGACGGGCTCTCGCGGGCAGGTCTCGGCACCGTCGTCGCGACGCTGCTGGTGGGCGAGGCCTTTGACCTCGCCGCCGCCCTGTGGCTCGCCGTGCCGTTCATGCTCTACCTCCTCCTCCTGCCCCAGCGTTGGTTCGCCCGCCGCTGGCAACGCGGCGTGGTCCTCCTCGGCTTCGTGGTGGCGGCCTTCGGCACCGTCTTCATCGCCCTCGCCGAGCTCTTCTTCTTCGACGAGTTCAACGGCCGCTTCAACTTCGTGGCGGTCGACTACCTGATGTTCCCCACCGAGGTGGTCACCAACATCTGGGAGAGCTACCACACGGGCCTCTGGCTGGCCTTGATCGCCCTCGCGACCCTGGCCGGCCTCTGGTTCGCCTGGCCGCGACAGCTCCGGCAGGCCTGGCAGCGGCCCCTCGGCTGGCGCCGGCGCGGCCTGGTGAGCCTGGGCTTCGCGGTCCTAGTGGCGCTGGTGACGGTGGCCGTCTCGCCGTCCCTCGCTCACGTCTCGGAGGACCGTGAGCTCAACGAGATCGCCGGTAACGGCTACTACTCGTTTTGGATGGCCTTGCTGGGCCGCGACGCGCCCTATGCCGGCTGGTACGCCTCGGCCTCCGACGGCGAGCTGGCCGGCCGCCTGCCGCGGCTGCTCGGCATGCCGGGCGGGCCGGTGGTCCGTCCCGCCTCGACGGCCAGCGAGACGCCGGCGCTGCTCGGCTGGTCGACCCGCGACGTGAAGGCAGCTGTGCCCGCCCGGCGCCTCAACGTGGTGATCGTCCTCGAGGAGAGCCTGGGCGCGGAGTTCGTGGGGGCGCTCAAGCCGGGGATCGACTCCTGCACGCCGCGTCTCGACGCGCTGAGCCAGGAGGGTACCCTCCTCACCCACGCCTATTCGACCGGCAACCGCACCATCCGTGCCCTCGAAGCCACCACCACCTCGTTGCCGCCACTGCCGGGCATCTCGCTGGTGCGCCGCGAGGCCTCGAAGAACCTCTTCACCTTGCCCTCGGTGCTCAAGGAGCGCGGCTACCAGACGCTCTTCGTCTACGGCGGTCGCGCCCTGTTCGACAACATGGGCGCCTACCTGACGGCCAACGGCATCGACCGTGTCGTCGATCAGAGCGACTATCCAGCCGACACCTTCCGCACCGCCTGGGGCGTGGCGGACGAAGCGATCTTCGACCGCGCCCTGGTCGAGATGGACGGCCTCGAAGCGGCCGGCAAGCCCTTCTACACGCTGGTGCTGTCGGTGTCGAACCACCGCCCCTTCCTGTTCCCCGAGGGGCGGATCGAGCCGGAGGCCAAGTATCACCGGCGTGGCAACGCCGTGCGCTATGCCGACTACGCGCTGGGGCGCTTCATCGAGCAGGCGCGGCAGCATGCCTTCTTCGACCACACCCTCTTCGTGCTGATGGGGGACCACGGCGCTCGCGTTTACGGCGCGGCCGAGATCCCGTTGGCGAGCTACGAGGTGCCGATCCTCTTCTACGCCCCGGGGATCGTGCCCGCCGGCCAGCGCCTCGACACCATCGCCTCGTCGCTCGACGTGCCGCCGACCGTGCTGGCGCTCCTTGGCATGTCGTATCGCTCGAAGTTTTTCGGCCGTGACGTCTTCCACCTCGACCCGGCGGATGGGCGGGCGCTGATGACGCACAACAACGAGGTCGCCCTGCTCAAAGGGGACCGGATGGCCGTCCTCGGTCTGCACGAGTCCGCGGATCTCTTCGCCTACCGGGCGGCCGACGACAGCCTCGAGCGCATCGCCGAGCCCGATGCCGCGGGCCGCGAGCTGATCCGCGACGCGGTCACCTACTACGCCGCCGCCGATCGGCTCTACCGCAGCGGCTCCTACCAGTTCGATGGTACCGGCGCCGTCCAGGCCTCAGCGCTCGCCGACGGCAGCGCTAAGGCGCCGGGGCATACAGGCGGATGATCTCCTCGATCGCCGCCCGGCAGACGGCGCAGAAGCCCACCTCGTCGCGGCTGAACATGATGCAGTCCGCCTGCGGGCGGTAGAGGCCGCGCGCCTCGTAGGCGGCGCCCTCGAAGGTGCCGACCGCGCTGGCGTGGTCGCCCTGGCCGAGGAGGGCGGTGGCGTGCGCCTGCTCTTCGCGGAAGAGGGCGTCCATCTCCGCCTCCGGCCGTCTGGCGGCACGGATCGCCTTGCGCCGGGCCTGGATCTCGCGCTCGAAGCTCTCGAACTCTGCCTTGGCCCAGGGCGTCGGCAGCGGCGTGCCGGGGCTGATCAGAGAGCGCCACTTGGCGCCGCTCGGGTCGGCCGTCACGTTGCGCTCCCAGGGCTCCGGCTGCACCGCGCTCGCCGCGCTGGTGTAGGCCACCGGCGAGGTGTAGTACTCGTCGGCGAGGGCAGCGAAGTGGTGGGCGAACTCATGGACGAAGACGTAGGGGGCCCAGGTGCTGTCGACGGCCACCGTGGCGTAGAGCTGGTAGATGCCGCCGCCGCCGTAGGTCTCGCCGTTGACGAGGATCGCCACGAAGTCGTAGGGGGCGAGGGAGGCAGCGTCGCGGAAGGCGCGGTTGTCGAAGCTCAGCACGTAGCGCTCGGAGCCGAAGGCGTCGTAGCTCGCACCCACGGGGGAGCGCCGGTAGACGCCCGTCGACGGCCGTGAGACGCCGCTCGCGACGGCGGCGGGAGCCAGCCCCCAGACGTTGAAGCTCTGCCGGTGGCCGCGGAAGGGCTCGCTCGCGAACAGCACCTCGGTGAGGCGGCGGGCGTCGCGGACGAACTTCTCCTGCTCGGCAGCCGTGTAGCCGTCCCCTAGCAGCAGGAGGTCGACCTTCGCTGCCGGTTCGCCGGCACGCTGCAAGGTGAAGAGCTCGGCGGCGACCGCGGGCGGCGCGCGGTCGATCTGCGGGTCGGCCGGGTCGACGGCGAAGCGGCCGACCTCGACGGGCCCACCCTCACCCGCGCGCCGGCGCACCACCACCTGGATCGGGGCGGTGGGCATCGGCAGGCGGAGGGACTCGGAGAAGGCGCGCCGGAGCTTCTGGGCCTCCTCGGTGGTCTGCCATTCGCCGAAGATCGAGCCAAAGCCGCGACTGTAGAGGCTGCGGCCCGAGGCGGTGTCGAGCACCTCGAAAGCGTAGGCGCCAAGGCCGGTGGTGTCGAAGGGCTGCGCCGGGTTGCCAGGCCAGGGTAGGGGCTCGAGCACCGCCCGTTCGAGGGCGAGCTCCTCGCTGCTCGCCGTGCCGCTGTGGACGAGGTCGAGGCGCAGGGCACGGGGTCCCGCGCCGCGGGCCGGGGCGAGGGCGACGAGGGCGAGCGCTACGGGGGCGAGCAGGGCGGGGGCGAGCAGGGCGCTGAGGCCGAGCGAGGGCAGCGGACGCAGGGATCTGGTTGGCATCGAAGGTCTCCCTCGGAGCTGGTGCCGAGCGGCGATCGAGCGGGCCCTCAGCCCCCAGGGCGGGGCTCGCGCCCGAAGTGGAGCTCGAGGCCGGCGCCGACCAGCGCCGAGCCCTCGCGGGGCTCGGCGCGATCGCGCCGTGGCCAGGTGTAGCCGCCCACCAGGTTGCCGAAGAGGTACGGTTTGCCGATCGGCCGGCGGTAGATCAGGCGTGCGCCGTATTCGCGCACCGGCACCTCGGCCGCCGTCGAGCCGCGCATGAAGATCTCACCGGCCACGGCCTGCAAGCGTTCGAGGTGGTGGTAGAGCACCCAGGCCGACCGCCAGGACAGGCCCTCGGTCGATTCCGAGACCGTTCCGACATTGCCCCAGCGCAGCACCAGGTCGGGCCGCAGCACGTGGTCGAAGTCGAGGCTGGTGGTCGAGCCGAAGCCTTCGCGGTTCTCCCAGAACACCGTCTCGCGGAAGCGCCAGACGGTGTCACGGCCGACGAAGGTGTTCTTCGTGTAGCGCGCCTGGGCGAAGACCTCGGGCGCGGTCTTCAGCCGCGAGCCGACGCGGAAGTCGAGCTTGCTCGCCCAGCGGCCAGGTGGGCGGTAGCCGAGGCCGGCGAGCCAGCGGTCCTGGTTCTCGAGGCCGAAGACCGACGAGCGGATGGCGAAGCCCTCGCGGCGGTCTTCGACGAACTCGTCGCGGTCGTCACGGCCGAGGAAGAGGTTCACTCGCCGCTCGAGGTTGGGCAAGTCGTAGCGCAGGCGCAGCCGCGCCTTGGGCTCGAGGCCGTCGGCCTGGGTGTAGAGCGTGGAGAGCTCGACCCGGCCGTAGACGTGGCGCGCGTTGTCGACGTCGGGCTCGCCGCCCAGCAGGCTGTCGAACCACAGGGTAGCGCTGCAGAAGGTCTCTTCCAGGCGGCGGCGGGTCTCGTCGAGCAGCTCGTCGCTCGTCGACTGCTGGTGGCAGAGGCTGTGGAGGCTGGGCCTTTCGGCGGGTGTCTGGCCGGCAGGCGCTGCGGCCGGGGCACCCTCGGCGCCGGCGGCCTCGTCCGGCGTCTGGGGGCTGGCCGCCGGTTGCCCCGGCGGTGGAGCGCTGGCGGGAGAGGGAGAATCGGCCGCCGTCCCCGCGTGCCGGTGGGCGCTGCAGCCCGTCATCGTGAGGCCCAGTGCCATGGCGATGCCCAGCCAACCGATCTGCGAGCGCAGGGGGACCATGGCGTGATCCTATATCGCCCCTTCCTGGCTCGCTCGCCACCCTCGCGGCGCTATACTCCCCCGCCATGTCCGCGCCCGCCGGCAAACAGCGCCGCTACCTCCGCGCCGCAGCCCATGCCCTCAAGCCCATCGTCCAGATCGGCAAGGCCGGGGCCTCCGCCGCCGTCCTGGCGCAGATCGACCAGGCCCTCGCCGACCACGAGCTGATCAAGGTGCAGTTCGGCGCCGAGCGGGCCGAGAAGGAGGCGCTGGCCGACCAGCTCGGTCGCGAGCTGGGCACCCTCTGCGCCGGGATCATCGGCCACGTGCTGATCCTCTACCGCCAGCAGGCGGACCCCGAGAAGCGCCGCTACCAGCTACCCGCGTAGCGGTTCACCCAGCGAGCTGCCGGCCGGCCTGGTTGTCGGCCGGAGCTCGGTCCGCCGCCGCCGGCTCAGAAGCTGGTGTGGGTGGTCACCAGGTACTGAATGCGATCGATCGAGCCGTCGCCGTCCAAGGGGAAGGCGAGGTCGATGTGGATCACGTTGCCGAGGCCCGAGCGGCTCGACGACAGGCGTAGCCCCACGCCCACGTCGCGCAGCCAGCCCTGGCTCAGCTGATGGCCGAGGGCGCGGTCGGGGGTGATGTCGTCGGGGTCCCAGGTGCGGCCGATGTCGAAGAAGGCCGCGGCCCCGACGTGGAAGAGCTGCAAGGGGTGCCAGGAGGTGAAGACGCGCTGCTCGACGGTGAGCAGGGCGCGGCTCTCGCCGGTCTGGTAGCGCAACGGGTAGCCGCGCAGGCCGTTGTCGCCGCCGAGGAGGATCTGCCGCTCGCCGTCGAGGCGTTCGCCGGCGGCGTACTCCAGGGTGGTGAAGAAGAGCTGGTCCCCGAAGTCCCGCAGGTAGTAGCGAGCGCTGGCCGACCACAGCAGGTTGTGGGGGTCGTTGCCGGTGAAGCGGCCGGAGCTCGCGGCCTCGAGGGTGAGCGTCTGCCGCTCGCTGAGGCGCAGCCCCTGCGATGCCGAGAGCGCGAAGACCGCCTCGTTGCGGTCCGCCGAGAAGAGCGGTGACGACCAGCCGAGGCGGGCCCGCACCTGGGTGCCGAGCTCGATGTCCTCGGTGCGCTGCAGCTGGTTGAGGTTGCGCTCCTTGACGAAGCGGTCGCCGACCAGCTCGAAGCTCACCCATGGATAGGAGAGCGTGCGGTCGGCCGGCAGCGGGCCGCTCGACAGCGGCGTGCCGAGGCCCTGGAAGGTGTCTTCCTGGTAGGTGAAGCCGAGGCCCCAGCGGCGCGACAGGCCGTTGCTGTCGAGGCCGCGCGACAGCCCGCCCGAGACCTCGAGCTGGCGGAGCTGGTGGCGGAACTGCTGCTGGATGTGCCCGAGGGCGTAGAGCGAATCGGTCCGCGTCTCGTCGAAGGCGGTCAGGCCGGCGGCCCAGCGGGTGTCGAGGCTGTAGAAGGGCCGCGCGACGTCGAGGCGGCGGCTGTCGCCGTCGCTGTTGCTCGAGTAGAGGGCGCTCAGCTGGAGGCGGCTGCCGAAGACGTTGTGGTCGTCGTAGCGGAAGGCCGAGGTGCTGCGGTCGACGTTCGCTTGGTGCTCGAAGGTGAGGGCCTTGCCGGTGCCGAGGAAGTTCGAGTCCTGAAGCTCGAAGCGCGTGGAGTTGGCGCCGCCGCTGCGGCCGATCCCGATGCTCGGTTTCAGGGTCCAGACGTCGCGGGTGGTCACCTCGACGACGACCAGGCCGTTGCGCACGCCGATCGGCCGGATCTCGGCGTCGTAGAGGTAGCGGTTCTTGCGCAGCAGCCGCTCCGACTCGTCGAGGAGGCGTCGCGAATAGACGTCGCCGACCTTGAACAGGAGCTGGCTTTCGATCACGCCGTCGCGGGTGGTGCGGTGGGCGCGGTTGGCGAGGCGGAAGAGGCGGCGGTCCTCGGTGGGGAGCTCGGGATTGAAAATATTGCGCACGTCGATGACGATCTCGCCGATCACCGCCCCCTGCTCTTCCAGCTGAGCGTCGTCGGGAGCGTTGTCGAGAGGTCCGGCAGCGTCCGGCCCGGGCGCTGCCCGGAGTGCCGGCGAAGCGAAGAAAAGCCCCAGGATCAAGCAGATCGCCCGCTGTCTAGGAACTCGCCAGGGGCGTGGAGCGTGCTCCATCGTGATTGACCTCCCGCCGTCGAACCAGGTTGGCGACGAGCTCTCCCGCCGGGAAGTGCAGCGGCCGTGCCAGCCGCCCTACGCAGTGGCGGCGAGGTCAGGCGGGGAGGATCTCGGCGACGGCGCCGTCTGGCCGGGCCGGCACCAGCTCGCCGATCACGCAGGCCTGGGAGCAGCCGGCCGTCGCGAGGCGGCTCAAAGCGCCCGGGGCACGCTCGGCGGCGATGGCGAAGAGGAGCCCGCCGGCCGTCTGCGGGTCGAAGAGCAGCTCGAGGCGGGGCTCGGTGGCGAGCTCGCGGGGGATCGCCAGCGCCTTGCGGAGCTTGGCGTTCTCGCCGTGGAAGGTGCTGCGCTCGCCGCGGGCCAGCAGCTCGACGGCGCCGGCCAGGGCTGGGAGGGCCGCCAGCCGCAGGCGCGCCGCGAGACCGCTGCCGGCGAGCATCGAGGCGAGGTGGCCGCCGAGCCCGAAGCCGGTGATGTCGGTGGCGGCGCCGGCGCCGAGCTCGCGAGCGATGGCGGCGGCCGGGGCGTTGCTGGCGGCGAGCCCCGCCAGGGCCGCGGCGAGCCAGGGGCCGCGGGCGCGTGCGGCCATGTCGGCGTGGAAGAGCACGCCGGTGCCCAGCGGCCGGGTGAGCACCAGGACGTCGCCCACCGCGATCTCGCCGCGGCGGCGCAGCAGCCGGCCCCCGGGCGCGGTCACGCCCTGGACGGCGAACCCCACCTGGAGGTCCACCGCCCGGCTGGTGTGGCCACCGAGCAGCCGCACGCCGAGGGAGTCGAAGGTCGCCCGCGCCCCGGCGAGCACCTGGAAGAGGGTCTGCTCGGCCTCGCGCTCGCCGGCGGCGAGCGGCAGCGCCACCAGGGCCTGGGCCCAACGCGGCGCGACGGCCTTGGCTTCGAGGTCCGAGATGGAGTTCGCCGCCGCCACGCGACCGACGAGGAAAGGGTCGTCGGTGAAGGCGCGGAAGAAGTCGACGCTCGCCACCAGGGTGTCGCCCCCCGGCAGCTCGTAGGCCACCACGTCGTCGGCCTCGCCCATGCCGAGGACCACTTCCGGCGCCGGCGGTGCTGGGGGCAGGCGGGCGAGGGTGCGGTCGAGGGCCTCCTGGCCGAGCTTGGCGGCGCAACCGCCGCAGACCATCTCCATGCCCTCCCCAGTGGCCATCTCGCCCATCTGCTCGCGGGCCGGCCCGGGTGCCCCGTCGTCCTGCAGTACTTGGAAGCGGGCCATGAAGCGACGGTCGATCCAGTCCTTCCAGCGCATCACCCAGGCGCCCTCGAAGCTCGCGCCCCACTTGCTGCCGATCGCTGTGCCGTCGCCCAGGTTGAGCAGGGTGAGGAAGTCGCGCTGCGGCCGGTAGCGCCGCAGGGGCTCGCCGGCGAGGCGAGCGCGCAGGTTGGCGGTGAGCACCGGGCCCTGGCGCACGGCGTAGACACCGGCCTTGGGCGTGGTGGGGAAGTCGATCAGTGTCGCGCAGTCGCCGGCGGCGAAGACGTCATCGTGGTCGCGGGCCTGGAGGGTCGAGCGCACGAGGGCGAAGCCGCGCTCGTCGCAGGCCAGGCTGGAGCTCGGCAGCAGGGGATGGGCGGTCGCCCCGCTCGCCCAGACCAGGGCGTCGAACGGCAGCCGCTCGCCGTCGTCGAGGACGGCGACGCCCGGCTCGGCGGCGCGCACCCGGCGGCCGGCGAGGATCGCGATCCCCCGCCGCCCGAGAGCACTCTCCACCCGCCGCGAGAGCCCGCTTGGGTAGGTGGCGAGCAGGCGCTCGCCGGTATGCAGCAGGCGCACCTCGAGCCCCGCCTTGGCGAGCGGCGCGAGGCGAGCGCGGAAGGTGGCGGCGAGCTCCACGCCGCCGGCGCCACCGCCGACCACCAGCACCCGGAAGGGGCCGGCCGCGGCGCGGGCGGCGGCCTCCACCTCGGCGACCCGGGCCACGAAGCGGCCGATCGGCCGGGTGGGCAGGGCATGCTCGGCGATCCCCGGCAGCTCGAGGCCGAACACAGTCGAGCCGATGTCCACCGAGGCGAGGTCGTAGGGGATCGGCGGCCGGCCGGCGGGGGTGACCGTCTTGGCGATCGGATCGAAGGCGATCGCCGGCGCCAGCACCACGCGCGCCCCAGCGAGGCGGGCGAGGGGCACGGCGTCGATCTCCAGGTCTTGCGCCCGGTACTCGCCGGCCACCAGCCCCGGCACCATGCCCGAGTAGACGGCGACGGGGAGGTCGACGATCAGGGTCACCCGCGTTCGCTCGGGCGGGTTCATGGCGAAGGAGCGCAGCACCTGCACGTGGGAGTGGCCGGCGCCCACCAACACCAGCTCGCGGAGATCGATCGGTTGTGTCGAGGAAGAGTCGGCCATTGCAGGAAGTCTACTGTGCCGAGGGATTGGGCCCCCGCCGCTGCGCGCTCGATCCCGGCGAAAATTCGGCCGCGAGCGGCGCGCGCCTCTTCGACGCCATGGAGGTCCCCGTCGTCACCTCGCCGGAGACCTTCGCCCTTGCCGCCCAGCTCG
>WBZL01001296.1_pt1 | contig 19181 bp, 18 predicted proteins | sample 5204291 | NCBI WGS metagenome assembly WBZL01 (sample SAMN12344345, study PRJNA552823) | activated sludge metagenome | biome: Activated sludge suspended growth; feature: Nitrification reactor; material: Wastewater; isolation source: activated sludge from nitrification reactor of wastewater...
CCACGGGACGCGACGTGGTTCGCTCCCGCCGCAACAAGTTCGGCGTCACCGGCGTCCAGTGGGACAAGCGCCACCAGGCCTTCATCGTGTCGATCAACCCGGAGCCCGGCAAGCAGAAGCGCTTTTACGTCCCCGCCAAGGGCCGGAAGCGCGCCGAGGCACTCGCCGAAGCGAAGAAGCTGCGTCTCAAGCTGGAGAAGGAGATCTACGCCAAGCGCGGCTGAGCCTCGCCAGCCTGAGCATGGATGCACAGCGGGGCGGCCCCTTGGTGGAGCCGCCCCACTGCGTTTGTAGTGCCCCCGAGAGGATTCGAACCTCCGACCAACGGTTTAGGAAACCGCTGCTCTATCCATCTGAGCTACGAGGGCGACCTCGCAGGAATGTACCCGGGCCTCGCCGTACCAGGCACCTCAGTAGGCAATCACGTGCTCCACGCGCGTGTTCAGCGCTTGACGACCGCTCAGGAACGTGAGCTCGATCAGGAAGCCGCAGCCTACCACGCTCGCGCCATGGCGCTCCACGAGGCGCACGGTGGCACCGGCGGTGCCACCCGTGGCCAGGACGTCATCCACAATCACCACGCGCGATCCCGGGCCCACCGCATCGACGTGCATCTCCAACGCGTCGGTGCCGTACTCCAGGGCGTACTCCTCGCGGCTGCGCTGATAGGGGAGCTTTCCCGGCTTCCGCACCGGAACCAGTCCGGCCCCCAGCGCCACGGCGATCGCCCCCCCGAAGAGGAACCCGCGGCTCTCCACCGCAACCACGTGGGTCACCCCTGCCCCGACCCACGGCGCGGCCATCTTCCGGCATGCCTCGCCCCAGGCCGCCGGATCGCCAAGCAGCGGGGTGATGTCCTTGAACAGGATCCCCGGCTTCGGATAGTCCGGAACATCCCGGATCCTCAGCCGCAGCGCATCAAGTGTCATGGGTGCGTCAACGCAGGATGGTGAACGGCGAGGGAAGCTCGGGGTTCGACGGTGGCGTCAGCATGATCAGCTGCTTGACGGCCGCCCCCTCCGGCCCCTGTCGCACCGCCGCGAGGAATTCCTCCACGGCCTCCGCCGGACCGGCGACCGTGCACTCGAGGTTTCCGCTGGACAGGTTGCGCACCCACCCAGGAAGACTGAGGCGAAGGGCCGCGGCACGTGCAAAGGCCCGGAAGCCGACCCCCTGGACCTGACCGGCTACTTCAAAATGGACAAGGCGCACGAAGACAAGCGGAGGATCAGTCGCGTCTGCTCAGGAGCGAGGCAAGGATGGACGCGAGGACCGACTCCGCGCTAGCCCCTGAGGCCGGCGCGACCGCGAGTTCGCCGTTGCGAACCTGACGCGCCAGGCGTTCGAGGACCTCGACCGCCTGCGCCTGCGCGTCGGTCGCCGCCACCAGCGCCTCCAGCACGTTGGGCGCTGCATCGACGGTCACTGCGAGCGCCCCGCCCGAGCGGTGATCGAAGGGCTCCAGGACCAACGACTCCAAGGGTTCGGCCTCTTCCTGCTCGATCGCGTCCGCCGAGGTTTCCGCAGCCGCGATCAGGTCAAGGCGGGGTTCGGACCAACTTTCGGTTCCTGACCATTCCTCGGGATCAGCGTCCACCGTGGGTGCGGCTTCCCACTGGGCGACGCTGTGCTCAAGTACCGAGTCCGGCTCCGGAGGCAAGTCATCCGTCTCTGCCGTTGGTGACTGGCCCGACTCGGTCACGTCGAGTGGATCCGTGACGTCGAACGCAGCGACGGACGCCGTCAAGTCGAGGGACGCCGCGTCATCCTCTGCGGCCTCCCGCAACTCGGCCACCTCGCCGGGAACGGGCGCCACCTCTGCCTCGATTTCGGCTTGGACCACCTCGGCCTCTGCCTGCAGGAACGCCTCGGCCCCGATCACCGCGTCCTCCGGAGCCGCGACGACATCGCTCGCGGCCGCAGGCACATTGAGTGCCTGCACGTCGATCCCTTCTTCGAGCGCCACCTCCGACACGACGGGGGGCAGATCGCCGGCGACCTGTGCCTCAGTGAGCGGGACCACGGGTTCGAGATCGACGCCGGTCGTCGCCAGCTGCTCCGTGTCCGGGATGTCGAGCGACTCGGGGGTCGGTCGACGATCGAGGAGATCCGCGACCTCCAGGGCCGAAGGCGGCTCGGTGACGAGCGCAGTGGCTGACGGTGTAGCCTGTCCGGCGTACGGGACCCCGAGGCCGCGCCCTCCGGGCGACAGCACCGGGCGCTTGCCGGCCTGGCCAAAGAAGGGACGGGCGAGCGGACGGCCGGGGTTCTGGGGGCTCTGGGACATTGTCGGCGGCTCCTGTGAGGCGGGGCCGCCACGCGGACGCTACCAGCCGTGAGAGCCCATCAGGGGGACGAACCTCACCGGGGCAATGTCACGTCGCTCGATCGTCCCGTTGCGGCGCGTCAGGAATGCCAGAACCTGCTGGGCCTTGTCCCCGACCGGCACCAGCATGCGGCCCCCCTCCCCCAACTGATCCACGAGCGGCTGGGGGATCACCGGTCCGCCGGCCGTCACGAGGATGACGTCGTACGGGGCGAACTCGCGCCACCCGATCGTTCCGTCGCCGAGCAGGAGCGAGACGTTTCGTGCGCCGCAGGAGCGAATGACATGTCTAGCCCGCTCGAGCAGCGGGGCGACACGCTCGATCGAGAAGACCTGCTCAGCCAGATGGGACAGGAGCACCGTCTGATACCCTGAGCCTGTCCCGATCTCCAGCACTCGCTCCTTCCCCGTGAGGGCGGCCAGCTGGAGGTAACGCGCGTGAATGGACGGCTGGGAGATGGTCTGCCGGTTGCCGATGCTGATCGGGCGATCTTCATAACATTGCCGGCCAACACCGCTGGGCACGAAGAGGTGCCGAGGAGTTCGCTCGATCGCCCGGAGTACGGCAAGATCGGAGATGCCCTGCGCCTGCAGGGTCTCCACCAGGTGCCGCCGCTCGGCGACGTACTCGGTAACTATGGGCCCCGCCACCACCGATCCGCCGTGTCGAGCATGTCGCGATGCGTGAGGTCGAGGTGCAGCGGCGTCACGGAGATATAGCCGTCGTGCACCGCCTGGAAGTCAGAGTCTTCGGCCCCGGACCAGGAGAATTCCCCGCCGCCGATCCAGTAGATCTGGCGGCCGTATGGGTCCTTCATCGGCGAGATCGAATTCGAATAGACGCGTCGCCCCAGCCGCGTGAGCCGGACGCCCTTCACCTGGTCGGCGCGACAGGGCGGCAGGTTCACGTTGAGCAGGGTGCTGGCTGGGAAAGACTCGAGGGAGGTCAGGTGACGCAGGAGCGGCACGAGCACTTCCACCTGTTCATCGAGCCGGGCGACATCGGCCCTGAGGTCGCCTCCGGCATACGAGAAGGCGATTGATGGCACCCCGAGCGCCAGTCCCTCCATGGCGGCGGCGACCGTCCCCGAGTAGAGCACGTCCTCGCCCATGTTCTGCCCGTGATTCACGCCGCTGAGCACAAAGTCGGGGCGCTCCGGCATGAGGACCTCGACGGCGAGCATCACGCAGTCCGTCGGGGTCCCGTCGACCTGAAACCTCCCCTCCCCCCGACGCACCGGGCGCAGCGGATGGTGCAGCGTCAACGAGTGGCTCGTCGCACTCTGCTCCCGGTCCGGCGCGACGACGGTGACCTCGCCGATCTGCGACGCTGCGCGCACGAGCACGTCGAGTCCGTGCGCATGGATGCCGTCGTCGTTGGAACAGAGCAGTCGCATGGGCCTACGATATCGGGGCGCGCGGATCGGCGCTACGGCGCCGGTGTGTCGTCGGGTTTCGGGATGGGGTCGGCACCGTCCAGCACGCGCGCGAGAGCCTCGAGCTCCGCCTCGAGGGTTGCCGCGGCCTCGGTGGTCAGGGCCTCACGCGCCGCCCCCTTCACCGTGCCACCGCGCCGGAACTCGTCCACCTTCTGCCGCGCGCCGTCGATGGTGTACTTCTCGGTGTAGAGCAGCTGCTTGACGAGGTGGATCAGCTCGATCTCACGCCGCTGGTAGACGCGGTTCCCGGACCTGTTCTTCGCCGGATTGAGGAACTTGAACTGGCTCTCCCAGTACCTGAGTACATGGGGCTTGAGGTCCGTGAGCTCACAGACCTCGCCGATCGAGAAGAATTCCTGGACCGGTTCCGGCTTCATGCATCACGCTCCGGCCGCAGTTCGCGGCCCATCAGGTCGGCGATGACGTCTGGGGCTGCGGCCCCGTCGAACAACACCCGCGACACGGCCCGTGCGATGGGAAGATCCACCCCGTGTCGCGACGCGAGTGACAAGGCGCTCTGCGTGGTGACCACGCCCTCGGCGACGGTCTCCGTCGCTGCCAGTACCTCCGGCAACGGCGTGCCCTGCCCGACGGCGATCCCTACCGCGCGATTGCGGCTCAGGGCCCCGGTGCAGGTGAGGACGAGATCCCCCATGCCTGCGAGACCGGCGAACGTCTCAGGCCGGGCGCCGACCGCCAGGCCGAGACGCATCATCTCGGCGAGCCCGCGGGTGATCAACGCCGCGCGCGAGTTCAGGCCGAGCCCGATCCCCTCGGCGATCCCGGTCGCGACGGCCATGACGTTCTTCAGCGCGCCACCGAGCTCCACGCCGGTGACGTCGTCACTCGTGTAGATGCGGAGCGTGCTGCCGCTGAACACGCGCTGCACCCACTCGCGCGCCGGCTGACTCGTCGAGGCCGCCACGATCGCGGTCGGTTGCGCATGCACCACTTCCTGCGCGAAGCTCGGCCCCGACAGGGCCACGACCGGACGTCCCGGGAGGACCTCGGTGATCAGGTCGGTCATCAGCGCAAGGGAGTCGCGCTCGATGCCCTTGGTCGCGACCACAAGGGTGGCGTCCGCAGGGACCCATTCGGCACCGCTCCGGGCCACGGCGCGGAGGACGTGCGATGGCGCGGCGTAGACCACACTCGTCGCCTCCCGGAGGACTTCGCGCAGGTCTCCAGATGCCCGCACCCCTTCGTGGAGGACTGCGCCAGCGAGGAATCGCGGATTCGTGTGGGCCGCGTTGACATGCTCGACGACATCGGCTTCCCGGGCCCAGAGCACCGTGTCGTGCCCGCCGGTGGCCAGGACATGTGCGATGGCGGTCCCCCACGCGCCTCCACCCACCACGGCGGCTCGCATGCCTAACGCACTCCGGTCGCCGCGCGACCGAGCCGGGGCTCTTCGCCGCGCCGCAGGCGCGCAATGTTGGCGCGGTGCGTGTAGATCACGAAGCCCGCGATCACGGCCGCGAGCATGGTGCGCTGGGAGGTGACGCCGTACAAGGCCGCCGACGCCGCGAGGAGGGCGAGCCCCCCACCCATCGAACCCACCGAGACCCAGCGGGTCACCGCCACGAGTCCCGCAAACACCGAGAGCGCAATTGCGAAGGCGAGTGGAGACAACGCACCGAAAACGCCTGCGGCCGTGGCCACCCCCTTGCCTCCGCCACGAAAGAGCCCGCCGTACGGCCGCACATGCCCGGCAATCGCCGCCGCCCCGAAGGCGAAGGGCCACCAGAGGCCAGGCGCCCCGCCGAACCATGCGGGAAACCAGAGCGCCGGCACCGCCCCCTTGAGCGCGTCGAGGAGCAGCACGAGCACGGCGGGGCCGCGTCCCAGCGTCCGCAGCACGTTGGTTGCGCCAAGGTTCCCGCTGCCATGTTGCCGGAGGTCGATCCCCTTGAGCGCGCGACCGGCCATCCAGGCAAACGGAGTGGAGCCGATGAGGTACGCCACCACCAGCCCGATCCAGCGCCCGGCGTCGTCCACGGTCAGGCCGCTTTGCGCCGCATCACGACGCGCAACGGATTGCCGGTGAAGCCCCAGGACTCGCGGAACCCGTTGTGCAGGAAGCGGATGTAGTGTTCCTCCACGAGGTCCGGGTGATTGCTGAACACCGCAATCATCGGAGGCGCGGTCTCCACCTGCGTGGCGTAGAGCAGGCGCACCTCGCGCCCCGCCGCCTGAGGCGGCTGCCGGCGCGCCAGCAACTCCTCCAGCCGCTCGTTCACGCGGGCCGTGGGGACGCGCTTCATCCGCTCGGCCTCCACCTCCAGCAGCGTCTCCAGCACCCTGGTCACCCGCTGGCCGGTGAGCGCCGAGGTGAACAGGAAGGGGATGAACTTGAGGAACGGGGCCTTCTCGCACGCATCGCGCTCGAAATGCGCGGCCGTCTTGTCGCTTTTCTCGACCAGGTCCCACTTGTTCACGACGATGATGAGCGCGCGCCCCGCCTCCCACGCCAGGTTGGCGATCTTGAGGTCCTGCCCCTGGATGCCGGCCTGCCCATCGATGAGCAGGCAACAGATGTCGGCCCGGTCGATGGCGCGTCGCGTCCGCAAGCCCGAGTAGAACTCGATGCCATCCGCGACATGGGACTGTCGCCGCAACCCGGCCGTGTCGATGAACACCAGGTCGCGCCCGTGGTAGCGCATCGGGGTGTCGATCGCATCGCGGGTCGTCCCCGCCTCGTCGCTCACCACCAGGCGTTCTTCCCCGAGCAGGCGATTGACAAACGACGACTTGCCAACGTTCGGCCGGCCGACGACCGCCACCTTCAGGCTCTCCTCCACCTCGGGTGGCATCGCCGGGATCCGCGCCACCAGGGCGTCGAGCAGGTCCCCACTCTGCTTGCCGCTGATCGCCGACACCGGCACCGGATCCCCGATCCCCAGCGCGTAGAACTCGTAGAAGTCGGTGCTCTTCGGCTGATCGACCTTGTTGGCGACCAGGAGGATCGGCTTCCCTGCCTCACGCAGCAACGCCACGATCCGCTGGTCGATCGGGTGCAACCCCGCCTGGGCATCGACCACGAGGAGGATCAGGTCGGCCTCTGCAATGGCCTCGTCCACCTGTCGACGGATCTCCTGGTCCATCGCCGCGCGGTTGTCGTCCGTGATGCCGCCCGTGTCGACCAGCCAGAACGCGGCGTTGTTCCACTCGCCGCGGGCGAAATGCCGATCGCGCGTCGTGCCGGCTTCCTCGGAGACAATCGCCGCGTCCTTGCCGACGATCCGGTTGAACAACGCGCTCTTCCCCACGTTGGGGCGGCCCACGAGGGCGACGACGGGGAGACTCATGTCCGGCTCCCCTGGAGGACGTCCGCCATCGCGCCCTCCCCCAGCGTGTCGATGAAATCGTATGACGGCTGCACCGACATCGGCATCCCCTTGCTCAGCTCCTCGAAGACCACGTCGTCGAGAAAAAGTCCGTGATCATTGATCGTCTCGGCCGGTATCAGCGCGAGCGAGAGGTCACTGCGATCCGCCAGCGCGCCCCGGATGTCCGCTCCAACCAGGAGGCCTGCCGTCGTGGTGGTCGGGCCAAAGAGCGAGTTCTCCGCCACGATCATCTCGAAGGTGGCGCCGGTCACGCCGGCCACTCGCTCCAGGATCCCAGGCATCAGGGCCCGCATGGCCGTGCCGGTCACCACGCCGATCCGCATCCCGTCGAGTCGCGGCAGCGCCGTGAGTCCGGCATCGACGCGTGAGCGCAGGGCAGCGACTGCCCCCACGCCGTTCTCCACCTGGGGAAAGTCCCCATAGAAGTCGGCGTCGGGGAGCGGCGCACCGGCGAGCAAGTACAACTCATCGGAACCATACACCCAGCGGTCCCCGCGTTCACCCAGCGCCCGTGCGCCCCACCGCTCCGCCACCGTCAGGAGCTCGCGCGCGCGCTCGCGATCCATCGACTTGCCGGTGTAGAGGTGAGAGAACTGCGTCAGGCCGACCGGCACGAGCGCCACGGACCGGCAGGCCTCGCCAAATGACCAGAGGTCCGCCAGCGACTGCTCGAGGACATCCCCGTCGTTCAGCCCGGGGACCACCACCATCTGACCGTGGAACTCGATCCCCCCGTCCACCAGGCGTCGCAGCTGGGCGACCACATCGGGGACCCTGGGGTTGTTCAACAACACCTTCCGGGCTTCCCACGGCGTGGCGTGGACCGAGACGTAGAGCGGCGAGAGACGGTACTCCAGGATCCGCGCGAAATCCCGTTCCTTCAGGTTCGAGAGCGTCGCGAAGTTCCCGTAGGCGAAGGAGAGCCGGTAGTCATCGTCCCGCACGTACAGCGGCTTCCTGAGCCCGGCGGGGAGCCCCTCGATGAAGCAGAACTCGCAGCGGTTCGCACAGCGGCGTACGGTCGGTGGCTCGAGCTCGACCCCAAGGACATCCCCCTCCTCGCGCTCGACCTCGAGGATCGCCAGCTCTCCCTCCGGGAGCCGAACCTCGATCTCCAGCACGTCATCCGCCGTGAGGAATTCCCAGTCGAGGAAGTCCGCGATCTCGCGGCCGTTGACCGTGAGGATCTCGGTGCCCGCTACGACGCTGAGGGCGTCGGCAATGGACTCGGGAAGGACCCGAGCAACGCGGACCATAGGGAGAGAGTCGGTGATGCGAACCTTTGGAGCCGGCGACCGATGACAGCCGCGCGGCTCAAGGAACGTAGCAAGACACGTAACCGATATCAATGCAGGACATAGACTTCTGCGAAGCACCGCATGTACTGCGGAAGGGGTGGAAACGAAACGGGCGGGCTCCGAAGAGCCCGCCCGCCCCCATTGTGTTGCGGTGAAATCAGGATCCAGAGAAGGGCTTGTATCGGAAGGCGACGATGCCATCGCCCTCGATCTCTACCCGGAAGGCCTTCGATCCCTTGGCCGCGATTCCGGCCAGCGCGGCCTCCTTGGTCCCCTTGACGTTGCCGGCGGCGTCCATGAACTCGAAGACGACGGTGTAGTCGGCGGCGGCTTCCTGCAGATTGTCCACCTGTCCGGCCAGCACGTGCTTGGCACCGTCATGACTCCAGAGGTTGAACGACATCTTGGCCTTGGCGTTCTGGTATCGAGTGAACGCGGACAGAAGGGAGTCGTTGTCGGCCTTGTACAGCGCCTCGACGGGGTCGAGGAGGGCCTTGACCTCGGACGCCTTGGCGTTCTTCTGCGCCATGGTCGTCTTCTTGTCGTTCGCGGCGTCCAGCGCAATCTTGCGAAGGGAGTCGACCTTCACCTTGTGGACCTTGGCGGTCGACTGGTAGTTGAGGGCCAGGACCTGGTAGGCCTCGGGGTTCTCCGGGTCAATCGCGATGAGTCGGCGGATGTACGCCTCGGCGTCGCCAAACCGCTCCATCTTCTGTAGCGTCAGGGCCACGTTGAAGAGGCCGTCGCGCGAGTACGGATTCTTCTTGAGGCCCGCCTCGAAGAGTGCGGCGGCCTCCTTGGACTGTTCGGCCCGCGCCGCATTCACGCCTGCATCGAGCAGCGCCGCGTCGGAATACTTGTCGGCATTGGCAATCATGTCGGCAAAGACCTTCTGCGCCGCTCCGGCATCACCCGTCATGATCTGGGCGCGGGCCAGCGTGGCCTCGGCCTTCGCGTCACCCGGGAACTCGGCGTTGTACTTCCCGAGGTACTCGATGGCCTGCTTGACCTTGGCCGTCTTGCGCTCGCCTTCCAGCCCTTCGGCGTGGGAGAGCATGAGCATCGCGACATTCGTCATCGTATTCCGCCGATCCTCGACGAGGGCGGTGTCACCCTTCATGAGCTCGGTCATCTTCATGAACGAATTCACCGCGCCGTCCATGTCGTCCTTCGACTGGAGCGCGTTGCCCATGAGGTTGTGGGCGATGTACGCGAGCTTGAACCCGTCGTAGATGATGAGGCCGCGCTGCGACAGCTCCATGGCCTCGTCGATCTTCTGGCCGTTGTACGCGTTCACGGCTTCGTTGACCAGGGCGGCGTACACCTTGCGGCGTCCTTCCTCCGTCTGCTCCTTGCACGCCGCATTCGACGCCTCGACGACGTCGTACATCGAGTCGGCAGCGACGAGGAGATCGATCGTTCCCTCGCCCATCAGGCCGACGTTGGCGCGGGGCACCGGGGCCTTCCCCTCGGGCATGGACGCCAGCTCGGCGAACGCATTGCCCATGATGAACGCACGCCCGACCGGGTTGGCCGCGATGACCTTGGCTTCATCCTTGGCCAGCTTGGTCATGGCCTCCTTGACCGCGCCGAACATCTGGTCCGGCTTTCCGGCAAACAGGGTCGTCTTGGCGAGGGCGCTGTTGGCGTCCTTGACCTGCCCCGGCTTGCCCAGCTCGATGTTGCACGCGGCCTGGGCCGTCGCCACCGCAGGCACGGCCAGCAGCACACCAAGAACGCGCGTGAGGTTCGTCCACGTCATCGACACAATCTCCGTACAGGTGAGCGCGCGATCACGGTCGCGCGGAAACGGTCCTACCCACGTCGGTCACGCCGGTTCCACGCCGCAACCGCTTCCCGCGACACGTCACCGACGCTGCGACCCGTCGTCCGGGCCACCGACAACACGTCGTCAAACTCCGGCTTGCACCTCGACTCACCGTTAGGCAGTCGAGCCACCTTCACCCGCACCCGATGCCCGGCCACCTCGACCTCGTCCCCGGACCGCCCCAGGGCACGGCGTTCCACGACCGTCCGACGCACCCCGAGCGTCGTGGTGTGCACGAAAAGCAGCGTTTCCAGCCGGGAAACATCGCCGGGAGCGCACAAGACTTCCAGACGCATCCCGGGCCGCCCCTTCTTCATCTGGGTGGCCAGCACCACCACGTCCAGCGCCCCGGCGCCCAGGAGGAACTCCGCGGCGGCACCAACCCCCTCGGCCGGGATGTCGTCCAGGTCGCAGGAAAGCACCAGGAGCGACTCAACGGCCCCCTCCCCGGCGGGAGCAGCCGCAAGGACCAGGCGAAGCACGTTCGGCCGCCCCACCAGGTCGCGGCTGCCAGCGCCGTAGCCCACCCGGTGGGGGACCCAGCTCGCCGGCGGGTCTCCTCGCGAAAGCGCCCGGACGAGGGCAGCCCCGGTCGGTGTGACCAATTCGCCGGCCCCCTCAGGCCCCAGGCGCACGCGTCGGCCTTCCAACAGCCGGAGGGTCGCGGGAGCCGGGACGGGCAGCACACCGTGCGAAGCTCGCACGAAGCCGTCTCCGAGGGAGATCGTGCCGCAACGCACGTCCATGATACCGAGCTCGTGGAACCCCCCCACCGCCCCCACCACATCGAGGATCGCATCGACGGCGCCCACCTCGTGCAGGTGAACCTCCTCCGGGAGGACACCGTGCGCCTCCGCCTCGACCTCGGCTATCCCCACGAAGACGTCGTCCGCCAGGCGCCGCACCCGCTCCGGGAGCTCCGCGCGCTCCACCAGCTCCCTCACCTCGGTCAGGTGCCGGCCGTGTGGCTGCTCCGGGATCTCGAAGTCGACCTTGGTGGCCGAGAGGCTTCCCCGGGTGACCCCTGAGATCTGTACGCGCACATCGGGAAAACCGAGTCGGGATGGGAGCCCCTTCAACCACTCCGGCTCCAACCCCACGTCGACCAGCGCCCCGAGCGTCATGTCCCCCGAGATCCCGCTGAACGGGTCCAGGATGGCGAAGGTCGCCTCCGGGTGTTCAGGCACGGTACGACGCGCCGCTCCCGGTGTTGTAGACGACGACCTCGGCATCAGGAGCGATCCGGCCGGCTGAGACGAGCTGCGCGGTGACGGCCACGGCGCACCCCCCTTCCGGGGCCGCATCGATGCCGCTCATCGCGGCCAACCGAGCCGTCCACGCCCGGATCGTGTCCTCATCAGCGGCAGCGGCGATGCCGGACGTCTCGGCGATCGCACGAAGCACGAGGCGGTCCCCCAGCGGCCCGGGCACCCTGAGCCCCGACGCATGCGTCACGGGGTTCTCCCATGGTGTGGCGCGATCAGCGCCGCTGTCGAATGCGCGCACGAGGGGTGCACACCCCGTGGACTGTGTCACGACGATGCGCGGGAGGCGCGTCGCGGCCGGGAGCCACCCCCAGGAGATCATCTCCTTGAACACCTTCCACATCCCGATGACCCCCTCGCCGCCCCCGGTCGGATAGACGACAACATCGGGGAGCCTCCAACCGAGCTGCTCAGCGAGCTCCAGCCCAAGGGTCTTGTTTCCTTCCGCGCGATAGGGCTCGCGCAACGTGGCCACGTTGAAGTACCCGCTTTCCGCCGCGAAGGCGACGGACATCTTCCCGGCATCGCCAATGTGGCCGTCGATCGTGACGAGTTCGACGCCCATGGCGCGGATGGTATCCAGGATCGGTCGCGGCGTCGTCTGCGGCGCGTAGACCCGTACCGGCACCCCCGCCGCCGCCCCGTAGGCGGCGAGTGCCGCGCCGGCGTTCCCCGCGGTCGGAACAACGAGCCCCGGGACCCCGCGCGCCCGGGCGCGAGTGACCGCCGCGGCCAGCCCGCGTGCCTTGAATGACGCCGTGGGATTCACGGCCTCGTCCTTCACCCAGAGTTTCCTCACCCCGATCTCCTGCGCCAGCGCGGGCAACTCGGTCAGCGGCGTGCACCCCTCGCCGAGGGAGACAGGCACCTCTCCCTCCACCAGCGGGAGGGCGGGCGCGTAGCGCCACATGTCCCAGCGCGGCAGGAGGTCCTCACGGCGTGGGGTCGGGCCATCGAGGATCGCGAGATAGGGCTGCGTGCAGGCGGGACAGAGCCCGACGGGAGCGTGCTGATCCGCGTGCGTGCCGCACGTCGAACATTCCAGGTGCCAGGTCGCCATGACGTCGAGGTGTCCTCAGGGGTGCCGACGATGCTAGCCGTCTGCCCGGTTCGGGGCAAGCGGATCGTCGTTAGGCGGCGTCGGCGCGGCCGCGGGTTCACGCAGGGCCTCGAGGACCCGGTGCGCCGTGGTGAGGGAGAATCCCGGGAGCGCCGCGATCTCCTCAGGGGCGGCGTCACGGACCCCCTGCAGCGAGCCGAACCGGTGCAGCAGCGAGCGCCGACGGGTGGGCCCGATCCCCGGGATCCGCAGCAATTCAGAGGTCAGGGTGCGGGCGGCCCGCCGCGCGCGGTTGAAGGTCACCGCAAACCGATGGGCTTCGTCGCGCGCCTGCTGGAGGGTCCGCAGTGCCGGTGAGCGCCTCGGGAGTCGCAGGGGCTCTGCCCGGCCGGGGAGGTACACCTCTTCCTCCCGCTTCGCGAGGCTGACGACCTGCTGGCCCGTGACGCCCGCCTGCTCCAGCGCCTCGAGTGCGGCGTGCAGCTGCCCTTTCCCGCCATCGATCACGATGAGGTCGGGCATCACCTTGCCTTCCTCGGTGCGCCGGCGCGCAAACCGGCCGACCACTTCACGCATCGACGCGAAGTCGTCGGTACCGATGACCGTCTTCACCTTGAACTTGCGGTATTCGCCACGTCGCGGGCGGGCGTTCTCGAACCAGACGCAGGAGCCCACCGTATCGGTCCCTTGCGCCGTCGAGATGTCGAAGCAGGCGATCGACCGGGGCAACCGCTCGAGACCAAGCTCGCGTTGCATTTCGTACACCGGGCTCGCGGCCCGCTCCTCGACCTCGAGGCCCGCGAGCCGGAACTCCTCCAGGAGGTGGCGAGCGTTCTGCACGGCCAGGTCGACCAGCTCACGCCGCGGACCGCGCTGCGGCACGAGCACGCGCGCCGTCTCGAGTGATGCCTCGAGCGCTTCACGATCCCCGAAGTCGAAGGGGACCAGGAGCTCACTCGCCCGAGCCTGCGACGCGCGATACCATCCGTTGAGGAAGGCCGCGAGCACGTCGGCATCGGCCTCTCCCTCGATGTTCTCCATGAAGCGCTGGTCCCGCGCGAGCAACTTGCCACCGCGGATGCGCATCACGACGACGCTCGCGTCATCCCCATCGCGCGCGTAGCCCACCACGTCCTGGTCCCCTCCCTCCACCTGCACCACCACCGTTGGCTCCTCCATCTGTTCCAGGTGGCGCAGCGCGTCGCGATACTCGCCGGCCCGCTCGAAGTCGAGCACTGCCGCCGCGGCATCCATCCGGTGACGCACCCGCCGCACCACCTCGTCAGTGCGCCCTTCGAGGAAGAGCACCACCTCATCGATCATGGCGCGATACGCGGCGACCGTCTGGTACCCGACACAGGGCGCCTTGCAGCGCCCGATGTGATAGTCGAGGCACGCCCGCTCCGGGGCGTCGTCCGGCAGCGCGTACTGGCACGACCTGACGGTGAAGATGCGCTTCACGACGTTGAGCGCGTTCCGCATCGCCCCGACATCCGTGTATGGGCCGAAGTATCGCGAGCCATCAGCCACGAGCTGCCGCGTCACCAGCACGCGCGGGAAGGGTTCGTGCACCGTCACCTTGATGCAGGGATACGACTTGTCGTCGCGCAGTGAGATGTTGAAGCGCGGCCGGTATTCCTTGATCAGGTTGGACTCGAGCACCAGCGCGTGCGCCTCGGTGGGCACCACGATGGTCTCGAGATCGGCGACCTGCCGCACGAGGTGCTGCGTCTTGACACTCCCCTCGTGGTCCGACGCGAAGTAGCTCCGGACGCGCGCACGCAGGCGCTTGGCCTTGCCCACGTACAACACGGTGCCAGCGGAATCCTTCCAGAGGTAGACCCCCGGCGTGTCCGGGAGCGTCGGCACCTTGGCGGCCACCAGCGAGGGCATCTCCCAGCTCATGCCCGAAGAATAGCCGATCCGCCGCTATCGCCGCAGCAGCCGTCGCAGCATGGCTCGCCCGTCGAAGACCCCCAGCAGGTGGGCGAGCCCGATGTACGCCGTCCCATATACGCCGAGCACGAGCCCGTGGCGAAACCACTCCGGCAGGGGTGCGGATCCGAGGAATGATGCCACGGCCAGGGCCACCGCCGCCGCCAGCGCTGCCGCCCCCCATACGCGAAGCACGCGGCCCACCGCGCTCGTTCCTGCACCGATCCGCCTGACGACGTGCCGCCGGAGGAGCGTCCACTCGACCCACGCCGCGAGGCTCGACGCCAGGAGCAGCCACACGATGCCGTACCGGGGATCCCAGCCCAGCCGCGGCGCAGCGACGACGGCCCCCGTGATACCGACGACCGCCGCGAAGGCCACGCGCGTGATCGCCGTGCGCTGCGGGGTCCGCGTATCCTGCAACGCGTAGAGAGTCGTCGAATAGAGGCGCCCCAGCGTGGCCCCGACCAGCCCGACCCCGGCCGCGGCCAGCGTCAACCGCTGCCACTCGGCCTCCGGCGCCGCAAAGGCTCCACCGACGAAGAGCAGGTGCACGATCGAGTCCCCGAGCACCAGGAACGCCACCGCCGACGGAATCACAAAGAAGGCGACCTGGCGTAGCCGGGCATCGAGCATGGCGCGGAGCTGGCGCCGCGCATCATCTCCGTCCACGGCGGAGAGCCCCGGCAGGGCGGCAGCCGCCACCGACATCCCGAAGAGGCTGACCGGAAGCATGTACACCGCCTGGGCGTTCGCCAGCATCGTCGCCGATCCCTGGACGAGGATCGAGGCGATCCCGACGTCGATAAACGCCGACAGCTGGGTCACCCCACGACCCACGAAGGCAGGCCAGAAGTTGCGGAACACGGTGCGCGTCTCGTCGTCGCGCGCGCCGAGGCGCGGGCGCCACGTCCCGAGGGCCCCCTGCACCGCCGGCCACTGCACGAGCAGTTGCAGCGCGCTGCCAATCACACTGCCCCACGCGGCCACGATCACGACCGTTTCGTCACTCGAGCGTCCGCCCCAACCAAGCAGCGCCGCGAGGATCGCGAGGTTCCACGCCACCGGGGAAGCGTATGAGAGCAGGAAACGCCCGTGCGCATTGAGGATGCCGAGGCACCAGGCTGAGAGCACGAGGACGCCGGCCCCGGGAAAGAAGATGCGCACCAGTTGCACGGTGAGGGCCTGCTGCGCGCCATCGAACCCCGGCGCCAGCGCGCGCACGATCAATGGCGCCAGCAGGACGCCGGCCAGCGTGAGGATCGCCACGCCGAGGGCGAGCGTCCCGAAGACCGCGCCGGCCACCGCCCGGCGGCGCTCGTCTCCGCCATCACGCCGTGCGCGCACGTACACCGGGATGAATGACGCACTGAGCACGCCCTCCCCAAACAGGTTCTGCAGGACGTTGGGGATCCGCAGCGCCACGTTGAACGCATCGGCCGCCGCGCCGTCTCCCAGGAAGTAGGCAAACGCCTTCTGCCTCACGAGACCGAGCACGCGGCTCGCGAGGATGCCGGCCGCGACCGCACCCGCGCCGCGTCCTCCCCCGGACTCCGTCACCCGTCCACGGGCAGGGGGCGGCCATGGACCAGCGCCTGCGCATGCACACGTGCCGCAGCGCGCATGGCCGCGACGACCTCGCCCCCGTGCGTGGCGAGCAACGGCACAAAGGTCAGGGCGCGCTCCTGGCGTTTGCCGCCGGGAAAGAGGGCGCCACCCGCCGTCGCAATGTCGCGCAGCTGCACCTCCTGGCGACGCTTCACCCCCGCGAGGAGTCGGCGCTCGAGCCGGTCCACACGCCAGGTCATGCCCCGGATGGTGCCGTCGATGACGCGCGGGTCGAGCGGTGCGTTCGCGCCAAGCACCGCGTCCCGCACCGCACCTGCCGTCGTGTCAACGCTGCGTCGCATCGCCTGGAGGGCCTCCATCACGGCCGGCGGGGTCGCCGCGAGTGCGACCGCTCGTTCGGCGCGGTGCGCATCGGCCAGATCGCGCCAGGACAGTCCGCAGCGTGCGAGGAGGCCCGCCACCGACGGCTCGATGACCGTCCCGGACCACCGCGGCACCGCGAGCGGCACCGACCATCCGAGGGCCTCCGCGACCGCACTGACCTGGGCGAAATAGGCAAACTCACCGGGCCCCGCCACGTAGGCGACCGTCGGCAGGAGGCGGCGCTCGACGGCCGGGCGCAACAGGACGTTAGGCGAAAGCCACGCCGCCCCTGTCGCCGCCACGGCCGACGCCTCGCTGACCGGAATGCGCACCTTCTTTCCGGCCACGCGGGTGAACACGAGCGACAAGTCGGGCATCGCCCCGACCTGGGGCTCCATCCCGCCCGCCGCGATCGCCCCTTCGCGCGCACGCAACGCATCGTTGATGGCATCCGCCTGTCGCAGCGCATCCAGCAGCGCCGGGCGCGCGGCCGCCCGCACGGCCGCGTGCGACGCATCCAGGACGGCGATCCCGAGCGGCTCGAGTACGCCGCGCAACAGCGTCACGTACGCCCCACCTACCGTGGCCCCCTCGTGGTAGGCGGTGTACACGAGGCGCGGGATGTCCGGGTCGACCGCGCCACCGCAGGCCTCGAGCAGGCGCGCCATCGCGTCGTCCAACCCGGTAAGGGGCACCTCCGACATCGGAATCCCCTCCGAGCCGTCCTGCACCGGTCGCAACTCCATCGCGCCGGACGGCGTGCGACACCACACCCGCGTCGCTTCGGCAAAGTCCGCGTCGTCCGTCGCAGCCCAGAACACCGGCGCCACGGGCCGTCCGGTGGCGACGCTCAGGGCATCCGCCAGCTCGAGCGCGGTGAGGGCCTTCGCCAGCGTGTAGAGCGGCCCCCCGAAGAGCCCTGGCTGCTGCCCTGTCGTGACCACGAATCCCCCGGCCGCGGCCACCGCCGCGAGACGCGCAGGGACAGCCCCCGTCTCCGACAAGGCCGGTGCCAGCGCGGTCGCCCAGTCGGTCGCCACACCCCCGGCCGCGCGCTCCACCCAGCCGGCCCCGCTGGGCCGCGGCGGAAACCAGGCCGGCAAGGCACCCGCCATGCCCTGCGTGGCAAGCCGGCTTCCCCCGAGTGACTCCGTGACGACCTGCAGTGCTGGCATGCGACGCGTTGAGGGCTACTTGTGATAGGGCTCCCGCCTAACAATGGTCCCGGCCCGATACAATTGCTCGGCCAGGACCAGGCGGGCAAGTTCGTGGGGAAGCGTCCATCGCGCCAGCTGGATCGCCGCGCCGCCGTCCGACAGGGACGGATCGAGGCCGAACGCTCCCCCGACCAGGAAGGCCAGGTCGCGACCGGCCTCTCGCCACTCCTGCATGCGCCGCGCAAAGCCGGTGGAGTCCCAGGCCTCGCCACGTTCGTCACAACGCACGATCAGCGAAGACGCGGCGGCCGCACGCAGCCGCTCCCCTTCCGTGCGCCGCACGGTCGTCGCGTCCTTTCCGGACGCCTCTCTCACCTCGACGACCTCGAGGGGCCAATACCGCGCGGCACGTTCCTCATACATGGCGATCAGCGCCGCGAGTCCGGCGTCCCTCGGACGTCCCACGCACACCACGCGGAACTTCATCGACACGGCGCGTCGGGACAACACGCCAACGGGCGACCCACACCAGGGTGCGGATCGCCCGTCATGGGTCGCATGCGTTCCGCCGCGTTACGCGTAGATGCCGCGCAGGCGGTGCACCGTGGCGACCCGGCTGATCGAGAGCATGTAGGCCGCCGTCCGCATGTTGACCTTGTGCTGCTTCGAGAGCCCGAGCACATCCTGGAACCCCTTCACCATGAGGTTCCGGAGCCGGTCGTTGACCGTCGCCTCATCCCAGAAGTATCCGCCGCGGTCCTGGACCCACTCGAAGTAGGAAACCGTCACCCCACCCGCGTTGGCGAGAATATCCGGGATGACGAAGATCCCCTTCTCGTCGAGGATGGCGTCCGCGGCGGCCGTCGTCGGGCCATTCGCGCCCTCGCAGATCACCTTCGCGCGGATCTTCGCCGCGTTCTTGGTGGTGATCACGTTCTCGAGCGCGGCCGGGAGCAACACGTCGACATCGAGGGTCAGCAGGTCGTCGTTGCTGATCGGGTCGCCCTTGCCATACCCCTCCAGCGACTTGTGCTGCTTCACGTAGTTGATCGCATCATCGACGTCGATCCCGGCGCTGTTGTGCCATCCCCCGGTCCGGTCGGAAATCGCGATGATCTTGCATCCCTCACGGGCCAGCAGCTGGGCCGACACGCTGCCCACGTTGCCGAAGCCCTGCACCGCCACCGTCGTGCCCTTCACGTTCATGCCGAGGTGGCCGAGGGCCTCCTTCGTGACGAGCATGCATCCGCGGCCGGTGGCTTCGCGCCGTCCGAGCGACCCACCCATCTCCACCGGCTTCCCGGTGGTGACCGCGGTGACGGTATGGCCCTTGTGCATGGAGTACGTGTCCATCAACCACGCCATCACCCGCTCGTTTGTGTTGACGTCGGGCGCCGGTACGTCGCTGTCCGGACCGAGGGTGGAGATGATCCCCGCCGTGTAGCGACGGGTCAGCCGCTCGAGCTCACCGACGCTCATCTTGAGCGGGTCGCACACGACACCGCCCTTGGCGCCGCCAAACGGCACGTTCACGACGGCGCACTTCCACGTCATCCAGGCGGCCAGCGCCGTCACCTCGTCGAGGTTGACC
>WBZL01002214.1_pt1 | contig 19174 bp, 11 predicted proteins | sample 5204291 | NCBI WGS metagenome assembly WBZL01 (sample SAMN12344345, study PRJNA552823) | activated sludge metagenome | biome: Activated sludge suspended growth; feature: Nitrification reactor; material: Wastewater; isolation source: activated sludge from nitrification reactor of wastewater...
TTTGCAGAGTATCTTTATGTGAATGCTTTAGCAACAGACGGAAACGATGAGATAAATGCTTTTGATGCTTCGGCTTTGGCAGCATTTGCATTAGAACCAATGTGATCTGATGTTTTGAGATCGTTGTGGTGTCGAGACAAAATAGAAGTCAAGACACCACAATAATCCATTATCCATAAAAACTTTGTGAATCTCAGTGCCACTCCGTGGATCTCTGTGTAATTGCAATCTTGTGTCGAGATAAAAATCCAAATACTACAACAACAGGGAAGATATTGTTAAACAGAGTAACACGGAGATTAACAGAGATACACGGAGTTAAATAGATATATTAAGGCGTCTGGAATTCCGAGTCTGTTTAAGAACCTTTCGTCCCTGAGTGCTTCTGACAGGGACCCAAATGATATTTTGTCATTTTTGAAATGGATTTACACCAGGTACACGGAGGATTGGCAGAGCAGTTTGGTTATCGAACAGACTCTTTATACCAGGCACAGGTTTACTAATTGCGCCAGAACGCCTGCCTGCTGCAGGCAGGAAAGTCCTGAAACAAAAATTAGAATTACTGCCCTTTTGTGTCATCCCTGCTTATGCAGGCCTGCCCGCAACAAGTGTTCATGATTCATGGCTACAGGCAGGGATCTACGGAATAGTATATTCGTTAATCGGAGATTCCTGCATTCGCAGGAATGACAAACCCAAAGGGAATGACATTCTAGAAATGAATGACGATTTGTTGTGGCATCAGGTCTTTCCAGGCTGTCCGAAAACAAAAAAAGTTTGTCATTCCCGCGTGCTCCTAGCGGGAATCTGCACCGAAATTTGACCATATCAAATGCGTCCCCGATAGAAACACTCGGGGACGACATGTTCTCGGACAGACTCTTTCCTGCCTGCAGCAGGCAGGCGTCCTGACGCATGTTCATAAAAGTAGCGGACATCCGCGCTTCAACTCCCTTTGGGTTATTTCGTGCGCCTCCTTTCGAACGCGATACCTGGGGGGAGTTTTTTTCAATTAGAAATTAGGAATTAGAAATTAGGAATAGTTGGAAACCAAAATGAGATTTTCACCTTTTAATTTTGTTTGGTGTTCAAGGTGTCTGCATGTGAACAAAGAGTGTAAACGACGCTAAGCAGCTAACAATTCAAATTCTGGAAATGTTGTGAATCAGTCCTTTGAGGAAGAATTGAAACTCTGCCTTTTAGTTGCTTTCATTGATTAGTGTGAATCAGTTTTTATGTTTTCGTGAATGGCTGAACGAAGTACATAGTCATTGCTTTATAGAACTTCGCTTTCTCGGTTTCAATAATTCCTGTGCTTTTTCAATCATCCAAGTATGACTGGGGATACTTGTGTCCTTTTTAATTTCATTTAAGATGCCTTCTAAATCTCCGGAATTACCTGTCTGTTTGAACTCCACTAAGTCTTCAATAAATCTGAGAAAACTTTTGTATTTGTTCACATATACTTCAGGAATTTCAGAATTTCTCCATAAATATCTCTTAAAACTTTTTATCTGTTTCATGCATTCCAAAAACTCATGCAATTCAAACCTTGAAATTATAGAAATCCTGAAATAATCAGTGATGTATATGTAATCGCTTCTTTTTACTTTTTCAATAAACTTGATAGCAGATACAAAGTCTCGCTTTTTCAGACTTAGCATCGCACGCACAACATTCAATTCATTTTCTTTTTCCGACGGAGAAAGCAGTGAAGAATAGTTCTCAATGAATTCATTTGCCCAAGTCAACTCATTTACACGCAAAGCGATAACGACATAGTCTCTGAAATGACCTCGATCCAGGTTACTATATTCAAGGTCATCAGTTAATCCCTCGCCAATTTTCTTTCTGAGCAATTCAAACAAATAGTTGTCAGTCTTGGCCAAACCTGAGTTCCCCAAATTGATTAAATAGTTTATTAACATGTAATAGATCTTAACTTTGAAATCCTTTGTGAACGAATCCATATTCGCATAAAAGTAGTCGCGTACATTTTCAAAGTTTGAAAGACTTTGGGGCTTAGTGTATAGATTAAGAATCTTATGGGCCATATTTAGCAATTGATAAAAGCGGGGTGCTTTTTCTTTAGTCAGCTGAATGATTTTCTTCATGTCAAAACTGCCAATGTATGAGTTGAACAGTTCAAGCCTGATATCCTTTGAGTCATTTGAATTGTTTCTGTATTCCAATTGGAACAAGAGTGATTCAAAAACAGACTTCACTGCAAATATCTCATATCGCATGTCTAAATTTTCTTTAAATTTTTTTATTTCACCGATGCTCCTTAGGAGCTCAATATACTTCTCCTGCAAATGAAGCGACTTCATAAGAATTCTATCATCCGGTTTGCTGCTTGTTAAATTGCTTATCTCTTTTTCAAAATAAGCTTTTGAAAGATCTGTCAGACCCCTGGAAGTAAACTCATCTGACAGGATCTCATTCCTAATTTCAATATCTCTTAACATTCTCTTTGTTGCAAGAAAATCTTCCAGTGTCAAAGTCAGTTCTGAATAAGTATTCCATTTGCTTCTCTTATTGTAATTTTCATTCATGAAGTTCTCAAAATTGTCGCTCTTCAAGAACGCGTCAATGATCTTATTAGAAACTCTGGGTCTTCTGCCGATTGGCGCCTTAAGATAGTTGTCAAATTCTTTTCTTTCGGATTCTGACAATGTTTGAAGCATTTGTTGAAATTTCATGTTCTGTAGATATTATAATTGATAAGTAAGTTAGACCATACAAATATTAATTGTAATGCCGAGATTCATTCTTTTTCAGCAGTTTTTCCAAGTAAGTTTTGCCATTAGTGAAATTGTTTTTGATAATGAAATCGCATAATTTTGGACATATCTATATTTGCTGGACTCAATTCAAAGAAAAAGATCTAAAAGTTCATAAACTAAACACAAAACCAAAATGAAACTAAAATTACTCGTGTTACTTCTGCTTAGTGTACCGGTTTTGAATCTTCGAGCACAGAATTCCAATTCCACATTTGAAATTTATGGTCATGTAATGACTGATGCCGGATACGAATTATTCACAGCCAATCCTGACTGGTATGATGTTATGCGCCCTACTAAACTTCCGTCATTCAGCGGAGAATTTGAACCGGACGGGAAGACATACTTCAGCGTGAGACAAACAAGATTCGGTGTTAAATCAACTACACCTACATCAATCGGCACACTTAAAACTCAATTCGAGTTTGAACTCTTCGGTACCGGAGTTGACGCCGGTCAAACCACATTCAGGCTCAGACACGCATACGGAGAGATTGGAAAATTCGGTGCAGGTCAATACTGGAGCCCGTTTATGGATGTTGATGTATTCCCAAATTCGCTTGAATACTGGGGACCTTCAGGAATGGTGTTTTTCAGAAACATACAGGTAAGATACATGCCAATCCAGGGTGATACACGTCTAACGTTCGCTCTTGAAAGACCCGGAGCAAGCGGCGACGGAGGGATCTATTCTGATCGTCTTGAACTTCAGGATGTAAAGCCGCAATTCTATCTTCCCGATCTTTCTGCCGAATACAGGTATGCTGACAAGTTTGGATACTTTGAACTTGCCGGTATTGTAAGAAGTATCAAATGGAGGGACACAAGAGAAGACACTCTTTCACTCGACGGAGCCGCAGTTGGCTGGGGTGTGAATGTCAGCTCAAACATTAATGTCACAAAGAATGATGTGCTGAGGCTTCAGGCAGTTTATGGTGAAGGCATTCAGAACTATATGAACGATGCTCCGGCAGATGTCGGACTTGAAAGCAATCCCGGATCACCGAATCGCCCAGTGAAAGGCATTGCTTTGCCGATTTACGGTTATGTTGCATTCCTTGATCACACATGGAGCAAATACTTTACCAGCTCAATCGGATATTCTATCGCAAGAATTATGAATTCTGACGGACAAGCAGGAGATGCATTCACGAAAGGTCAATACGCACTTGGGAATCTGCTTTACTACCCGATCAGTAACGTCATGGCGGGTGTAGAGTTTCAATGGATACAACGAGATAACAAAGACGGATTCAAATCAAAGGACATGAAGGTTCAGTTCTCATTCAAGTGGAATTTCTCGAAATCCTTCACCATGTAAGCATAATAAATTCATAAACTAAACACATTCAACAATAATGAAAATGAATCGAAGCTTAACAATCCTGTTTGCGTTATTCATCACGATGCTTCTTTCTGTAAATCTCTATGCGCAAAAGCAGTATTCAAAGTCTGATATTGAGGCTGCGCTCAAAGAAGCATATGCGAAGTTTGAAAATGTAACAGAAGGCGCCAACGCGGATTACATACCGGCATTGGCAGAAGTTGACTCCAAGATATACGGAGTTGCATTGATAACAGTGGACGGTACCGTTTATACCATGGGCGACATCAGCTCAAAGGTTTCGATACAGTCCGTATCAAAAGTGTTTACACTTGCAAGCGTGATAGATGATCTGGGACCTGAAATTGTCATGCAGAAAGTCGGCGTTGATGCAACCGGAATGAAATTCAACAATGCTGAATTCGTTGAAAGGAACAAAGGCAAGCAAGGCAATCCTCTTGTAAATGCAGGAGCAATTGCAACTACAAGCATGATCAAAGGCGCAGATTATAACGATAAGTGGAATACGATCATGAATGTGATGGAAGGATTTGCGGGTGAGAAGCTTGAAGTCAATCAGCCCGTATATGAATCCGAAGCTGCAACAAACCAGCACAATCAGGCGCTTGCTTTCCTGATGGCTTCTTTTGAAAGCATGTCATGGGATAATCTTCAGACGACCGATCTTTACACAAAGCAATGCGCGATCAATGTCAACGCAAAGGACCTCGGCATGATGGCAGCAACGCTAGCCAACGGCGGAGTCAATCCTGTCACAGATAAGAAGATCGTATCTCCGGAAACAGTTTGCCATGTGCTTCCCGTTATGGCAACTGCAGGACTTTATGATGACAGCGGTATATGGTTTTACAATGCGGGTGTCCCGGCAAAGAGCGGTGTAGGCGGAGGCCTCATTGCAGTAGTTCCCGGACAATTCGGAATAGCGGTCGTAGCGCCACCTCTTGATGAAGCAGGCAACAGTGTCAAAGGCCAGCTCACTATCAAGTACATAATTGAAAAACTCGGTGCTAATCCGTATCTGATTCAGCCAAAATAACTGAGTTCCTTTCGGCAGATCAATTGAGCCGGGCAACGAAGCTATTTTTGTCCGGCTCAGTTTGACAACAAGATGTTTTTGATTACACGATGCCCAACCCTCATTTTTCCCTGAGCTTCAGCAAGTCAACAATTCTCTGACCGCTGAACTCTCTTTCTTTTTGAAAGGAATGTATAAAATGCATGTATGCAGTACTAACTTTTCCCGAATTGCATTTTTCTTAACAAGACATTTTGAACCTTGGAAAGGTTGTGTGAACACAAAATGAAATGATGATCTAAATCTAATCTCATAAATAATCAGGGATTAGCATTGTCAAACTCAAAAAAAGGATAATGAAGATATTTGCTGCTTCAGAAAAGAAAGTAATTGAGCAGATGAAAAATTCTGTTCTTTTCCTTTCAATTGTTTTTTCAATTTGCTTTTGCGCCAATGCATTTGCGCAGGATGATCCGACTCCGCCATATGTTGACACAACAAATGTTGCGCCTGAAGATAAAAAGTTGGAAGAATCTGAATCCTATAAAAATGAAATTGCAGGTGAGTTCACTCCCGGAAGAGGTTTCACAGCTGTCAGTACTAAATACGGAAGCCTCAATATTAGTGGTTACCTACTTGCCAGATACATCAATCAGCTCCCGGAAGTGGACACTTTCACTGATCATCTTGGAAGGGTAAGCTCATTGGATCCGAGAAACGACATACAGATCCACAGAGTGATGGTGTGGCTGACAGGATTTCTGGGAGATCCCAAGTTCAGGTATAATCTAACAATCTGGGGACTTGCAACTACCAATCAGGTTCTCATTTTCGGTAACCTGACTTATTTCGTTGACAAGGCATTGAAGATGGGTGTTGGTATTGGTCCAAACCTTGGAGCAAGATCGCTGCAGGGCACATGGCCATTCTTTAATGCCAGCGACAGACAATTGTCGGAAGAGTCTCTTCGTCCCGGTTTTACCGGAAGTTTTTGGATCACAGGTGAAATACTTCCGAGATTCTATTATACCGCTTCTGTCGGAAATAACCTGAGCCAGCTTGGTACGACGGCATCGAATCTGACCAGGGATCTTGTGACAAGTGCAGCTCTAACCTGGATGCCTACCACCGGCGAATTTGGTGACCGCGGAGGAAATCTCGACTTTGAGAATCATAAGAACCTTGCTACAAGATTCGGTGTGTCGTACGTTCACTCAAGAGATGACAGGCTTGCACCGGTCACAGATGCTGCGGCAAAGAACACACAGGTAAAGCTCTCAGACGGATTGAATTTTTATGACAGAGGTTCACTTGCAGAGGGAGTAACTGTCTTGAAGGCAAATTATGACGAAGGCTCAATTGACGCGGGATTCAAGATCAAGGGTTTTCATTTTCAGATGGATTACTTTTTCAGATATCTGTCAAAATTCGAGACTGACGGACCTGTGCCCGTAACTGATCTGTTTGATCACGGCGGACAAATTTCATTGTCGCAAATGCTTGTTCACAAAACTCTCGGTGCATATGTTTCATCAACATATCTTTTCGATCAATTTCAAAGAAACCCATGGGAAGTAGTTGTTGGACTGAATTTCTATCCAATTAAAACGAGAAGCTGGAGACTAAACGGACAAATGATCTATGTTGACAGATCTTCTGCTGATTCATATTTTGGATATTATTTGAAAGGACTTAAAGGTCCGATTCTGAGTATTGGAACAGACATACTCTTTTAAACAACAATATATTCATGAAAAAACTAGTGTTCCTCGTACTTGTTTTTGTATTTGCTTCGTATGGGATTTCGGAAAGCCAATCGTCTTCGGATGATAATTCCCTGTTCTATGATTCTCACCTTCATCTGACTAACTACGTTCAGAAGGGTCCGACCATTCAGGAATTTCTTTCCGTTATGGGAGACAAGGTCGGGCGTTCAACTTTGTTCGGTATTCCTCTTCAGCAGCAATGGTCTTATATGAATTCGGGTGAGGACGCTCCGAAGTATTATCTTGATTCGGATGCGCCGCTTTATTACTACTCATTTACTGATGCATACATTGCTGATCAGTACAATGATCTCACGGATGACCAAAAGAAGAGATTTGAACCAATGATCACCGGATTCAATCCTGCGGACATGTACGCTTCTGATCACATAAAGAGAGTGCTTCTCACATTTCCCGGCGTGTTCTCGGGAATCGGTGAATTCACCATCCACAAGGAATTTGTTTCATCCAAGGTTGCGGGAGAAATTGCGAGTCTCAGAAATCCGGCGCTTGATACTGTTCTGGAAACAGCCGGTGAAATAGGACTCGTGGTGATACTACACAATGACATCAACAAGCCCTATCCGAAAACCTATACTCAGAATTATCTCAAGGAAGTTTGGGAACTCTTTCGAAGACATCCGGAAGCAACAATCATTTGGGCTCACTGCGGGCTTGGACGTGTAGTCGCTCCGGTCAAAGATCAGGTGATGTTCATGGAAGATATGCTGGACGATCCTTCGCTCAGCCATGTTTATTTCGATATTTCATGGGACGAAGTTGCCAAATATATAGTATCAAGCGATGAGGCAGTAAAGAAAGTTGCTGAATTGATGAACAAACATCCGGACAGATTTCTCTTCGGTACGGATGAAGTTGGTCCGACTGATCAGGAGAAGTATATGAAAGTTTATAATATGTATGAGCCATTGTTGAAGGCCTTGAACAATGATACTAAGGAGAAACTGCTTAAGGGAAACTTTGCAAAATTGTTTGATGCAGCTAAGCTAAAGATACGAGCCTGGGAAGAATCCAATAAAGGCAACATGTTTTAGCATCAGCTTCTGATTTATTTAGATTGCCTGTATACACTCTATTGTTTTTGAGTCTTGATAATGGATGTGCGTATGGGCAATTTGCTTTCAAATTCATTTTGCCCGTTCCGGAAATGCCAGACGGGAAAATCAAAAACCAATACATCTAATTTATGAAACATGCCTTTACACATTCAGCACTTTGTCTGGCCATCTTAGTAATCTGTTCAGTAAGCATTGCAACAGCTCAGTTCAAACCGGTGAATCTGAAACTGAATTCAGCAAGCTCAAAGTTGTCTAATCAGGAGGATCCTGCAAATGACACATCGAAGACATTTGGCACGTACACACCCGGAGCAGGTTTTACGGTTGCAGATACAAAAATGGGAAGCATGAATATCAGGATCTTTTCGTATATCAGATATCTTAATCAAAAGGGACTCGAATCGGAATATGTGGACAGCTTTGGAGACACAGCTACGGTTAAGAGAAGAAATGATGTTCAGCTTAATAAGGTGACGATTAATTTCCAGGGCTGGCTGCTTGATGAGAAATTCAAATATCTATTCTACGTGTGGACAAACAATACGGCACAGGGACAGGTATCACAGGTTGTTGTTGCCGGCAGTCTTGGCTACAAATTCAATGACTATATAAAGCTTAGTGGCGGTGTAGGCTCCCTCCCGGGCACGCGATCTACAGAAGGCACTTTTCCGTTTTGGGTAGTGAACGACAACAGGCTGATCGCGGATGAGTTCTTCAGGCCTTCATACACAATGGGCTTTTGGATAGACGGAATGATTGCAAAAGGTTTGATGTATCAGGGAATGATCGGAAACAATCTGAGCCAGCTCGGTATAGATGCGGGACAGCTTGACGATGACCTGAGTACTGTTTCTCTTGCGTTGAAATGGTTTCCTACAACGGGTGAGTTCGGAAGGAACAGCAGTTACGGTGATTTTGAAAACCACCAGAAAGTAGCGACAAGACTGGCCGGTCACTTTACGATCAGTAATGAAGACAGACAGAGCCAGCCGAATTCCGATGCCTTTGACAATACACAGATCCGTCTGTCGGACGGTACTGTCATATTCAAGCTTGGATTGTTCGGTCCGGGAGTCAACATAAAGAAACTGCAGTACCGTATGACAAATTTCGACATTGGGATGAAGTATAAGGGTTTCTCTCTTGATGCGGGATATTATTACAGATGGCTTGATAAATTCGGCGGTGACAATCTTGGATCACTTGGATTCACTGAGCTGACAGACGACGGCTTTCTTGTTCTTACATCTTATATGATCGTTCCGCAGTTCTTCCAGTTGTACGGCGGCTATTCCAAGATCTTCGGTAATTACGGCAATCCATGGGGTGCAAGAGGCGGCATAAATATTCATCCCTGGAAAAATGAAGTCGCAAGAATAAATCTTGAATATCTTTATCTTGATAAGAGTCCCGTCGGTGGATTATCTCTGCCTTATCCGGTCGGCGCAAAAGGAAGCATTGTGCACCTTGATTTTCTTGTCAATTTCTGATCCCTGAAGATCCGGAAATCAATTATTAGAAATTGAAAATTAGAACTTTGAAAATGGAGGATCTTAATTTTTAATTTTCAATTTTCAATTTCTAATTTTCAATTTCCTGTTCTACAGTCCTGCAACTATACCAACTTCAAAGAAAGGAGTGAAGTCACTGAACGGCGAGTCCTGATCGTTTAAAACATCCACTTTCATACCTGCATTGAGAAATACATTGGGAGAAAGTTCATTTGTATATCCGAGTCCTACGAATACAAAATTCACATCCCTGGAAATCTCACCCTGAGTTGTCTCAGTATTATACTTCTGATAGCCATACTCACTCATCAAATAGAACTCTTTTGCTGGATTGTACTGAATATACAATCCACCACCGAATGAGTCATCCTGTGCAGTAACATTTTCCTGGGATGAAGTTTGCTGCTTATCCCAAGAATGTCTGTATGTGGCCTTAACTCCTGCAGAGATCTCGGGAGAAAACCTGTAACCCAAGGTCGGAGAGATCCTGAGTTCGGTATAATCCCCGAAAGTCATACCCGCGAAGCCTCCAAGCAGAAACGGTTTGTATTTCTTTTTTGCTGCAAGATCCTTTGCTTCTACAGAATGTTCTGAAACATTTGGTACAGTCTGCGATTGAGAATTGCCAGAGGCAAATATCAACAATGCGATTGTAATTACTTTCACGGATAATCTCATTTTCTCATGGTTTGATTATTTTAACAAAATTATTTCATTGAAAAAATTGATTCTATTCCCTGAATCCGATTTCCAATCCGGGCTCTTTGAGACGTACTTTAAGAAATTCCTTCAGTCGAATCCTTTCTGCTTCATTCATCTTTTTTGTAGAGCCAACAAATGCAATCAAGACATTTACACTTGCTGAATCCGTTTTGTTCAGGGATCTGCTAAGACTGAGCAGATCAACAAGCGGATACTGAATTCTTACTTCTTCCAGTATCTGAACAGACAGATCTTCAAGATTCTCAATGCTGTCTATTCTTGAAGAAAGATCTCTGATAACCATATCCTTATGCTCGATCAGATTGCGAATCTCACTCAGTTGGCTTTCCATCTTCCTCTTTTCGATAATTGAAAAGCCCTGTCTGATATTAAGAGTGGCGTTTTCCAATCCGTTTAACGCAAGCCTCATATTTAGACTGTCGGTTTGTTCTTTAGATATTCCTCTTCCTCCATAAACAAGTGTAATGATTCTTTTCTTAGGATCCACATCCTTGTCAAACAGATAATTTCCTTCAATTGCAGTTGATGTTTTCAGAAAGCTCTTTGCCATTGTATCAAATTTCAATTCTCTGTTAAACTGATAAGCAAAATAAATACTTGGAATCATGGTAATAAGCACAATTGCTGTTACAAACCTCTCTGTCCTGTGTTCTCTCTCCTTATTCTCAAAATGCTTTTGAGGAAACTTCAGCAGCTTGACGGTAATATAAGTAGCCCATGCAATGAATACAGTGTTAATGAAAAAAAGATAAAGTGCTCCTGTGAAGAATTTCAAGTTCATTGTTGCAAGTCCGAAACCGGCAGTACACAGCGGCGGCATCAATGCAGTTGCAATTGCTACACCCGGGATCACATTCCCTTTTTGCCGGCTGGACAATGCAAGTATTCCTGCAAGTCCTCCGAACAGAGCAATTAGCACATCATAAATATTGGGTGATGTTCTTGAAAGCAGTTCTGACTGAACATCATTTATTGGAGAGACAAAGAAATAAATTGTAGATGTTATCAAACTCACAAGAACAGCAAACAGAAAATTCCAGATCGATTTTCTCAGCAGAGTCAGGTCTTTTATTCCAAGACTTAACCCAATTCCCATTATCGGACCCATAAGTGGCGATATCAGCATTGCACCAATTATAACTGCTGTAGAATTCATGTTGAGTCCCAGTGAAGCTATGAATATTGCAAAGATCAAAATCCAGAGATTTGTACCTTTGAAAGCCACACCTGCTTCAACAGATTTTATAACATTTTCAACAACTTCTCTCTCTCCGAATAATCTGAACGCCGCTAATGTGCGGACCCACAATTTTTGCATCAGCAATGGCTATTATAAAATTGATACACTATTGATTGAACTGCAAAAATATGAAATGCAAATCATGGATTCCATTTCTAAGTGATGAAGCTTGTCAAATCTCTGCGACCTTCACATAAGAGGCAAGGCAGAGAAGAATTCGTTCTCTGCCTCTTGTGAAGTATAAACCATCTCAAATGCTGCCCTCTGCTTTTTGAAAACACTTTCATTAAGCTTTCATAAAATAATTCTCAAATAACAAATTATGTCATGGCCTTATGAGCGATACAAAATTCGCGGCATTATTATCCGTTATCGCAGCATCCGTTGCATCAACAAATCCGTCACCGTTTATGTCTGTCTTCTTATAACCGGAAGCAAATAAATACGAATCATTATCAATCATTGAGAGATCGGTGGCATCAATGCTTCCGTCCTGATCAACATCGCCTCCGTAAATGGAAAATAGTACCGGTGAGTTATCAGTTTGGATGATGTTATTTCCATAAGCCATACCGGAGTTAACGGTCATATCAAAGGTACTCACAGGGTCGGTGAAATAGAGCGGCTGTGTCCAGGTTTCAAGTGAATTTCTGTGCTTAACAACAATATAGCAATATGAATCCGGCAAATAGCTGAAGTTAAATGAACAGTGCAGAGTTGAGGAGTCAATTACTGCCTTCCCCGAATCAAGTGTTTGGGAGAATCCCAGATATCTCTTCAAATATATTCTTACCGTGTCTCTGATGTTTAACTTGTTTGTATTCGGATTGTACAATCCCTGAAGACTTAGCTTGAGATTGAGTGTCTTGTTACCCTCATAGTCAGAGTAAGCATTTACAAGACTATCCTGACTCACAGAACCTCCTGCATAAGCAATATTTACAAGATTGTTTTGTGAACCTGATCTGACAACTAATAAAGGTTGTGTTTTCGGGGATGCCTTTTGGCTGTTTATTTTATAATTGAATACCACATAAGTTGTATCAGGGATCCTTACAAAATTTATCGAGTCTCCGCTTGCTGTCATACAAATTGCCACAAATGGATTAATACCATCATTTGCAGCCGCAACTTGAGTGAAAACAGAATAATTTTGTTCAATATTGAACATATATGTTTGATACATCCATGCATTTCTCCACCTTACATAGAATGGCATTTTATCCTGGCTGTAGGATATCACCATTTCTGTAACAGGATTTTTCTGCGGTATGGCAAGGCATGGCTTTCTATATCTGTTATCATAACCTGAAAAATATCTGACAGTCTCCGGTGTAAATGCTGATGTGGGAACAAAGGATGTCTTGAGCAGAAAAATACCTGTTTCAATCGAAGACACCCTTCGCTCGACAGCAATATAAACTGAATCCGGAGAGCCCCTTTTGAAACCTGCACTTGGAAAATAATCAGCTGCGCCGGTTATAAGTGTTGTACCTAACCATGAAGCTCCCCAGTTGACTGTTCTGAAATACTTGGTCCTGGTTATTCCGAGAAATCCGGAAGCATTGTCACTTTCAGTGCATACAACTCCGAAGTAAGTCGGCGCTGCATAAAAGGCTCCATCACTGATGGCACTGACGTGAGAGAATTTTTTCCCTGCAGGAGGTGTCGCTAATGTTCCGTTGCTCCCGGCAGTTCCGTTGCTTCTTATTGAGATAAAGTTAAGCGAAGCATCAGTCATTCCCGAGTTAGGGCTTAACGTATAAAATACTATCAATCTTGTTGAATCGGGATTCGAATTATCTTTTGATTCAACCAGCATGGAAATGCTTCCAACATAGCTTGTAAAAAGATAGCCGATAACAGAAGACCAGTTTGAGCCATGATCAGTTGACTTATAAAAAAGTATGTTGCCTTTGTATGCTCCGCTCACAGAATTGTTCACACAGGCATACATCACACCGTCATCACCAATCTTCATGTCAATTGTTTTTCCGCTGTCAATGCTAGGTTTGACAAGCCCGTAATTTATCACTCTGTCATTTGAATGCCAGTCGCCTTCGGGAAGTTCATTCATTTCTGTTATGCCGGAAGTTTTTGAAATATTTCTATTTTCCACTTCTTCCGGAGTAAGCAAACTCATTTCTTGTTCAATTCTTGTAGCTTCTGAGAGATTGCCATTTTCCAGGGCTGACTTGTGTCTTTGCTCAAGTTTTAAGATGTTTTCATTGTCTTGCTGAGCAAGACCTTGATACGAGATCAAAGCAATGAAGATAATTACGGCAAAGATTTTGATGCTTGTTTTCATTTGAGTTTATTTGATTTGTTTTCAAAAAGTTGTACAAACTTACAGCCATTAATACAAGCAGCAAACTAAAAGAAATTACAAACCTTGACAGAACTTATTACTTATTTTCTACAAAAACCCTTATTTTGATAACAGAATTAAAGATAATGAGCAAATGAACCTTGACGGCAATATTGAGTCGAATAACGAAAGAAACACTCTCTTCAAACTTCTTTCTACATTCAGCGACCTGGAATGGAGTGAGTTTGAGAAGTTCGTTGCATCACCATATTTCAATCAAGGGAGGAATTACGGCTCTCTTATGAAGATTCTCCGTAAGCACAGACCACAGTTCACCTCAACGGTGCTCAAAAAGGAAATCCTTTATAAGAAGTTGTATCCCGGCAAGCAGTACAAGGAAAGTGTAATGTATTCAACATTCTCACGGCTGTATGCCATTGCAGAAGAGTTCATTGTGCAACTCGAAATGAGGGACCACATCTTTACAGACAGGGAGCGGCTAAAGCTTGCGGCATTGAGGACCCGTGGTATCAACACAAGAGCTGTCTCGCAAATTTCCAAAATGGAGAAGAACCTTAAGAGCAGAAAGATATGCATGGAAGAATTCTACCACCTCAAGGAGTTCTCAAAGGAATTGGGATTCTATTACTATCAGAACAATATGAGAGACAAGATTCCCGGACCGGTCATTGAAATTCTGAAGTACTCCATATACTGGCACTTTGTGGAATTCTCGATTTATCTGTCGTCACTTTACTCTCAGAAAAACTTTCACAAAACAGACTATAAGAAAAGCATTGTGTCCAAACTTGATGGATGCTTTGATAAAAACAAGATGCTGGATATAGTTAAGAAACATGATCCGGATAGTTTCACTATACTTTACCTGCATTATCTCGACATAGAAGCATCACATACACCCTACAAGGACGAGCCTTATTATCAAATGAAAGAGCTTACGTTTAAATCAACGGATATTATGGCAAAGGACTACAAGAATTACTTTCTAAACTCTCTTGCCAAACACTGTTCAATGAGATTTGTTGCCGGCGACAACAAGTTCAAGCGCGAAGCTTTTGAGATACGGAAGAAGACTGTGGAAGAAGATCTCTTATCATTCAACTCTGACGGCAACATCAGAGCAAGTGAGTTTCGCTCCACATTCATTGATGCACTGAACATGAATGAAGTTGATTGGGCAGAAAAGTTCGCGACCGAATATCTTCCCCGTCTCAATCCTACAATACAGCAAGACATAGATAGTTACTGCAAAGCAAGAATAGCTTATGAAAGACGCGACTACGACAAAGCGATTGTATTTGCAGGCAAGGTTAACATAAATCAGATATTGTTCAAGCTTGACATGAAGAATCTTACTGCAAAGATTTATTACGATACTGAATCGGTCGAGCCGCTGATCTCGGCCCTCAATTCATATTATCAGCTTATTCATAACACAGACAAGACAGCTGAGACAATAATTAAGCGTCATGAGGGCTTTGTAAAGTATTTGCGTAAACTTAGCAGAGTCAAATTTGACAACAAAGACAAAGACGACCTTGAGTTAATGCGTAAGCGAATTGATAAAGAGAATGTCACTTCAAGGACCTGGCTCATGAAGAAGATAGGTGAGCTTGAGAAAAGAATGTGATGAGCAAATTCTTCATGCCTCTCGCGACTGAAGCCGCGGGCAATAGATTGTGAATACTTACGCTAACATCTCTTTGCATACATCCATATCCTGCCTCGCAAATAAAATCGCGGGGCAATGGGACATCTCAATTATCCATAGATATTTCCAATTTCTAATTTCTAATTGAATCTCACGGCGTTATCACTGACACAAAGTTGTAAGCGTTATTATCTGCAATAGAGTAATCAGTGGCGTCCGCAAAATCATCTCCGTTCAGATCTGTTGGAATGTATCCGGAATTGAAATTGTACGCATCATTGTCAATAAGAGAAAGATCAGTAGCATCAATGGTCCCGTCCTGATTCACATCTCCACTGTATATTGCAAATCGAAGCGGTGATGAATCAACCTGTATCTGATTGCTTCCGAAAGCTTCGCCTGATGCCAAGCTCAGGTCGTATGTGAAAGCACCGGCATAGAAGAGCGCAGGTTCGGAGAAGTAAACACCTATCGAATTCCTGTGCCTTATTTCGAGATAGTACAAAGTGTAATCACGTAATGCCGTGCCCGTAAATTTTATCAAACTGTTTCCAGAAGAGTCAAGGATTCCCTTTGAAGAGTCAACCCTGTTATCAGGAGTCGCAAAGTATCTGACAATTACTGTGATGGTGTCTTTTACCATTGTGTTTGCTGAGTTATTGTAGAATCCCTGTATGAATGCTCTTAAGTTCAGTTCAAACGGTGAGCTCTTATACTTAATGACAGACATAAGCGTACCTGCAGTGGAATCATACGTTCCGCCGCTCAGGAATACTTCTCCCTGCGGATTCAAAGTAATAGCATCTTTAATGTTTGGACCCGCAGAAGCAAATGGTGTTCCCCTGTTGTATCCGTAGAAAGGATACATGCTCGAATCATATGCCTCCACGAATATCTCGGGCGGAGTACCATCGTTGAATATTCTGTAACCCGAAGTATACACATTCTCGTTTTCGTCAACAGCAATACCGGTTGAGAATGTCTCACTCCCGGAAACATAGAAGAGTACATCTGATCTGTAAATCCTGTAACCAGAGGTGTCGTACTTTGCCACAAAATTAGTTTTCCTGTTGTTGACTGTAGATGACCAGGTGCCCGCAAGATAAATTCTGGATCTGGACTGGTTCACCTTTATTGCAGAAGCTCCTTCAAATATGTCAGAATTATTCTGACTGTCCTGTACTGACCAGTCAGGTGTCCCGCTTGCATCATTTTTATATTTAAGCAGCACTGAATTGTATCCGGTTCCTGATGATTTCGCAAAACCACTTATGTAAATGTTTCCCTGGAAATCCATCTCTATGCAACTTCCCGCGTCACTTCCGTTAGCGCTTCCGTTGAATCTTTGCGTCCATACAGGAATTCCAAGAGAGTTGTACTTAATGGTAGCAATGTCGTCTCCGGTTGCTCCTCCATGACTTTGGCCCGTAACATAAACATTGCCTGATGCGTCAGCGGCAATATCATACGCATAGTCAGCACCGTTACCCGGTCCGTTGTAATATCTTTCCCAGAGCTTTGATCCTCCCGGACTGTATTTGATGAGGCAATAATCTATTGTCGCGCTTGCTGATCTGGATTCACCGCACACAAGAACATTGCCCGAACTGTCAACTGCAATTGCCTTTGCATCATCATTGCCGAGACCTGATCCGTGAAAGAGTGCATACCACAACTGATTTCCGGCAGTATCAAGCTTCACGGTGAATATGTCGTTTGAGTAGTTGTTTCCGCGAGAAAAGGATGTTCCGGTAACGTAAACATATCCGTTCTTATCTGTCACTATTGCCTTGGCTTCATCATAATTGTCAAACAACTGTACGCCATAACTTCTGATCCATTTCTGCGTTCCTTCGCGGTCATATTTTATTACAGTGAACTGATCTCCGTATTGACTCACTCTGCTTTTTCCTGCAGCGTAAACATTTCCGTTTGCATCCGCTGCAATACTGTTGACATGATCTGAATAAAGCTGAGCACCGTAAAATTTTCTCGCCCATTGCAACTGTCCGGAAGAGTTGTACTTCACTGCCGCCATGTCCAAATTATCACACTCGCCTGCAATGTATGTGTTGCCGTTCTTGTCCAAAGTCATTGCAAGAACTTCTTCAATTGTGCCGTTGTCATAAAGCCGTGTCCAAAGTGAATCACCGTTCTGATTGTATTTGATGCAGATAAACCTTGCTCCATATCCGCCGCTTATTCTGCCGGCAACGTAGATGTTCCCTGCCGAATCAAGGGCAAGTCCCTTGCCCGCATCCTCAACACTTGCATTGCCAACATACTTTCTGGTCCACTGCAATACTCCTGAAGAATTGTATTTGGCGGTAATCATATCACCTGAATAGGTCGCACCGTCCGTTTGTCCCGTGATGAAAACATTGCCATACGCATCTGCTTCGATATCAAAAGCGTTATCATACTGATTCGCAGTTCCGTTGTAACGCTTTGCCCACAGTGTATCACCTGTTGAAGTATTTAGTTTCATCGTAATGATGTCGGCCACAAAGCTCGAATTATCGCTTCTCCCCGTTATGTTCAAGAACCCGTGACGCAGAGTGATGGAATTACCAATGTCGTTATACGGTCCCGGCATGTAAAGCTTCGACCATTGCAATGCTCCTGATGAATTATATTTGAATGCTATCAGGTCATCATAAGTCACATTCGGATATGAGACTCTTCCCGTCCCATAAACATTTCCCAAACTGTCCGTTACTATATCATTCACAAATCCATTGGAATAGCCTGCAGAGATTGGAGGTTTCTTCATCCAAAGAGAATCACCGTTCGCATTGAACTTGACAACATAAGGTTCAGCACTGGTTCCGCCTGCCACAAAGATGTTACCCGAGAAGTCATTTGACACGCAGCTCACAGAAGTATTATATCCTGTTGCAATGCTCTTGCTCCAAAGCAGATTACCGCTCGTATCATACTTCAGAAGCCCTGACTGATTTCCATATCCGCTGACGGATATCGCACACGCTGCATAAATATGAGTGACGCTTCCGGTCTTCACAATGGCCAGCGACTTACCTAGATCGGAATTGTTTTCATTTCCTCCGTCAAAACTTCTTGCCCAAATGAGACTTCCTGATGCGTTAAATTTAGCCAAAGCAACATCGGCACCGTTGAATCCTCTGCTTGTATAGCCAAGCAGGTATGAGTTTCCTTCATCATCAACCGCAATGTCATTGGCTGATTGGAGATTGTTTGAGATTGGGTTGTAGCTTTTTACCCAATCAAGGCTGAACTGCGATACTGACCTCTGAGCCAAACTCAGAACAGCCAAGATGATCAATAATTTTATAATCTTCATGTTGAGTTCTTATTTAATTGCATCAAAAATAAGATTGCTCAATTCCACAAGGCAAGTTAAATTTAGCTCAATTGTTACACATAGTTTCAATTTCGTTGGGCACTTTCTGCATTTATTGCTCAGGATATTCATTTCAAGATGAAAATTGTTACACACTCTGCAACTCATTCTGAGTCAACGAACTGACTAATGCGTCACTGCTGCCCAAAACATTTTTGAAATTACGAAATTATTGCAAATACAGTTCAAGAGTAAACCCTTTTGCGAAAGTCGTAAAAACAACCCGCCTCATCCTAATGCCGTTAAGAAATTGTGAGCTTTGGCGTGAACGTGAATTTCCTGTTTGACGAACACGACAGTGCTCTTCTGTCGTGTGAGGAGTTGAAATTCACGTAGCCAAAGCG
>WBZL01002215.1_pt1 | contig 19174 bp, 14 predicted proteins | sample 5204291 | NCBI WGS metagenome assembly WBZL01 (sample SAMN12344345, study PRJNA552823) | activated sludge metagenome | biome: Activated sludge suspended growth; feature: Nitrification reactor; material: Wastewater; isolation source: activated sludge from nitrification reactor of wastewater...
AGATCAGGTGCGAGAGATCAGGCGCGGGAGATCAGGGGCGCGCGGCCAGGGCCACCTTCCCCGCCGGCGGGCGGGCGAGGCTGACCGGCCCGGCGAGGGGAAGCTCGACCGATTCCTCCTCGAACGGACCACCAGGGGCCGGGCGCCGGAAGCTGCGGGCATCCACCACGCCGTCGACCCCGACCTCGACGATGAGATAGGAGTAGCCCGCCCAGGCGTTCTCACGGTCGAGCTCGCCAGGCAGGGCCGCGTGATCAGGATGCGAGTGGTAGAAGCCCACGATCTGCAACCCCTGGCTGCGGGCCTGCCGCTCGGCCGCCGCGAGGTCCGCCGCCGCCAGCAGATAGCGCTCCTGGCGGGCAGCCGCGCTCTCGTTGCGGGCTGGCAGGATCCTCTCGACGAGCGCGCCGCCGGTGCTTTCGGCGAGAGCCCGCCCCAGCAGCACGCCGCAGCTCTCCTCGGGATAGGCGCTCGCCGCATGGCGCTCGATGGCGTGCAGGTGGCGGGGAGTGAGGACCAGGCGTCTCATGCGCGTTTCACTATGCAACTTCCTAGAAGCGGTCCGCGGCGACAGATTATTCCCGCACCCCTCGGGCGTGCGCTCCGCTATCCTCATCCCTTCTACGCGCGCCCGCCCCGGCCCGCCTACGGTGGCCGACGACCTCGCGAGGAGCCAGCATGAACGACAGCATCCGTACCGACGCCGACCGCGTGCCTCCCGGGCAGTACGTGGCCAAGAAATGGCCCGTGCTCACCTATGGGGCGACCCCGGACGTTGACCTCGCCAGCTTCTCCTTGCGCATCTTCGGCCGAGTGGCGAGCGAGCGCAGCTGGAGCTGGAGCGAGCTCCAGGCCTTGTCGCGGACGGAGGTCACGGCGGACTTCCACTGCGTGACCCGCTTCTCAACCCTCGACAACCCGTGGAGCGGCTTCGCCACTCGCACGCTCCTCGACGAGGTGCAGATCGACCCCGAGGCGAGCCACGTGCTGGTCCACTGCTACGGCGGCTACACCACCAACCTGCCGCTCGAGGACTTCCTCTCGGCGCGCGCCCTGCTCGCCGACCGCCACGCCGGCGAGCCCCTGGCCGGCGACCACGGCGGGCCCTTGCGCCTGGTGGTCCCCCACCTCTACGCCTGGAAGAGCGCCAAGTGGGTGAACGGCCTCGAGCTCCTGGCGGAGGATCGCCGCGGTTTCTGGGAGGAGAACGGCTACCACGCCTACGGCGACCCGTGGCGCGAGGAGCGCTTCAGCTTCCAGGAGGTGAGCTCGGCCGCCGAGGTCCGCAAGCGAGCCCGCGAGCTGGGGTTGGTGCCCGGCCAGTAGAGCCGCTCAGGCCGCCGCTTGCTCGCGGTATTGCAGCTGGTAGAGCCGGTAGTAGATGCCCCGCTGGGCGAGCAGCTGCTGGTGGGTGCCCACCTCGCGCAGGCGGCCCTTGTGCATCACCAGGATGCGGTCCGCTTTTTGGATGGTCGACAGCCGGTGGGCGATCACCAGGCTGGTGCGGCCCACCAGTAGGCGGTCGAGGGCAGCCTGGATGAGCTGCTCGGTCTCGGTGTCGATCGACGCCGTCGCCTCGTCGAGGATCAGCACCCGCGGGTCGAAGGCGAGGGCGCGGGCGAAGGAGATCAGCTGCTTTTGCCCCACCGAGAGGCCAGCCCCGCGCTCGCGCACCACGGCCTCGAAACCGCCGGGCAACCGCTCGATGAAGGGCAGGGCGCGCACCTCGCCCGCCGCCCAGCGCAGGCGCTCGGCGTCGATCCGCTCGGCGCCGAGGCGGATGTTCTCGCCGATCGTACCGGCGAAGAGGAAGACGTCCTGCAGTACCAGCCCGATCGAGCTGCGCAAGCGCTCGAGGTCCCATTGCCGGACGTCGACGCCGTCCACCCGCACGGCACCGTCAGTCACGTCGTAGAAGCGCAGCAGCAGGTTGGCGAGGGTGCTCTTGCCGGCACCGGTATGGCCGACGATGGCGATGATCTCGCCCGGCGCGATGCTCACCGAGACGTCTTCGAGCACCGGCTCGCCCGGGTTGTAGGCGAAGTGGACGTGCGCGAGCTCGATCGCCCCCTGCACCTGCTCGGGACGGTAGGGCTCGGCCGGTGCCTCGACGCTCACCTCGGTGTCGAGGAGGCGGAAGATGCGCTCGGAGCTCGCCATCGCCGCCTGCAGCACGTTGTACTTCTCCGAGAGGTCGGCGAGCGGCTCATAGAAGCGCTGGGCGTACTGGAAGAAGGCCACCAGGGCGCCGAGCGAGAGGGCCCCGGCGAGCACCGCGCCGCCGCCGTACCAGACGATCAGCCCGAGGCCCAGGGCGTTGATCAGCTCGACGGTCGGGTAGTAGACGGCGTAGTAGAAGATCGCCCGCACGTTGGCCACCCGATGATCGTCGGCGATGCTGCGAAACTCGCCCCCCGCCCTCTCCTCGGCGGTGAACAGCTGCACCACCGACATCCCCGAGATGTGCTCTTGGAGGAAGGAGTTGATCCGCGCCACGCGCGTGCGCACCTCTCGGAACCAGTGGCGGGCCCTGGCCTTGAACCACACCGAGAGGCCAAAGAGGAGGGGCAGGATGGCGAAGGTGGCGAGCGCCAGGCGCCAGTTGAGGGCGAAGAGCACGATGGCGATGCCGGCGAGGAGAAAGATGTCGCCGAAGATCGCCACCAGCCCCGAGGTGAAGAGCTCGTTCAAGGCGTCGACATCAGTGGTGACCCGGGTGACCAGGCGCCCCACCGGGTTGCGGTCGAAGTAGCGGACGGGCAGCCGCTGCAGCTGGCCGAAGATCTGCCGGCGCAGGTCGTACTGGATCAGCTGCCCCATCATCTGCATCGTGTAGCCCTGCACATAGCGCACGACGAAAGACAGCAGCAGCGCCGCCAGGAAAAACAGCGCGGCGAGGACGATGCCGCGCTCGGGCGTCGGTAGGGGCTGCCAGTGGCGCGCCACCCAGCCGCTGACGCCGGCGGTGGGCGGCCCGTCCGCCGGCGGACGAATGAAGAGATCGAGGGTGATGGCGGTGGTGAGCGGGCCGACCAGCTGCAAGAGGGCCGAGACGATGATCAGGCCGACGGCGAGGACGGCCCGCCCCCGCTGCGGCTTGACGTAAGCCAGTAATCGGCGCATCAAGCGCCCGTCGTAGGCCTTACCGAGGGCTTCTTCGTCCTGGCCGGCCGCCGTCATCGCGGCGGCGAGGTTAGCACGGGCGGCGCGTCCTGCCGGGTGGCGTCCGCCGGCAGCGGCAGAGCGTCGACTTTGTCGTAGAGCGCGCCCACGAGGAGGGCCAGCCCGAGGGCCGTCAGGGGGACTTCTCCGCCGTCGTCCTCGTGGGTGGAGAACAGCCAGGTGCCATCCGCCTGGCGGCTGTAGAGCTCGACCAAGTGGCGATCCTGGGACACCAGGAGATAGTGCTGCACCGAGTCGAGGGTGCGGTAGTGGGCGAACTTGGCTCCGCGGTCGAAGTTCGCCGTCGAGGGGGAGAGCACCTCAGCCAAGAGGACGGGGTTGAGCAGGGTGTCCTGCCCCCCTTCGGCGTAGCGCAGCTCGCCACAGGCGACCATCACGTCGGGGTAGGTGTAGAGGCCGGTGGGAGACACCTGGAGACGAACGTCCGAGGAGAACACGAAGCAGGGTCTCTCGCGCAGATCGTTGCCCAGGAGGCGAGCCAAGTTCGCGACGAGAAGGCCGTGCCGCAGCGAGCCACCGGCCATGGCGAACATCTCGCCCTCGTAGTACTCGCTCTTCTGCTCGGCGCAACGCTCGAGCGTCAGGTACTCCTCGGGGCTGAGCCTCGGTTTGAGATCGACCATGAGAGACCTCCTCCTCCCCTGCCGGCAGCGATTCTACCGCTGCGCCTGGCAGGCCGGGCCGCAGGGCTGCCCGGCGGGGCAACACTGCCTCGGCGCGACTCCTCTTTCAGCGAGTGCACCCTCCGCCGCGAGAGGCCGGCCGGTGCCGGTCTCCGGCGGCCTACCGCGCCGCGCCCGAGAAAGGAGCTGCCATGCCTCATCACCGCCTCTGCGCCGTGCTCGCCGGCGCCCTTCTCTGCCTGCTGCCGCTCGCTCTGCGGCCGGCGTGGGCGGCCGCCACCTGCAGCGAAACCGCCGCTTGCGGCCTCGCCGGCACCCCGAGCGGCCTCGAGGTGAGCCTCGACGGCAGCTTTGCCCGCAGCAGCCTGATCACCCTCGGCAGTCCCGGCGCGACGCCGGAGAGGCAGTTGCAGATCGAGTGGACCGCCGGCGCCGGCACCGGCCTCTGCCGGCTCACCCGCCTCGATGATTCGAACCCGACGGTCGAGATCCTCGGCCTGGCTAACGACCAGCTCGCTGCCCTCCGCACCAGGATCGGCGCCGTCGTCGGCCTCGACGCCGCGGTGACCGGCAGCTACTGCCTCGACGAGCTGGTCACCTTCCGCTGAGCAGAGGCGGAGCGGCCCCTTCGCCCGGCCGCGCTGGCAGGGGGCGGCAGCCATCGTGTAGACTCATTGGCCGAAACGAATATTGGCCAGGGAGCGAGACTGAACGATGGCGGCGACGTTGAGTCAGCTGTTGAAGGAGATGGTGGACCAGGGGGCCTCCGATCTCCACATCACGACCAATTGCCCGCCCCAGATCCGCATCGACGGTCAGCTGCGGCCCCTGAACTATCCCAACCTGTCGCCGACCGAGACGAAGCAGCTCGCCTACTCGATCCTCACCGATCACCAGAAGCACCGGTTGGAAGAGGACCTCGAGATCGACTTCTCGTTCGGGATCAAGAACCTCGCCCGCTTCCGCGCCAACGTCTTCCACCAGCGCGGCGCGATCGCCGCCGCCTTCCGCCGCATCCCCTACGAGATCCGTGGCTTCCGCGAGCTCGGCCTGCCGACGGCGATCGAGAAGCTGTGCGAGAAGCCGCGCGGCCTGGTGCTGGTCACCGGCCCCACTGGCTCCGGCAAGTCGACCACTCTGGCGGCGATGATCGACAAGATCAACCGCGAGCGCAGCGAGCACATCTTGACCATCGAAGACCCGGTCGAGTACCTGCACAGTCACAAGAAGTGCATGGTCAACCAGCGCGAGCTCAACTCGGACACCTTGAGCTTCTCCGCCTCGTTGCGCTCGGCCCTTCGCGAAGACCCCGACGTGGTGCTGATCGGCGAGATGCGCGACTTCGAGACCGTCGAGGCGGCGCTGCGCATCGCCGAGACCGGCCACCTCACCTTCGCCACCCTGCACACCAACTCCGCGGCGCAGACGATCAACCGTATCGTCGACATCTTCCCCGCCCACCAGCAGGGGCAGATCCGCGTTCAGCTTTCGTTCGTGCTCGAAGGCATCGTCTGCCAGAGCCTGCTGCCGCGGGCCACCGGCCGCGGCCGCGCCCTGGCGCTCGAGATCATGGTCCCCAACGCGGCGATCCGCAACCTGATCCGCGAGGACAAGGTGCACCAGATCTACGGCATGATGCAGACCGGTCAGGCCAAGCACGGCATGATGACCTTCAACCAATCGCTGGCCTCGCTCTACTTCAAGCGCATGATCAGCCTGCAGACCGCGATGGCCCGCTCCTCCCACCCGGAAGAGCTGCAGGAGATGATCGCGCGCGGGCCCGAGGCCGCCACGCCGATGATGATGCGTGCCGAGGTAAGGAGTTAATCGATGCCATCCTACGTGTGGAGTGGACGCAACCGCAGCGGTGCCGTGCTCGAAGGCGTCGAGCTGGCCGACAGCCGCGATGCCGCGATGGCCGCCCTGCGCCGCAAGCAGATCCAGGTCACCAAGATCCGCGAGCGGGGCCGCGAGATCCGCGTGCTGCCACGGCCGCGGTTGGGCCGCGGCATCCCCGCCAAGCGGGTGGCGATCTTCACCCGCCAGTTCTCGGTGATGCTCGACGCCGGCCTGCCCCTGGTGCAGTGCCTGGAGATCCTCGGCGAGCAGGAGGAGAACACCCACTTCGCCGCCGCCATCCAGCAGACCCGCTCGGACATCGAGTCCGGCCTCTCGCTGGCCGAGGCGATGCGCAAGCACCCGAAGGCGTTCGACAACCTCTACGTCAACATGGTCGCCGCCGGCGAGGCGGGCGGTATTCTCGACGTCATCCTCCGCCGCCTGGCGACCTACATCGAGAAGGCGGTCAAGCTCAAGAGCCAGGTCAAGTCGGCGCTCATCTACCCGGTCACCGTGATGACCATCGCGATGGGCGTCGTCTTCATCATCCTCAAGTTCGTCATCCCCACCTTCGCCTCGCTGTTCGCCGGCGCCGGAAGCGAGCTGCCGTTCCTCACCCGCATCGTGATCGGGGCCTCGGACCTGGTCGGTCGCTACTCACTGTTCCTGTTCATCGCCCTGGGCTTCCTGATCGTGGCGGTCAACCGCTGGTACAAGACGCCGGCAGGACGGCGGGCGATCGACGGCGGCCTGCTCAAGATCCCGATCATCGGCATGCTGCTGCGCAAGGTCGCCGTGGCGCGGTTCTGCCGCACGCTCTCGACCTTGACCGCCTCCGGCGTACCCATCCTCGACGGCCTGGAGATTACCGCCAAGACGGCCGGCAACGCCGTCATCGAGGACGCCATCATGGCGGTGCGCAAGAGCGTCGAGGAGGGCAAGACGATCAGCGACCCCCTGGGCGAGACCAAGGTCTTCCCGCCGATGGTCGTGCAGATGATCAACGTCGGTGAGCAGACCGGTGCCCTCGACCAGATGCTGTCGAAGATCGCCGACTTCTACGAGGAGGAGGTCGACACCGCGGTGGCCGGCCTGATGAAGCTCATCGAGCCGCTCCTGATCGTCTTCCTCGGCGGTGTCATCGGCGTCATCGTGACCTCGATGTACCTGCCGCTCTACAAGTTCCTGCAGTACATCGGCTAGTCTCCGCGGGACGGGGGCGCGGCCGGGCGAGGGCCCGGTCGCGCGCCACGCCGCGATCGCATGTCCATCCTCGAACGTCAGCTGCGCTGGTACATCGGCTTACGGCTGGTGGTGATCACCAGCATGGCCGTGCCCTACTACCTGGGGCGGCTGGAGCTCTCGGCCCCCACCCTCGTCTGGCCGTCGGCTGGCTTCTTCGGCTGGCTCTTCGGCGCCACCTGCGCCGCCACGCTGCTCTACATCGGCATGCTGGGCTGGCTGCACCGCTACCCCGAGGCCCACGCCTACGTCCAGTTCACCGGCGACCTGCTGCTGGTCTCGACGCTCCTCTACCAGTTCGGGGCGCTGAGCCCGTTCTCGCCGTTCTACCTCGTCATCATCATCACCGCCGCCGCGATGCTCGGCCAGCAGGCCGGCCTGATCGTCGCCTCGGCGTCCTACGGCCTGTTTGCCCTGCTGCAGCTGGGCTTTGCCTTCGGCTGGCTGCACAGCCCGGCCGGCGGCGGTGAGGACGGCCTCTCGGCGCGCCTGCTCTACGCCCTCTTCACCCACCTCCTGGGCTTCTACTCGGTGGCCCTGCTGACCTCACGGCTCACCCGCCGGGCGCTCCAGGCCGAGGGTGCGCTCCAAGAGCACCGTGAGGACCTCGCCGACCTCCAGGTGGTGCATCGCGATGTCGTCGAGTCGATCCCCTCCGGCATCTGCACCACCGACCTCGAAGGCAACATCACCGCCCTCAACCGCGCCGGCCGGCGCATCCTCGGCCTCGACGAGAGCGACGTCGTCGGTCGCCCGGTGCAGCAGTCGGTACTCTTCGACGACGAGCAATGGCAGCGCTTCCGCTCGGCCTCCGACCGTGGCGGCCGCTATCGCGCCGAGATCCGCCTCCAGCGCGCCGGCCAGCCCCTCGACATCGGCTTCAACATCTCGCCGCTGACCGACAGCGAGGGCAGCCAACGGGGCTACATCGTGACCTTCCAGGACCTCACCCGCTGGAAGAAGCTCGAGGAAGAGGTGCGGCTCAAGGACCGCATGGCGGCCGTCGGTGAGCTCGCCGCCGGCCTCGCCCACGAGATCGGCAACCCGTTGGCCGCCATCTCGGGCTCGGTGCAGATGCTGTCGCAGTCCGGCGAGCGCTCGCCGAGCGAGCTCAAGCTGCTCGAGATCCTGCTCAAGGAGAGCCAGCGCCTCGACCGCACCATCAAGGGCTTCCTGCGCTTCGCCCGTCCTCGCGAGAAGTCGAGCGTCCACTTCGACATCGCCAAGCTGCTCACCGAGAACGTCGAGCTGCTGCGCAACAGCCAGGAGATCTCGCCGCAGCACACGGTGACGCTCGCGCTCGACCCGCCCAAGGCCCCCCTGGTGGGAGACCCCGACCAGATCTCACAGATCTTCTGGAACCTCGCCCGCAACGCCCTCAAGGCGATGCCCACCGGCGGCACGCTGTCGATCGCCGGCAGCCAGCAGGCCGAGTGGTACCAGCTCACCTTCCGGGACACCGGTCGCGGGATGAGCGCCGAGGAGCGCGCCAACCTCTTTCACCCCTTCCAGTCCTTCTTCGACACCGGTACCGGCATCGGCATGGCGATCGTGTACCGCATCGTTCAAGAGCACGGCGGGCGGCTCTCCGTGGAGAGCTCACCCGGCCAGGGCACGGCCATCACGGTCGAGCTGCCCAGCCTGCTCACGGCCGAGGTAGTTGGATGAGACCCACGATTCTGATCGTCGACGACGAGCCGAGCATGCTCGAGCTGCTGCGCATCCTGCTCGAGCCGGAGGGCTACGAGCTGCTGACCGCATCCTCGGTCGAGGAGGCGCGCGGCCGCCTCGGCCAGGAGAAGCCCAACCTCGTGCTCTGCGACATCCTGATGCCGGACGGCAACGGCCTCGACCTGCTGCGCGAGATCAAGGAAAAGACACCGCAGACCTCGGTGGTGATGATGACCGCCTACACCTCCACCAAGGCGGCCATCGAGGCGATGCGGTTGGGTGCCTACGACTACGTGAGCAAGCCGTTCGACAACGACGAGCTCAAGGTGGTGGTGCAGAAGGCGTTGCTGCAAGCCGAGCTGGTCAACGAGAACCTCTACCTGCGCCGCGAGCTCGAAGGCAAGTACACCTTCTCGAACATCATCGGCAAGAGCCCGCGGATGCAGGCCATCTTCGCCGTCATCGAACGGGTGGCGCGCACCAGCTCGACGGTGATGATCTACGGTGAGAGCGGCACCGGCAAGGAGCTGATCGCCCGCGCCATCCACTTCGCTAGCCCGCGCTCGAACCGCCGCTTCCTCTCGGTCAACTGCGGGGCGCTGCCGGAGAACCTGCTCGAAAGCGAGCTCTTCGGCCACGAGCGAGGCGCCTTCACCGGCGCCATCCGCGAGAAGAAGGGCCTCTTCCAGGAAGCTGAAGGCGGCACGCTCTTCCTCGACGAGATCGGCGAGATGACGCCCACGATGCAGGTCAAGCTGCTGCGCGCGCTGCAGGAGAAGAAGGTGCGCAAGGTGGGTGGCAACCGCGAGGAAGAGGTCGATGTGCGGATCATCGCCGCCACCAACCAGGACCTCGAGCAGCGGATCGCCAGCGGCGACTTCCGCGAGGACCTCTACTACCGCATCAACGTCATCCCCATCCACCTGCCGCCCCTAAGACAGCGCCGTGAGGACATCCCGCACCTGGTCGACCACTTCCTGCGCAAGTACAGCGACGAGCTTGGCCTCGAGCCGCGGGGGATCTCGGTCGAGGCGATGAAGGTGATCGAGAGCTACGACTGGCCGGGCAACGTCCGCGAGCTGGAGAACCTCATCGAGCGCACGATGGCGCTGTCGAGCGGCGAGACGCTGACCTCGAAGGACCTGCCCTCGCATCTGACCACCCGCCGGCGCGACCGTACCGAGCTCCTCGAGCTGCCGGAGAGCGGGATCGATCTCGAGGCCTACCTCGACAGCATCCGCAACCACCTGATGGCCCAGGCCCTGGAGCGCGCCGGCGGGGTCCAGACCCAGGCCGCCGAGCTGCTCTCGATGAGCTTCCGCTCGTTCCGCTACTACGCCAAGAAGGCGGGCCTGCCGGCTGGCCGGGCCGGCGACAGTGAGGACGACGAGTGAGCGGCCCGCCGGCGGCGGAGACGCCACCCCTGCTCACCGCCTACCTCGGCGCGATGACCGCGTTCGGGCCCGGCGTGGACCCCGCGGCGCTCTCGCTCGCCATCCACCCGCACGACGAGATGCTCGCCGTCCTCACCCGGCTCTGCGGCGGCGACCGCGAGCAGGGGCTGATCGCCTACTTCGACAGTGGGCGGCGCATCTTCACCGCCTACGACCAGATCGTCCGCTGGCGCTTCGGCTCCTGGGCGAGCGTCGGCCGCCTGCTCGACTTTGCGAGCGGCTACGGCCGGGTGACGCGCTTCCTGGCCGGCAAACTGCCGCGAGAGCGGGTGACGATCGCCGAGATCCTTCCCGAGGCCGTGCGCTTCCAGGGCGAGGCCTTCGGCGTCCACGCCGTGCTCTCCGACTCGCGGCCGGAGAAGCTGCCGATCGCCGGCCCCTTCGACCTCGTGCTGGTGACCTCGCTCTTCACCCACCTGCCGCGGGCGACCTTCGGGCGTTGGCTCGCTCGCCTCGGCGACCTCCTCAGCCCCGAGGGCCTGCTGGTCTTCTCGGTCCACGACGTGAGCCTGCTGCCGGCCGCCGAGCGCCCTGCCGACGGCTTCCACTTCCAGGCGGTAAGCGAGATCGACGCCCTCGATCGCGAAGAGTACGGCTCGGCCTGGGCGGACGACGCCTTCGTCACCGCCGCTCTGGCCGAGGTCGGTCTCGCCGGCCACCGGCTGCCGCGCGGCCTGTGCAACGTCCAGGACCTCTACCTGGCGAGCCGGACGCCCTTCGACGTCAGCGGCCTCGGCTTCCGAACGGACCTCGAAGGCTTCGTCGAGAATGTGACCTTGACCGCCGACGGCACCCTCTTCTGCCGCGGCTGGGTGGCCGACTTCTCGGCCACCAACCCGCTCGCCGCGATCGTCGTCAGCCTCGACGGGGTCGACGTCCTGCGGCGCACCGAGTTCGGCCGCCGCCGCGACGTCGTCGAGGCCTACGAGCTGCGTCTCGAGCAGGTCTACGCCTGGGAGCTCGAGGTCGAGCTACCGGGCCTCGCCGGTCTGGGACCGACCGTCCGCACGGCGCGCTTCGCGATCACCGCCGAGGGTGCCAACGGCAGCCGGCGCCTGCTCCACCTGTCGAGCCTGGAAGGTGCGCTGCTGTGGTCGGCCCACCGCGAGATCGAAGGCCTGGAACGCGCGGCCGAAGCGGCGCGCGGCCGGCACGCCGCCGAGGTCGCGCGGCTCGCGGCGCAGATCCGCGGCATGGAGGCCAGTCGCTTCTGGAAGCTCCGCAACGCCTGGTTCGGCCTCAAGCGGGCGCTGGGCCTCTCCCCGGAGGAGGTGCCGGCGGCTCGGACTGCTGCCGATGCGCCGCCAGCAACCCACCCACGGCCAGAAACCCCAGCACCGCCAGGGCAAAACCCAGGCTGAAGCCGCGCGGCCGGAAGCGCAGCTCCACCTCCTCGCTGCCGGCGGGGAGCACCACACCGAGGTAGGCGCCGTTGACCCGCAAGGTTCGCAGCGGACGGCCCGCCGCCCGCGCCTGCCAGCCGGGCGCCGCGGGGATCGAGGTGGCGAGGAGGCCCTCACCCGCCGCCAGGCCAGCGAGGCGCAAGCGGGTACGGCCCGGGCGGCTCTCCGCCAGCTCCACCGTCGCTCCCGTGGGTGGCGCTGCCGGCCGCCAGCGTCCCACCTCGGCGGCGTCGAGGGCGACCCGCCGAGGGTCTTCCAGGTGGGCCACCCACGCAGGAACGGCACCCGCCGGCATCGCCTCGCCCGCCGCGGCGAGGAACCAGCGAGGCAGGGCCGCGGCGTTGCGCCAGAGCTGGTAGGGAGCAAAGTCGCCGGCATCGATGCGCTCGAGCCCCTCGGGCGCCGGCAGGAAGGCGTTGGACACCACCACCCGCACGTTGAGGAAGTCGAGGAACGGCTGGCCGGGACGGTGGAAGGGGGCGAAGTAGCGGTGCATTGACGGCGCGAAGTCGAAGGCCGCCCCGAGCACCCGCAGCTGCGAGATCGGCGTCAGCGGGTTGTGGGCCCGCACGTCCTCGAGACCGTAGACCGCCAGCACTCCCGGGTAGACGAGGTAGTCCTCGCCCACCACCCGCCACGGCGTCCCCGTCACCTCGGCAGCGGGTGCGGCGGCGAGCTCCGCGTGGACGGCGGCGAGGAGGGGAGACGGCGGGTAGAACAACGCGGGCTCCCCCCGCGGCAGAAGGCCCTGCCCCCAAGGTACGAGGTCGAAGAGCAGCAGGAGCGGTAGGGCAAGGCGCGGCAGCCATCCAAGCCGGGGCCGGCGGGCGAGGACGAGGGCGAGGCTCGCCGCGAGCCCCGTCGCCAGCACCCAGGGGTCGAAGCGCACCAGGAGGGCAGCGACCCAGACGGCAGCGAAGCCGGCCCAGCTGACGGCGCTGCCTCGGCGAGCGAGCCGGCTGAGGCCGAGGCCCCCCGCCACCGCCAGGGCGCAGCTCGCCGGCAGCAGCAGGCGGGAGTAAGCCAGCTTGCGCAGGGGGGCCAGCTTGAACAACCAGCCCATGAGGGGGAGCGGCTCGCTCGCGAGCAGCACGGCGACGGCCGCCGCGGCGAGCAGGCAAAGCCCCAGCCGCCGCCCACGCCCGCGCCCGCCGAGGAGGGAGAAGGCCCCGGCGACGAGCAGCGTGCCGACGTAGGGGGTGGTGGCATCCGGCCAGGAGAGGGGGCCGCGGAACGGCTCGTGATAAGGCTCGCCGAAGGCGCGGGGAGCGAGCGGTGCCAGCAGGAAGCCCCCCCTCCCCTCGAAAAACCAGCTCGCCGGCGAGCCCGCGACGAGATGGCCGGGGCGTTCGGCGGCAGCGGTGTCGACGGCGCGTTGGGTCTCACCGAGGATGGCGGCGAAGGGCACCAGCTGGGGAGCGGCGAGGGCAAAGGCAAGTCCGGCAGCGCCCGCGGCCGCCCCCAGACCGGGCCAGGGCGAGCGCCCCCGGCGGCGGCCGTAGAGCGCCACGGCGGCAGCGAGCAGGCCGCCGCCCAGGGCCGTCTCGGGATGGCCGGAAAGCAGCAGGGCGGCGGTCGCGACCGCGCTGCCGAGCACCCGCGCCGGTTTCGGTCGCCGCACCGTGCGCAGCGCCCCGAGCACCACCCACGGCACCCAGACCACCGCCTGGGTGTGGGGGAAGAGGGCCCAGCCGAGGACGCCGCCGCCCAGCCCGAAGCCCAGGCCGGCGAGCGCGGCCGCCCAGGAGCGGGCACCCAGCGCGCGGCTGAGCAGCCAGGCTCCCTCGAAGGCCACCACGATCTTGAGGAAGAGCGCCGCCAGCAAGTACTCCTGGATCGGCAGCAGGCGACAGAACATGGCGATGGGCGACAGCACCGCCGCCTGCGGGTTCACCCACGGCGAGCTGCCGCCGTCGAGCGCATCGGTCCAGAACGGCAGCTTGCCCTGCCGCAGGGCGTGGCGCACCTCGAGCTCCCAGGGCAGGAACTGGAGGACGGCGTCGTTGAGCAGGCGGTGGGGATCGGGGGTGGCGGGCGCCGCCGTTCCCGGCACCTGGCCAGCCAGGGCACCCGTGGGGACGAGCAGACGGCCCGGTGCCAGCCAGGGAGCGAGGAGGAGGAAAGGCAGCAGCGTCCCGCTGGCGATCACACGCTTGGGCAGCCGCAGGTCGAAGCTCCGCGCCAGGGCCACGAGGCCGAGCTGCAAGCCGCCGGCGAGCCCGGCCAGAGCGAGGCTCAGGAGGAGCGGATGCACCGCGCCCTCCTCACCCGCGCTCGGCCCCCGGCTCGACCCGAGGCTCGCCGCACCGGCCGCTAACCTCCCAGCGGCAGCGCCGCCCCCAGCTTGGCGACCAGATGGTCGCGGATCCACTTGCCATCCCACCACTCGACGGGGGTGACGCAGAGGCCCTGGAGGAGCACGGAGAAGTGCAGGTGGTCCCCCGCCGCCAGGCCCGTCTCGCCAGAGGTGCCGACCTTCTGGCCGGCTTCCACCGTCTGGCCCACCGCCACGTCGATCGCCGACAGGTGGGCGTAGAGCGTCGCCAGGCCGTAGCCGTGGTCGAGGACCACGGTGTTGCCGTAGATCCCGAAGTAGCCGGCCATCGCCACGACGCCGCGGTTCGCCGCCGTCACCGGCGCCTTCTTCACCGAGGCGAGGTCGAAGCCGAGGTGGTACTGGTGGTCCACCACCTGGCCGCCGTAGACGTAGCTGCGGTGGTCGGCGAAAGAGGCCATCACCTGGCTGTTGCCCAGCTGGCGGAAGGGCTGGTGCCAGAGGAACTCGGGTCGCGAGCTCGCCGCCAGCTGGCGCAGCGCCAGGTTGTTGCGCCGGCGCAGCTCACCGTTGATCAGCAGGTAGCTCTTGAGCAGGTCGCCCTGGTCCTGGATCTCGGGGCTGTGGCCGAGGATCTCGGGCACCGCCTTGGTGAGAAAGGTGTCGGAGAGCTCGATGGTCGCCGCCGTGGGCTGCCGCGGCGTGAAGCGGTCGAGGAAACGCGTGGCAGCCTGGTTGCCCACCTCGTCTTCGGCCACCAGGCGCACGCGGGTGGGGTCGTCGAGGTCATAGGGCACGGCGTAGAGGGCGAAGCGCTCGCCTTCACCCCCACCCGGCAAGGGGTAGCCGGGGAAGAACCACTCGCCGGCCTCGACACCGTCGCGTACCGCCGTCGCTCCGACCCGGTAGACCACCACCTCGCTGCCACCCTGCTGCACGTTGTTCTGGGTCGAGATGACCGCGAGGCTCGGTGGAGTGAGGCGCACCGGGAGGGTGAGCTCGCTCACCACCGGCCCCGGGTGGCGCAGGGGTGTCGCCGCCCGCCCGGCGGTGACCCGGATCTTGGCCTCGCCACCCACCAGCTCCGGCATCGTCTCGCGACCCACCTCGAAGCTCAGCTCGCGCTCCGCGGGGCGGCCCTGCCAGAAGGCCCAGAAGGGGCGTGGCTGTTCGCTGACCTCGCCGAGCACCTTGAGGTGCTCGCCCTGGATGGCCTCCACGCGCACGGTCGTGATCCCGCGCCGGGGCTCGCGGACCTTGACGGTGACCGGGGTGCGGCGGCCGAGAGCGGCCGTCGCCGGCTCGATCTTGACCTCCGGCGTGCCACCCGCCTGGGTGAAGGCGAGGGCGAGCCAGGCGGCCCCCGCCAGGAGAAGGAGGACGACGATCCGCATCGGCATCGCCGAGCGGGCCCTGATCTCTGAGTCCATGCCGAAAATCTCCCCTGGGTCGGCACTGCGCGGTGGGTCGCGGGAGGCTGCCGGCTGGCCAGCGCGGCCGACCAGCGCGGAAAACAGATCGCGGCCGGTGTTTACACCATCACCGGGCGCGGTTCAAGGGCGCTACGGCTATGCTCGTCGCGCAGAGCGGAGCGAAAGCAAGGAGGAGGCGATGGCAGAGACCTGGCTCGTCACCGGCGCGAACCGTGGCATCGGCCTCGAGCTGTGCCGCCAGCTGGCAGCCCGCGGCGCCACGGTGATCGGCACGGCCCGCCGGCCGGCAGCGGCGCAGGAGCTGGCCGCCCTCGGCGTGGAGGTCGAGACCCTGGACGTCGGTCAGCCGGAGAGCGTGCAGGCGCTCGCCGGCCGCCTCACCGGCCGTCCGATCGATGCCCTGATCAACAACGCCGGCCTGGGGCCCGACCCCGGCGGCATCAGCCAGCTCGACCCCGAGGCGGTCCTCGAGCTCGTCTCTGTCAACGCCGTGGGCCCGCTGCGGCTGACCCAGGCGCTGCTGCCGCAGCTGCGGGCCGGCGGCCGCCGGCTGGTGGCGAGCCTGAGCTCCGAGCTCGGCTCGCTCGCTCGCAACACGAGCGGCGGCTACTACGGCTACCGGGCCGCCAAGGCCGCCCTCAACATGCTCCATCTGAGCCTCGCCCACGAGCTCGCCGGCCGCGGCTTCGTCTGCGTCGTGCTCAACCCGGGATGGGTGCAAACCGAGATGGGTGGACCAGCGGCGCCGCTCCCGGCGAGCGACAGCGTGCGCGGCATGCTGAGTCTGCTCGACCGTCTCACGCCGGCCGACAACGGCGGCTTCTTCTCCTGGGACGGCAGCCAGCTCCCGTGGTGAGCCGACCGGCCTAGGGCGTCGCGAGGTCGAGCGCCAGCACCCCGTAGCCGGCAGTCGCCAGCAGCAGCCGGCCGCCGACGAGCTCGGCGGCCGTCAGGTCGCTCGCCGCGACCGGCAAGCGGAAGGCGTCCGCCGGCCCGTCGCCGGCGAGCCAGCCACGCCGGCCCTCGGCCACCAGCACCGGCCGCGCCGGGTCGCCGGTGGGCAGCAGGCGCGCCGGACCGTTGGTCAGGGGATGCCAGGTGTCCTCGCCGACGGTGCGCTGCCAGGTCCCGGTCTCGCCTTCGTAGAAGAGCTTGCCGCCGGCGACCAGCACGCTGCCACCCGCTTGGGGAACCGGCAGCGTGTGGTTCTCCCCCGCCGTCAGCCGGTAGAGGCCGCGGTCGTCCGAGACCCACAGCGCCCACGGCGCGAGGCCCAGCGAGCGGGGAGCGCCGTGATGGTAGGTGACGGGCTCGAAGCGCTCGCCCACCTTCTCGACCAACCCGCCAGCCAGGCGGACCACCAACCGGCCGCCGCCGGTCGTGACGCCCTCGATCCGCGCCTCGCCCAGCTCACCGACGTGCCGCCAGTCGAGGTCGAGGGTGCGCTCGAACAGCCCCCGCTCGGTGGCGGCGTAGACCTTGCCGGCAAAGCTCGCCAGGCCCCGCACCGTGGGCAGGTCGGCGCGCTGCAGCTGGAAGCTGCGGCCGGCATCGACCGAGCTGTAGATCCCGGAAGCCGGGCCGGCATGGTTGACGGCCGCGAGGACCTCCTGGCCGGAGCGCGCCAAGGCGGCCACGCGCAAGTTGGTCATCGCCGCCGCGGCATGGGTGAAAGAGGCACCACCGTCCTCCGAGCGCCAGACGCCGGAGCCCTCGGTGCCAAGCAGCACCCGCAGCGGGCGGGCGGGATCGACGGCGATCGCCAGCACCGCGAGCGCGGACGAGGTCCGCCGCTGCCAGCTCGCTCCGCCGTCGTCCGAGCTGAACAGGCCGCCGACGGTACCGGCCAGCAGGCGGCCCCCGGGCAGGACGGCGAAGCTCGGCACCCGCCGGGACTCCATGCCCTCGCGGAAGCGTTGCCAGCTCGCCCCGCGGTCCTCGCTGCGGTAGACCCAGCCGCAGGTCGAGGCCCAGAGCTCCTCGGCCCGGCCGGGGAACGGGGTGAGCGAGAAAACCTCGCTGTCGAGCAGCATGCCTTTGAAGAGCGGCTGCCAGCTGCGGCCGCCGTCCTCGCTCTTGTAGGGGCAGCGCCAGGTCCCGGCGTAGACGGTGCCAGCCCGCTCGGGGTCGACGAGCAGGCTGGTCACCTTCTCGATCCCCGGCCGCGTGCGGGTGAGGTGCTCCCAGCTCGTCCCGTCGTCTCGGCTCGCGAACACACCACGCCGCGTGCCGATCAACAGCTGCGCTGTGTCGTTGTCCGCGCCGGGCGGGAGGACGGCGAGCGAGTAGACCTGGCCGGCATCGGGCGGCGGCCGACGTACCGACCAGCTCCTACCGAGGTCGTCCGAGAAGGCCACCAGGCCACCACCCCAGACTCCCCACATCCCGGCCCACAGCCGGCCCTCGCGGTGCGGATCGAAGCGCAGCGCCGCCACCACCCAGCCGAGGAACGGCAACGGCGTGCCAGCGTCCCGCCAGCTGGCGCCACCGTCGTTCGAGAGGTAGACCTGGCCGCCCGAGGTGCCGGCGAGGACGCGGTCTGGAACGCGAGGGTCGAGGGCCAGCGAGCGTACCTCCGCACCGTAGAGAGCCGACGCCTGCCAGGCGACGGGCCGCACCGCCGACTCGCCCAGAGCGGGCAGCGAGGCCGCGCCGAGGGCCACGACCAACCCCACGCCACCGAGGCGCGCGCCCCAGCACCGCCACCGACCTCGCGATCCTCCTCTTCCCACGTCGTTCCTCCTGCGCCCTGCGCTCCCCAGCGAGCGCAGGGCGAGTATACGCAGAGTGCAGCGCCCGGCCGGCGCCGCTGGCAGCGGCTCAGGGCGGCTCGGGGGGCGGCTCGGGAGTCGATTCCCCACCGAGGTAGCCCAGGGCGCGCAGGCGGCGGAGATCGTCGGCCGAGAACCGCCGTTCGGGTGCTGTGCCCCCCGCCGCTCCGAACCGCACGGCGAGCTCGGAGTCCGCCTGCCGGCGGGCGGCGAGGAGGTGCTCGAGTTCTGCGAGGCGGGGCCCTGCGCTGGCGGCAAGGTCCTGCCGCTCACCGGGGTCGGTGGTCAGGTCGAAGAGACGGCGGCTGCCGTCGGGCCGCAGGGCGGCCTTCCAGCCGTCCGCGATGACGCTCTCGCCCGGCCCCCAGGAGAACACCGGGCGCGGTCGCCGTGCCGTCGCCAGGTCCTGGCCGGGCAGTTCCTCGGCCGAGAGCCCGGCAGCCGCGAGCACGGTCGGAACGATGTCGAGGGCGCTGGTCGCGAAGGCACCGCGCCCGCCCGCCCGCCGCCCGTGCGGCCACTTGATGAGGAGCGGCACCCGTTGCACCTCGTTCCAGCCGCTGCCGTGCAGCACCTCCCCGTGCTCCAGGAAGGCCTCGCCGTGATCCGCGGTGAGGATGATCAGCAGCGGCTCGAAGAGGCCCAGGGCCTCGAGATCGGCGAACAGCTGCCCCAGCTCCGCGTCGAGGTGCGCGACACCGCGGTCGTAGAGGTAGCGCAGCACCGTGGCCTCCTGGGGCAGTGGCGCCAGGCGACCTTCGTTGATCTCCGCCAGGCGGGACGACGCGCACTGCCCTGCCGTGCAACCGTAGCCCACGAGGCCGAAGCGCTCGTCGACGGCCCGCCGCCGCGTTCCCGGCGACTCGTAGGGCAGGTAGCGGAAATCGGAGTGGACCTCGAAGCTGTGGAGGAAGAAGAAGAAGGGCTGATCACGGTGCTCGGCGAGCCAGTTGAGCGCCGCCCGCCGCTCCTGCGGCAAGTTCCAGGGCACCGAGCGGTAGTCGGCGAAACCGCGGCTGAAGCCGAACGGGGGGTTGAGCCAGAGGCAGTCGGAGACCAGGCCGGCGGTGGCGAGGCCCGCCTGCCGCAACCGCTCGGCGAGCAAGGGGACGCCGGGAGCGATGGCGGTCTCGAAGCCGTCGGCGCCATGGACGCTAGGCGGCAGGCCGGTCAGCAAGCTGGCGTGCGAGGGCTTCGTCCAGGTGGCGGCAGCGTAGTGCGGGCCCCACACCTCGGCCGCGGCAGCGAAGCGATCGAGGTGAGGCGTGGGCGTCGACCCG
>WBZL01002216.1_pt1 | contig 19170 bp, 31 predicted proteins | sample 5204291 | NCBI WGS metagenome assembly WBZL01 (sample SAMN12344345, study PRJNA552823) | activated sludge metagenome | biome: Activated sludge suspended growth; feature: Nitrification reactor; material: Wastewater; isolation source: activated sludge from nitrification reactor of wastewater...
TGTGCATTCGCACAGTGTTACATGCAAATCAACAACTTACAACAGAAACTTCACGCCCCGCCTCGCGCCGCAGGTTCAACCCGCAGACAGCGGCACGCTGCCGGGTGGGGAGGGGGTGAATACGTACCAACATCGTCGTCATCTGCGACGAGGCCCACCGCAGCCAGTACGGCTTCCAGGCCAGCCTGCCCAAGCTGCAGAAGCAGTTGAAGGATGCGCGCAGGGCCTCGGCCGCGAACGAGCCCATGGCGCTGCAGGTGGCCGAGCCTGCGGCCGCCTACGGCGGCCTGCGCAACGTGCGCTACGGCTACGCCCAGCACCTGCGCGACGGCCTGCCCAATGCCACCTTCGTCGCCTTCACCGGCACGCCCGTCTCACTGGAGGACCGCGACACCCGGGCCGTGTTCGGCGACTACGTGCACATCTACGACGTCGAGCAGGCGGTCAAGGATGGTGCCACGGTGCCCATCTACTACGAGAGCCGGCTGGCCCGCCTGGAACGGCAGGAGGCCGACGCTGCGTTGCTCGATGACGAGGTCGATGAGTTGACCGAGGACGAGGAGGACGACACCGCCAAGGCGGCGCAGCTGCGACGCTGGGCCGCGCTGGAGAAGCTGGTGGGCGCGCCGCCGCGCATTCAGAAGGTGGCCGCAGACCTGGTGGAGCACTTCGAGAACCGCCTGGCCAGCCTGGACGGCAAGGCCATGGTGGTGGCGATGAGCCGCGAAATCTGCGTGCACCTGTACGACGCTGTTCGATCGCTGCGGCCGAGCTGGCACGACCCCGACCCCGAGAAGGGCGCCATCAAGGTCATCATGACGGGCTCGGCCTCGGACAAGGCGCTGCTCAAGCCGCACATCTACAGCAAGGACGTCAAGAAGCGCCTGGAGCGCCGCTACAAGGACCCGGCCGACCCCTTCAAGCTGGTCATCGTGCGCGACATGTGGCTCACGGGCTTCGACGCCCCGTGCATGCACACCATGTACGTGGACAAGCCCATGAAGGGGCATAACCTGATGCAGGCCATCGCGCGCGTGAATCGCGTGTTCAAGGACAAGCCGGGTGGCCTGGTCGCGGACTACATCGGCATCGCCAACGAGCTGAAGACGGCGCTGAAGGACTACACCCAGGCCAAGGGCAAGGGCAAGCCAACCATCGCCGCCGAGGATGCCCTGGCCGTGCTGCTGGAGAAGATGGACGTGCTGCACGGCATGCTGCACGGCTTCGACTACACCGCCTTTCGCACCAGGGCCTGGCAGCTGCTGTCCGGCGTGGCGAACCACGTGCTGGGGCTGGAGGATGGCAAGAAGCGCTTCGCCGACACGGTGCTGTCGGCCAGCAAGGCGTTTGCGCTGTGCTGCACCCTGGACGAGGCGCTCGCCCATCGCGACGAGTTGGCCTTCCTGCAGGCCGTGAAGGCAGCGCTGACCAAGTTCGGCACCTCGGGCAAGAAGCTCAGCGACGAGCAGAAGGAACACGCGCTCAGGCAAATCATCAGCAAAGCGGTGGTCAGTGCCGAGGTGGTCGACATCTTCAAGGCTGCCGGCCTGAACCGCCCCGACATCGGCATCCTGTCCGAGGAATTCCTGGAGGACGTGCGCCACATGAAGGAGCGCAACCTGGCGGTCGAGCTGCTCGAGCGCCTGCTGAAGGACGAAATCAAGTCGCGCTTCAAGACCAACGTCGTACAGCAGGCCAAGTTCTCTGAGCTGCTGCAGCTCAGCCTGCAGCGCTATCGGAATCGGGCCATCGAGACGGCCCAGGTCATCGAAGAGCTCATCGAGATGGCCCAAGAAGTTCCACGCGGCCGCACAACGCGGCGAGCAGCTGGGTCTCAACGGCGACGAGATGGCGTTCTACGACGCGCTGGCCACCAACGAGGCGGCGGTGCGCGAACTTGGCGACGAGACGTTGAAAGCGATTGCCGTGGAGCTGACGCGCAAGCTGCGCGCGTCGGTCACGGTCGACTGGTCGGTCCGCGAAACGGTGCGGGCCAGGCTTCGGGTGATGGTTCGCAGCCTGCTGCGTCGCTACAAGTACCCGCCTGACAAACAAGAAGCCGCCACGGAGGCCGTGTTGCACCAAGCCGAGGCCTTGTCAGCCGAGTGGGCGTGACATCTGACCTCGATCGCCCGGCCGGCCTTGGTGCCCATCCCTGCGCCCAATGGTCAGTGATGTCCCCGACCGTTGGTTCTTTTGCCCAATGGTCGCGATTTCGACCCAATGGTCGGCGCCAGGGCACAGAGCCCAATGGTCATTTCGACCTTCTGTCCGAAACCGTGGGCACGGCGCGGGCACGAGATGGGCACAGGATGGGCACGGAGGCCCAGAAACGCCGAAGCCCGCTCGGGGCGGGCTTCGCAAGTGCCTGTCGGCACACAGGAATCTTGGTTGCGGGGGCAAGATTTGAACTTGCGACCTTTGGGTTATGAGCCCAACGAGCTACCAGGCTGCTCCACCCCGCGTCAGAACCAAGAATTCTATCACCAAAGAACGAGCTCTGCGCTTCAGCCCTGCGCCGCGTCAGCGTCATCGGCGGCGGCTGGATCTGGCCGATCGACCAACTCCACGTAGGCCATCGGCGCGTTGTCGCCGACGCGAAAACCCATCTTCAAGATGCGGGTGTAGCCGCCCGGGCGCGCCTGATAGCGCGGGCCCAGTTCACCGAAAAGCTTGACGACGACATCGCGGTCGCGCGTGCGGTTGAACGCGAGGCGGCGGTTCGCCAGCGTCGGCTCCTTGGCCAGCGTGATCAGCGGCTCGACCACACGACGCAGTTCCTTGGCCTTGGGCAGCGTGGTCTTGATCGCCTCGTGCTTGAGCAGCGAGTTGCACATGTTGCGCAGCATCGCCTGGCGGTGCTCGCTGGTGCGGTTGAGTTTGCGTAGTCCGTTGCGGTGGCGCATGGTGCGTTTCTCTCCTTATCGAACCCCGGCCGTGTCAGGTACCGGGGCGTGCACGCGGGACAGAGCCTTTCAGCGCTTGTCCAGATTCTGCGGCGGCCAGTTCTCCAGGCGCGCGCCCAGGGTCAGGCCGCGCGAGGCCAGCACTTCCTTGATTTCGTTGAGCGACTTGCGGCCCAGGTTCGGCGTCTTCAGCAGCTCGGTCTCGGTGCGCTGGATCAGGTCGCCGATGTAGTAAATGTTCTCGGCCTTCAAGCAGTTGGCCGAACGCACGGTGAGCTCAAGCTCGTCGACCGGGCGCAGCAGGATCGGGTCGAAGTTGGGTGCCGGACGCGAGATCGGTGCGTCGAACAGGCCCTGGCCGTTCGGCTCGAGCTGCGCGAAGATCGCCAGCTGTTCGACCAGGATCTTTGCTGACGCGCGGATCGCCTCCTCGGGCGTGATGGCACCGTTGGTCTGGATCTCCATCACCAGCTTGTCCAGATCGGTGCGCTGTTCGACCCGTGCGTTTTCCACCGCATAGCTGACGCGGTCCACCGGCGAGAACGAGGCGTCGAGCACGATGCGGCCGATCGACTTCGACGGCTCGTCGCCATAGCGGCGCAGGTTGCCTGGCACGTAGCCGCGACCCTTTTCGACCTTGATCTGCATGTCGAGCTTGCCGCCCTGGGCAAGGTGGGCGATGACATGCTCGGGGTTGATGATCTCGACGTCGTGCGGCGTCTGGATGTCGCCGGCCGTGACCGGGCCTTCGCCTTCCTTGCGCAGCACCAGCGTGACTTCATCACGGTTGTGCAGCTTGAAGACCACGCCCTTCAGGTTGAGCATGATGTGCACCACGTCTTCCTGCACGCCGTCGATGGTCGAGTACTCGTGCAGCACGCCGGCGATGGTGACCTCGGTGGGCGCATGCCCGACCATCGACGACAACAGCACGCGGCGCAGTGCGTTGCCCAAGGTGTGTCCATAGCCGCGCTCGAAGGGCTCCAGCGTCACCTTGGCGCGGTGACCGCCCAGCGGTTCGACCTGGATGGCTTTGTTGGGCTTCAGCAGATTGGTTTGCATTGCAGTTCAGTTCCTCTCAATACCCTCGGCTCGTTACACCGATAAGGCTGATGGACAAGTGCCGGTAATGTCGTGTGGCGCGCCGCGACCGGCGAAGCGGCGCGCGCGCGATCGGTGGCAGCGGGGCGATCGCACCCGCCGCCCCGAAAGGATCGATCGTCAGCGCGAGTACAACTCGACGATCAGCGACTCGTTGATCTCGGCCCCGAACTGGTCACGGTCGGGTGCCTTCTTGAAAACGCCTTCCATCTTGGCGGCGTCGACCTGCACCCAGTCGGGGAAACCGATGCCGCCGGCCAGCTTCAGCGCATCCTGCACGCGCAACTGCTTCTTTGCCTTCTCGCGCACGGCCACCGCATCGCCGGCCTTGACCGAGTACGACGCGATGTTCACCACCTGCCCGTTCACCGTCACCGACTTGTGCGACACGAGCTGGCGCGCCTCGGCGCGGGTCGAGCCGAAGCCCATGCGGTAGACGACATTGTCCAGGCGGGACTCCAACAGCGACATCAGGTTTGCGCCGGTGTTGCCGCGACGGCGTTCGGCCTCGGCGAAGTAGCGGCGGAACTGGCGTTCGAGCACGCCGTACATGCGCTTGACCTTTTGCTTCTCGCGCAACTGAAGGCCGAAGTCGCTGGTGCGCGACCCGCTCGTACGGCCATGCTGGCCCGGCCGGCTGTCGAACTTGGCCTTGTCGCCGATCGCCCGGCGGGCGCTCTTCAGGTAGAGGTCGGTGCCTTCACGGCGGGCCAGTTTGGCCTTGGGTCCGAGATAACGTGCCACGAGATGTCCTTCGATCTTGTCTGACGCGGCCGAGCCTTGGGGCTCGCCACGCAAGTCTGGCGGCGTTCTTGGTGTCGCTCAGACGGTGGTCTTACAAAGGGGAGCGCGAAGTCGGCGGCGCTGAATCCCTCAGGGTCGGCAGCCAGTCCGCCAAGGACGGGCCGCCAGTGAAGTGAAACGGCGGATTGTAACAGTCTGCGAGAGGTGCCCGGACTGTCGGACGATGGCCATCAGATGCGCCGGCGCTTCTGCGGGCGGCAGCCGTTGTGCGGAATCGGCGTCACGTCCGAGATCAGGTTGATGCGGATGCCCAGCGCGGCGAGGGCACGTACTGACGACTCGCGGCCCGGTCCGGGGCCCTTGATGCGCACGTCCAGGTTCTTGATGCCCTGCTCCTGCGCGGCGCGCCCGGCCATCTCGGCGGCCACCTGCGCCGCGAAGGGCGTGCTCTTGCGCGAGCCCTTGAAGCCCTGGCCGCCGCTCGAGGCCCACGCCAGTGCCGCGCCCTGGCGGTCGGTGATGGTGATGATGGTGTTGTTGAACGACGCGTGCACGTGGGCAATGCCGTCCGCGATGTTCTTGCGGACCTTCTTGCTCACGCGGCGCGCAGCGGTGTTGACGGGTGCTTTGGCCATGTCGTGACTCTCTCAATCCTGTGGGGCTTACTTCTTCAGCGCGGCCGCACCCTTGCGCGGGCCTTTGCGGGTGCGCGCGTTGGTGCGGGTGCGCTGGCCGCGCAGCGGCAGGCCGCGGCGGTGCCGCATGCCGCGGTAGCAACCCAGGTCCATCAGGCGCTTGATGTTGATCGAGATCTCGCGGCGCAGATCGCCCTCGATCGTCAAGCGGCCGATCTCCTCGCGGATCTTCTCGAGGTCGCCGTCGCTCAGGTCCTTGACCTTCTTCGAGTACGGGATACCGACGCGCTCGCAGATCTTCTGCGCGGTGGGCCGCCCGATACCGAAGATCGAGGTCAGGCCGATCTCGGCATGCTTGTGCGGCGGAATATTGATACCAGCGATACGTGCCATGTTGAATCCTTCGGAACCTAACGATCAGCCCAGGGCTGCTTCAACCCTGGCGCTGCTTGTGGCGCGGGTCGGTGCAAATCACGCGCACGACACCCCGGCGGCGGATGATCTTGCAGTTGCGGCACATCTTCTTTACCGATGCGGCGACCTTCATGCTCTTCTCCTTGACCTGATCTCGACTTACTTGGCCCGGAACACGATGCGAGCGCGGCTCAGATCGTAGGGCGTCAGTTCCACCGTCACCCTGTCGCCGGGCAGGATGCGGATGTAGTGCATGCGCATCTTTCCGGAGATGTGACCCAGCACCACGTGCCCGTTCTCCAGCTTCACGCGGAAGGTCGCATTGGGCAGATTCTCGAGAATCTCGCCCTGCATCTGGATCACGTCGTCCTTTGCCATGTGCTCGTGTCGGTTGACTTTCAGCCTGCCTTGAAATTTGCCTTCTTCAGCAGCGACTCGTACTGCTGGCTCATCACGTAGCTTTGCACCTGCGCCCAGAAGTCCATCGTCACGACGACGATGATCAACAGCGACGTGCCGCCGAAGTAGAACGGCACGTTGTACTTCAACACCAGAAACTCGGGCAGCAGGCACACCAAGGTGATATAGACCGCGCCCACCAGCGTCAGGCGCGACAGGATCTTGTCGATGTGCTTTGCGGTTTGCTCGCCGGGGCGGATGCCGGGAATGAACGCACCACTCTTCTTCAGGTTGTCAGCGGTCTCGCGGCTGTTGAACACCAGCGCCGTATAGAAGAAGCAGAAGAACACGATCATTGCCGCGTACAGCAGCACGTAGATCGGCTGCCCCGGCGACAGCATCGCCGAGATGTCCTTCAGCCAACGCAGGCCTTCGCCGGTGGCGAACCAGCCGACGATCGTCGCCGGCAGCAGGATGATCGAGCTGGCGAAGATCGGCGGAATCACACCGGACATGTTCAGCTTCAGCGGCAGGTGCGACGACTGCCCCCCGTAGACCTTGTTGCCGACTTGGCGCTTCGCGTAGTTGACCAAGATCTTGCGCTGGCCACGTTCGACGAACACCACGACGAAGGTCACCACCAGCACCAGCGCCAGAATGAACATGCTGGCGATGATGCTCATCGACCCGGTGCGCACCAGCTCGAACAGGCCGGCCATCGCGCTAGGCAGCCCGGCGACGATGCCGGCGAAGATCAGGATCGAGATGCCGTTGCCCAGACCGCGCTCGGTGATCTGCTCACCCAGCCACATCAGGAACATGGTGCCTGCCACCAGGCTGATCACCGCCGTCATGCGAAAGCCGAAGCCGGGACTGATAACCAGGCCGGGCGACTGCTCCAGCGCCAACGCGATGCCCAAAGACTGGAACAGCGCCAGCACCAAGGTGCCGTATCGCGTGTACTGGGTGATCTTGCGCCGACCGGCTTCGCCTTCCTTCTTGATCGCCTCGAGCGACGGCACGACGTGGGTCATCAACTGCATGATGATCGACGCCGAGATGTACGGCATGATGCCCAGCGCGAACACCGTGAAGCGCGACAGCGCACCGCCGGAGAACATGTTGAACAGGTTCAGGATGCCGCCCGACTGGCTCTTGAACAGCTGCTGCAGCTGCACCGGATCGATGCCGGGCACCGGGATGTGCGCGCCGAGGCGGTAGACCACCAGCGCGAGCAGCAGAAAGACGAGCCGGCGACGCAGATCGCCGAACTTGCCGCTCTTGGCCAGCTGGTTTGTGGAGGTTGCCACGTCGATTCGACTCGCTTGCCGCGTTGCGCGCTCAGCCCACCGAGCCGCCAGCGGCTTCGATCGCGGCCTTGGCGCCCGCGGTCGCCCCAATGCCCTTGAGCACGACCTTGCGGCTGATCTCGCCGGACTTGATGACTTTGACCACCTTGGCCTGCTCGCCCACCAGCCCGGCTTGCTTCAGCGTCAACAAGTCGACTTCTTCGGCCTGCAGGCGCTGCAGTGCCGTCAGCGTCAGCTCGGCATTGAACGCGGCGGTGCGCGACTTGAAGCCGCGCTTTGGCAAACGCCGCTGCAGCGGCATCTGGCCACCCTCGAAGCCCACCTTGTGGAAGCCGCCCGCGCGCGACTTCTGCCCCTTGTGGCCGCGGCCCGCGGTCTTGCCCAGGCCCGATCCGATGCCGCGCCCGACGCGGCGGCGCGCGCGCTTGGCGCCCGCCGCCGGCTTGATGCTGTTGAGTTCCATGTTCAGTACCCGTTGGCGTTGAGAGCTCTGGTTCAGAGCACCTTCACGAGGTAGGCGATCTTGTTGATCATGCCGCGCACGGCGGGCGTGTCTTCGAGCGTGGATTCGCTGTTCAGGCGGCGCAGACCCAGGCCGCGCGCGGTCGCACGGTGCGATTGCTTGGTGCCGATCGTGCTTCTGACCAGCTTGACCGTCACTGTCTTCTTGTCCGACATCGTGTTCTCTCCTGCTCGGGCGGTCAGCCGAGAAGTTCTTCGACCGTCTTGCCGCGCTTGGCCGCCACTTGCGCCGGCGTGGTGGAGTTCTTCAGTGCATCCAGCGTGGCCCGTACCAGGTTGTACGGGTTGGTCGAACCGAGACTCTTGGCGACGATGTCGGTCACGCCCATGACTTCGAACACCGCGCGCATCGGACCACCGGCGATGATCCCGGTGCCGGCCGGCGCGGGCGCCATCAGCACCTTGGCAGCGCCATGGTGGCCGCGCACGTTGTGATGAATCGAGCCGTTCTTCAGCGACACCTTGGCCAGGTTGCGGCGCGCGTCTTCCATCGCCTTTTGCACCGCCACCGGCACTTCCTTGGCCTTGCCCTTGCCCATGCCGATGCGGCCGTCACCGTCACCCACCACGGTCAGTGCGGCGAAGCTGAGCGTACGTCCGCCCTTGACCACCTTGGTAACGCGGTTGACCGCGATCATCTTTTCCTTCAGGCCGTCGTCATTGCCTTCAGGCTGGGCGCGGGGTTGAAACTTTGCCATCTGTCGAATCCTTCGCTGCTGCGCCTAGAACTTCAGGCCGGCTTCGCGCGCGGCCTCGGCCAGGGACTTGATACGGCCATGAAAGGCGAACCCCGCACGATCGAACGCCACCTTGTCGATGCCGGCAGCCTTGGCCTTCTCGGCGATGCGCTTGCCGACAATCGCCGCTGCGGCGGCGTTGCCACCGTTGCCATTGCCGCCGAGTTGCTCGCGCACCTCCTTCTCGGCCGTCGACGCGCTGGCCAGCACGCGGCTGCCGTCCTCGGAGATGACGCTGGCGTAAACGTGCTGGTTCGAACGGTAGACCGTCAAACGTACGACACGCTGCTGCGCGATACGCAGCCGGGTCTGGCGGGAGCGGCGCAGGCGCTGTTCTTTCTTGTTCAACATCTTCTCGCTCCTTACTTCTTCTTCGTCTCTTTCAGGACCACGCGCTCGTTGGCATAGCGGATGCCCTTGCCCTTGTAGGGCTCGGGCGGACGAATCGCGCGCACCTCGGCAGCGACCTGGCCAACGACCTGCCGATCGGCACCTTTGATGACGACCTCGGTGGGCGTGGGCGTCTCGACCTTGATGCCCTCGGGCATGTCCTTGACCACCGGATGCGAGAAGCCGACCTGCAGGTTCAGCTTCTGACCTTGGGCCTGGGCGCGAAAACCCACTCCCACCAGCGTGAGCTTGCGCTCGAAGCCCTTGGTGACGCCGTTGACCATGTTGCTGACTAGCGCACGCATCGTGCCGCTCATCGCGCCGGCTTCGGCGCTGTCGTTGGCTGGCTCGAACAGCAGTGTGCTGCCGTCTTGACGCACGTTCACCAACGCGTTGACCGGGCGCACCAAGGTGCCGTTGCCGCCCTTGATCGAGATCTGCTGCGCCGTGATCGACACGTCCACGCCCTGCGGGACGGTCACCGGCATCTTTGCTACGCGAGACATGAATCGAATCCTTCCGCTTGCCGCCGCCGCATCAGGCGACGTAGCACAACACTTCGCCGCCGACGCCGCTCTGGCGTGCCTTGCGGTCGGTCATCACGCCCTTGGGGGTGGTCACGATGGCCACGCCCAGCCCGTTCATCACCGAAGGAATCGCCTCGCGGCCGCGGTAGACGCGCAGGCCCGGACGGCTGACGCGCTCGATGCGCTCGATCACCGGACGGCCCGCGTAGTACTTCAGCGCGATCTCGAGCTGGCTCTTGCCGGCCTCGCTGCGCACGACGAAACCGTCGATGTACCCCTCATCCTTCAGCACCTGCGCGATCGCCACCTTGAGCTTCGACGACGGCATCGACACCACGGCCTTGTCAACGCTCTGCGCGTTGCGGATGCGGGTCAGCATATCGGCGATCGGGTCACTCATGCTCATAACAAACTCTCCTGCTCGTGCCGCGTACGGCCGATGTCACCAGCTGGCCTTGACGACGCCGGGAATGTCACCCTTGAACGCGAGATCGCGAATCTTGCTGCGACCCAATCCGAACATCCGGAAGTTGCCGCGCGGACGTCCGGTCAGCTCGCAGCGGTTGCGCAGGCGCGTCGGGTTGGCGTTACGCGGCAGCTTCTGCAGTTCCAGGCGCGCGGCGTAACGCTCTTCGTCAGAACGCTTGGCATCGTCGATCACCGCCTTCAGCTCCCCGTACTTCTTGGCATGCTTGGCAACCAGGCTTTCACGCTTCGCTTGGCGCTGGATAAGAGACTTTTTCGCCACGAGGCACCTCAGTTCTTGAACGGGAAGCGGAAGGCCGTGAGCAGGGCCTTGCACTCGTCGTCGGTTTTGGCGCTGGTGGTGATGCTGATGTTCAGCCCGCGCAGCGCGTCGATCTTGTCGTAGTCGATCTCGGGGAAGATGATCTGTTCCTTGACGCCGACGTTGTAGTTGCCGCGTCCATCGAAGGCACGGCCCGAGATGCCGCGGAAGTCGCGCACGCGCGGCAGCGCGATGGTGACAAAGCGGTCGAGGAACTCGTACATGCGCACACCGCGCAGCGTGACCATGCAACCGATGGGCACGTTGTCGCGAATCTTGAAACCGGCGATCGCCTTCTTCGACTTGGTGACCACCGGCTTCTGGCCGGCGATCTTGGTCAGGTCGCCGACGGCGTGTTCCATCACCTTCTTGTCGGCGACCGCCTCGCTGACACCCATGTTCAGCGTGATCTTCTGCAGCCGCGGCACCTGCATCACCGACTTGTAGCCAAACTTGGCCATCAGCTCGGGAACGATCTTTTCGCGATAGTGGGTCTGCAGGCGTGCAGTCTGTTGTTGCGCCATGATTCGCTTCCTCAGGCCTTGATCTGTTCGCCGCTGGACTTGTAGATCCGCACCTTGTCGCCGTTGTCGAGCAGCTTGATGCCCACGCGGTCGGCCTTGCCGGTTGCGGCGTTCCAGATGGCCACGTTCGACTGGTGGATCGGCATCGTCTTGTCGACCACGCCGCCGGTCGTGCCCTTCATCGGATTGGGCTTGACGTGCTTCTTGGCGACGTTCACGCCCTCGACCAGCAGGTAGTCGTCGTCGACGCGGCGCGACACCGTGCCGCGTTTGCCCTTGTCGCGCCCGGTCAGCACGATGACCTGGTCGCCCTTGCGAATCTTTTTCATGCTTGCAGTCCTCGTCGATCGGCTCAGAGCACTTCCGGCGCCAGCGACACGATCTTCATGAAGCGTTCGGTGCGCAGCTCGCGCGTCACCGGCCCGAAGATGCGGGTGCCAATCGGCTCGAGCTTGGCGTTGAGCAGCACCGCGGCGTTGCCGTCGAACTTGATCAGCGAGCCATCCTGGCGGCGCACGCCCTTGGCGGTGCGCACGACCACGGCGCTGTAGATCTCGCCCTTCTTGACGCGGCCGCGCGGTGCGGCCTCTTTGATGCTCACCTTGATGATGTCGCCGATGCCCGCATAGCGCCGCTTCGACCCGCCGAGCACCTTGATGCACATGACGGACTTCGCGCCGGTGTTGTCCGCGACGTCAAGCCGCGACTGCATTTGGATCATTGCTGTGTCCCCAACTTGTCCCGTTCGCCTGCCACCCGGTTGGGCGACAGCGATCGGTCAGTCTTGGGCCCGTGGGTGGGCGAAATAAGCGGCATCGAACGACCCGATGCCGGGAAAGCTCGCGATTATGCGACGAAAGTCATCTACTTGTCAAAGCGATGCGGGATGCGAGTGCCGTCGGTCTGACGTCAGAGCGCCTTGGCCTGCGCCAGCAGGGTGCCGGCATCGCTGACTTCGAACTTGCCCGGCGCTTCGACGTTGAGTGTCTTGACGATGCCGTCGACGACAAGCATCGAATAGCGGTTCGAGCGCAGGCCCATGCCGCGCGCGCCCAGGTCCAGCGTCAGACCGATGGCTTTGGCGAAGTCTGCACTGCCGTCGGCCATCATCCGCACCTTGCCTGCGGTGTGCTGGTCGCGGCCCCAGGCCCCCATCACGAAGGCATCGTTGACCGACACACACCAGATCTCGTCGACTCCGGCGGCCTTGAGCTCGGCGGCCTTCTCGACATAACTCGGCAGATGCTGCGCCGAGCAGGTCGGCGTGTACGCGCCCGGCAAACCAAAGATCGCGATGGTCTTGCCTGCCACCAAGTCGGCGACCGCAAAGCCGTTCGGCCCGATCGAACAGCCGTTGCCTTCGACCTCGATGAATTCTTGCAGCTGGGTTGCGGGTAGTTTGTCGCCGACTTTCAGCACGGGCATCTCCTTGGATGGCGGATGGGACAGTGTCGTTGACCGCGAGCGGCCTGAACGACAAGGAGCCACACACTCGGCTCGAGCAGACGGCCCCTTCGCGTCGAGCGTCGCGCGCTTGGAACGACGGCGTCGAACTCAGGCCAGGATGGCCTTCTTGACCAGGCGGGTGACCACCCAGCTCTTGGTCTTGGACAGCGGCCGGCTCTCGGCAATCTCGACCACGTCGCCCAGCTTGAACTCGTTGTTCTCGTCATGCGCGTGGTACTTGCGCGAGCGCGCGACGATCTTGCCGTACAGCTCGTGCGTGATGCGACGCTCGACCAGGACGGTGACGGTCTTGGCGCGCTTGTCGCTGACCACCTGGCCGACCAGTGTGCGCGTGTTCTTGGCCGCCGCTTGCGTCGGGTTGGCTTGGTTCATTGCGCGGCCCCCTTCTTCTTTTCGTTGAGGATCGTCTTCGCCCGTGCGATCTGACGACGCGTCTTGCGCAGTGCCGAGTGGTTGGTCAGAGCCTGGGTCGCCTTTTGCATGCGCAGGCCGAAGTGGGCGCGCAGCAGGTCGTCGACTTCCTTTTCGAGCGCGGCCACGTCCTTGGCGCGCAGTTCACTGGGTTTCATGCGTGTTCTCCGAAGCGGCGTCTACGAGCCGATCTGGCGCGTGACGAAAGTGCAGCGCAGCGGCAGTTTGGCCGAGGCCAGCAGGAACGCCTCGCGCGCCAAGGTCTCGGGCACGCCGTTGAGCTCGTAGAGCACCTTGCCGGGCTGGATTTCCGCGACGTAGTACTCCGGGTTGCCCTTGCCGTTGCCCATGCGCACTTCGGCAGGCTTCTGCGAGATCGGCTTGTCCGGAAAGATGCGGATGAAGATGCGCCCGCCGCGCTTGATGTGGCGGCTGATGGCGCGCCGGGCCGCCTCGATCTGGCGTGCGGTCAGGCGGCCGCGCTCGGTGGCCTTCAGGCCGAATTCGCCGAACGACACCTTGGCGCCGCGCGTGGCAACGCCGGTGTTGCGGCCTTTTTGTTCCTTGCGGAACTTGCGACGTGCAGGTTGCAGCATCTGTTATTCCCCTTTGCTCTCGCCGGGCGTGGCCGGCCCCGCGACCTTGCGCACGCGCTTGACGCCCGGCGCCTTTGCCGCTTCGCTGCCAGCATCGGCCGCGGGACGCGGCCGGCCCCGTCCCGGCCCGCCCGGGGCCCCCGGGCCCCCAGGGCGCGGACCACGACGCGGGCGGCGCTCATCGTCGGCACCAGCCTCGAGCTTGGCACCCGGCGCTTCGCCATGGCCGAGCCGGTCCCCGCGATAGACCCACACCTTGACGCCGATGACCCCGTAGGTGGTCTTGGCTTCGGAGAAGCCATAGTCGATGTCGGCCTTGAGCGTATGCAGCGGCACGCGGCCTTCGCGATACCACTCGCAGCGCGCGATCTCGATGCCGTTCAGGCGGCCCGACGACATGATCTTGATGCCCTGCGCGCCCAGGCGCATCGCGTTTTGCATGGCCCGCTTCATCGCGCGGCGGAACATGATCCGCTTCTCGAGCTGCTGGGTGATCGAATCGGCGATCAGTTGCGCGTCGATCTCGGGCTTGCGCACCTCTTCGATGTTGACCGCCACCGGCACGCGCAGCCGGCGCGCGAGCTCGGCTTTGAGGTTCTCGATGTCCTCGCCCTTCTTGCCGATCACCACCCCTGGCCGGGCCGAGTAGATGGTGATGCGCGCGTTCTTCGCCGGACGCTCGATCAGGATGCGCGACACGGCCGCACTCTTCAGCCGCGTCTTCAGATAGTCGCGCACATGCAGGTCTTCGGCCAGCATGTCGCTGAAGTTGCGTTTGGTGGCGAACCAGCGCGAACTCCAGGCGCGCGTGACAGGCAGCCGGAAGCCGGTCGGGTGGATCTTCTGTCCCATGGTCTTTGTTTGCCCTTGCCTTAGTTGCCGACCGTCACGTAGATGTGGCAGGTGGGCTTGCTGATGCGGTTGCCGCGACCCTTGGCCCTTGCCGACGAACGCGACAGCGTCGCGCCTTGCTCGACATAGATCGACTTGACCTTCAGTTCGTCGATATCGGCGCCGTCGTTGTGTTCGGCATTGGCGATTGCCGAGGCCAGCGCCTTGCGGATGATGCCGGCGGCCTTCTTCGGCGTGAAGTTCAGGATGTTCAGCGCCTGATCGACCTTCTTGCCGCGCACCATGTCGGCTACCAGCCGGCCCTTGTAGGCCGACAGGCGAACGCCGCGCACACTTGCTGTGGTTTCCATCGTCGCCATCCCTCTACCTCTTGGCCTTCTTGTCGGCCGGATGGCCCTTGAAGGTGCGCGTCGCCGCGAACTCGCCCAGCTTGTGGCCGACCATCTGGTCGGTCACGTACAGCGGAACATGCTGCTTGCCGTTGTGCACCGCGATCGTCAGGCCGATGAACTCGGGCAGGATCGTCGATCGGCGCGACCAGGTCTTCAGCGGCTTCTTGTCCTTTGTGGCCACCGCCTTCTCGGCCTTGGCCATCAAGTGGTGGTCCACGAACGGACCCTTCTTCAGTGAGCGTGCCATGTGCCGAAGCCCTTACTTCTTGCGGCGCGAGACGATCATCGTCTGCGTCCGCTTGTTGCTGCGCGTGCGATAGCCCTTGGTCAGCGTGTTCCACGGCGACACCGGTGCCTGGCCCTCGCCGGTGCGGCCTTCGCCGCCGCCGTGCGGGTGGTCGACCGGGTTCATCGCGACACCACGCACCGTCGGACGGATGCCCTTCCAGCGGCGCGCGCCGGCCTTGCCGTACTGGCGCAGGTTGTGCTCTTCGTTGCCGACCTCGCCGATCGTGGCGCGGCAGTCGATGTGGATCTTGCGCACTTCGCCCGAGCGCAGCCGCAGCTGCGCGTAGATGCCTTCGCGCGCCATCAGCGTGGCCGAGGTGCCTGCCGATCGCGCAATCTGCGCGCCCTTGCCGGGCAGCATCTCGATGCAGTGGATCGTCGAGCCCACCGGGATGTTGCGGATCGGCAGCGTGTTGCCGGCCTTGATCGGCGCTTCAGAGCCGCTGAGCACCGTGGTGCCGGCGTCGAGGCCGCGCGGCGCAATGATGTAGCGGCGCTCGCCATCGGCATAGCACAGCAGCGCGATGTGGGCGCTGCGGTTCGGGTCGTACTCGATGCGCTCGACCTTGGCCGGAATGCCGTCCTTGTTGCGCACGAAGTCGATCACGCGATAGTGATGCTTGTGGCCGCCGCCGCGGTGGCGCACCGTGATGTGGCCGTTGTTGTTGCGGCCGGCGCGCTGGAACTGCGGCTCGAGCAGCGAGGCTTCGGGGCGTCCCTTGTGCAGGTGTTTGTGCACCACCTTGACCACCGCGCGGCGGCCTGGCGAGGTCGGTTTGATCTTGACGATGGCCATTACGCGGCCTCCCCGGAGAAGTTGAGCTCCTGACCCGGCTTCAGGCACACATAGGCCTTCTTCACGTGGTCGCGCCGGCCGATCGTGCGGCCCGAACGCTTGACCTTTCCCATCTGGTTCAGCGTCTGGACGGAGGCCACCTCGACCTTGAACATCAGCTCGACGGCGGCCTTGATCTCGGGCTTGGTCGCGCTGCGCAGCACCTTGAACAGCACTTGGTTGTGCTTCTCCGAGGCCAGCGTCGCCTTTTCGGAGATGATGGGCGCTACCAGCACCTGCGCCAAGCGGCCCGCGTCAGGCTTCTTGCGTGACTTGCCCGCACTCATGCAAACATCTCCTTCAGCTGGTCGATCGCGCCCTTGGTGAGCAGCACCTTCTTGTAGAACACGAGGGACAGCGGATCCGCGTGGCGCGGCTCGACCACCAGCACGTTGGCCAGATTGCGCGATGCCAGCGCGAGGTTGTCGTCCACCCGGTCGGCGATGACCATCACCGACTCCAGCCCCATCGCCTTGAACTTCTGCGCCAGCAGCTTGGTCTTGGGCGCATCGACGCCGATGCTGTCAACCACCGCCAAGCGGCCATCGCGCGCCAGCTGCGACAGGATCGAAGCCATGCCGGCTCGATACATCTTCTTGTTGACCTTGTGGGTGAAGTTCTCGTCCGGCGAATTGGGAAAGGCCCGGCCACCCCCACGCCAGATCGGCGAGCTGGACATGCCCGCACGCGCACGGCCGGTGCCCTTTTGGCGCCATGGCTTCTTGGTGCTGTGCTTGACGGTCTCGCGGCTCTTCTGCGAGCGCGTGCCCTGGCGTGCGTTGGCCTGGTAGGCGACGACGATCTGGTGCACCAGCGCTTCGTTGTAGTCGCGCGCAAACACCGTGTCCGGCGCGTCGACCTTGGCCGTGGCCTGGCCCTGTTCGTTGAGGAGCTCGAGTTGCATCAGTTGGCTCCCTTCGCGCTCGTGGCGGCACGCGACTTGATCGCCGGACGCACAACCACGTGGCCATTTTTCGCACCCGGCACCGCGCCGCGCACCAGCAGCAGCGAACGCGCTTCGTCGATGCGCACGACGTCCAGGTTCTGCGTGGTTACGGTGACGTCACCCTTGTGGCCCGACATCTTCTTGCCCGGGAACACGCGGCCCGGGTCTTGCGCCATGGAGATCGAGCCCGGCACGTTGTGCGAACGGCTGTTGCCGTGCGACGCGCGCTGCGAGCTGAAGTTGTGACGCTTGATCGTGCCGGCGAAACCCTTGCCGATCGAGGTACCCTGCACGTCGACCGCCTGGCCGACGGCGAACAAGCCCACCGGAAGGGTCGCACCGGGTTGGTATTCGGCGGCGACCTCGGGCGTGACGCGGAACTCGCGCAGCAGTTCGCCAGCCATCACCCCGGCCTTGGCCAAGTGGCCGGCCTCGGGTTTGTTGACGCGGGATGCCTTGCGCGAGCCGAACGCCACCTGAATGGCGCTGTAACCGTCAGTGCTTTCTGTCTTGATCTGGGTGACGCGGTTGTTCGACACGTCGAGCACGGTCACGGGAATCGAGTCGCCGTCGTCCGTGTAGATGCGCATCATGCCCACCTTGCGGCCCAGCAATCCGAGGCGGTGGCTCAGACTCATGGTTGTTCTCCAGCTCCCGAAAGCGAGAGCCTTTGTTTGACGAACCCGACATCGATTGGCCGGGCTGATGTAGCTCTTCAGCGCGCGCGTGCGCGCCGAAGAAAGCCTTGGATTATAGCATTTGCCGCAGCCGCGGCGATGCACGCGTGTGCTACTGCAGCTTGATCTCCACGTCGACACCCGCGGGCAAGTCGAGTTTCATCAGCGCGTCGACGGTCTTGTCGGTCGGATCGACGATGTCCATCAGACGCTGGTGGGTGCGGATCTCGAACTGATCGCGGCTGGTCTTGTTGACGTGCGGCGAGCGCAGGATGTCGAAGCGCTGCATGCGCGTGGGCAACGGGACCGGCCCCTTGACGATGGCGCCGGTGCGCTTGGCGGTTTCGACGATCTCGAGCGCCGACTGATCGATCAGCTTGTAGTCGAAGGCCTTCAGGCGAATACGGATCTTCTGCTTTTGCATGTGAGTTCCTCTGTCGGGTTGGGACGAGCGGCCCGCGCGCGACAAAGCACGCGCGGGCGAAGGCCGCGGCGCGCCGCGGCCGCAGGCTCACATGTCACTCGATGATCTTGGCCACGACGCCGGCGCCGACGGTGCGACCGCCTTCGCGGATCGCGAAGCGCAGGCCCTCCTCCATCGCGATCGGGGCGATCAGCTTGACGGTGATGCTGACGTTGTCACCGGGCATGACCATCTCCTTGTCCTTGGGCAGCTCCACCGCGCCGGTGACGTCGGTCGTGCGGAAGTAAAACTGTGGCCGGTAGTTGTTGAAAAACGGCGTGTGCCGCCCGCCTTCGTCCTTGCTCAGCACGTACACCTCGGCACTGAAGTGGGTGTGCGGCTTGATGCTGCCGGGTTTGCACAGCACCTGGCCGCGCTGGACGTCTTCGCGCTTGGTGCCGCGCAGCAAGATGCCCACGTTGTCGCCGGCCTGGCCCTGGTCGAGCAGCTTCCTGAACATCTCCACACCGGTGCAGGTGGTCTTTTGCGTGGGGCTGATGCCGACGATTTCGATTTCTTCGCCAACCTTGATCACGCCGCGCTCGACCCGGCCGGTGACCACGGTGCCGCGCCCGCTGATGCTGAAGACGTCTTCGACGGGCATCAAGAAGGTGCCGTCGACCGCGCGCTGCGGCGTCGGGATGTAGGTGTCCAGCGCTTCGGCCAGCTTCAGAATAGCTTGTTCGCCCAGTTCGCCCTTGTCGCCTTCCATCGCCAGCTTGGCGCTGCCCTTGATGATGGGGGTGTCGTCGCCGGGGAAGTCGTACTTGCTGAGCAGTTCGCGCACCTCCATCTCGACGAGCTCGAGCAGTTCGGCGTCGTCGACCATGTCGCACTTGTTCAGGAAGACGATGATGTAGGGCACGCCCACTTGGCGGGCCAGCAGGATGTGTTCGCGCGTTTGCGGCATCGGGCCGTCGGCGGCCGAGCACACCAAGATGGCGCCGTCCATCTGCGCCGCCCCGGTGATCATGTTCTTGATGTAGTCGGCGTGCCCGGGGCAGTCGACGTGCGCGTAGTGCCGCGCGGCGGTTTCGTATTCGACGTGCGAGGTGTTGATGGTGATGCCGCGCGCCTTTTCTTCCGGCGCGTTGTCGATCTGGTCGTAGCCTCGCGCTTCACCGCCGAACTTGGTCGACAGCACCGTGGTGATCGCCGCCGTCAGCGTGGTCTTGCCGTGGTCCACGTGACCAATCGTGCCCACGTTCACGTGCGGCTTGGTGCGCTCGAACTTTCCTTTTGCCATT
>WBZL01002218.1_pt1 | contig 19154 bp, 14 predicted proteins | sample 5204291 | NCBI WGS metagenome assembly WBZL01 (sample SAMN12344345, study PRJNA552823) | activated sludge metagenome | biome: Activated sludge suspended growth; feature: Nitrification reactor; material: Wastewater; isolation source: activated sludge from nitrification reactor of wastewater...
GTCGCGATGCTGTTCGACTTCATCTTCGAGACGCGCGACCTCCCCGACGGCATCAAGGCACTGCTCGCCCGCCTGCAGATCCCGGTGCTCAAGGCCGCGATGCTCGACGGCGCGTTCTTCGCGAAGAAGTCGCATCCGTCGCGCCAGCTCGTCAACGCGCTCGCCGAGGCCGGCCGCGGCTGGTCGCCGTCGATGGGCAACGAGGATCCCCTCTATCGCAAGATCGACCGCATCGTCCATCGGATCCTCGACGGGTTCTCCGACGACCTCGCGATCTTCGACGAGCTTCGGGTGGAACTCGAAGCGTTTCTCGCCGAGGAGGAGAAGAACGCCGAGGCGAACATCACGAGTTCCGCGGAGGAGATCAACCTCCGCGATCGCGCCGAGATCGCGGGCAACGTGGCGCGCGGGGAGGTCGAGCGGCGCATCGAGAGTTCGCCGGTTCCTCGCTTCCTCGCCGGTTTCCTGCGGGACCGCTGGCAACCGGCGCTCGCGCGCGTCTACTCCACCGAGGGCGACCAGGGAGAAGCCTGGGGCACGACGGTGTCGACGCTCGAGGACCTCGTCTGGAGCGTGCAGCCCAAGCGCACCTCCGAGGACCGAAAGCACCTCGTCGCGCTGCTGCCGTCGCTCCTCAAGCGGCTGACCGCCGGGGTGCAGGGCGGCACCTGGTCGCCGGAAGCGCGCGAGTCGTTCATGGCGAACCTCGTCGAGGCGCACGCGGCGGCGGTGAAGCCGACGTTCGCGAACGTCGAGTCGCCCACCGCGGCGGTGGCGGAGGCGGCGAAGGTGCAGGCCGAGGTCGCCAAGGCCGCGGGCGACGAGCGGGGCGCGCGTCAGGCCGAGGCCCTCGCCGACGCGATGGCTCCCGCCGAGCCGGCCCCGCCGGTCGAGGAGTCCGAGCCGCTCGAGGACCAGTTCCTCGAGATCGCGAGAAGCCTGGAGCGCGGCATGTGGATCGAGTTCGAGGGCGACGACGGCCAGCTCGCGTTCGCGAAGCTCGCCTGGGTGAGCCCGCTGCGCGGCACCTACCTCTTCACCAATCGCCAGGGCCAGAAGGCGCTGTCGATGACCGCCGAGGAACTCGCCGAACGGTTCCGGGCCGACCGCGCCCGCCCGGTCGAGGCCGAGCCGCTGCTCGACCGTGCGCTGTCGAGCGTCGTGGGGCAGCTCGAAACGCGGATCGCGCCCGCGGCCGGATGAGCGGCCGGCCGGACCGCGTGCCGACGATCGGTGTCGTCGTGGTCGGCGACGAGATCCTCTCCGGCAAGCGCGTCGACAAGCACCTGCCACACGCGATCGAAGCGCTCGGGCGGCGCGGCCTCGCGCTCGACTGGGCGAGCTACGCCGGGGACGATCGCGCGCGGCTCGCCGCGCTGTTCCGCGACAGTTTCGCGCGCGGCGACCTCGTGTTCTCGTTCGGCGGTATCGGCGCGACGCCGGACGACCGGACGAGGCAGGCCGTGGCCGAGGCGCTCGGCGTGCCGCTCGAGCGTCACCCCGAGGCCTGCGCGGCTCTCGAAGCGCGCTTCGGCGCGGACATCAACCCGAACCGCGCGAAGATGGCCGAGTTCCCCGCCGGAGCGCGGATCATTCCCAACCCGTTCAACGGCGTCGCCGCGTTCTCGCTGCGCGACCACCACTTCGTGCCCGGATTCCCGCAGATGGCCTGGCCGATGATGGAGTGGGTGCTCGATACGCAGTACGCGGACCTGCGCCGCGAGCCGCCGGTCGAGCGCGCGATCGCGGTCTACGACGTGGGCGAGAGCCAGTTGGTTCCGCTGATGGAGGAGAACGTCGCGCGCTTTCCCGCCGTCAGGCTGTTCAGCCTCCCGGCGTTCCTGCCCGACGGAGGGCGCAGGATCGAACTGGGCGTGCGCGGGCCGCGCACCGATGCGGACGCCGCGCTCGACCACCTCGTCGCGGGTGTGCGTCTCGCGGGACACCGCTACGAACCGATGTGACGTTCCCCGGAGCCGCGCGCGGCAGGCGGTGCGCCGATTCGCTCGGGCGGCGCTGGCCCTCGATGAAACCCGCGACGACCGAACCGAAGCTCGCCCGGTCGCGCGAGCGAGTCGATGAAACGAGGACGAGAACGGAATGGACGGCAGCGGCAGGTATTACGACGAGATCGCCATCGGCGACCGGTTCCGGCGCGCGCTGACGGTCACCGACACGCACCTCGTGCTCGGCGCGGGGCTGATCGGCGACTTCAACCCGCACCATGTCGACGACGGCTACGCCGCCGGCACGCGCTTCGGCACGCGCATCCTGCACGGCATCATGACGAGCGCGATGATGGGCGGCGCGCTCGGCATGATCTTCCACGGCACGGCGATCGCGCTGCTCGAGCACGCTTCGCGCTTCACGGCTCCGGTGCGGCCGGGCGACACGGTCGCGACCACCTGGACCGTGACCGCGATCGACGACAAGCCAAAGCACGGGGGAGGCGTCGTGACGCTCTCGGCGGTCGCGGTCAACCAGCGCGGCGAGACCGTCGCGCAGGGCGAGGGCCGGATGCTCGTCCACGCGACGCCGGCGTGGCTGGCCGCGCGCGGCGGCGTCCCGCCGAACCAGCGTCAGCTCCCGAAGTAGCAAACGCCGGTGTCAGACACGGTGTCAGACACCGTGTCTGACACCGAGCGCGCGCACGCACTCGCCGACCAGCGACGGTCCCCGGTAGACGAGCCCGGTGTAGATCTGCACGAGGCTCGCGCCGCAGGCGATCTTCTCACGCGCGTCGTCGCCGGACAGGATGCCGCCGACGCCGATGATCGGCAGCGCGCCGTCGAGCGCCGAGGCGAGCGTCCGCAGCACCGCGTTCGACCGCTCGAACAGCGGCCGGCCCGAAAGGCCGCCGCGCTCGTCGCCGTGCGGCAGGCCGGCGACCGCGTCGCGGGCGATCGTAGTGTTGGTCGCGATCACGGCATCGACGCGTCGGTTCACCAGCACGCGCGCGATGCCGCGGATCGCCTCGTCGTCGAGGTCGGGGGCGATCTTGATCGCCAGCGGCAGCGCGCGGCCGAGCGTCTGCACGTGTGCGTCGCGCTCGGCGACTAGACGCGCGATCAACGCGTCGAGCGCAGCCTCCGACTGCAGGTCGCGCAGCCCGGTGGTGTTGGGCGAACTCACGTTGACCGTGACGTAGCTCGCGAACGGCGCCACCGCGGCGAGGCAGGCGAGATAGTCGTCCGCGGCGCGTTCGTTGGGCGTGTCCGCGTTCCTGCCGATGTTGCAGCCGAGCACGCCGCGATAGCCGGACGTGCGGACGTTGGCGACGAACCGGTCGACGCCGCCATTGTTGAATCCCAGGCGATTGACCAGCGCCTGCGCGGCGGGCAGGCGGAACATGCGCGGCTTCGGATTGCCCGGCTGCGGCCGCGGCGTGACGGTGCCCGCCTCGAGAAAGCCGAATCCGAGCGAGCCGAGCCCCGCGAGGTGGGCCGCGTCCTTGTCGAGGCCGGCGGCGAGCCCGACGCGATTGGGAAACGCGATGCCCATGACGCGCACCGCATCCTCTGCCCGGGTCGCGGCGGGCCGCGCGAGGCCCGCTTTCGCCGCGACGTCGAGCGCTGCGAGCGTCAACGCGTGCGCCCGCTCGGGATCGAGGGCGAAGAGCGCAGGGCGGATCAGCGGATAGGCCATCGCGGGTGCGGCAGCGTCCTTCTGCTCACTCTCCCGCACGAACGCACATCGGCAGGGGGATCACCACGCTGTTTTGCGGCGGTGGCACGAAGGGCATCGCGCGCGAGCGCTCCGGCATCGCTGCCTGAACCCTGAGCGGGAGACGGGCACCCTCGCGTTCATGCGAAGCGCAAGGCGCCGCGATGATACCATCGCCGCGCCGTGCGACATCGACTCCTCGCGTTCGCGTTCGTGGTGCTTGCGGTCCCGATCGCAACGCCGGAGGCGCCCGCGCAGGCGCCCAAGGACAAGGGCGGCCACGTCTACGGCTCGCGCGCCGACGTCCGCGCGTTCGCGACGGAAGTCGCGGCGGAGAACGGGCTCGACCGCCAGCGCGTCGAACGCTGGCTCGCGCAGGCGCGCTACCTGCCGCGCATCGTGTCGCTGATGAGCGCGCCGTACGTCGAGCCGCCCAGGTGGCACGAGTACGCGCCGAAGTTCCTCTCCCCCGCGCGGATCGCCGGCGGCGTCGCGTGGTGGAAGGCTAACGAGGAAGCGCTCGCCCGCGCCGAAGCGAAATGGGGCGTGCCGCCGGAGATCGTCGCTGCGATCGTCGGCGTCGAGACCAACTACGGCGCGCTCCAGGGGACGTTCCGGGTGATCGACGCGCTCGCGACGCTCGCGTTCGACTATCCGCGGCGCGCGACCTTCTTCCGCGGCGAACTGAAGGAGTTCCTGCTGCTTGCACGCGAGCAGGGATTCTCGCCGCTCGTCCCGAAGGGATCCTACGCCGGCGCGATGGGCGTGCCGCAGTTCATGCCCGGCAGCTTCCGGCGCTACGCGGTGGACTTCGACGGCGACACGCGCATCGACCTGTGGAACGACGGCGCCGACGTCGTCGGCAGCGTCGCCAACTACCTCGCCCGGCACGACTGGCAGCCCGGCGGCGCACTGCTCGACCCGGCGATCATCGCGGACGGCGACCGCGACGCGGTCCTGCGCAAACTCGACGGCGGCCTGAGCGAGCGGCGCACGCTCGACGCGTGGGCTTCCGACGGCGTCAGCCCCGCGTCATCCGGGAAACCGGACGGCGATCCGGTCGGCTTGCTGATGCTGGAAGAGCCCGACGGGAAGGCGAGCTACTGGATCGCCGGGCCGAACTTCTACGTGATCACGCGCTACAACCGCAGCCGCCTCTACGCCACCGCGGTGATCCGCCTCGCCGAGGCGATCAGGGCCGCGCGCTAGTTCGCGCGGGCGTCAGCGCTCCATCGCGAGGCGAACGCGCTCGGCGAGCGCCCGGGTGGACGGATCGACGGTCGGCGCGAGGTCGCCGGTGCCGGTGAGCGACGCCGCGATCGGCTCGGCGAGGATCTTGCCCAGTTCGACGCCGAACTGGTCGAACGGGTTGATTCCCCACAGGAGCCCCTCGACGAAGGTGCGGTGCTCGAAGAGCGCGAGGAGTGCGCCGAGCGTGCGCGCGCCGATGCGGGGCAGGAGGATCGTCGTCGACGGCCGGTTGCCGGGACACACGCGCGCCGCGATCGCCGCGGCATCGGCGCCAGCGCCGCGGCCGGCGAGTTCCGCGGCCACGTTGGCCGCGCTGCGGCCCAGGGCGAGCGCCTGCGCCTGGGCGAGCGCGTTCGCCACGAGCAGCGCGTGCCGTGCCCTGTCGCCGTGCGCGGGGACCATCGGCACGATGAACTCGACCGGAACGACGTCGGTGCCCTGGTGCAGCCACTGGAAGAACGCGTGCTGGCCGTCGGTGCCGACGCCGCCCCACAACGCGGGCGCCGTGCGCTCCTCGACGGCCGCGCCCTCGCGGGTGACGCGCTTGCCGTTGCTCTCGAGCGACAGTTGCTGCAGGTACGCGGGCAGGAGCGCGAGCGCGTCCGCGTAGGGCGCCACGACGCGCTGCCGCAATCCCAGCGCGTTCGCGTTCCAGTGGCCGGCCAGCGCCATCACGACCGGCAGGTTCGAGGCGAGCGGCGCGGTCGCGAAGTGGCGGTCCATCGCGTGCGCGCCGTCGAGCAGCGCGGCGTGCGCCGGATTCCCGAGCGCGGCGGCGATCGTGACGCCGACCGAGGACCACAGCGAGAAGCGCCCGCCGACGCCTTCGTGCATCGGCAGGATCGCCTCGGGCGCGATGCCGAACGCGGCGGCCGCCGCGACATTGGCCGTTGCCGCGACGAAGTGCCGCCCCACGTCCGCGCCCGCGTGCAGTCCGGCGGCGAGCCACGCGCGCGCCGCACGGGCGTTGGCGAGCGTTTCGCGAGTCGAGAAGCTCTTCGACGCGACGACGAACAGCGTGGCGGCAGGGTCGAGGTCCGCGAGCGCGCGATCGAGCGCTGCCGGATCCACGTTGGCGACGAACGAAACGCCGACGCCGCCCTTCCGGTTTGCCGGACGCAACGCGTCGACCACGAGCCGCGGTCCCAGGTCCGAGCCGCCGATGCCGAGATGGACGAGGTGGCGGATCGGCGCGCCGGTGGCGCCTCGACGCTCGCCGCGCCCGATCTCGCCGGCGAGCGCAGCCACGCGCGAGCGGACCTCGCGCATCGCCGCACGCACGTCGACGCCGTCGACGGTCAGCGGATCGGTCGACGGATCGCGCAGCGCCGGATGGAGCACCGGCCGACCTTCGGTGACGTTGAGCTTCTCGCCGGCGAAGAGCGCGGCGATCCAGCGTTCGACGCCGGCCTCTGCTGCGAGGCCGGCGAGATCGGCCAGCACCTCGGGCGTGATGCGCTCCTTGGCGAAGTCGACGCGGAAGTCCTCCCACTCGAACGTCAGGCGTTCCGCGCGTCGTCCGTCGCGCTCGAACAGCGCAGCGAGCGGCGTCGTCGCGAGCGCGCGCGCAGCCGCGCGCAGGGAATCGGTCAGCACGAGCGTCATATACTGCGGCATTGTAGCGTCCGGCCGGCCGCTGCCGCCGGCGTCGGACCGTGCCGCGAGTCCGGCAACGGAGCGAATGGCCTGCTGCGAAACCCTGCGTTGCGCGCCGGCTCCCCGGGGCACCACACCATGGCTGACGAAGTCCTGCCGCGATCGAACCTTCCCGAAGTCGACAAGGACCGGCCGCTGCGCGAGGACACGCGCCTGCTCGGCCGCATCCTCGGCGACGTGCTGCGGCAGCAGACCGGGGAGGCGGGCTACGCGCGAGTCGAGGCGATCCGACAGGCGGCCGTCCGGTTCCGCCGCGGAGCGGGCGACGAGGCGGTCGCGGCGCGCGCGGAGCTGGCGCGGCTCCTCGACGGGTTGCCGGTCGCGCAGGTGCTCGACGTCGTGCGGGCGTTCTCCTACTTCTCGCAGCTCGCGAACCTCGCCGAGGACGTGCACCAGAATCGCCGCCGCCGCATGCACGCGCTCGCGAACTCGCCGCCGCAGCGGGGCAGCCTCGAAGCGGCGCTCGACGCGCTCGCCGGGCAGGGGGTCGGAGCGGACGCGGTCGCGCGCTGGTGCGGCGAGGCGCGGCTCTCCCCGGTCCTCACCGCGCACCCGACCGAGGTCCAGCGCAAGAGCATCCTCGACGCCGAGCGCGGGATCTCCGCTCTCATCGCGCGTCGCGACCGGACGCAGTTCACGCCCGCCGAGCGCGCCGCGGACGAGCGGCGGCTCCACCGTCGGATCCTCGGCCTGTGGCAGACCGCGATGCTGCGCCTGTCGCGGCTGCAGGTGGCCGACGAGATCGAGAACGGACTCGCGTATTACCGCTACACGTTCCTCGGTGAGTTGCCCTCGCTCTATGCCGACTTCGCGGCGCGGCTGGGCGATGCGCTGCCCGCGGGATCGCTGCTGCCGCCGTTCCTGCGCATGGGCTCGTGGATCGGCGGCGATCGCGACGGCAATCCGTTCGTGACCGCGCGCACGCTGGTGCAGGCGGTCAGGGCGCAGTCCTCGGTCGCGTTCGCGCACTACCTGGACGAGGTGCATCGTCTCGGCAGCGAGCTGTCGCTGTCGACGCGGCTCGTTCGCCCGACTCCGGCACTCCTCGATCTCGCCCGGGCAGCGAACGACGCGAATCCGCACCGCCAGGACGAACCGTATCGACAGGCGCTGATCGGCGTCTACGCGCGGCTCGCCGCGACGGCCGTCGCGAAGTCGGACGCGACGATCGCACGTGCCCCGCAGGTCGCGCGTCCGCCGTACGCGTCCCCCGAAGAATTCGATTCCGATCTCGCGACCATCGCCGCATCGCTCGACACGCACGGGGCGGCGGCGCTCGCCGAGGAGCGGTTGCTGCCCCTGCGGTACGCGCTCGCGGCGTTCGGGTTCCACCTCGCGTCGCTGGACCTGCGCCAGAACGCCGACGTGCACGAGGTGGTGGTGGGCGAACTCCTGGAGCGGGCGGGCGTCGTCGCGGGCTACGCGGACCTCGACGAGGGCGCGCGCGTCGCGACGCTCGTCGCGGAACTCGCCAATCCGCGGCCGCTTCGCTCGCCGTTCCTCGGATACTCGGAGCGCGTGCGGGACGAGCTCGCGGTCGTCGATGCGGCTGCCGCGGTGCACGCAGCCTACGGGGCCGCCGCGGTGCCGAACTACGTGATCTCGAAGTGCCAGTCCGTGTCCGACCTTCTCGAGGTCGCGGTGCTGCTCAAGTGCGGCGGGCTCTGCCGCGGCGGCCGCTCGGCGCTCGACATCGTGCCGCTGTTCGAGACCATCGACGACCTCGAGCGGGCGGGGCGCATCATGCGCGAGGCGTTCGCGCTGCCGGCGTGGCGCGCGCTCGTCGGAGGGCGCGGCGACCGGCAGGAAGTGATGCTGGGCTACTCGGACAGCAACAAGGACGGGGGCTACCTCGCGTCCCACTGGGCGCTCTACCGCGCGGAGCGCGACCTGGTCGCCGCGTTCCGCGAAGCGCGCGTGACGCTCGCGCTGTTCCACGGGAGGGGCGGGACGGTCGGACGGGGAGGGGGGCCGTCGTACGACGCGATCCTGGCGCAGCCGAAGGGGAGCGCGGACGCCGGACTGCGTCTCACCGAGCAGGGCGAGATCATCGCGAGCAAGTACTCGGACCCGGAACTCGGACGCCGCAACCTCGAGACCTTCGTCGCGGCCGCGCTCGAAGCCGCGCTCTCCGACGCAGAGCAACTGGGCGACCGGGCGGAGCGCTACTACCGGGCGCTCGACGAACTGTCGGCCCACGCGCTCACCGCGTACCGGGACCTCGTCTACGGGACGCGGGGGTTCGTCGAATACTTCCGCGCCTCGACGCCGATCAACGAGATCGCCGAACTCAACATCGGCAGCCGGCCCGCGTCGCGGACGGCGTCGACGCGCATCGAGGACCTGCGCGCCATCCCCTGGGTGTTCAGCTGGAGCCAGTGCCGCCTGATGCTGCCCGGCTGGTACGGGGTCGGCAGCGCGATCGAGGCGTGGCGGCGCGAGCGCGAGGACGCGATGGCGCTCCTGCGCGAAATGCACCGGCGCTGGCCGTTCTTCGCGTCGGTGCTGTCGAACATGGGCATGGTGCTCGCGAAGTCGGACCTCGCTGTCGCGTCCCGCTACGCGAACCTCGTGCCCGACGCGGCGGTGCGCGACGCGATCTTCGGACGCATCGCCGACGAGCACGACCGCACCCTCGCCGCGCTGGCCGAGATCACCGGCGAGAGTCATCCGCTGGCCGACAACCCGACGCTCGCACGCAGCCTGCGCGATCGGGTGCCCTACCTCGACCCGCTGAACCACCTGCAGATCGAACTCCTGACGCGCTTCCGCGGCGGCCAGACGGACGACCGTACCCGGCGGGCGATCCACCTGACCATCAACGGCCTCGCCGCGGGGCTTCGCAACAGCGGGTGACCCCCGAAGGCGGTCGGGTCGCGGGACAGGGCCCGTTCGGGTCGCCGGGACTGGTCCCGTTCGGGTCGCCGGGACTGGTCCCGTTCGGGTCGCCGGGGCGGGGTCGGAGGGTCGAAGGTTGATCTAAAACAAGAATAGTTCGCATTCTTATTGACTTCCCGGCGCCGGTTCCCTAGAGTGAGCCCCGGTCCCGTTCCCCATCGCAGGTCTCCATGCCCAAGTTCCGTCCCGCGTTCGCCCTCGCGGCGCTCGTCGCCGTGTTCGCCGCCCCTGCAGCAGCCCAGGAGCAGGTGCTCAACCTGTACTCGGCGCGCCACTATGCGACCGACGAGGCGCTCTACGCCGGTTTCACCAGGGCCACCGGCATCAAGGTCAACCGGATCGAGGCCGGCGAGGCGCAGCTGCTCGAGCGGCTCAAGGCGGAAGGCGCGCAGAGCCCCGCCGACGTGCTCCTGATCGTCGACGCGTCGCGTCTGTACAACGCGCAACAGCTCGGCTTGTTCCAGCCGGTGAAGTCAGCGGTGCTCGATTCGCGCCTGCCTCCCTCGATGCGCGGCACCAACGACGAGTGGTTCGGCTTCTCGAGCCGCGCCCGCATCATCGTCTACAACAAGGCGATGGTGAACCCGACCGACGTCGCGACCTACGCCTCGCTCGCCGATCCGAAGAACAAGGGAAAGATCTGCGTCCGCTCCGGATCGCACCCCTACAACCTGTCGCTCGTCGCCGCGATGGTTGCCCACATGGGCGAGGCGAAGGCGGAGGAGTGGGCGCGCGGCGTGGTCGCGAACTTCGCGCGGGCGCCGAAGGGCGGCGACACCGACCAGATCAAGGGTGCCGCCGCGGGCGAGTGCGGCATCGCGGTCGTCAATTCCTACTACTACGCCAGGATCCTGCGCTCGACCAAGCCGGAGGACCGCGAGATCGTCGCGAAGACCTCGTTCGTGTGGCCGGATCAGGCCGGCCACGGCACCCACGTCAACGTGGCCGGCGCCGGCGTGCTGAAGCACGCGCCGCACCGCGAGAACGCGGTCAAGTTCCTCGAGTACCTCGCGAGCGACGACGCGCAGCGCTACTTCGCGGACGGCAACAACGAATGGCCGACGGTGAAGAGCGTCAAGGTGAGCAATCCGGCGCTCGACGCGATGGGGCCGTTCAAGTCCGACGACCTGTCGATCGCGACCGTCGCGAAGAACATCCCTGCGGCGCAGAAGATCGTCGACCGCGCCGACTGGCGCTAGCGCGTCGCGACCCCTCCGGCCCCACGGACGTCCGTGGGGCCGGAGGTCGAGGCGTCGGCGCGTCTCATCGCGGCGCGCGACAGCAGCAGGATCGGCAGGAGGCCGACGGCGACGATCGCGAGCGACGGGACGGCGGCCTCGGCGAGGCGCTCGTCGCTGGCGAGCGAGAACGCCTGGGTCGCCAGCGTGTCGAAGTTGAACGGCCGCAGCACCAGCGTCGCCGACAGTTCCTTCATCACGTCGACGAACACGAGCAGCAGCGCGGCCGCCGCGCTCCTCGACAGGAGCGGCGCGTGCACGCGCCGGAAGGTGCCCATCGTCCCGGCGCCGAGGCTGCGGGCGGCGGCGTCCATCGCAGGCGTGATCCGGTCGAAGGCCGGTTCGATCGCGTTCGACGCGACCGTGAAATAGCGGACCTGATACGCGTAGACCAGCGCGAAGACCGTTCCGGTGAGGATGAGCCCGGCGCGTTCGCCGGTGGCGCTGCGGACGGCGCCGGCGAACCAGCCGTCGAGCGTCGACAGCGGCAGCAGGACGCCCACGGCCAGCACGGTTCCCGGAACGGCGTAGCCCAGCGCGAGGATGCGCGACGCCGCGCGCGTTCCGGGTCCCGGAGAGAGCCGGTTCGCGTAGGCGACGAGCATCGCGAAGGCGACCGCCACCGCTGCGGCGATGGTGGCGACGCGGACGCTGTTCCAGGCGCCTTCGACGAACCGGCCGAGCGCCGGAATGTCGGGCTCGGAGCCCAGGAGCCGAAGCAGCAGCAGCACCGGCAGCACGAATCCGATCGCGAGCGGCACCGAGCACAGTGCCGAGAGCGCGGCGCCTCTCCAACCGGTCAGGCGCGGACGCGCCCCGCGTGCGATCGTCCGGGCGCGCGCGCCTCCGGCCGTCCGGGCCGCCCCGCGCGAGGCGCGTTCGAGCCAGAGAGCGACGAGGACGAACCCGAGCAGCATTGCGGCGAGCTGGGCGGACGCGGCCCGGTCGCCCAGCGTGAACCAGGCCCGGTAGACGCCGGTCGTGAACGTGTCGACGGCGAAGTAGGCGACGGTGCCGAAGTCGGCGAGCGTCTCCATGAGCGCCAGCGCGACGCCGCCGGCGATCGCGGGCCTCGCGAGCGGCAGCTCGACGCGCCAGAACACGCGCCGCCGCTCGAGGCCGAGCGTGCGCGCCGCCTCGACGTACGCGGGCGGGCGCTCGGCGAACGCGGTGCGCGCGAGCAGGTAGGCGTACGGGTAGAGCGTGAACACGAACATCGCCGCGGCGCCCGGCACCGAGCGCAGATCCGGGAACGCGTGGCCCGCGCCAGGCCAGCCGAACGCCGCGCGCAGCGTCGACTGCACCGGCCCCGAGTACTGCAGGAAGTCGGTGTAGGCGTAGGCCATCACGTAGGTGGGCATCGCGAGCGGCAGGAGCAGCGCCCACTCGAATACGCGGCACCCGGGGAACCGGTACTGCGCGATCGCCCAGCCGGTGATCGTGCCTCCGAACGCGACGCCGGCGCCGACCATGACGACCAGCGCGAGCGTGTTGCCGACGTAGCGCGCGAGCACCGTGTCGGCGAGGTGCGCCCAGGTCTCGCCCGCCCCGGGAGCGATGCCGCGGGCGACCACCGCGACCACCGGCAGCGCGGCGAGCGCGGCGAGCGCGATCGCGACCACGACGAGCGTGCGGCGGCCTCCCACGATGAACCGGATTATAGGAGGCGGCGGCCCGGCGCAGCGGCTATAATCGCCGCGAAGCCCGCATGCGCATCCTGCTCTCCAACGACGACGGCTACTTCGCGCCCGGGCTCGAACGGCTTGCGGCCGCGCTGACGCCGCACGCCGAACTCACCGTCGTCGCGCCCGAGCGCGACCGCAGCGGCGCGTCGAATTCGCTCACGCTCGACCGGCCGCTGTCGGTGCGGCGCGCCCCGAACGGCTTCCTGTTCGTGAACGGCACCCCGACAGACTGCGTCCATCTCGCGGTGACCGGGCTCCTCGAAGAGCTGCCCGACATGGTGATCTCGGGCATCAATCTCGGCGCCAACATGGGCGACGACACGATCTACTCGGGCACCGTTGCCGCGGCCACCGAAGGCTTCCTCCTCGGGATCCCGTCGATCGCGATCTCGCTCGCCTCGAAGACCGCGAAGCACTTCGAGACCGCCTGCGAAGTGGCGGTCGACCTGGTGCGCCGGCACGCGCAGCGGCCGGCCGGGCCCTGGCTCCTCAACGTGAACGTGCCCGACATCCCGCGCGCGGATCTGCGCGAGACCGTGATCACCCGGCTCGGGCGCCGCCACAAGGCCGAGAACGTGATCCGGATGAAGAGCCCGCGCGGAGAGACCGTGTACTGGGTCGGCGGCGCGGGCCCCGCAGCGGATGCGGGGGACGGCACCGATTTCCACGCGGTCGAGACGCAGAGGGTCTCGATCACGCCGCTGCAGATCGACCTCACGCACCGCGAGCGGATGGGCGAAGTGGGCGACTGGCTATCCGCCTGACCGCCGGGGAGGGCGGCCGATGGACAAGCACGGGATCGGCATGACGTCGGCGCGCACGCATGCGCGCCTGATCGAGCGGCTGCGCGAGCAGGGGATCCGCGACGAGGTCGTGCTCTCGGCGATGCTCGCGATTCCGCGCCACCGGTTCGTCGACGAGGCCCTCGCGATCCGCGCCTACGACGACGTTCCGCTCCCGATCGGCCACGGGCAGACGATCTCGCAGCCCTGGGTGGTGGCGCGCATGACCGAACTCGCACGGAACGGGCGCGACCTCGAGGGCGTCCTCGAGATCGGCACCGGTTGCGGCTACCAGACGGCGGTGCTCTCGCGCGTCGCGAAGAAGGTGTGGACGGTCGAGCGCATCGGGGCGCTGGTGGCGAAGGCGCGGCGCAACCTGCAGGCGTTGAAGTGCGGCAACGTCGCGCTGAAGCACGGCGACGGCAGCGCGGACCTGGGCGAGGAACTCGAAGTGGACGCGATCGTCGTCACCGCGGGGGCATCGCACGTGCCCACGGCGCTTCTGCGCCACCTGAAGCCCGGCGGCCGGATGGTGATCCCGCTCTCGTCCGCAGGCGAGGGCGAGCGCGGAACGCAGTTCCTCACCGTGATCGAAGCCTCGCCCGCGGGCATTCGGGAGCAGCGGCTCGATGCGGTAAGATTCGTTCCACTGCTGCCCGGCCTCGCCTGACGCGTTCGCGTGCGGGCGCCCCGAGCGCCCGGATGACGACGAGCCGACACGCCACCGACCTTCCGCGCACGCCGAGCGTCCTCGCGCTCGCGGCGATCGCGATCCTCGCCGCCGGCTGCGCGTCGAAATCGCCTGCTCCGGTGGTCGAGCGGCAGGCAGTCCCCCGCGCCAAGCCGGTCGCGCCCGCGACTGCGGTCCCCGCGGCGACCCCGGGCGCGCCTGCGCGCGCGACGCCCGAACCCGACTGGCGCCCGCCGACCTACACGGTCAAGCGCGGAGACACGCTCTACCAGATCGCGCTCGAGCACGGGCTCGACTACCGCGACCTCGCTTCGTGGAACGGCATCGAGAACCACAACGTGATCCGGATCGGGCAGGTGCTGCGCCTGTCCGCGCCGGGCAGCGAGCCGCCGGCCATGGCGGCCGTTCCCGACGCAGGCGCACCGGGAACCACCGTCACGCCGCTGCGCACCGTGCCGCCGGTCACCGGAGGTGCCGTGCGCCCGGACGCCGCGCCGCTACCCCCGGGAACGACCGCTGCGGCGTCGCAAGTGTCGCCCGCGCCTCCGCCGGACGGGCTCACGAAGACTTCGCCGAAGGCGATCAAGGAGCCGTGGTCGGCACAGGCGATGCGCGACGTCGCGCGGCTGTCCGCCGAACCCGTCGTGGCTGCGGCCAAAGCGCCGCCGGCTCCGTCCGCGCCGCCATCGACCTCTGCAGCCGCGACCGCGGCCGGCGTCGCGCCGGCCGGCGTTTCGCCCCCGCCACCGCCGGCGGTTGCCGTCGCGCCTTCCGCGCCGCCCGGGCCCTCTCCCGGCGACGACGAGGGTCTCGACTGGGTCTGGCCCGCGAAAGGCAAGCTGGTCGCGCAGTTCTCGGAGAGCGCGAGCCTCAAGGGCATCGACATCGCGGGAAACGCCGGGGACGCGGTGGTCGCGAGCGCGCCGGGCAAGGTCGTCTACGCGGGCAACGGCCTGCGCGGCTACGGCAAGCTCGTCATCGTCAAGCACAACGCGACCTACCTCACCGCCTACGCGCACAACGCCGACATCCTGGTGAAGGAGGGGCAGAGCGTCGCGCGCGGACAGAAGATCGCCGAGATGGGCTCGACCGACGCCGATCGCGTGAAGCTGCATTTCGAGATCCGGCGCCTGGGCAAGCCGATGGACCCGCTGCGCTTCCTTCCGCCCGCCTGATTCCTTCGCCCGGCGTCGTCGATGGCTCCCGCCGCGCCCGACCCGCTCGACGAGGACGGCGACGCTGCGAGCGATCCGGCAACGCCGCTGCGCGACGAGCTGACCTCGCCGCTTCCGCTCGACGAGCCTGCGCCCGGCCTCGCCGCCGACTTCGTCGCGGACGTCACGCAGCTCTACCTGGACGAGATCGGACAGTACCCGCTCCTTGGCGCCGACGAGGAACTCGCCACCGCGCGCGCGATGCGCTGCGGCGAGTTTGCCGCACGCCAGACGTTGATCGAGCGCAACCTGCGGCTCGTCGTCTCGATCGCGCGCCACTACGCGCACCGCGGCCTCGCGCTGCCCGACCTGATCGAGGAGGGCAACCTGGGGCTCATGCACGCGCTCGACAAGTTCGATCCGGAGCGCGGCTTCCGATTCTCGACCTACGCGACGTGGTGGATCCGCCAGGCGATCGAGCGCGCGATCGTCCAGCAGGCGCGCACGATCCGCCTGCCGGCTCACGTGATGCGCGAACTGTCGGTCGTGCAGCGCGCGCTGCGGCACCTCGAGAACCACCTGCCCGCCGACGGCCGCGAGGCGACGATCGAGGACGTCGCGCACCTGATCGACCGCCCGCTGGACGACGTCGCGCGCCTGGTGCGCCTGCAGGAGCACGTGCTCTCGCTCGACGCGCCGCTCGACCGCGACCCGTCGCTCACGATCGGCGACGGCCTCGCCGACGAGGGCGCGATCGAGCCGGAACTCCTGCTCCACCACGACGCGCTCGAGCGTTTCGTCGCCGACTGGCTGGCCGCGCTGCCCGCGCGCGAGCGTCTCGTCATCGAGCGGCGCTACGGCCTCAACCACGCGGAAGTCGCCACGCTCGACGACCTGTCGCGCGAACTCGGCGTCACGCGCGAGCGCGTGAGGCAGATCCAGGTCGAGGCGCTCGAACGGCTGCGCGCCCGACTCGCCGCGGCGGGACTCGACCGCGACGCGCTGCTGTAGCCGCGCGCCACGTCGGCGTGAGGGTCTTTCCGACCGTGCCGCGGGGGTTCTCCCCGGGTCCGCCCGATCGTTGATCGGGATCAAGGAGCGGAGGGTCGCGCCGGTCAAATATGCAAATTGGTACCGCAATGCGTATTTCGGCGGCGAGGAGCGTGACGATGGCGACCGCAAACCCCCAACCGCAGGATGGCGATCTCGACGACATCCTCGACCATTGCAACAACCTGCGTCAGTCCCCGGTGCCCGGCGGCGACGAGCTGCCCGAGGGCTTCACCGGCACGATCGGCCACTTCCCGGTGTACTTCCCCGAGGAGATCGCGCACTCGGCCGGGCTCCTGCCGGTGGGGATCCTCGGCGGCGGCAACAAGCTCGAACTGAAGCACGCGGACGCCCACATGGGCTCGTTCGTCTGCTCGATCTGCCGCTCGACCACCGAGATGGGACTCAATGGCGCGCTCGGGACCCTCTCCGGCTTCGTCACCCACCCGATCTGCGACGCGGCCAAGCACCTCGGCGGCATCTGGGCGCGCAACTTCCCCGAGCAGCTCGCGCAGATCCTGTACCTGCCGCAGAACGTGAACACGCCCGGCGCGGTGCGCTACATCGCGGCGGAGTACCAGCGCCTGCGCGCCGAGATGGAGAAGAAGTCCGGCCAGCCGACCGACGACGAGCGCCTTCGCGCGAGCATCCGCGCCTACAACCGCAACCGCGCGCTGCTGCGCGAGCTGTACGCGATCCGCCGCGACGAACCGTGGAAGCTCGGCTGCACCGAGTCCTACCTGCTCCTGCGGGCGCGAACCCGTATCGCCTGCGAAGAGCACAACGCGTTGCTCGAGCGGGCGCTCCCGGCCATCCGCGGGCGCCGGCGCCAGGCGCAGGACAAGCCGCGCGTGGTCTTCGTGGGCGGATTCTGCGAGCAGCCGCCGCTCGAGATGCTCGAGGCGATCGACGACCACTGCTACGTGGTCGACGACGACCTCCTGATCGGACTTCGCTGGCTCACCGCCGACGTGCCCGAGAGCGGAGATCCGGTCTGGGCGCTCGCCGAGAGCTTCGTCGAGCGCTCGGCCGCGAGCCCGGTGCAGCACGACGAGCGCAAGACCAAGGAAGGCTACCTGATGGAGATGATCCGCGCGTCGAAGGCGGACGCCGCCATCGTCACCGCCGCCAAGTTCTGCGAGCCGGGCCTGGACGAGCAGGTCGCCTGGTCCAAGCACCTCGACCAGGTCGGGATCCCGTACCTGGTCCTCGAGTTCGAGGAGAAGATGACCTCGTTCGAGCAGATGGCGATGCAGCTCGAGACCTTCGCCGAGTCGCTGCTGTTCGCGACCGCCTGACCGGAGAGACGCCATGACCACCGCCACCGTCGAGACCGCCCCCGCCGCCGCCCCGGCTGCGCCCGTGCCGGGAGAGTTCAACGCGCACCTCGAGGGCCAGCAGCTGATGAAGGCCTGGTACGCGGATCTCGCGCTCGCCCGCGAGCGCGGCCAGAACGTCGCCAACGTCTTCGTCATGGGCAACGCGATCGAGATCCTGCGCACGTTCGACTTCCAGCTCGTGTTCCCCGAGATCAACTCGCTGCAGACCGGCGTGCGCAAGGTCTCGGAGGAGTACCTGCGCGAGTCCGAGGACTACGGCTACTCGCCCGACGTCTGCTCGTACGTCAAGGCGGACGTCGGCCTGATCCTGCGCGAGCAGCAGCACCCGGCCGGGACCATCCCGAAGGCCGACATCGCGATCGCCTCGAACATGTGCAGCACGTTCATCAAGTGGGGCGAGATCTGGGAGCGAATGCTCAAGACGCCGACCTTCGTCCTCGACCTGCCTGGCCAGCGGGCCGGCAACTGGCAGGTGCGCCGCGGGGACGCGCAGCACATGGCCGACGCCCAATGGGTCGAAGCCCAGTTCCGCGACCTGATCGGGCGCTGCGAGAAGATCACCGGGCGCCGCTTCGACCTCGACCGGCTGGCCGAGGTCGAGGACCGGGTCAACCGCATGGTGGCGCACTGGAACAACGTGATGGCGCTGAACCGCGTCTGCCCGGCGCCGTACAACGCGATGCTCGACGGCCTCACCTACATCGGCATCATGAACGTCTACCGCGGCACCGAAGCGGGCGTGGACTACATGCGCCGGCTCGAGCAGCAACTCCGCGCGAAGGTCGCGCGCGGCGAGGGCCGCGTCGCCGAGGAGAAGTTCCGGCTCCTGTTCTCGGGCACACCCTGCTACGTGTCGATGCGGCGGCTGGTCGAACTGTTCGAGAGCTGGGGGGGCGTGTTCGCGTACTCCGACTACCTGACCTTCGCCGCGGGCGGGATGGACGCCGGCGAGATGGTCTACGACACCTCGCGCCCGCTGGAGAGCCTGGCCGAGATCACGGCGCTCGCTGCGCAGCGCGGATTGTCGAACCAGTTCTTCGCTCACGAGCGGCTGTCGCAGCAGCTGCGCGACTACGACGTCGACGGCATCGTGTTCCACGGCATCAAGAGCTGCCGCTTCGTGTCCTCGGGGATGGCCGACACGCGCAACTACCTGACCAGGCGGCTCAACGTGCCGAGTCTGTACATCGAGTCCGACCTGATCGACCCGCGCTACTGGTCGGACGCGCAGATCAAGAACCGGGTCGACGCGTTCTTCGAGTCGCTGCAGCAGCGCGGCGGCGCAGCCCCGGTGGCCGCGCGGCACACGGTCGCGGCGAGGGAGAGCGGGTCATGAGATACACCGGCGGGGTGGACGTCGGATCCACGCAGACCAAGGCGGTGATCCTCGACGAGGGCGGCAGGGTGGCCGGGCGCGCGCTCCTCGACATGGAGACCAGCATGGTCACCATCGCGCAGGACGCGTTCCGCGCGGCGCTCGCCGACGCCGGCGTCGAGGAGGCGCAGGTCGCGCGGATCGCGAGCACCGGTTACGGCCGCTACAACGTGTCGTTCGGCCACGAGCAGGTGACCGAGATCAGCTGCCACGCGCGCGGCGCGGTGGCGCTGTTCCCCGGGACGCGCACGGTGATCGACATCGGCGGCCAGGACACCAAGGCGATCGCGGTCAAGCCGGACGGCCAGGTGGCCGACTTCACGATGAACGACAAGTGCGCGGCCGGCACCGGGCGCTTCCTCGGCGCGGCG
>WBZL01002219.1_pt1 | contig 19151 bp, 16 predicted proteins | sample 5204291 | NCBI WGS metagenome assembly WBZL01 (sample SAMN12344345, study PRJNA552823) | activated sludge metagenome | biome: Activated sludge suspended growth; feature: Nitrification reactor; material: Wastewater; isolation source: activated sludge from nitrification reactor of wastewater...
GAAGATGGTGCTGCTCGACGAGCCCAGCATGGGCCTGGCGCCGCAGATCGTCGAGGAGGTGTTCGAGATCGTGAAGGACCTCAACACCAAGGAGCGCGTGACCTTCCTGCTGGCCGAGCAGAACACCAACATCGCGCTGCGCTACGCCGACTACGGCTACATCCTGGAGAACGGGCGCATCGTGATGGACGGCGCCGCCAAGGACCTGCGCGAGAACGAGGACGTCAAGGAGTTCTACCTCGGCATGGGCGGCGGCGACCGCAAGAGCTTCCGCGACGTCAAGAGCTACAAGCGGCGCAAGCGCTGGTTGAGTTGATCCCCCCGAAGCGCCTTCGGCGCCTCCCCCGGATCCGGACAAGGGTCCCCGAGGGACCGGGGCACGGCCAGCGGCCCGGCGAAGCCGGTTCCGCGGCGGTTGCGGGGTTGCACCGGATTCATGCGCCGCGAGTGCGGCCTGGCGGCATGGACCACTGACATGGCTGACGACAACGACTTCGGATTCGCGCTGCCACCGTTCAACGCCGACAGCGCGCTGGTGCAGCTGAAGCGCTCGCTGCGCGACCTGAAGCTCGGCGAACGGGGCAAGGGCTTCGAGCTCAAGGGCCGGGCAGTGATCGAGCTGGCCGTCGAGGACGGCGCGATCGCGGTGCGGCTGGCGCGGCGACTGGCGATGACGCCCGAGTGGGACCGCCAGCTCGTCCAGTCGGGCGCCGACCAGCGCAAGCTGGTGGACGAAATCAAACGCCGGCTCGAACGCTGGCAGCGCGAGGATTGACGATGAGCACCCCCCACCACGACGCCCTGGAGACCCGCGACCCCGCCGCGCGCGAGGCGGCGCTGATGGCCGCCTTGCCCGGCCAGATCCGCGCCGCGCAGGCGGTGCCCGCGCTGGCCGAGCGGCTGGCCGGCGTCGACGCCGCGGCCATCACCTCACGCGCCGCGCTGGCGCGCGTGCCGGTCACGCGCAAGGGCGAGCTGCTCGATCGACAGAAGGCCGGGCGCGCCAACGCCTCGGCCTGGGACCCGTTCGGCGGCTTCTCGGCGATCGGCTGGCGTGCCGTGCGCGGCACACGCCCGGCGCGGCGCGTCTACCAGTCGCCCGGGCCTATCTACGAACCCGAAGGCGCGGCCACCGATTACTGGCGTGTGGCGCGCGCCTTGTTCGCAGCCGGCTTTCGCGCCGGCGACCTGATTCACAACAGCTTCAGCTACCACCTGACGCCCGGCGCGTGGATCATGGAAAGCGGCGCGCTGGCGCTGGACTGCACGGTGTTCCCGGGTGGCGTGGGCAACACCGAGATGCAGCTGCAGGCGATGGCCGAGCTGCGCGCCGACGGCTACGCCGGCACGCCCAGCTTCCTGCGCATCCTGGTCGAGAAGGCGGCCGAGAGCGGGGTCGCGCTGCCGCATCTGAAGAAGGCGCTGGTCAGCGGCGAGGCCTTCCCCGCCGCGCTGCGCGACTGGCTGGCCGAGCGCGGCATCGCCGCCTACCAGTGCTACGCCACCGCCGACGTCGGCCTGATCGCCTATGAAACCGCGGCGCGCGAGGGCCTGGTCGTCGACGAAGGCGTGATCGTCGAGATCGTGCGCCCCGGCACCGACGACCCGGTGCCCGAGCCGCAGGCGGGCCAGGCGCCCGAGGTCGGCGAGGTCGTCGTCACCGTGCTGCAGCCCGACTACCCGCTGGTGCGCTTCGGCACCGGCGACCTGTCGGCGGTCCTGCCCGGCCCCTGCCCCACCGGCCGCACGAACCGCCGCATCAAGGGCTGGCTCGGCCGCGCCGACCAGACCGCCAAGGTGCGCGGCATGTTCGTGCACCCCAGCCAGGTGGCCGAGGTGCTGCGCCGGCATCCGGAACTGACCAAGGCCCGGTTGGTGGTCGAGGGCGAGATGGCCAACGACCGCATGACGCTCAAGGCCGAGACCACGGCGTCGGTCGACGGCCTGACCGATGCCGTGGCCGCGTCGGTGCGCGACGTGACCAAGCTGCGCGGCGACATCGTGCTGTGTGCGCCGGGCAGCCTGCCCAACGACGGCAAGGTGATCGAGGACCTGCGCAAGATCGGCTGAGGCGCGGCGCGCCCCTCGCCGGCGCGGCCGGGCTCGCCGTTGCCGGCGCCGATGCGGGCCGATGCTTTACATTGGGCGGGCGATGCATCGCGCTCGCGCCAACCCATGTCGATCCCGCCGAACGACGACACGGACCCCGATGCCCTCCAGCTGTCGGCGCTGCTGCTCGCCGCCCAACGCGGCGAGCCGCGCGAGAGTCCCACCGACGCGTTGTTCGCGGCGCTGTACCGCGAGCTGCACCGCATCGCGCGGCGTGAGCTGCACCGCAGCGCCGGACCGATGACACTGGGCGCCACCACGCTGCTGCACGAGACCTACCTCGACCTGCGCTCGCGCGGGCTGCGCTTCCCCGATCGCGACCGGTTCTTCGCCTATGCCGCCCGCGCGATGCGGGGCCTGATCGTCGACCGCTATCGCCAGCGGCGCGCCCTCAAGCGCGGCGGTGCGTTCGAGCTGACCTCGTTCGATGCGACCGAGATCGCCGAGGCCGTCGCGGACGAGCTGCCCGAGCCGCCGCTGGAGCGCCTGGCCGAAGCACTCGACACGTTGGCTCGGGCCGAGCCGGCGCTGGCCGAGTTGGTCGAGCTGAAGTACTTCTGCGGCTTCAGCCTGATCGAGATCGCCGCGATGCGCCAGGTCACCGAGCGCACGACGCAGCGCCACTGGGACCGCGCGCGGCTGTTCCTCAAGCACGCGCTCGACGACGACGCGTGAACGGATCGCGGCCCGCGTTGGACCCCGCGCGCTGGGCACTGCTCGGCCCGCGGCTGGACGAACTGCTCGCCCTTGACCTGGCCGCGCGCGAAGCCCGGCTCATGGCCTGGCGTGCCGACGATCCGCGCCTGGTCGACGAGTTGCAGGTCCTTCTCGCCACCTTCCCGGTGGTCCAGGCAGAGGGCTTCCTGGAGGACGACGTGCGTGCGTCGGTCGGCCTGGGCCCGGAGCCGGCACAGGCCGAGGCCGAGGTCCGCGCCGGCACCGCCTGCGGCGCGTGGACGCTCGAGCGGCCGCTGGGCAGCGGCGGCATGGGCAGCGTCTGGCTGGCCCGCCGCACCGACGGGCGCTACCAGGCCGCGGCGGCGATCAAGCTGCCGCACCGCGCCGTGCTCGCCCACGGCGGCGCCGCACGTTTCGAGCGCGAAGGCCGCCTGCTGGCCCGCGTGTCGCACCCGCACATCGCGGCCCTGCTCGACGCCGGCGTCACCGCGTCCGGCCAGCCCTACCTGGTGCTGGAGTACGTGCAGGGCGAGCCGATCGATCGCCACTGCGACCGGCTCGGGCTGGACGTCCGCGCCCGCATTGCGCTGTTTCTCGACGTCCTCGGCGCGGTCGCGCATGCCCACGCTCAGCTGGTGCTGCACCGCGACCTGAAGCCCTCCAACATCCTGGTCGACGGCACCGGCCAGGTGAAGCTGCTCGACTTCGGCATCGCCAAGCTGATCGAGGGCGACGACGAGATGGTGGGGGCGGCGCCGACGCTGCGCGTGTTCACGCCCGAGCACGCAGCGCCCGAACAACTGCAGGGCGAGCCGGTCGGCACGGCCACCGACGTCTACGCGCTCGGCGTGCTGCTGTACCGGCTGCTGGTGGAGCGCCACCCCACCGCGACGCCCACGCAGACGCCGGTGGAGCAGATGCGGGCCGTCGTCGAGACGCCGCCGCCGCCGATGTCGGAGGTGGCGGCGCGGCTCGACGCCGATGCCTGCGCACGCCGAGCCACCGGCGCGAAGCAGCTGGCGCGCACCCTGCGCGGCGACCTCGACACCATCGTCGCCAAGGCGCTGAAGAAGGACCCGGCCGAGCGCTATGCCGGGGCCGCTGCGCTGGCCGACGACCTGCGCCGCTGGCGCGACGGGCTGCCGGTGCTCGCGCGTCCGGACCGCGCGGGCTACCGCCTGCGCCTGTTCGTGCGCCGGCACCGCATCGCCCTCGGCGTGGCCGCCACGGTGGTCGGGCTGCTGGTGAGCGCCGGTGCGATCACCGGCTGGCAGGCGGTGCAGGCGCGGCGCGAGCGCGACGAGGCCCTTTGGCAGGCCGACCGCGCCCGCGCGCGCGGCGAGCTGCTGAACCTGATGCTCGGGCAGCTCGGCGCACTCGATGCGCCGCTGACGCAGCGGCAGATCCTCGATCGCGCGGTGCAGCTGGTGCAGAGCCGATTCGGCTCGCAGCCACGCATGGCCGTCGAGCTGTTGCTGCCGATCGCCGGCCAGTACCACTCGCAGGGCGATGCGCGCGCCGACCTGCAGGTGATGGAGCTCGCCACGCGATACGCCCAGGACAGCGGGCTGCACGATCTGATCGCGACCACCGCCTGCTCGACTGTCGACACCTACCTCTGGCTGGACCGCTTGGCCGACGCCGAGTCGGCGCTTGCCACGGCGGCCCGGGCCTTGTCGACCCTGCCGGAGCCGCCGGCGATGACCCAGGCCACCTGCTGGATGTACGAGGCCCAGGTGGCGCGCGAGCAGGGCCAGTACCGCCGCGCATTGGATGCCGCTTTGCGCGCGCGACAGCGCCTCGAGGCGTTCCGCCTGACCGACAACAACGTGTACACCTCGCTGCTCGGCCTGCTCGCCTTCCTGCACCGCGACAACGGCGAGATGGCCGCTGCCTTCGCCACCATCGACCACCTGGCCGAGGCGTTTCGACGCCAATCGCTCGGCTCGACACTCGACGCGCAGTTCGCCGAACGCACGCGTGCGCAGTTGCTCGCCGACGCCGGCGAGGTCGCCGCGGCGCTCGAGTTGTTCAAGCAGGTCGTGCACCGCACCGGCGGCCCGGAGGGCGACGCCGCGCCGATCCTGTTGCCCACCCAAGCCCAGATCGCACTGGCCATGGGCCGCGTCGCGGAGGCCGAAGCCGTGCTGTCTCAGGCGGCGCGACGCATCGAGCCGCAGCGCAATCCCACGATCGACACTCGGCTCGCCTACACACAGGCGCTGGCCGCGCTGGAGGCCGGCCGGACGGCGGACGCGCGACACGGGCTGGACACGGCGGCCAGCTCGCCGGGGCGCAACCTGCTGCGCTTCACCATCCCGACCCTGGGAACGGCGCGCGCGCGGCTGCTGCTGGCCGAGGGCCAGGTGAACGCGGCGCTGCAGGCGATCGACACCGAACTGGCCGAGCTGGAGCGCGACCGCGTCGGCAACCTCGAGCAGCGCGCCGCGGCCTGGCGCACCGCGGCCGAAGTCCTGCTGGCCGCCCACCAGCCGGCGCGGGCCGCCAGCCAGGCCGAACGCGCGCTGGACGCCTCGACGCGTGCGGCACGCGACCCACGCGCGAGTGCCAAGGTCGGCGAGGCGCGCTGGCTGCTGGCGCGCGCACTGGCGGCGCAGGGCCAAACGGCTGCGGCGAAGGCCCAGGCGGTGCGGGCCGCCGACGCGCTGGCGCGCGGCGCCGGACCGGATCACCGCCTCGCCGTCGAGGCGCGCAGCCTCGCCGAGGGACGCTGACGCCTTTCCGCGCATGCCAGCCGCCGCCCTGGCGGGACTTCGCGACGGCTCATCGCGATCGGCGCCAACACCCTGGGCCTGACCCTTCATCAAGGCCAACGATCGGCATCAGCCTCCGCGCCAGGACCTTGCCACCCGCAACGGGAGCCTTCCTCGGCTTCGATGTGCCCTCTGGGCGGAGCCCTGCGGTCCGGTCGGCTCCACCCGACCGGCAAGCCCGCCGATGCTCAGATCAAGGCTTCGATGCGTGCAACGATCGCCGGGTGGAGGTGGGCGCCGCGCCGCTGCAGGGCCTGCAACAGCGCGCGCGCCGCCGCCGGGGTCTGGGTGTACCCGGGCACCAGGGCCGCAAGCTCGGCCGCCAGCTCGGGTTGGAGCTGCTCCAGCCGGCGCTCGCTGTTGAATGGGTCGCCACCCGACACCGGCGTGCGCAGCGCATCCCATTCGATCAGGCGATCAAGCGCGTGGCCCTGCACAAAGCGCGCCGCCGAGAGCTTCTCGCCACGGTGCCAGCGCTGCAGGCCCACGTAGAGGCAGGACAGGGCCTCGCCGACGATCCACTCGGCGTCACTCCGCCGCTGCGGCATCGCGCGCCGTGGTGTGGCGATGGCCGGATCGACCCCGTCCCGCGCCCAGACCAGGCGACCGGGTGCAAACGGGATCTCGACCAGCTCGGCCGGCTCGAACACGGCGAACTCGCAGAACACGCCGTCGGCCATCAAGGCCTTGTGCCCATCGACGGTGTTGCGGAACGACCAGGCCAGCGGGTGCACCGCGTCCAGCCAGTCCAGGCTTTCGACGTAGGCCGCCTTGGCGCCACGCTCGACGACGACGAAGAAATCCAGGTCCGACCACGCGTCCAGCCGCGCCGTGTCGCGGCCGACCGAGCCCAAGCCGATCAACGCCATGCTGTCGGCCCGCGCGGCCAGTTCGGCCGCAATGGCATCGAGCCGGTTCAGCAGGGTTTCGGGCCGGTTCATCGGGAGCCGATCTACGGTGCCGCGTAGCGGCGTCCCAGTGCCAGCAGTTCGGACGTGCCGATCAGCGCATTGAGCCCGTCGAAGTCGAGCATGCGCTCGCGCCACGCTACGGTGCTGCCGGTGGCGGCGAGGCTGGCGTAGTAGTCCTGCAGCACGCGGGCCACCGCGCGTGCCGTGCCGCCAGGGAAGATGACGATGCGAAAGCCCCGCGCGCCCAATTCGTCGGCCGACTGCACCGGCGTCTTGCCGCCTTCGACCATGTTGGCCAGCAGCGGCACGCGAGCCGCGAAGCGGGCGCAGGCGGCGTCCATCTGCTCGGGCGTGCGCAGCGCCTCGACGAACAGCGCATCGACGCCACAGGCCAGGTAGGCCTCGGCGCGGTCGAGCGCGGCATCCAGCCCCTCGATCGCCAGCGCATCGGTGCGAGCCAGGATCAGCGTCTCGGCGGATCGGCGTGCGTCCAGCGCGGCGCGCAGCTTGCCGCACATTTCCGCCACCGGCACCACGCTCTTGCCGTCGAGATGCCCGCAGCGCTTGGGAAAGCCCTGGTCCTCGAGCTGGATCATCGCGGCGCCGGCGCGCTCGAAGCCGCGTACCGTGCGCTGCAGGTTCAGTGCGTTGCCGAAGCCGGTGTCTGCATCGACGATCACCGGCGCGCGAACGCGTTCGGTGATGCGCGCGAGCGTGTCCTCGACCTCGGTGAAGGTGGTCAGGCCGATGTCCGAGCGGCCAAGCCGCGTGTAGGCGATCGACGCACCGCTGAGGTAGAGGGCCTCGAAACCCGACTGCTCGGCGATCAGCGCCGACAACGCGTCGTAGATGCCGGGCGCGAGCAGCGGGCGAGGTTCGGCCAGGCGCGACTTCAAGTTCATGGCTTCAACTCCTCGACGATGGCGTGGGCCGCGATCCAGCCGCCGGCCACGGCGCTGAGCAGGCCGTTGCCCGACAGGTAGCCCCATACCGCGTCGCCGGACACGCCGCGCGCGGCGCCACCGGCGGCCCACAGGTTGGCAAAGGTGTCGCCGTCGCCGCGCCGCACGCGGCAGCGGGCGTCGATGTCGAGGCCGCCTTGGGTATGGAACAAGGCCCCGGTGACCTTGATCGCGTGGAACGGCGCCGTCAGCCGCGTACCGGCCAGCGTACGCGCCAGCACGGCGGCGTCGCAACCGATCAGCGCGGCCAGCGCCGCCGCATCGGCGGCCGACTTGACCGCGCCCGCGGCCTCGGCCTGCACGAAGTCGGGGAAGCCGCGCCCCAGCGCCAACAGCCGGTCGTCGAACAGGTTCCAGGCCACGCCGCCCGGCTGCGCCAGCACGTGCACCGAGGCCTCGCTGTAGCCCTGCGTCTCGTCGTGGAAACGCTCGCCGCGCGCGTTGACCTGGATGCCGCCTTCCATCATCAGCGCCCAGGTGATCAGCGCCCCCTGCGGCACGGCCCAGGAGCCGTGGCCCTGGTAGCCGCCGAGGTCGGCTAGCCCGGCGCCCAACGCACGACCCCAGGCGACGGCGCTGCCGTCGTTGCCGGCATGGCCGGCGAAGACGGCCTCGCGCATCTCGGGCAGCCACTCGCGCACCATCGCCGGGTTGCCGCCGAAGCCGTTGCAGGCCAGCAGCAAGGCCTCGCAGGCCAGGTGCTCGACCGATCCGTCGGGGCGCCGGTAGCCGACGCCGCGCACGCGCGCATCAGCGCCCACCCACAGCTCGGTCACCTGCGCTTGCGGGACGATCATCGCGCCGGCGCGGGTGGCCGCGGCCTCCAGGGCCGTCACCAGCGCCGCCCCGGTACGCGCCGGCAGCGTGTGCATGCGTCGCACCGAGTGGCCGGGATACAGGAAGCCGTCGAGCAGCTCGAAGCTCAGGCCGTGCCGCGCCTCGAGCGCATCGATGGCCGGACCGATGGCGGCGCTGTAGGCCGCCACCAGGTGCGGCGCCGCACGCCCCTGCGCCTTGGCCTGGATGTCGGCAGCAAACTGCTCGGCGCTGTCGTCATGCACGCCCGCCGCGCGCTGCACGCGCGTGCCGGGCGCCGGGATGAAGCCCGACGACAGCGCCGTCGATCCCTGCGGCACGGCGTCACGCTCGAGCAGCACGCACTCGATGCCGGCGTCGCGCAGCACCAGCGCTGCCGTCAGACCGCAGGCCCCGGCGCCGACGATGGCCACCGGCACGCGCGGAGCTTCGGCCGGCAGCGGCCGGTCGCGCACGACCTTCGCGCGAAGCGGTGAGGTGTCCGCCGCGCCGGTCGGGGTTGGGCGTTCGGTCGGCAACGACTCGGCTCCCAGCCCGGCCTCACGCGGTCGGCCGGTGCAGGTACTGCCCGCGCGGCTTGCCCAGCACCTGGCCGTTCTCGAAGATCTTGTGGCCGCGCAGGAAGGTGGCGTCGACGCGCGCGTGCAGCTCCAGCCCCTCGAACGGCGTGTAGCCCTGCGTGGACGGCGACTCGGCGGCGCGGATGGTCCAGGTGTGCGCCGGGTCGACCAGCGCCAGGTCGGCGTCGTAGCCCTCGGCGATATCGCCCTTCCTGTTGAGGCCGTAGCGCTGTGCCGCGTTCCAGCTCGTCACGCGGGCCATGTGGTTGAGGCCCATGCCGCGCTTCATGCCCTCGCTGACCAGCGCCGGCAGCAGGTACTCGGTGCCGCCGAAGCCGCTCTTGGCCATCCAGATGTTGCCGAAGTAGCGCTTGGGGATCTTCATCTCGTGGCGGCAGCAGGCGTGGTCGCTGACGATCCAGTCCACCTCGCCGGCGAGCAGCGCGTCCCACAGGAACTCGACGTCCTCGCGCGGGCGGATCGGCGGGTTGACCTTGGCCAGTTCGGCAGCCGGGCTGTCGATGTCGAGCATCAGGTGGCCGATGGTCACCTCGCGGCGGAAGTCGATGTGCGGGAACACGTCGCTCATCGTCATCGCCGCCTGCAAAGCCTTGCGCGAGCTCAGGTGCAGCAGGTTGATGTTGGGCAGCGCCGCCTCGTTGGCCAGGTACGCGGCGATGAACACCGCGAGGCCCTCGCTGTGCGGCGGGCGGCTGGCGTGGTAGGCGGCCAGGCCCTTCATCGACTTGTCCTTCTCGACGATCTTGGTGTAGGCCGTCATCACCTCGGCGGTCTCGCAATGCAGGCTCAGCGAAATCTGGCGCGCCTTGCCGGCGAGCTGCTCGCGCGCGCCCTGGATGCCGCGCATCACGAACTCGAAGTGCCCGTAGTCGTAGCGCTCGTCCTCGCCGATCATCAGGAACTCACGCTGCGCATTGCTCGCGCCATGCAGGCCATGGCTGCCGTAGAACATGAAGATCTTGAAGCTCGACACGCCATGCTTGTCGACGAGCATCGGGATCTCGTCGATGTGCTTGCCGCTCATCGGCGCGAGGTGAAAGCCGTAGTCGACGTGGAAGCGGCCCTTGGCGATCTTCAGCACCTCGGGAAAGAACTTCGCATAGGGCCCGCCCTTGTTGAGGTAGTACTGGCCGGTGCGGAAGTAGTTCAGGCTCGAGGTCACGCCACCCATCGCCGCGGCCCTGGACTCGCTGACGGCGTCCTCGGCCAGCGGTGAGTAGATGCCGGCGTGCATGTGTGCGTCCACCACCCCCGGAAAAGCCAGCCGGCCGCGGCCGTCGACGACCTCCTTGGCCCGCTCGGCGGCGATGGCCGGCGCCACCTTGGCGAAGCGGCCGTCGGCGATGGCGATGTCGGCGACATGCACCTCGTTGCCGTGGGGCCGCACGACGCGCACGTTCTTGATCAACAGGTCGAATTCGGGTTTGCTCATCGTGGGTTCTCCAGTTGCGCCGCAAGGCTCTCGCCCATCGGGCGGCCCGCTCGGCTCAGGTTCGTTTCGCCAGTCGTTGCTTGAGTTGAGGCAGCAGGCCCCCGGCCTCGACCATGTCGAGCAGGAAGCCGGGGATGGGTTCGCAGGGCAGCACCTCGCCACCGGCACGTGTGACGAACGCGGCGCGTGCATCGACGTGCAAGGACTCGCCGTCCTCGATCTCGGCCGCACGCGGGCAGGTCAGCAGCAGCAGGCCCACGTTGAAGGCATTGCGGAAGAAGAGTCCTGCATACGACGGCGCCACCACCGCCGCCACGCCCAGATGCACCAGCACCGAGGCCGCCTGCTCGCGCGACGAGCCGATGCCGAAGTCCGGCCCCGCGACGACGACATCGCCGCGCCGCACCTCGCGCGCGAACTCGGGCCGCACCCGCTCGAGGCAATGGCGGGCGATGACGTCGAGACCGTGTTTCATCGCGTGGCCGGGGGCCAGCTGATCGGTATCGATCTCGGCGGGGAGGCGCCAGGTTCTCATGGGGTGCGGGCGTCGGGGCTGGTGGTGCGGAGCGTGGGCTGACGGCGCAGAGCGGGCGAGTCGCTCGCCCACCGCCCCCGGCCGGGTCTCGGCCCGGCGGCCGACATCCTTTCTTTGCTGGTGCAAAGAAAGGACGCAAAGAAAGCACCTGGAATACCGAACATCCATGTGGGAGTCGGTCCTCGCGGGCCCTTGCGTTCACCGGCTGGCTCTGTTCGCAGCCTCTCGCAAAGCCTTGCTCGACAATGCCACTGATGCCGGAGCCGATACGCCAGCGATGGCGCACTCGGCCACCCGGGTCGACGAGGGCCTCCGAGCCGGAGGGGCTGCTTGGCGGCAGCGGCCGAGTGCGCCGACGGTTCGAGCTGCAGCTTCCGGCATCGGTGGCATCTGTCGAGCAAGGCTTTGCGAGAGCAGCCCGACAGATGCCGCCGCCGAACGCACCAGCGACGGCACACCGACTCCCAAATGGGTGTTGAGGTGCTTTCTTTGCCCACTTTCTTTGCACCAGCAAAGAAAGTGGGTCGCCCGCCGGGGCGAAATCCCGGCCGGGGGCGGTGGGGAACGAACCCCTCACCGAAAGGCCGCAATGCGCCGAGACCGAATGGGCCGCTCACTGCAAGTACTCCCGCGCGTCCGCAATCCGCCCCGCCAGCGCCGACGCCGCCACCGTGAAGGGCGACCCCAGGTACACCTGGGCGGTGGCCGATCCCATGCGGCCCTTGAAGTTGCGCGCGGTCGACGAGATCACCGTCGAGCCTTCGGGGATGGTGGCGCCGTAGCCGGCGCAGGCGCCGCAGGCGCTGGGCAGCAGCTGCGCGCCGGCCTGCGTCAGCGCCTGCAGCAGGCCTTCGCGCTCGGCCTGCTCGCGATCGCGCAGGCTGGCCGGGGCCACCAGCAGCTGCACGCCGCTGGCCACGCGGTAGCCAGCCAGCACGCGCGCGGCGGCGCGCAGGTCGTCGATCTTGGCGCCGGTGCAGGCGCCGATGTAGGCGATGTCGATGCGTGTCGGGTCCAGGTCGTCCACCGGGCGCACGTTGGCCGGGCTGTGCGGCAGCGCCACCTGGGGCGCCAAGGCCGACGCGTCGAACGAGTGCCAGCAGCCCGGCGCGCCCTCGTCGCTGTGCCAGCGCACCAGGCCCAGCTCGTCGGTGTCCGCCCCCACGGCCTCGAGCCACTGGCGCGTGGTCTGGTCGGGCTGCACCAGCCCCGCCTGGGCGCCGAGCTCGGCGGCCATGTTGCACAGGGTCATGCGCTCGGCCATCGACAAGGCCTGCACCGCCTCGCCGCAGAACTCCACCGCCTGGTACTGGCCGCCGTTCATGCCGAAGCGGCCCAGCATCGCCAGCATCATGTCCTTGGCGCTGACGCCGGTGGTCAGGCGACCGATCCAGCGCATGAAGATCGTCTGCGGCACCTTGAGCCAGATCTCGCCGGTGGTCACCACGCCCAGCATCTCGGTGGCGCCGATGCCGAACATGTACGCGCCGAACGCACCGCCGGTGGGCGAGTGCGAGTCGCCGCCGACGCACAGCATGCCCGGGCGGATGAGCCCGGCCTGCGGCACCACGACGTGGCAGATGCCCAGGCTGTCCAGCACGTGCGGCAGGCGCTGCAGGCGCACCCACTCGCGGGCCTGCTCGACGATGCGGCGCGACTCGTCGTCGACCTCCGGCACGTAGTGGTCCATCACCATCACCACCTTGTGCTTGTCCCAGAGCGTGGCGCCCAGCTCCTGCAGCATCGGCGCCAGGCGGCGCGGGCCCGACGAGTCGTGGAACATCGCCAGGTCCACCTGGCAGGTGACGATCTCGCCCGGCTCGACATGCTCACGCGCGGCGGCGCGCGCGATGAGCTTCTGGGCCAGGGTGCGCGGCGTGGCCATCGGCGGCTGATGTCAGTTGAGCGTGGCGCCCGAGGACTTGACGGCGCGCGCCCAGCGATCGATCTCCGCCTGCACGAAGCGGCGGAACTCGTCGGGCCTGCTGGCCACGACGGTCGAGCCGCCAGCCGCCATGCGCTGGCGCACGTCGGGCTGCGACAAGGCCCAGGCCAGGTCCTCGGCCAGCTTGGCCGTGACGGCCGGCGGCGTGCCCCTGGGCGCGAAGAAGCCGGCCCAGGGTGCGGCCACGTAGCCCGGGAACCCCTGCTCGGCGACGGTGGGCACATCGGGCGCCGCCGGCACGCGCTGCGGTGTGGTCACCGCCAGCAGGCGCACCTTGCCGGCCTGGGCCAGCGGCAGCGCCGCCGGCAGGCCGGTGATGCCGGCATCGATCTGCCGGCTGGCCAGGTCCTGCAGCATCGCCGCGCCGCCGCGGTAGGGGATGTGGACCATGAAGACCTTGGCCTCGGCCTTGATCAGCTCCAGGCCCAGGTGCGACGCGGTGCCGTTGCCGTCCGACCCGTAGCTCAGCCGGCCCGGTTGCTTGCGCGCCAGGTCGAGCAGCTCGCGGAGGTTCTTCGCCGGCACGTCGGGATGCACCGCGATCGCGTTGGGGAACGAGGTGGCCTGCGTCAGGGGCTCGAAGTCGCGCAGCGGGTGGTAGGGCATGTTGGGCATCAAGGAGATGTTGATGCCGTGCGAGCCGGTGACCCCCAGGACCAGCGTGTATCCGTCCGGCGCCGCCTTGGCCACGAGCGCCGAGCCCACGTTGCCGCCGGCGCCGGGCTTGTTGTCCACCAGCACCGGCTGGCCCCAGCGCGGCGAGAGCTTGTCGGCGACCAGGCGCGCGGTGAGGTCGGTGGCGCCGCCCGGCCCGAAGGGCACGACGAGGGTCACGGCCCGCGACGGGAAGCCCGACTGGGCGGACGCCGCGATCGGCCACATCGGCAGCGCCAGGGCGGCCGATGCGCCGCCGGCCTGCCGGAGGAAGTGTCGTCGCTGCAGAGGTCGGTGCATGAGGGGTCTCCGGGTTCAGGTGGGCAGGCAGGCAGCAGCCTGCGGATCGTCGTGCAGCACCCGGCGCGACCAGGCGGCCAGCGTCGGATCGTGCCGGGTGTAGCGGTCGAACTTGGCCTGCACGGCCGCGTCGTCGGGATCGTGGCCGGGATCGCCGGTGACAGCGTCCTGCCGGTGCTGCCAGGTGCGGCCGCCCGCCAGCACCTCGAGCCTTGCCCCGCGCTGCCCGTCGGGGAACGCGGCGGCGTCGGCTTCGATCTGCACCAGCGCCTCGAGCCGGCGCAGCCCCGGATCATCGAAGCGGGGCGCGCGGAACTCGTCGGGCGACAGGTCGCCGAAGGTCAGCGCAGCTGCGACGCCGAAGCTCAGCGAGAACTGCGCGCCCAGCGGCGTGGCCGGTGCGCGGTTGGCGCAATACTGCAGCGCCTCGGAATAGATGCACAGCCGGATCGCGTCGATGCGATCCACCGGCAGGCCTTGCGCCCGCAGGGCCAGCGCAGCCTGCGCGCCGTAGTGCAGGTGGCGCACGGCGGCAAACGGCTTCCAGTAGCTGTCCAGGATCAGCCAGCGCCCGGGATCGGGCCAGATGCCCGTGGCCGATCCATCGAGCGCGAGCGCGGCGAAGTCGTCCACCGCGCCAACCGGTGCCTGCATGCCGGCGCGCACGGCGCGCGCGGCCTGCAGGCCCAGCCACGCGCTGTGGCCGAGATAGAGATTTCGAACGTTGGCCCCTTGGCGCACCGCGCGCAGCAGCGACAGCGGCAGCTGGGTGGCTGCCGTCTCGACCGCGGCCACCGCCTGCTGCCAGGTCCCGCCCGCCAGATGCACCGACGCCACCGCGGCGCCGAAGGCGCTCCACATGCCGTCGACATGCAACCCCGGCTTCATCCGCAGGCGCGCGCCGAGGCGGCCCGCCGATTCGTAGCCCGCCGCCGTGGCGCGCCAGAGGTCCAGCCAGCTCGTCGGGTGCGCAGGCAGGCTGGCCCACAGGGCCGCCACCACCGGCACACCGGGTCGACCGTGGGCGATGGCCAGGCCTTCGCAGGCCTCGTCCCAGCAGGCGCCGAGCGCCAGTGCCACGGCGGCAGTCGACGCACCGACGCGCCGTCCGGTCGCGGGCAGGGGCACGGTCCCGGCGTCGCCGCGGGCGGCCTCGTCGAGCCAGCGCCGCGGCTCGTCGGCGGCCAGGCCCGCCGCCGCGCACGACGCGGTGTCGAGCCACAGCCGCTGCGCCCGCCGCAGCACGGCGGCCGGCGGGTCGGCCAGCGCCGGCCACAAGCCGGCCAGCAGGGCCGCCAGGTCGGACCGGATCGGCGTGTCGGGGCTCGTGGGCAGCATGGCCGTCAGTCCGGCGTCGCCCCGCTGTAGCGCACCAGGCGAGCCCAGCGAGGCACGTCGGCCTTGACGAACGCCGCAAAGGCATCCGGCGCGTTGCCCACCGGCGTGCCGCCATCGCGTTCGATGCGCCGGCGCATCGCGTCGCTGCGCACCGCGGCACGCGCCGCGTCGCTGAGGCGACGCACCACATCCGGCGCCATGCGCGCCGGTCCGAACAGGCCGAACCAGGCCGACGACTCGAAGCCCGGCAACACCTCGGCGATGGCCGGCACGCCGGGCAGCTGCGGCAGCCGCTGCGGGCTGGTGACGCCCAGCGCCTTGAGCTTGCCGGCGGCGATGAGCTGGCGCGCATTGCCCACCGCCGCGAACATCAGCGGCACGTTGCCGGCCACCACGTCGGCGATCGCCGGCGCGGTGCCGCGGTAGGGAATGTTGACGATGTAGACGCCCGCCTGCAGCTTGAAGGCCTCGCCGGCCAGATGCAGCGACGAGCCGATGCCGCCGATGGCGAACTCCAGCTTGCCTGGGCGTGGCTTGGCGTAGGCGATGAGCTGCCGCGCGTCGGCCACCGGCAGCGAGGGGTGTGCCACCAGCACCGAGGGCGACGTAGCCACCATCGTCAGCGGCGTGAAGTCGGTCACCGGGTCGAACGGCAGCTTCGGATACAGCGTGGCGTTGATGGTGTGGCTGGTGAAGGACAGCAGCAAGGTGTTGCCGTCGGGCATGGCCTTGGCCACCGCGTCGGCGGCCAGGTTGCCGCCGGCGCCGGCCTTGTTCTCGACGATCACGGTGCGCCCGAGCGTGCGCGCCATGTCCTGCGCGATCTCGCGCGCCAGCGTGTCGGTGCTGCCGCCGGGAGGCGCGCCGACGAGGATGCGGATCGGCGGCTGGGTCTGGGCATGCAGCGGGCTCACGCCCGAGAGCAGCGACAGGGACAGGAGCAGGGTTCGGCGGTGCAGGGTCATGGTTCAGAGGTCGTTGCAGGGGTCGGCCTCACAGGCCGAGATAGGCCTTCTTCAGGTCCGCGCTGGCCAGCAGTTCGGCTGGCGTGCCGGCGAAGCGCAGGCTGCCGTTCTCCAGCACGTAGGCCCGATCGGCCACCTCGAGGGACTGGCCGACGTTCTGCTCGACGAGCAGGATCGACAGCCCCTCGGCGTGCAGGCGGCGGATCAGCGCGAACATCTCCTCCACCAGCAGCGGCGACAGGCCGAGCGACGGCTCGTCCAGGATCAGCAGGCGCGGCTCGGCCATCAGGGCGCGGCCGATGGCCAGCATCTGCTGCTCGCCGCCGCTCATCGTGCCGGCGCGCTGGGCCACGCGCTCGTGCAGGCGCGGGAAGGTGGCGAACACACGCTCCAGGTTCGCGCCGCGCCGCTCGCGCCCGCGCGCGAAGGCGCCCAGCTCGAGGTTCTCGCGCACCGTGAGATTGGGAAACACGCGCCGCCCCTCGGGCACCTGGATCAGGCCGGCGCGCACCACGTCGCGGTAGTGGGCGCCGGTCAGGTCTGCACCATCGAAGCCGACGCGGCCGGCGCTGGCCGGCACCAGCCCGCAGACGGTGTTGTTGAGCGTGCTCTTGCCCGCCCCGTTGCTGCCCAGCAGCGCGACGATCTCGCCGGGCTGCACGTGCAGGCTGACGCCGCGCAGCACCTCGACGCGCCCGTAGCCGGCGACCAGGTCGCGCACGTCGAGCAGCGCGTCGCGTGCAGCGTCGGCCGCGGGTCGAGGCTCCGGGACCTCGCGCCGGGAGTGGGCCCACGCACTCACGCCAGGCCCTCCGCCATCGCCTGCAGGCGCGACGCGGCGCCGGGACCGAGGTAGGCCTCGATCACGCGCGGGTCGGAGGTCACCGCCGCCGGCGTGCCCTCGGCGATGAGCTGGCCCTGCGCCAGCACCCACACGTGCTCGGCCAGGTTCATCACCGCCTGCATCACGTGCTCGATCATCAGCACCGTCACGCCACCGTCGCAGATGCCGCGCACCACCGGCAGCATCTCGGCCACCTCCTGCGGGTTCAGGCCGGCGAGCACCTCGTCGAGCAGCAGCAGGCGCGGCTGCGTGGCCAGCGCACGCGCCAGCTCCAGCCGCTTGCGGCCGGCCACCGTCAGATCGGCCGCCGGCTTGTCGAGCTGAGCGGCCAGGCCCACGCGCCGGGCCACCGCCTCGGCAGCGGCCAGCGCCGCGGCACGTCGTGGCTCGTGCAGATGGGCGCCGACGGCGATGTTCTCGCGCACGGTCTGCGCGGCGAAGGGCTGAACGATCTGGAACGTGCGCGTCATGCCGTCGCGCGCGTTGAGGTGCGGTGCGCGGCCGGTGATGTCGCGGCCGTCGAAGCGCACGCGGCCGGCGTCGGGCCGCAGAAAGCCCGACATCAGCGCGAACAAGGTGGTCTTGCCGGCGCCGTTGGGGCCGATCAGCGCGGCCAGGCGGCCTTCCGGCAGGGTCAGGCTGACCTCCTGCACCGCGCGCAGGCCGCCGAAGGCGATCGACACGCCGTGCAGTTCGAGCAGCGGCTCAGCCACGGCCCCTCCACCGTTCGCGCAACGAACGAGCGCCGCCGGCCAGGCCACCCGCCAGACCACGAGGCAGGAACATCACGATGCCCACCAGCACCGCACCGTAGATCACCATGTTCAGCCCCGGCAGCTGGCCGAACAGGTTGCGCGTCAGGTCGGCCAGCGTGTGCAACACCAGCGCGCCCAGCACCGGGCCCCACAGCGTGCCCATGCCGCCGACGATGGCACCTACCAGCGCCTCGACGCTGACATGAGCGCCGAACGCGATGCCGGGGTCGATGTACTGGAACACCTGCACGTAGAAGGCGCCGGCCGCGCCCATGAAGGCGCCGGACAGCGTCACCGCCCCCAGCTTGGTGGCGAACGGGTCCACGCCGACCGCGCGCGCGGCGTCCTCGTTGTCGCGCACCGCCTGCAGCCGCGCACCGAAGCGCGAGTGGCGCAGCCAGCTCGTCACCAGCAGCGCCGCGACGACGAGGGCCAGCGCCAGCCACACGTAGCCGCGGCGCGAGCCGAACTGCAGGTGCACGACCGACTCCTTCAGCGGCACCATCATGCCCACGCCGCCGCCGGTGAAGTCGACCGACAGCGCCAGGATGCGGAAGACCTCGGCGAAGGCCAGCGTCACCAGCGCGAAGTACGAGCCCTTGAGCCCGTAGCGGAAGGCCAGCGCGCCCATCGCCAGCCCGACCACAGCGGCCGCCGCCACTGCCAGCGGCAGCGCGAGCCAGGCGTTGAGGCCCCCGGTCACCTGCGCGATCGTCTGCACGTAGGCGCCGGTGCCGAAGAACAGCGCGTGGCCGAACGAGAACTGGCCGCCGTAGCCGCCGAGGATGTTCCAGGCCTGCGCCAGCAGCGTGGCATACAGCGCCATCATCGCGAAGTTGAGCCAGACGCCGGAGTCGACCAGCGCCGCGGCCAGCGCCACCAGCCCGGCGAAGACGGCGATGCCGATCCCGTCGCGCGTCATGCACGGGCTCCGAAGAGTCCCGTGGGCCGGAACAACAGCACGGCGATGAAGATCACGAAGATGCCGATCTGGCCCAGCGACTCGCCGAGGAACAGGCCGCCGAGCGACTCGACCACGCCGATCAGCAGCCCGCCCACCAGCGCGCCGGCAAAGCTGCCCATGCCGCCGAGCACGACGATGGTGAAGGCCACCAGCACGAAGCCGTTGCCGACCTGCGGGTTGACGTAGTACGCCGGCAGCAGGAAGCAGGCCGCCGCACCCAGGCAGGCCAGGCCGATGCCGAAGCTCATCGCGTAGACATGGTCGACGTCGATGCCCATCAGCTTGGCGCCCTGCTTCTCCTTGGCCACCGCGCGGATCGCGCGGCCGAGGTCGGTGCGCGTGACGATGGCCAGCAGCAGCGCCGACGCCGCCAGCGCGCCGACGAAGGCCACCAGCTTGGGCAACGGCAGCAGCGCCGGGCCGATGGGCACGGTGGCGAGCGTGTAGGCGGTGTCGATCGTGCGCGTGTCGCTCTTGAACACCATCAGCGCCAGGTTCTCCAGCACGATCGACAGGCCCAGCGTGACGAGCAGGATGTTCTCGTCCTTGCCGTGGCTGGCCCGGTTGACGATGCCGCGCTGCAGCGCG
>WBZL01002221.1_pt1 | contig 19134 bp, 15 predicted proteins | sample 5204291 | NCBI WGS metagenome assembly WBZL01 (sample SAMN12344345, study PRJNA552823) | activated sludge metagenome | biome: Activated sludge suspended growth; feature: Nitrification reactor; material: Wastewater; isolation source: activated sludge from nitrification reactor of wastewater...
CGAGGTATTGGGGCATTATCTGGAAGAACACCCCAATGAATCCAGGCGCATTGTTGAAAAAGTCATCCTGGCGGCAACCGCCCGCCATGCGGCCCGCAAAGCCCGCGAAATGGTGCAGCGCAAGAATGTGCTGGCCGGCGGCGGCCTGCCCGGCAAACTGGCCGACTGCGCCTCCAAGGACCCGGGCGAAAGCGAACTCTTTCTCGTGGAAGGGGACTCTGCCGGCGGAACCGCCAAACAAGGCCGCGACCGCAATTTCCAGGCTATCCTGCCGCTTCGGGGTAAAATCCTGAACGTGGAAAAGGCCATGGAACACAAAATTTACGAAAACGAAGAGATCAAGAATATCTTCACCGCCCTCGGCGTCAGAATCGAGGAGGGGGACGAGGGCGAGCGCCTGCTCAACCTCGAAAAATTACGCTACCACAAGGTGGTCATCATGTGTGACGCCGACGTCGACGGCAGCCACATCACCACGCTGATCCTGACCTTTTTCTTCCGCTTTATGCGCGAACTGATCGACCGCGGGCATATTTATATCGCTGCGCCGCCTTTGTATATGGTCAAAAAAGGCAAACAATACCGCTATTGCTGGAATGACGACGAACGCCGGGAAGCGGTTCTGGCTTACGGCGGCGGCGAAAACGAAGGCTCCGTCAAGGTTCAGCGCTATAAAGGTCTCGGTGAAATGAACGCCGAGCAGCTCTGGGAGACGACCATGGACCCCACCACCCGCATTTTGCGCATGGTATCCATTGACGACGCACGCGAAGCCGACCGCATCTTCTCCATGCTGATGGGAGATGAAGTGCCGCCGCGCCGCGCTTTCATCGAAGCCAACGCCAAGTACGCCAACGTCGACATTTAGGACCGCCGCTGAAAACAGGGCTTTCCAAAAAATCAAGGAAAAATTTTCGGACTCCGGGAACTTTTACCGGATTCCCCCGGTTGTTGCGATTGCACGGCATTGAAAACCGATGCCTTGTTTAACGGTTTCAACCAAATACCTATTAACCATGGTGATGGCGAACGAAAATCCAACCGGGATCTACAACCAAGTCTTTGAGGAAGAATTCCTGCCTCAACTGGATGCGTTGTACACGTTCGCGTACCACCTCACCTTCAATGAGGACGACGCCAACGACCTGGTTCAGGAAACCTTTATGAAAGCATGGCGGTCAATCGCCAGCTACGAAACCGGGACGAACGCCAAAGCATGGCTGTTCAAGATCCTGAAAAACGCCTTTATCAATCAATACCGCAAACGGGCCAAACAACCGACTTCGGTAGATATTGAACAGGCAATACTCCGGCCGCCCAGCGGCGATGACGACCGGTTTTCTTCCGTCTCCCTGGACCTGAGCGAAGAGCTTTTCCAGGAAATGATGGGCGACGAAGTGACCAACGCCATCAATGAACTGGATGTCGGATTCCGCATCGTTATTCTGCTATGCGACGTGGCTGAATTCACCTACGAGGAGATCTCCAAAATTCTGGGCATCCCCATCGGTACGGTGCGCTCCAGGCTCCACCGGGGCCGGAACGCCCTGAAGGATAAGCTGCGAACATACGCGGAATCCATGGGGTTCAAAGAAAATAGATAATTCATAATTTGTTAACCATAGCTATTCGCTATTCCCAAAAAACCTGTCTGTCCCGCTCATGCAGCGGCTTGTATCACAAAACCACCCAGTACAGCAGGAATTAACCCCAACACAGGTAATTGTGCCCCGGTAAAGTGATATCGCCTTCCCCTATGGGAGGGGCAGACGGGTTTTGCTTTTAAGTGATTAAACGATGACAACTAACATTCAAAATCAGCAACGGCCATGTTTTTTCGCGGGATTGGAGCACACTCCGCCTGCCTGGCTGTGTTGGGTGAGTGGCGGTTGTTGCTGTTTTGTCTCATAAGCTTTTGGAACAACAGCAGGATAGCGCAAAATCAAAGCCATGAAAGACCGCAATTACCTGGATCTTGTCGAAAAAGTCACAATGTATCTGGATAATGAACTCTCCGAAACGCAGGAAAGAGAGTTGCTGAAAGAAATAAAAGATAATCCGCATTATTTGAAGTTGCTTAGCCAGGAAAAGTTGTTTAAAGAGTTTATCAAGAGTAGGATACACCGTAGAAAGCCCTCCGCCGCCCTCGTGCAATCTATAAAAGACAAGATCAAATCTCCATACGCTTCAGAGCCTGCCCTCAGCAGTATTTCTTCCAGGAATCCCTGATTTTCCCAGACATATCGCCGGTTTTGACCAATGACAGGAGCCGCTTGACATTGGCCCTGAAAAGTATTAGCTTTGTTTAAAAAACGATGAGGCAAATACTTTCCGTGGCCGCATTGTTGCTGACCGGTTGCCTGAATCTGCCGGCGCAGATAGAAATACCGGCCGACTTTGAAGCGCTCCTGCAGAAAACGGGCGTTGAAATTTTCTTTCCCCTGGAATCCACCTACCGAAACTGGGGATCCGGGGAGAATGAATGGTTCAATTGTGAGTTCGCTATTCGTTCGCGCAAAGAAAAAATAGAGATCAGATACCATTTGCAGCCCTACCTGGATTCGGACCCTACGGCCGACCTGCCGCACCTGAATTGCATGCGCCTGCTGACCCACCTGGCCTCCAACGATGAGGACGCCGTAATCGCCGCGCACGTCTTATCGGATACTGATCTGGAAGATTACCGGGCCGATTGGGGAAAATTGTACTTTTTCCGACCGAAAAGAAGCTTTGGGGACTACGCCAATTGCCAGCTCCTGGCTTTGTATCGGGAAGGGGTCGGTATGGCCTGCGTTTTCTATTTTTTTGACGAGCCTTCCGTTAACCTGGAAGATCGCCTTCGGGAGATCCGGTTTGCAGCGCCGCTCAAGCAGCGATAAAGCGAGGAAATTCAATCAGGATTTGCCCGACTGGCTGCCGCGGTTACGGTTGCCGCCTCCTTTGCCTTTGAAATTGCGGCGCCTGGAGCCCGACCTGTGTGATTTGTCAGATTTTTGAGCGTTATCGGTAGAAATGGCTTCTACTTCCGGGGGCAGCGGCAGGATCCTCACTTTCATGCCCATCAGCTTTTCAATGCGCTGAAAACGGCGTTGATCCCTTCGATTGATAAAGGTAAGGCCTACCCCGGACGCGTCTGCGCGGGCTGTCCGGCCGATCCGGTGGACATAGTCTTCCGCATCGCCGGGAACATCGAAATTGATCACCACCTCGATGCTGCGGATATCGATACCCCTGGACAGGATATCCGTTGCCACCAGCATCGGGAGGCTGCCGCTTTTGAATGCACGCATTTTTTGTTCCCGCTCGTCCTGGGAAAGGTCGGAGTGAATGCTGTCGATCGGGAAACCTTTTTGCTTGAGGCTTTGGGTGATCTCCTTTACTTTCAGTTTGGCGCCGGCAAAAATAAGGGTCCGGGTAGAACTGTTCTTCCTGCTGGTGAGCAGGTTGGAGATCAGGGCTATTTTTTGCTCATCTTCCACCCGGTAAGCGGCCTGAAGAATGGCGTCGGCCGGTTTGGAAACGGCAATATTGATCTCTTCGGGTTGGTTAAGGATCTGCCGGGAAAAGCGGCGGATCTGATCGGGCATGGTGGCCGAAAAGAAAAGCGTCTGCCGTTTGCGCGGCAATTGATTGACAATGCCCATGATATCGTGCACAAACCCCATGTCGAGCATGCGATCTGCCTCATCAAGTACCAGTCTTCTGACGGTGGACAGGTCGACGTACCCCAGGTTGAGGTGGGCGATCAATCGACCAGGCGTCGCTACAATGACGTTGACGCCGCCTTTGAGGGCCTTTTTTTCCTGTTCCATGGAGTTGCCGTCACGCCCGCCGTAAATGGCAATGGAACTTACCGGCGTGAAATAGGAAAGACCCTCCAGTTGTTGATCCACCTGGACCGCAAGTTCCCTGGTGGGCTCCAGAATGAGGGTGTCGATGCCGTGATAGGGCGTTTCAGCCAGTTCATGCAGCAGGGGCAAAAGGAAAGCTGCAGTTTTTCCGGTCCCGGTTTGCGCACAGGCCAGGACATCTTTTTTTTGCATTATGGCCGGGATGGCTTTTTCTTGGATAGGTGTAGCCGTTTCAAATCCAATCGCCTGGAGCCCGTCCATGAGGGAGGGCGAGAAGCCGAATTCGTCAAATCGCAAAGCCTTGTGTCTTATTTGAGGTTCTTAAATGTACGTTCATGGGGCAAAGATATGGTTATTGCCTTATTTATCAACAAGATGGGCCTAATTATGGTTGTTTGATGCAGATTTATTTTTTCGGGCGCTGTTTTGAACGGATGTTTTACCGGAGCTTCCCCGGAGAATGTTGGCGCTGATCAACGCCGGTAAGGCAAATCCGATAGAATTAAGTGTTCCATGGACAGCGTACATCCAGGGAATGGAAAGTTGTGAAATGGGGCAGTAATGCCGCCAGCCGTACAGGAAAGCCAGGAACATACCCGCGATGAGACTGGATCCGGCTGTCAACCATAAAAGTTTAACGACAATGGGGTTTGGCCGAATGGTTGACCGCAACAGGAGCCCTCCTGTCAAGATACCCATAGCGGACAATGCCGTCACGCCTCCGGCCTCCAGCCAAACCGGCCCCCCGAAATGGGTGACGAGAATGCCGGCGGCTACCCAGACCACCCCGGCGGCCAGCGCTATGGTCAGTTGTGGAGTGCGTAATTTGCCGATGCCGGCTGTTTGGGCAATTACTGAAAGCGCAAATCCGGCATAATGGAAATGAACCGCCGTCAGCAGTACAATGATCGGCGCATACCCGAAAGGGCTCCATCCCAGGCGATATGCGAATGCCCACAAGGCGCCTACCGTCAGCATGATGGAGGAGATCAACGGCGCAATATTTTTTAAAGGATATTGGCATTTACGGATAACTGACAGCGAAAAAAGAACATACGGCGCCGCTAAAACACCGGCAAAATAACCCGGCGGAATCAGCAAGGATAAGCCGAGCAGAAAGGCTGTCATTCGGCCGTAAGTCCCAAATTCCTGGTTTATAATCCTTAATCCGAGGGGGGCAACAACCAGGGCGCCGGCCATCAGTATGATTTCCGGGTAAACCTGTGCGTAAATAGAACCGGGAAGGTGAAACAAGCTCAGCAATAGCCATCCCGACACACCGATCAGGACAGTCGTCCGGAAAGGGGGCTGCGGGTTATTCATGGGCAAGCGCCTCCTTCATGGTCAGAAAGGAGTGCCGGACAAACCGGCGCTGGAATCGCCTTGCAACAGGGTAGATCATCCTGGCGGGCAGGAACCGCGGGCGGGAAAACGCCTTGAGGGTGTACCAGACGCTGCCGTCAGGCCGCAATTCAACGGCAAATTGCTCTTCGCCGCACTCTATATGGTTGGCCAGCGTGCCGTAAGCAAACCCGGCCTTTACCGGGGCATCGATCCGGTAAACGACTCTGGCGCCGTTGAGCCACCACAGGCCGAATAACCGGAAAACGACGGCCACAGGCGTTCCCTTTTCCGGCAACCGGCCGTTGGACCAGGCAAAAGTCCATCCTGGCGGAAACATGACCCAATTGAACAGGGCGTCCTTGGCCCGTCGGAACAGGTCTTCCCCTTCGCCCAGATAAACGGCATTGACGTCGTGGTCGAATCCGTCGGGGAATTCGCCGGCTGAAGCGCCGGTTTGCGAATAGGAAAAGGGCAGGCCCCCGGATTTTTCCAGAAAAGCAGTCAATTGCGCCGGGGTCGGTCTGCGAAACGAAACGCGCATAGCATTCGGATTATCCATGTAGAACGGCAGAACTCAACGATTGTTCATTATTTTCAGAAAATATCGAAAATTAAATGATGAAAAACTAATCCGCTGATCGATATCGTACTGCCCGGCCTTTCCGGCGCAAGCTTTTCCCGTTCAGCGCCCTAAACTTCCCATCCGGGGAGATAAAATTGCAAAGTCCTTCCGAGCGCTGCATTTTTGTACCAACATCATCAAACAAACGCGAATAGTCATGAAAATGAAACTTCAATTTTTGAGCCTCCTTACTTTGGCGATGGTCACTTTCGCCTGCCAGACCAGCACGGATGACAATCCTTCTCCCGACGATGTATCCAATACGCTCACTGACGGGCGCTGGAAGGTGAGTTATTACTACGACAAAGACAAAGTGGAGACCGGCGATTTCAGCGGCTATACTTTTGATTTTCGCCTCGACGGCGCCTTTATCGCCTATTTCGGATCCAATACGACAACCGGCACCTGGCGCACCGGAACCGACGACGGCAGCAGCCGCCTGATCATCGACATTATCGGCAGCAAACCGCTTGACGACCTGCCGGACGACTGGATCATCCTTGAAAAATCAGACAACCTCATCAAACTGAAAGACGATAATGACACACACCTGGAAGAGTTGCATTTTATGCGGGTCAATTAGTGGTGGTAAGTTGTAAGTCGTAAGTTGTAAGTGGTAAGTCGTAAGTGGTAAGTTGTAAGTGGTAAGTTGGGTTCCTGAGCATAGCCGACTCCGTCAGCCATAGGGCGAAGACTTCGTCGTCCGGAGGCCGAAGGATAGGTGGTAAGTCGGGTCAGAAGTAGCGCCCCGGCAGCAGGACTTACGAGAACCGGGTAATCAGCAGGTAATTTAGAATGAAGGATCTTTGGCCGCTGTGCTTTGGGTTGAACGGCGGCAGTTCGGATCAGGCGACAAACTTCGGGTTGTCGCCTGATTTTATTTTCAGGTTATCTCAGGAACTCATCGGTAAAATGGCGCCGCTCCTTCGGCTGTTCGAATTTTTCCTTGTTGTAGGCCTGGGACTGATTCCTGGGAATGGACAAACTCTTCCAATCCGTATCAAGGGCCAGTTTGCCGATATAAACGATCTGACCGATATGATAAGGGTAGTGGGCCAGTTGCCGGTTGACGGCTTCCAGTACGGTATGGCCCATATTGCGGATATAGATGACCGTTTCGAGGTCTTCTTCCTTCAATCCGTTCAATGCGCTGAACAGGCAGGCCCAGCCTTCTTCCCACCGGGCCAGCAATTCCTCGCGGGAGCGGATATCGTTCTCGAACTCGCCGTCGCGGTTGCGCCATTCCTTTTCGCCGTCTTCGGTCAGGAAATTGGTCCAGCGGGAAAGCATATTGCCCCACAGGTGTTTGACAATGACGGCAACGCTGTTGCTCTCTGCATTGGGCTGCCAGAAAAGCTGTTCGTCGCTGAGTTGGGCGAAGGTCTTGTCGCCGAGCGATTTGTAATATTCAAACTGCTTGACGGCGCTGGACAGGTAACTTTCCATGGTTATTCTTTTTTGGCGTCCTTCACGGCGTCCTCCACATCCTTGGTGGCTTGTCCCAATTCTTTGAGCAGTTTCTGGCGTTCTTCGGCGGCTTTGCGTTGTTTTTCCGCTTCTTCGTCCTTTTTGGCCTGTTCGTCGGCCGCTTTTTTCTCGGCTTTCTGTTTTTTGGGTTCGGGCGCCCCTGCAAACGGCTCTTTGCTGAAGGTCAGGAGGTCGTTCTGCTCATCGATATAGATGGTGTCGCCGGCTGAAAACTGGCCGCCGATGACTTGTTTGGACAATTCGTTGATCAGTTCGCGCTGGACAACCCGTTTCAGCGGCCGGGCGCCGAATTGCGGGTCGTACCCCAGGTCGGACAGGAAATCCAGGGCGGCATCGCTCAGTTGTATGCTGATCTCCTGTTTGGCCAGCATTTTTTCGGTCTTGCGCATCAGCAGGCGCAGGATCTGGTGGATTTCTGCGCGCGACAGGGGCAGGAACATGATCTGTTCGTCGATCCGGTTGAGGAATTCGGGGCGGAGGTTTTCCTTGAGCTGGTTGAACACCTCTTCCTTGGTCGTTTCCAGGATCTCTCCCCGCTTGTCCTCCCCGACGGCTTCCAGGTCTTCGAAGTTTTCGAGGATGATCTCGGACCCCATGTTGGAGGTCATGATGATGATTGTATTCTTGAAATTGGCCACCCTGCCGCGGTTGTCGGTCAGGCGGCCGTCGTCGAGAACCTGGAGCAGGACGTTGAAGGTATCCGGGTGCGCTTTTTCGATCTCGTCGAGCAGGATGATGGAATAGGGTCTGCGCCGAACGGCTTCGGTCAATTGCCCGCCTTCTTCATAGCCCACATATCCCGGAGGCGCGCCGGTGAGGCGGCTGGTGGTGTGGCGTTCCTGGTATTCGCTCATGTCGATGCGGGTGATGGCCTTTTCGTCGTCAAAGAGGACTTCGGCCAGGGCTTTGGCCAGTTCGGTCTTACCTACGCCCGTGGGGCCCAGGAAGATAAAGGAGCCGATGGGCCGGTCGGCATCCTGCAATCCGGCCCTGCTGCGGCGAACGGCATCGGCTACCGCCCTGACGGCTTCATCCTGACCGATCAGGCGATTGTGGATCTCGGATTCCAGGTGGAGGAGTTTTTCCTTTTCGCTTTGCAGCATTTTGGCCACCGGTATGCCGGTCCACCGCGACACCACTTCAGCGATATCGTTTGCGGTTACGGCCTCATTGGTGAAGCGTTTTTCATCCGGGAGGTTATCCAGTTTTTCCTCGGCGGCTTTCAGGTCATTCTGGAGCTGTTGCAGTTCGCCGTAACGGATCTTGGCTACGGTTTCAAAATCGCTGTTGCGCTCGGCCTTGGTGGCTTCCTGTTCGAATTCCTCGATGCGTTTTTTGATATTCTGGATGTTGTCGACGATTTCTTTCTCATTTTTCCAACCGGCGCGGAGCGAGTCTCGTTTTTCCTTGGCGTTGGCGATCTGTTCGTTGATCTGGGCCAGTTTTTTCTCGTCTTTTTCCCGTTTGATGCCTTCGCGTTCGATCTCCAGTTGGCGCACTTTGCGGTCCCATTCGTCCACGTCATCCGGGACGGAGTCCAGTTCCAGGCGCATTTTGGCGGAAGCCTCGTCGATGAGGTCGATGGCTTTATCGGGCAGGAAACGGTCGGCGATATAGCGATGAGAGAGTTCTGCTGCCGCGATCAACGCCTCGTCGAGGATATCGATCTTATGGTAAACCTCGTAGCGTTCCTGAACGCCGCGGAGGATGGAGATGGTTTCCTCTACGCTGGGTTCGTCGATGAGTACGGTCTGGAACCTGCGGACGAGCGCTTTATCCTGTTCAAAATACTTCTGGTATTCGTCGAGGGTGGTAGCGCCGATGGTCCGGAGTTCGCCGCGTGCCAGGGCCGGTTTCAGGATATTGGCGGCATCCATGGCGCCGCCGCCGCCGCCTGCGCCGATGAGGGTATGGATCTCGTCGATGAACAGGATGATCTCTCCGTTTGATTCGGTTACTTCCTTGATGACGGCCTTGAGGCGTTCTTCGAATTCGCCTTTATACTTGGCGCCCGCTACCAGGGCTGCGATATCGAGGACAAAGATCCGTTTGGATTTCAGGTTTTCCGGTACGTCGCCCTGGATGATCCGCCAGGCGATGCCTTCCACGATGGCGGTTTTGCCTACGCCTGCTTCACCTACCAGGATGGGGTTGTTCTTTTTGCGTCGGGAAAGGATATGGAGTACGCGGCGGATCTCTTCGTCGCGACCGACGATAGGGTCAAGTTTGCCGTTTTCGGCCCGTTCGTTCAGGTTGATGGCGAATTTGCCGAGTGAGTTGTAGTTGTCGCCGGCGCTTTGCTCGGTCACTTTTTTGCCTTTGCGCAGTTCGGTGATGGCGGCCCGCATGCCGTTATCGCTCACGCCGGCCTGTTTGAGGAGTTTGGAGGCGCGGTCGGTACCCTGCAGGATGCCCAGCAGGATCAGTTCGACAGAGATGTATTCGTCGCCGAAATCCTTGAGCATATTCTTGGCGCGGCTCAGGGCGCGGTTTGCATCATTGGTCAGGTATTGTTTTTCGACGCCTTCCACGCGGGGATAGTCCCCGATGGCGTTGTCCAGTTCTTTTTTCAACCCGGAGATATCGACGCCTTGTTTCTGAAGGATGAAAGTGGAAACGTCCTCATCGATATCGAGAATGCCCCGGATGAGGTGGGTGGTGTCCACCTGTTGCTGGTCGAGGCCTGCTGCGATTTTCTGCGCTTTGATGATGGCTTCCTGGGCTTTGATGGTGAAATTGTCGTATGTCATGTTGCTTGAAATGAATTCCTGTGTCGAAGATTATGTTTTCAGCTGTAAAATAAACCAAATTTTGCATGGCAACCCGGTTGGCGGGCCGGATTGCCTTAAAATCTTTTCTCCGGATTGAATACCTTTTGCAGGAAATTTGCAACCCGGGCATTGCAAAAAAGGTCTTAAAAAAACGTTTGGCGCAATTCTTTCGTTTAATACAGTGAAATTCATAGATGTTTGGCGTAAACCAGCCTACAAATGTGGGGAAAACGACGTCAATTATCGGATTAATAATTGCTAATAGTCTACCTTTGAAGACCTAAAACAGTTGATTATGAAAAGAACTTTCCTTTTTATGCTTGGTCTTTGCCTGGTTGGGGCGACAGCCGTGAACGGACAAACGATCAAAGTAGCATCCGACTATCCAAAAGCAGGGGAGTCCATCAAATTTGAAGGCATGGATCTCCCGGACGGCGCTCAGGTCCAGGCTTTTTTCATCAACGGCCAGGAGTTTGACGCCCGGGACATCGAATCTTCGTCCAAGGACGGCAAAGTTACGGGAGCCGTTCCGACCGGGGACAAAGATGCCGCTTTTTTCCTGCTGGTCAAGAACGGAGAGCAGGAAACGGTTGCCTACCAGCCCGTTATGTTGTACCAGGCCGATCGCCATACGCCCGTTGCCGGCGCCCAGGGCAGCATCAGCCTGGGATATACCCGGATGTCGCGGTTTATCGGGATCGACAATGACCTCGTAAAGGCATCCGAACTGTTGAATGCGGAACTGGCCATGCAACCCACCGCCAAAGAAGATCCTTTCTGGGGCCCTTATTACGCCACCCTGGCCATGTCGCTCAACAGCGCGCCGGCCATTGAGGAAACCAAGGGGCGCATCGAGGCCCTGAGGAAGAAGCGCAAGGCAACGGAAAAAGACCTTGTGCTGGCGATGGAACTGGCACGCGTCATTAAGGCCGAAGACGCCGACGAGCAAAAGGCTGCTGCCGATGAGATCATCAAGAAGTACCCCAAAGGCGAAACGGCCATGGCTGACGTGTCGAACAAATTCTATGAAGAAAAGGATGTTGCCAAAAAAGCAGCCTTGTTCGAGCAATGGAAAAAAATGGGCGGTAAGGATCAGACCGCCATCGACCGCATGGCGGGTACATTGGCGAATTTGTACGGCAACCAGGAAGACTACGCCAATTTTGACAAATACCTGGCGATGGTCGGATCGCCGACCAGCAAGGCTTCCTCATTGAATAATGTAGCCTGGAATTTGTCGGGCGACTGGCCGATGGAAGAGGGCGCGAAACTGGACAAAGCGCTTTTGCAAAAAGCCGCCAATATGTCGTACGAGTCGCTGCGGCTGATCAAAAGCGTTATCGATGACCCGGCCGAATCCAAACCGGGTTACTATACGGCAAACACCTGGAAAGGGTATATGGAAGGCAATTACGCCATGTATTCCGACACTTACGCCTTACTGATGTATCGCCTGGGTAAGAGCGATGATGCGTTGAAATACCAGCAAATCGCCTGCGAAAACGGGAAATTCGAAAGCCCGGATATGAACGAGCGCTATTGCGTTTACCTGGAAGAAGCCCAGGGCGCCGCCAAAGCGGAAGCTACCCTGGCCGATCTGATCAGCGGCGGGTACGCTACCGGAGCGATGAAGGATCAGTACCGCCGGGTCTTCGCAGCCAATAATACGCTGGAAATCGCCGCAGCCAAGTCGCTGGCCATGCTGGAAGAAAAAGCCAAGGCGAAGTCCCTGGAAGAGTTGAAAATGAAGATGATCAACGAACCGGCGCCGTCTTTCACCCTGCGCAATATGGATGGGCAGGAAGTATCCCTGGAATCCCTTCGCGGTAAGGTCGTTGTCCTGGATTTCTGGGCAACCTGGTGCGGCCCCTGCAAAGCTTCTTTCCCGGGCATGCAGCGCGCGCTGACCAATCATGTTGACCGGGACGACGTGGTTTTCCTGTTTGTGGATACCTGGGAAAACGGTAAGGAAAAGCTCAAAAACGCTTCCGATTTCATTACCAAGAACAAATATACCTTCAATGTCTTGATGGATGACGAAAATGAAGTTGTCACCAAATACCAGGTTGAAGGCATACCGACCAAATTCGTACTTGACCGCTCGGGCAATATTCGTTTCAAGAGCGTGGGTTACAGCGGCAGCGAAGACGGTTTGGTAACCGAAATGACGTTGATGATCGAACTGGCAGGGAAACCGGGCACGGTCGTGCCTTAACAGTTGTCAGTTGTCGGTCAACATGAGTCATCCCGAATTTTGTACCACCGTAAACATGGGATGTTTTTTATTGAACCACATGAGAAACAGTAGGACACAATAGTTTAAGACAATAAAATGGCGCAAAAAGCGCCATTTTATTGTCCTGCTTATGTGTTCTACTGTGCCTAAGGTGGTCAAAAATCTTTCAGTGTAAAAATCAGTGCTGACTCATGTTGTGCTTTGATCTGGGTGGTTTATCCAGAGTAGCCCGCATTTTTGAAAATCTTGTCCGGATGGCGCTAAAAACCAAGGGGTTACTTTTCGAAATGTGTTCAAAAAAGGATTATATTGCGGGAAATCCTCAATATTGAACACCTATGAAAAAAAATCTCTACTTCTGTTTCTTTATTGGCCTGGGGTTGATGTCTTGTCAAAAGGAAAGTTTCAATCCGGATCCTTCACAAACCAGCAGCACAGCCGTCAATTCAACGTTGGCTAAGGTTGTTGTGACGGTTACCGAAAACGGCGAAAGCGGGAGCGCTACCTGCGGTTCCGGCGGGTGCAGTTCGGGCTGCAATACAGGCGCTGCCAAACAAAACAATGTAGCTTATGCCGACGTGGCTTTGTACAAAAATGCAAGCGCCACCGAGGGCAGCGACGAACTTTCGCGCGCAGCCTCCGGCAATACCGGCGAGTATGGCCAGGCCGTTTTCCTTGATCTGGAGCCGGTGGAATACCTGGTCGTCGTTCAGACCCGCATGGGTGAAAAATCGGCGACTGTCAAGACGGCTGCAGGCAATACCGCATATGTGAATATTGATTTTTAGCCCGGCGGCCTGCCAGGAGCTTCAGATTGCTCCCGGCAGGCCCCCTTTACCCTGCCGCATCAATCCCCTACTGCCAGCATATTGATCCTGAACGGCGCTTTGTCCTCTACGCCGATCACCACTTTGATGTTCTCGCCTGTCTTTTCCGATCGCATATGGAATTCGATTTCGTTTTTGCCCGTGTTTTTGATCTCGTTCAGCACGGGAGCGGTTTGCAAAAAGCCATATACCGTCTTCATAAAATTGACGTGGTCGTCCTCCGAATGCGCTTTTGACATATCGGGGTGGAAATTCTCCTGCACGTATGCCCGGATCGTTTGAGCGTCATCCGAACAAACGGCGTTGAGCCATTGAGCAGCCTGGTTGCCGGCCGGGGAGTCGGGAAGCTGCCATTCGCCGGCTGTTTTCGGCTCGAAGGGTTGATCTGATGCGGCTTCAACCGGGATGCCGAACAGGGTTTTGGCCAGCGGCACAGCCAGGTTGGGCCCGTTGAACCGCTGCGTATTCGAACACATCAGTACATAGGCGTTTTCTTCCGGAAAATCCATGCAAATCATCGTAAACCCAATATCGCTTCCGCCTGCGAACATGCGCATGGGGCCGTTCCAGGTTGTCGGCCTGGCCGGGTTATACTCCTCCAGAAAGCGCCTGGTTGCTGCCGGCGGCAAAACTTTACCCGCTTTGATGGCCTGTGAGAATTGCCAGATGTCTTTCAACGTGATGCAGATCCCGCCCGCGCCGATGATCTGCCATCCCGGCAGGTCGCGGGTATACGGGTTGTTGAACGGGCCTTTGAAAATGCCGTCATATCCGGTGGCCTCGCCGTCGGTACCGGCCGGCATTCTTTCCTTTTGACCGAAGAACGCCCAGGATTTCAGTCCGGCGGGTTCAATGATCTCCTGAGTGATATAATCCATATAGCTTTTCCCGGAGACCTTTTCGATGATGGCGGCCAGCAAGGTGAATCCCGCGTTGGAGTATTCCCGTTTTGTGCCGGGTTCGAACCGGAGCGGCGGGGAGAATATGCGCTTCATGCCTTCCTCAAAACCGATCGTTTCGTCGTCTTCGCCGAGGTATTCGGGCAATCCCGAGGAATGGTACAGCAGCTGGTGAACGGTAATGGCGCGCTTGTCTTCCGGCACATTGTCGAAAAAACTGGTGATCGGGTCATCGGTTGACAACTTGCCTTCCGATTCCAGTTTCAGGATGGCGGCATCCGTGAAATCCTTCATGATCGATCCGGCGTCAAAAAGGGTTTCGGTGGTAACGGGGACGGCCTTGTCGCGGTTCGCGAGGCCATAACCTTTGTACAGCAGGATCTCCCCGTCTTTCACCACGAGTGCGGCGCCGGAAAAGCCGTTGTGGAATTGCCGGGTCATGAATTCATCCAATTTGAGTCCCAATTCACCTTTTACCCAGACCCGGCCTTTGGGATAGGGACTTTCCAGGGACTTTCTGACCAGGGTTTCGTTCATTTCAGCGGCCACGTCTGCCGGCGGATCCGCGTCGTCGATCCCGACGGAGGAAATCCGGTAGGGCTCTGACTGTTCAGTAGCCAGAAAGATCTTGCGCCAGGCGCCGTTGCTCTTGGTTTGGGCCAGCGCCTCCAGTTCGTAATCCGAGTTGGCCTGTACGCTGCGGACCTCAAACCCTTTGCTGTCCGCTGCAATCTGCCGGGTTACGCGGAGCGCTTCCTCGAAGGGCAGCTGTTCAAAGAACGAAGGCGCGAATTCCTTTTTCAGGAAGGCCTCGCAATCGCCGTTTTCCAGCATGGCCAGGAACCCGTTCAACCGGTTGCCTGCCGGTGTGGCCGGTATCTGGGCAGCGAGGTTGCCGGAGAATCCGGCTATGAGTACAATGAGCAATGCGGATGATTTCAACAGTTTCATGTCGGTTTTTTTGACAAAGGAAAGCCACCTGTTCCGGAGAATCAAGTCGAAGTGACAATCTGTTCGTCAAAAGGGATGAACGCCCCGGATTTGTGATGCGGCCGTTGATAACCACACTACTGAACATTTTTACAAAAGAGGCAAAAAGAGCCCGAGAGGATGAGTGAGCGAGAGCGTGAAGGCGTTGCTTTTCAGGCTCTCGCTGGTTCTTTGATTTGTCCCCTCTGCTCATTTTGTCCGGTAGTATGGTTGATACCACAATGGGAGGCGTTCATCACAAATTCCGGTTTTTGCTACCATCGGGGCGGTTTAATGGCCGCAGAAGCCTAATTTTGATGCGATCCAGCATGTTGGAATATGAAAAAAGGCCTGGAAATCGCATTGCATATCTGTTTTTGGTTGATCGCATTTTGGGTGCTCAACAGCGCTTTTGCGTTGATCACGGAACGGGAAATCACAGTTAACGGCGAGACCAGGACCTTTTACGCCAGGGAATACGCCTTGCTTTTTCCCATTCTTTTCGGCCTGGTTGCCCGGGCGGTACTTGTCTATGTCAATGCATTTGTGATCTTTCCCCGTTTTTTGCGAGACCAGGACACCGGCCGGTTTGTGGCCGCGACCATTGGTTTATTCTTGTGTTCTTCCCTGTTGGAAATGGGGTTGAACTACGCATTTTACCGGTTCGCCGATGAACCGGCCTATCATCCGTTTTTTGTAGCGCCGTTGCTGCATGTCTTTCTGAATGTACTGTTCTGGGGGCTTTCGGCGGCTTACGCGCTGGGAAAAAACCAGGTGGAGAGCGAGCAGCTGAAATCCCGGCTGCGACAGGAAAAACTGGAATCGGAGCTGAATTATCTGAAAGCGCAGGTTCATCCCCATTTCCTGTTCAACACCCTGAACAATATCTACGCCCTGGCTGAGCGGGAAGAAAGCCGGGAAACGGCGGAGGGAATTGCCCGGCTTTCCGGGTTATTGCGCTATGTATTGTACGATTGCAAGGCGGAGCGGGTATTGGTGGAAAAGGAAGTGGATTTTCTGGAAAATGTGATCCAGTTGCAGCGGCTGCGCCTGGCGGACGACGACGACATCGCCATCGCGTTCAACATCAATGGAGATTACCGGGGTCGCCGGATCGCGCCGTTGCTGCTGATGCCGTTTGTGGAAAACGCCTTCAAACACGGGATCGACCTGAAACGAAGCTCCTTCATCCGGATCGATCTGGAAGTGACGGGCGACGAGCTCCGTTTCCGGGTCGCCAATTCCAGTTTCAACGGGCAGGACCCCGGCAAAACCCCGGGGATCGGCCTGCAAAATGTGCGCCGCCGGCTGGAATTGCTCTATCCGGGCAATCATCAATTGGAGGTCACTGAAAGGGACCGTATTTTTACCGTCAACCTGCAAATCCCACTCACCCCATGATGCGAGCCATTTGCGTAGACGACGAACCAAAGGCGCTGGAGATCATCCAGCGGCATTGCGAGAAGATCCCCTTTCTGCAACTGACGGGTTCGTTTCGCAATGCGCTGGATGCGCTGGACAGCCTGGGCCGCGATCCGGTGGAGCTGGTTTTCCTGGATATCAATATGCCGCAGCTTTCGGGACTTAAATTCAGGGAAATGGCCGGCGAGCAGGTCATGATCATTTTCACGACCGCCTATTCGGAGTATGCCGTGGAAAGCTATGAGATGAATGCGGTGGATTATCTGGTGAAGCCCGTTGCTTTCGAGCGATTCCTGAAAGCAGTAATTAAAGCCCGGGATCTGCTTCGGCTGAAGCGGGGCGAACCGGCATTGGCCGCAGAAGAAAAACGGGATTCCGAACCGGCGGCGCCCGGAAACCGGATCTACGTAAAAAGCGGGACGAAGCTGTATACGCTGCGCACGGAGGATATCATTTTCCTGGAAAAGGATGGGAATTACATCACCTTCCATACGACCGACCAGCGGGTGGTCGCCCGGCTGAATATCGCGCAGGCCCTTGCGTTGTTGCCGGGAGGAGAATTCGTGCAGACGCATAAGTCCTATATCGTGGCCCGGCGGCATATCAAGGTAGTGGAGGCGCATCAGGTGACGCTGACGGGCGGGCATACGGCGCCGGTGGGGCGGGTTTTTCGGGATGGGGTGGTTTGAGGGGGGGGTAAGCAAATTCCAAAATGGTTTACAGCTCGCAGCCATAAAATTCCGCCCCCGCTCAATTTTTTCACGCCGCATTTCGTTCAACCTTTTTAACTTTACGAGACCGCTTCTATTTTCCAGTTTCCACACATACTTCCTGAGAAAGCTTTTTATTGTTTCATTGCTGTTTTGCTCCATTGTTAGGGGGAGAGATGCGCGATGGGCATCTTATATGACGTAAAAAATTACTTTTCAACCATAACCACAACCATAATGGCCATCTCTTTTGTATCCGAACAGTCCATGATCGACATCGAGGATCTGGGTAAAAAACTGTCCAACGGCGCGCTGGAAAGCCTGGAAACGGCGAAAGTGCTGAACGCTGCCGAAACGCCTCAGTTTTCCAGGATCGGCATCGGCAAGCCGCTTTCCGTTGAAATTCTCACCGTTTATACGGGCGACGCGCCCAGAAAACTGTTCGGCGGCAAACCGGACCTGATGGTTGTTTCGGGGATCAAGAGCTTTCAGACCTTCGATGCCGCGCCGCGGGCCGTCAACCTCATCCAGGAGAATATCACCGATAACCGGCACCTGAAACCGGGCGCTTTTTCGCCGGGCTCGTCGGTGGTGTATTATACGCCGTCACTGGATTCTTCCACGGTCTTTTTGTCGTTTGAGCTGGTGGTCGATTCCATCCAACAGGAGAATATCGACCTCGTAGCGGGCCTGTTCCAGGCAGCTGCCGGTCTGCCGGTCTTTGCGCCGGCGAACGCTTTCCTGCTGGCGGGCTCCACCATAGTGAGCATGGCGAGCGACCTGGCGAATGCATTCGAGAGCAAACCATATCTCTCGGGGAGCATCGACCTGCGGTTCCTTACCTCGGGCGTGCCGGTATTCAGGCCTGGCCACTACGTGGTCTACAATGACAACGACAAGCAGGCCTTCCGGGATTACAGCATCGGCCTGGTAGACGACGGGTTCGGCAATATGCTCACGGCACTTGTGCACAAGGTAACCTGCGACGAATACAAAGGCGATTCTCCCTATATCATCCTGAACATCGACGGCCGGGAACGCCCCGAACTGGACGGCTATACCCCGAAACTGGCCTCAGCGTCGCTGTTGGAGCAGTTCTACGGAAAGCGCGAGGGTCAGCAGGTCATCCTCTCCCTGGAGCGGGCCATGGAACTGTACAACGACTCGATCTATCGCGAAAAGGCGGAACGGGTGTTGGACAAGATTTACGATTATCCGCCCGATTCGGATGATTTCATTCTGGCCAGGGCGTTGTTCGATGCCTATAATCGGAACATTCGGAATCCTTTGTTCCGGGTGGAATGGCCGTTGTAAAACCAGGCCTTGTCCGCATAAATGACGCTACCGGATCTTGTTTCTGAAACAAATTACCGGATTGGAAGAGCTGATGAAAACAATAAAATCATCAGTTCTTCCCAATGACCTCATTCACTCCGCAAACTTTTTACCGGGTTCATCAATGCCGTTTTGACGGATTGGTAACTTACCGTAAAAAAGGCCAGCCCAACGGCCGCCGCACCTGCGAGGGCAAAGATCCACCATTCCATATGAACCCGGTAAGCGAAGTTGTTCAGCCATTTGTTCATGGCGTACCAGGCCAACGGTGTTGCCAGAACCAATGCGACCAGGACCAGCTTCAGGAAATCTTTGGACAGTAAACCCACAATTCCCACAACGGAAGCGCCCAATACCTTGCGGATACCGATCTCCTTTGTCCGTTGTTCGGCGGTAAAGGCTGCGAGTCCGAACAACCCCAGGCAGGAAATGAAAATAGCCAGGCAAGTGAAAACAAAGACCAGCGAAGACAGGCGTTTCTCGCCGGCATACAAACTGCCGAAATGCTCATCCAGAAAGCTGTACTCGAATGCGGAACCCGGGATATTTTGCCTGAATGCACTTTCGAGTTGCGCCATGGTTCGGTTGATGTTGCCGGGTTGGACTTTGATCAGTACATAAGCTTGTCCGCCGAGTTTCCGGCCGTTGCTGAAGGCATAG
>WBZL01002223.1_pt1 | contig 19129 bp, 19 predicted proteins | sample 5204291 | NCBI WGS metagenome assembly WBZL01 (sample SAMN12344345, study PRJNA552823) | activated sludge metagenome | biome: Activated sludge suspended growth; feature: Nitrification reactor; material: Wastewater; isolation source: activated sludge from nitrification reactor of wastewater...
CGCGCTGCCTCTGCCAAAGGCATATCGGCCGGCACGCCGGGACTCAATACCAGTACATCTGCTTCATCTAAAAGGGTCATTGGATGTTCTCCCAATACAAAATCAATTTCTAAGCCATCCAACTCCACAAGGCTTGCCAATAAACGGTCATGCGGCCGGGCATCGGAGACAACCACATGTGCCCCTTCCGCCGCCGCAAACTGGGCCAGCGCCTTCCCCTCGCGGGCCAGGCCGATGATGATAATGCGTTTGCCGGTCCAGTTTTCCATAAAAGAGATTGGGGATTGGAGATTGGAGATTGTGAACCTTCATCAATCTCCAATCTCTAATCTCCAATTACCTAAATCAAAGCCAGCGCAATGCCGACCATGCCAGCCAAAATGCCGACCAGCCACCAGCGCTGCACAATTTGCGTTTCGCTCCAGCCAATGAGTTCAAAATGGTGATGGAGCGGAGCCATTTTAAACAGCCGTTTGCCGCCTGTATAGCGAAAATAAAGTACCTGCAGGCTGCTGGAAAGCAGCGTGGATAGGGGGACAATGGCGATGATGGGCAAAATGAGCCATTGGTTGGTCATAAGCGCCACCACGCCCAACGCGCCGCCGAGTGCCTGGGAGCCAACGTCGCCCATGAACATTTGCGCGGGCTTGGCGTTGAACCAAAGAAAGGCGAAGCAGGCACCGACAACGGTGAAGCAAAAAACGACCAGAAATTGCTGGTCTTGCATGAAGGCGATGATGCCGTAGGCGGTGAAGGCGGTGGCGGCGATGACACCGGCCAGCCCGTCCAGCCCGTCGGTGATGTTGACGGCGTTGGCGGTGCCGCTGATGACGATGATGGCGAGGGGGATGTAGAGGATGCCGATGTCGAGCAGGTAAGGGATGGTGGGAACGGCCGTTAATCCATGCCGATCATTGACAAACCAATAAATAACCGTTGCCGCCGCCAGCGCAATCCCCAGTTGGAACCAGATTTTGACCCGTGCCTGCATCCCTTCGCCGGGGCGCAGCCGGAACCCCTGGTAATCGTCAACGCCACCCAAAATAGAGTAGGCGACCATGACACCGAGGGGGATGAGAACGCTTTCGGCAATAACGGCCGTTTGCACCAACTGCACCACATTTGCCACCACGCTAATCACCAGCACCCAGCCCACAATCAAAATGCCCCCCATCGCCGGCGTACCCATCTTTTGCAAATGAGTTTTGGGACCATCAATGCGAATATTCTTGCCCAGCCGTAGCCGCCGCATCAGTTCAATGAGCGGATTGCCCCAAATGACCGCCATCAAAAATGTGACACCAGAAACCGTGAGCGCAAACGCCATTACGCATCCCTCCCCAGTGCTGCCACAATCTGGCTCATCTGCATCCCCAGCGACCCCTTAATCAGCACAACATCTCTTTCCTCAATCAGGCCTTCCACCACCGGCACGGCTTGCAGTGTGGTTTCAACAAAATGGACGTGGGTGGGTCGCATTCCCACCTTGACCGCCTCCTCGCCAATAAGGCGACCACGTTTGCCCACCGCCACCAGCACATCGGCCACATCGGCAGCGCGGCGACCCACCAGCCGGTGGGACACTTCTTCCATGTGACCCAACTCCAGCATGTCGCCCAGCACCGCCACGTGCCGGCCGTCCAAATCGTTGAGCAAATTCAGTGCCGCCAATGCCGAATCGGGGCTGGAGTTGTAGGTATCGTCAATGATGATCGAATTTGTCGGGCCAGGCACTGCCACCAGCCGCAGTTGCCCCGACATCAGCCGCAGTCCGCGCACAATGTCGTCCCAATCCAGCCCGTCAACCAGCCCAACAGCCGTTGCCCGCAAGGCTGTGTGGACGCTGTGGCGACCGAGCAGCGGAACCTGCACATTGAGCGTCTCGCCCTGATGGTGCAGCGTGAAGCGCATCCCGTCCAGCCCCATCGAGCTGATGTTGTCGGCCCACAGGTCGGCACGTTCATCCAGCCCATAGGTGAAAATTCGGGCTGGGGTGTGGTCAGCCATGCTCATCACCCGTTCGTCGTCCCGGTTCAAAATGGCCGTGCCGCTGGCTGGCAGCGATTCAACCAGCTCACGCTTGGCAGCGACAATGGCTTCCATGCTGCCCGCCCGCTCCAAATGCACGGGGCCGATGTTGGTGACAACGCCGATGGTGGGCTGGGTGAGAGCGCACAGTTCAGCAATTTCGCCGGGGACATACATTCCCATTTCCAGGACGGCGCGTCGGTGAAACGGCCGTAAATCAAACAATGCTGGTGGCAGCCCCAGGACGCTGTTGCGGTTGCCCGGTGATTTAAAAGTGGGGTAACGGCTGGACAAAACAGCGTGGATCAGCTCCTTGGTGGAGGTTTTACCCACGCTGCCCGTCACCCCCACCACGCGCACCCCGAACTGGTTGCGCCATGCTTTGGCGGCCGTGTGCATGGCCGTCAGGGTGTCGTCTACCAACAGGCAGATTTTGGCGGGCCAGGCGGCAGGGAGCGGCGTGTTGAGTCGGTTGCCGCGCAAATCGGCCGTGAAATGTCCCCCTGCCAAAGGTTTGTTCACCAAAGCTGCCCGCGCTCCGTTGGCAAACGCCTGCGCTACATACTCATGTCCATCTACCCGCTCGCCGGGCAGTGCTACAAACAAGCTGTCGGCCACAGCCTCGCGGCTGTCCACCACCACAGACGACACCGCCGGCTCGCGGCCGGTGGGTTGATATTGGGCGAGGGTTTGGAGGAAGTGTGCTAATGTCAGCATGTTGGTAATCGGTAATCAGTAATCGGTAATCAGTAATCGGTAATCGGTAATCGGTAATCAGTTGCCGGCGGGATCGACGAAGTAGGTGGCTTGTTGTTCGCGGAGTTGGTTGGGTGGTGTGTTGCAGAACATGGTAGATTTTGTCATCATGCTGCCAAGTAGGCGACCAATGGTTTGGCAGTCAGCGAGTAATTTGTCAGTTGTTTCTCTCGTTGTGTAAGTGCCATCAAGGGCTGTTTCTAGCCAGTGCTGTGTTTCCTGTTGTTCTCCATCGGCATCGGTTAATTTGCTCAGAAAATGTTTTTCATACCGTCTTTTTGCCCACGCCTCAGCAATTTGGGCTCCAACTGAACGGGACGAACGTCGAATTTGGTCAGTAAGCGCAAAAGCTTCCTCTTTGGGAAACTGCCTGGTTAGCAAAAAAATCTCCTGAGCCAGTTGCCTGGCCTGCTGATAGACAACCAAATCCCGAAACGTTTTCACATAAGGTAACTTACTCATACCGATCACTGATAACTGTTTACTGATAACTGTTCACTGATTACTGGTTTGTAAATCTGCCCGCAGCCGCACGTTGTCGGGTGGGATGTTGAGCAGGGTGACGAGTTCGGTGGTGAGCTTGGCGAAGGTGGGGGCGGCGGTTTGTGAACCCCAAGGGGCGCTTGTTGGCCGATCCAGCTTAACGTAGACGATGATTTCGGGGTCGTCGGCGGGGAGCCAGCCGACGAAGGAGCCGATGATGTCGTCGGGTAGATAAATGCCGTTTTCGGCAATTTGGGCGGTGCCGGTTTTGCCAGCAATGGTGTAGCCTTCAACCTGGGCTTCAAAGACTTCGCGGGAAACGGCCGTTATTGCCATATTTGTCACCTGATGTGCGGCTTCCGGGCTGATGGGGCGGCTGAGGACGGTGGGCTGGTGAACCAGCGTGCCGTTTGGTCCCCGCTGCTCACGCACCACAAACGGCTGCATCAGATAGCCGTCGTTTGCCAGGGCAGAAACGGCCGTTATCATTTGCAGCGGCGTCACGGCCAACCCTTGCCCATAGGCATTCGTTGCCAGAAATGACTCCGTCCAATATTCCTCACCCGGCAGCGGCATCAGCCCACCGCTTTCGGCAGCAATGTCAATCCCTGTCGGCTTGCCAAAATTAAAGCTGCGAAAATAGCTGTAAAACGTATCAGGCCCCATCCACGTTGCCAGCGTGGCCGCCCCCACATTCAGCGACCGCGCCAGCAGCGTTGTCATATCCACCGTGCCGGGCGCACTGCGATCCCAGTTTACAGTGCGATGCCCACCCACTTCCAGCACCCCCGAATCATAATAGGTGCTGTTGGGCGTAACCACGCCTGAATCCAGCGCCGCCGCCATCGTAATCAGCTTCATGACCGACCCTGGCTCAAACTGTTGGCTGATGATGGGGTTAAACAGTAGCTTTTCATCTTCTTCAAAAAAGTGGTACGGGTCAAAGCACGGCTCGCTTGCCATTGCCAAAATCGCGCCGGTATCTGGCTCCATCACAATGATGGTGCCGCTGGGCGCACCGTGTTCAATGAGTGCCTCTTGCAAATGTTTTTCCACCACATACTGCACGGTACGGTCAATGGTCAGCACGAGGTCGGTGCCTTCGCGGGCAATGACGTTTTGCTGTGTTTCCAGCGGCGAAATGTTTTGTTCAGCACTGGCTGCTTCCCCGGCCAATTCCTGCTGATATTGCCCTTCAATGCCACCGCCGCCGAAGCCGTCAAAATCTACATAACCCAGGGTGTGGCACATCAGCTTGCCCTGTGGGTAAAAGCGGCGGGGCAGGGGGTCAATTTGCACACCATCGTAGGGCAACTGGCGAATCGCCTCGGCAACATCGGCCGAGACGCGGTTGGCAAGCATGACGAAAAATTGGTTTGATTCCAGCGCGTCGAGAATTTCGTAGCGGGGTTGCTGTAGGATGGGAGCCAGGGCAGTGGCGAGATTCTCCGGTTCATCCACCAGGGAGGGGGAGGCACCGACGGCGTAATCAAAACCGTTGGCGGCCAAAACCGCCCCGTTGCGGTCATAAATGGTGCCTCGGTTGGGTTGGGCAATGACGCGCACTTTTTCGGTGGTGCGGGCGGCCCACTCTTCGCCCTGCACAATCTGGAAGGCGACGAGGCGGCCAACGATGACGACGGTGGCAAAAAGGACGCCACCGACGACGATCCAGAGACGACGGCGTTGGCTATTGTTCATGGGATTCTCCGCGAACGAGGTCTTGGGTGCTGTTGATGAGGACTTGCCAGAGGGCCTGGTGCATGGTGGTGATGGGTGGGGGGGCTGCGCTTGTGGCGATGGGGGAAACGGCCGTTTGCAACCGTTCCAGCGGTGGCTCAGCCGTGGCTGCCGGGTAGTTGGGGATTACCAGATATTCGATTTCGTCGCTGGCGGCCGGCCGGAAACCCAGTGCCACTGCCCGCTGCTGCAGCTTGTCCAGCGATTGTGCTTCGGCAATTTGCAGTTCCAACTCGTTGTTTTCCCGCTTGAGCGTTTCCAGGTCAGATTGCTCAATTTGCACCCGCCGCCCAACGGTGGCGATGCGGCTGGCCTGGTTGAGATAGATGGCACCGAGAATGGCGGCCAGCAGCAGGATCACGGCCCAACCGAGAGCAGCCTGGGCTTCGGTGAGCTTGCCCAGACGGCGGGCTAATTCGCGTGCTTGTCTGGATGATTTCATGCCGGGGTTTGTTATTCTTTCGTGAACCATTACATATTAGAAGTTCAACTTCTGCCAGAAGTTGAACTTCTTTATAGACGGAAGCTGTTCTTTTTCATTATTTTTCACTCGTTCGTTTTTCTGCCACGCGCAAACGGGCGCTGCGGCTGCGCGGATTGGCAGCAATTTCGGCGGCCGTGGCCTGCACCGCTTTGCGCGTGACGAGGCGCACGGTGGCGCGGGCGTTGCAGGTGCAAATGGGCTGCTGTGGCGGACAGACGCAATCCTGGCTGAGCTGGCGGAAATATTGCTTGACAAGCCGGTCTTCCAGTGAATGGAAGCTGATGACGGCCAGACGGCCACCAGGTTTGAGAAGGGAAACGGCCGTTTCCAATCCCTTTGCCACCGTTTGCAGCTCGTCGTTGACGGCAATCCGCAGTGCCTGAAAAATTTTGGTGGCTGGGTGAATACGGCCGTTGCCGCGAATGGTTTGGGCGATGCAGGTGGCAAGCTGGGTGGTGGTGGTAAACGGCCGTTTGTCCACAATCACCTGCGCCAGCTTGCGGCTTTGCCGCTCCTCGCCATAGCGCCAAAAAATATTAGCCAGCTCTGCCGCAGCCAGGTTGTTAATGATATCCGCCGCTGTTTGTCCAGTTGTTGGGTTAAAGCGCATGTCAAGCGGCCCTTCCTGCATAAACGAAAACCCGCGCTGCCGGTCGGCCAACTGCCGGGATGATAACCCTAAATCGAGCAAAATGCCGTCTACCTGATTAAAGCCATACTGCGGGGCATACTGCCCCATCTCGGCGTAGCTGGCGTTGACAAAACGCACGCGGTCGCCAAAGGGGGCAAGCTGTTGAGAGGCAAAGGCAATCGCTTCAGGATCTTTGTCAAAGGCGAGGACAGTAGCACTATCGGTTTGCAGAATACCGGCCGTGTGCCCACCTGCACCCACGGTGCCGTCAATATAACGGCCGTTTACCCGCAGTTGCAGCCCTTCCAGCACCTCATGATAAAGAACCGGGATGTGTTCCATCTTGTTCAGTAATCGGTAATCGGTGATCAGTAATCAGTTTTGCTACTGATTACCGATTACTGGTAACTGATTACCGGCTAAATGCCAAGCCCTTCCCAGCGGTCGCTGTCATCGTTGTTTTCGATGTCATCACGAACGGCCATCCAGGTGGCATTACTCCAGATTTCGATATGATTGTACATACCAGCAATAACCACTTCAGTGTCAATACCGGCAAATTCACGGAGGTTGGGGGGAAGCAAAATGCGCCCCTGGCGGTCTGGCACCAGGTCGGTGGCGCTGGAGAAGACGCGGCGACGGAAGTCACGGTGGGTGCGGTCAGATAACGGCCGTTGCATAATGCCGGTCGCCAACGTTTCCCATTCATTAATCGGAAAAGCGATTAAGTTTTGGTCGAATCCACGTGTAACGACAAGCCCGGCTGCCAAATCACCGCGAAACTTGGCGGGAATCGTCAGCCGTCCCTTGTCGTCAATTGTGTGCAGATATTCTCCCAGTAACATCCTTCGCCTCTATTCAGAACAATTGTTCTAAACAACTCCATTTTGCTAGTCATTTCAGGGGGTTTTGGCACTACTATGCCCCACTTTGCCCCACTTCCTACCACCTTGCGCCAACAGTATACACCAAAGCCACTTTAGGGGAAAGGTGCAAATTTAATCTTTTAAGGTAGAAATGGAGCAGGTGGCAAGTAGCAAGCGGCAACGCTTGCAAGCCAACTGGACTTGCCATTTGCTACTTGTTTTTTGCAGGAGGAAAGTGATGTTGACACAACATGAACAACACCCTGGTTTAACGCTTTTTACCGAGCTGCTGGTGGCGGCTCCGTCGGGGCGGGAGCAGGGGGTGGCGGCGGTGATTCGCCAGAAACTGGATGAGATGGGGGTGGGGCATGAGACAGATGGGGCGGGGAATGTGCTGGTGCGGCTAAACGGCCGTTCCGCCACCGCTCCCCTGTGCTGCCTTGCCTCCCACATGGATGAAATTGGCATGGTGGTGACGCGCATTTTGCCCAACGGCACGCTGCAAGTGGAGCGTTCGGGTGGGTTGTTTGCCTGGAAGCTGGGCGAAGGGCCAGTGGAACTGCTGGGTGACAAGGCCTCGGTGGTAGGAGTGCTGTCTATGGGTTCCACCCACACTGCCGAGCGTTCCGGCGGTGTGGCGTGGTCGGATGTGCGGGTGTTGACGGGGTTGACCCCGGCGCAGTTGGCTGGGGCGGGGGTGCGGGTTGGTACAACGGCCGTTCCCGTGCGTGAGCGGCGCGGCCCGGTGCTGTTTGGCGACCCCAACGACCCGCTGGTGGGGGCGTGGACGTTTGATGACCGGCTGGGGTGTGTGACGCTGCTGCGGCTGCTGCAATGGCTACAGCAAACGGGGCAGCAGCCCCATCATCCAACGGTGATTGCCTTTACCACACAGGAAGAAGTAGGCGGTATTGGGGCGAAATGGGTGGCGCAAAAGCTGCAGCCGGAAATTTTTATTGCCGTGGATGGCGCCCCGATTCCGCCAGAAACGTCGCTGTTGCTGGATGGTCGGCCGGCGGCGTGGAGCAAGGATCGGCTGACGCATTATGACCAGCGGCTGTTGGCTGATTTGGCGGCGGCGGCGGCGCGGGTGGGGACGGGGTTACAAACGGCCGTTTTCACCAGTGCCGCCAGCGATGCCAGTTTGGTCGCCTACAGCGGCTTGGCGGCGCGAGTGGCCTGCGTGGGGCAGGTGCGGGAAAACAGCCACGGCTATGAGGTGGCGCGGCTGGCTGTATTTGACAACATGCTTCACACGCTGGCAGAATTTGTGGTGACGGGAGCCAGTGTATGACCTATGTCTTACGTTTGTAATATGAATTGGAAGATTTCTTGGGCATAATAGCGGCAGTTACAAGACCATTGACTTTTGCAGGAATGGCCTTACACCCACAGGGGTATCTTGCACCAACCAAACTGTTAGTAAGGAAGGTTTGAACATGCAACGAGAAGTCGTACAAGCTCAGATGAAAGATGGAAGCGAACTTTATGCGGCGATGGAAGCAGAACGCCGGGCCAAGGCGCATAGTGAAGCCGCCAAACAGATGTTGGCGCAGCGGCAGCAGGAATTGCAGCAGCTTTTGTCGCGCTGCGACAGGCGGTTTAGCAGCCTGACGCCGGTGGAAGAGGTGATGGAAGCGCACGTGCGGGCCGAAGCACTGCGCTGGCTAATTGGCTGCATTCGGCGTGAAGTGGATGAACTGCAAGCTGAACAGCTTGCTTGTGGAAGCAAGGTGCAGCAGCTATTGAGTTAGCGATTCTATTTGGGAATTTTTTTAAGCGAACGGTTGGAAACGGCCGTTCGCTTTTTTTTGCCTTCAAAAAGTAGAGACACAAAATTTTGCGGCTCTTCCTGGATTTTCGTAAAGGTTTTATTGGGGTATGTGCAAATTGTCTTATAAAAAGAGGAACTCCGAGCCACAGGGGTGTGACTCGGAGCTTGCCTAGGAAGGAGGGACAATAACAGACAAATCAGAAGGAGTTACCGTTTGCTACGTCCACAAAGATACCCGTTCTATTGGTTGATGTAAATGGGAGTTTGCTCCTACATAGAATCAGTTAATGGTGTATGAGTGCCACTAAATCATCAATGCGGTTGCGGCGGTACAGGTATTGCAGCAAACTGCGTACCTTTGTTTTCTTACTGCCGGCCGTCAGTTGTTCCCAATCAATCCCCAATTCATGGCTCATTTGCTCAAGCTGGCTGAGGCTGTAGCGAGCCAGCAGGTATTGGCGCAGAATGGTGGGCGGCGAGGCTACGTCTATCTTTTCGGCGCGGGGGAGGTGGTCAGGTGGGGGCGGGGTGAGAATGCGCTCGACGCCAAGAGCTAGAGAGCCTAACAACTCGTGATCTTCGGCGAAATCCATCAGACGGCGAATGAGGTCGGTTGTTTCCTGACCCACGCTCATGATGTCGTTTTCGTTGATGCCCAGGTCAAAGATGAGATCCAGGATGTCTTCGTGGCTAAAGCGCTGGCGAATTTCGTCGAACAGCATTTGGCGGTCGAAGGCGGTGGCGGATTGGTTGCGGCCGCTGGCAGATTGGCTATAGGCGGTGCCGACCTGGGAGTCAATGTTTTTGAGGGGGGGTGGGGTGTAGGGTGGTGGGGATGGGGTGGTTGGGGTGGCGGGAGAAACGGCCGTTTGTCCCCAGGCCGCCCGTAATATGCTCCACAGCCAAAAAGCACCGCCGCCAAAAAGCACCCCGGTGATGATGTAAAAGAAAAAGCCTAAATCATTCTGGGTTTGTTCTCGCCCAAAGGTACCGAGGAGGGTGTCGAGAAGAACGGCCGTTGTCACCGTCAGCAGCCCAATGCCCCAGGCAATCGTTGGGCGGCGAATAAACATCACCAGAAAAACCAAAACAACCAGTAATTTGAGCAATAACAATAAGGACATAAGAATTTGTTGTGCTACACCTCTACCAGAATTTTGCCGACGCTGGGCTGATTGTAACATTTGGCCTGATTGGTGCAAAACAGCGAGGGGTGCTATGATTTTACCTGCAACCAGGGTCTTCGTTTTACGTATTGAAAAGTGAATGTACGAAAATGGCTGTAAAAAAGCAAAAGGATGATTTTGTGAAAGACAACATCTCGACGAAAGCAAAGGAACCAGGGTTTTGGCGGGAAATATGGCAGCAGATGCGGCTGGTATTTTTGTTGCTACGCGACCCGGAAGTTCCTTTTTATTTAAAGTTTCTACCGTTTTTGGCGGTTGTTTATCTTGTCATACCCGTTGATCTGGCACCCGATTTTTTGATAGGGTTGGGGCAGCTTGATGACCTGACCATCTTGCTAGTGGGCGCCAAGATTTTTGTCGAGCTATCGCCACAGCATGTGGTGGCAAAGCATATGGCGCAAATTCGGGAACGTGATGGGTATGGTGCTGACCCCAAAGTAGAAGATGCCATCATCATTGATGGGGATTACGAGCCAATTCCTGAAAGTAAAAAAGACCGGTAAAACCGATCTTTGTGACATTTGAGTAGGGGCGTATTGTATACGCCCTTTTTTGTGGGAATTATGGGCAATATTTCCATACTTCGCATAATAACCAGTCGCCACCGATATACCACATAAAGACAGAAAAGGCGCAGCAGCAGCCAAACAACAAAAACAGGGTGGCGAGGCCGATGAAGAGCGTGCGTCGGCGTTTGTTGCTGTCTGTGGTTGTGGCGGGTGCGGGTGGGGTTGGGGCTGGTTCGCTGCCAAGGGAGGCGGTTTCAACGCGGGGGGCTGCCTGAACTGGCTCCGGTTGTGGCTGTTGCTGTAGTTCGGTGGCCCAGCTTGGCAGCAGCGGGTCGGCGTCGGGGGTAGAGGAGGGTGCGTCGGTGGGAGAAACGGCCGTTTCTCCCACCGCTTGCCCATCTTCCTGCCGCCGCACCATCGTTGGCTTGCCATCATCTGCCGTCGGCACCGGCTGGTAGAGCAGTGCTACCCCACTGCCCATTTCAATCTGCTGCCCCGGTTGCAGCAAAACGACCTCTCCCCCAAGACGCTGCCCATCTACAAACGTGCCGTTGGTGCTGCCCAAATCTTGCAGCTCATACCCATCTTCCGTTTCCATCAGCCGGGCGTGCTGCCGCGACACTTCGGGGTCGCTGATGACAATATCGGCCAGCGGGTCACGCCCCAGGGTGACGAGAATGGCGTTGAGGGGATAAATGTGGCCGCGCATTGGCCCTTTTTTGACGAGAAGTTGGTATTTGGTAGTCACGCGATTATTTTACCTCATTTGTGCCAGACAGGTGGCAAATTTCTTGTTGTCTAGGCGCGTAATTTTTGGCGCAGAAGGGTGCCAATGTCTTTGATTTCTTGCAGCCGCAGCAGCAGGGCGAGTGCCAGAAAGGCGACAAGACCAACCGCACCGCTGATGGCAACGTTAAGCAAATGGGTGAGCAGACTGGTGGCGGGCAAGAGCGTGGCGAGCAGGGTAGTGGTGGCGTAGGCGAGGAGGCCGGTGAGGGCGGCGGCGGCGGTGGCTTTAACGGCCGTTAACGTCACCCGATGCCCCCTTAACCCGTTCAATTGGGTTTGCAGCAGCCACACCATCATGGCTGTGTGGACGATATGTTTGACGGCATCGGCGACCATGAGGCTGAGGAGGCCGAGGCTGGGAAGGAGGAGAACGGCCGTTAACGAATAGATGACAATGCTAATCACCCCCACCAGAGCCGGCCGCCACGTATCCTTGCGAGCGTAGGAAGCAAAAACCAGCATTTGGTCTACGGCGGCAAACGGCATCCCAATGAGATAGACACGCAGCACCAATGCCGTTTGCTGGGTGTCGGCCGGGGTAAACTGGCCGTGTTCAAACAGCAGCCCCACGATGGGGACGGCCAGCGCCAGCAGCCCGGCGGTGGCGGGCAAAATGAGGGCGATGACCAGCCGCAGCCCTTGCGCCAGCGTTTGCTTGAAGGCGGGAATGTGGCTGGCCTGCTGCGACAGGGTGGGCAGGGTGGCGATGGACAGGGCCGTGACCACCAGCCCCAGGGGGAATTGGTAGAGGGTGGTAGCAAATTTCATGTAGGAAACGCTTTGGTCGCCGGTTCGCGTAGCCAGATTGATGCTAAAGGCGATGGCGAGCTGGTTGACGACCAGCCCGGCGACGATGGGGGTGTAGAGGATGAGGATGCGCCGGATGGCGGGATTGTGCCAATCGAAGCGCCAGCGCAGGCGGGCATCGCGCAGGGCGGGTAGTTGCAGCACAATTTGCAGGAAGGCACCGACAAGCAGCCCCCAGGCGAGGCTGTGGACGTTGCCGGGGAAGAGGAGGGCGACGGCGACGACGGTGCCGTTGAAGACGGCGCCGATGAAGGCGGGGAGGGTGAATCGTTTGAGGGCGTAGAGGGCGCCGGTGAGGATGCTGGCGAGGCCGAGGAAGAGGACGGCGGGGGTGACGAGGCGCATGAGGTTGATGGTAACGGCCGTTAAATCCGGGTCAGCAAAGTTTTTAGCGCCCATGAGCCACGCCACCTGCCCGGTGAACAGCTCTACAAGCAGGACGACGATGAGCAAAACGGCCGTTGCCACGCTAAGAACCGTGCTGAGAAGCTGCCACAGCTCGTGGCGGCGTTCCGGGGTGGCGTAGTCGCTGAAGACGGGGACAAGCGAGGAGTTGACCATGCCGCCGATGATCAGGTCAAAGAGGCTGGTGGGGACGTAGGCGGCGACCTCAAAGGCACTCAGGAGGCCGGACGCGCCAAAGAGGTTGGCCTTGACGGTTTCGCGGGCCAGCCCCAGCACGCGGCTGGCGACGTTGCCTAGGGCCAGAATGGAGGCGGCGCGAACGACGCTGCCCGATGGGTCGGGCGGGGGAGAGGGGTCGGTTTGGGTGATTGTTTGTTCGGTCAAATGTGTCTCGCTTGCAAAAACAGCATATGGTGCGGCTGTATCAACAAAGGGTGTCAATTCGGAGATTACGAGATTAGGGGAGTTAATCTCGTAATCTCCTAGTCTCTTAATCTCTCTTATGCCGTGCATTCTAGCGAACGGCCGTTTTTCTCGCAAAACCATTTTCCCACGACCACACCACGTTTGCCCCATGTGTTAGAATCGTTCAGAATAGGGAGCGGTTTTGTGAGGTGTTTGTGGGTTAATATCCCTGCAACGTGATTATCTACGGAGGATACAGGCGTGGAAAATAAAGAGCAGCGAGTGAACGAGGTGGAAGATATAACGGCCGTTGCAGCCAATGGCGAGGAGATGAGACGGTACAAGAAAAACGGCAGTTTGACCAAGCAGTTTTATGAGTCAGAACTGGTGCGTTTGCAAGAGGAATTGGTGAAATTGCAATATTGGGTGCGGGAGAAAGGGTTAAAGGTGCTGATTATTTTTGAGGGGCGGGGGTCGGCCGGCAAGGGTGGGGTGATTAAGCTGTTGACCGAGCGTACCAGTCCGCGCATTGTTCGCACCGTTGCCCTGCCTGTACCCACTGAGCGGGAACAAACCCAATGGTATTTTCAGCGGTATGTGAATCATCTTCCGGCCGGCGGGGAAATTGTGCTGTTTGACCGCAGTTGGTACAACCGCAGCAACGTCGAGTGGGTGATGGGGTTTGCCAATGAGCATCAGGTGCAGGAATTTCTGCGCTCTTGTCCCCAGTTTGAGCGGATGTTGGTGCGGTCGGGCATTATTTTGCTCAAATATTGGTTCTCGGTGAGCTATGAAGAGCAGCGCAAGCGGTTTGAAAGCCGCAATCAAACGCCGCTGAAGCGGTGGAAGCTGAGTGAGATGGATTTGGCCGAGCACCAGCATTACATCAAATATTCCCGCGCCAAGGATATTACCTTTGAGCATACCGACATCAAACAGGCTCCGTGGTATGTGGTGCCGTCGGATGATAAAAAGAAGGCGCGGCTAAACTGTATGCACCACATTTTGAGCCAGATTCCATATGAAGACGTGCTGCCGGAGCCGGTGATGCTGCCAGAAATGGAGCAAATGCCCTACATTCGTCCGCCGATGGAAGAACAAACCTTTGTGCCGCAAATTTACTAGAGTTCTTGGTTTGGTTTTGTTTGTGCCTTAAAATTCAGGTGGTTCTTCGGGTAGGGCGGATTGCCAATCCGCCTTACAATTGCCCCTGAACTTTCAGGAATAGTAACTGTTCAGGTGTCATTTCGAGGTCATCTGAGAAATCCCATTCCCGTTGGCAAGGTGAGCGAGATTTCTCCTCGAAGACTCGTCGAAATGACATGTTTTGACCTAAAACTGGTTTATTGACGACAGACCTGAATAGATACCGGGAATAAAGGAATGGTGAAGGCAAATGGATGCAGTGCCTGAGAAATCTATAGAAAGTTATCGCCAGGGGCTTGCCAGACGGATGCTTGCTGAGGAGGTTGAGCTTGAGGCGCGGTTTCAGGAAGCCTGGGCAGTGGCAAAAAGTGCGGCAGACTATTTGTATGCCAATTATGATGTGGCTGAAGTTTATCTTTTTGGTTCTCTTGTGCATCGTGATTTGTTCCATCGGCGTTCGGATATTGATTTGGCTGTTAAAGGGCTGCCTGCCCGTGATTACTACCGTGCGGTAAGCAATCTGTTGAATCTGTGCAATACGTTCTCGTTTGATTTGGTGTTGTTTGAAGAAGCTGCGCCTTCTTTACAAGCCTGTATTGCTAAGGAGGGAATCCATTTATGAACTTACAGGCAGTTTTCATTTACTGTCTATACCTGCCAGGTGGTTAATAACTTGAGGCATGGTAAAGGAATGAGGATAGATGAATAAAGCAAATCTTATCTTGAATTCTCTGCTCATAGAGGGTTTTCGTGCGTTTAAGCGTTTAGAAATTGAGCGGTTGGGTCGTGTTAATTTGATAGTTGGTAAAAACAGCGTAGGCAAGACAGCTTTGCTGGAAGCTCTGATGATATATGCCTGTCAAGGGCGTCCTTCTGCCTTGTTAGAAGTGTTAAGTAACCGGCAAGAATTTGTATTTGGTGGCGACAAGTCCCAACTTATTGACTATCCAGTTGAAGATTTAAAATATCTTTTTTACCAGTGGCCGGAAATTCATGATGATTTGTCACAGCATCGGTTTCGTATTTCGCAATTTAACCCACATCAGTCGCCCTTGTTTGTTGAATTTGACGCTGTTGAAGTCGCTCTGATGTGGCAAGAGAGGTGGTCTAATAAACCAACAGTTGAGTCACTGGATCGATCAGAATTGAGCGCGGGGGAATTGGTGTTTCATATCTCTAATCGTTCGGGGGAAGTAATAGTTCCTCCTACGCTTTTGCGAGCGGGGTCTCTATTTATTGAGGGTAGTGTGCCACAACTCTTTGTTTCGTCTTTTGGTATTTCTGCGGAGAAAATGGGAGAGTATTGGGATAATATTGCATTAACGGATTTGGATGTGGAAATTACCGAGGCGGCCAGGATTATTCATAACAAGATAGATAGAATCAATTTGATTAATAAAGGGACGAATTTACCCAATTCATTTCGGGTTCCTTACGCAAAAGTTGGTTCGCAGAGGGTTCCATTACAGAGTCTAGGCGAAGGGGCGAGTCGAATTTTTGGGCTGGCATTGGCTTTGGCAAATGCGGCAAACGGGATTTTGCTGGTAGATGAAATAGAGAGTGGGCTTCATTTTTCAGTGCAGCATCAGATGTGGGAGATGATCTTTCAGTTAGCTGACCGCCTGAATGCTCAGGTATTTGCGACCACTCATAGCGATGATTGTGTGGCTGCTTTTCAGGCTGTAGCTGAAAAGTATATGAATATAGAGGGAGAGTTAATTCGGCTAGAGGTTTGGAATGGGGAGCATAAGGCTATTTTGTTCGATGAGGAGCGGCTAGAGTTGGCTATACGGGAAGGAGTTGATGTGAGATAGGATGGGATACAAACATGTTTTGCTTGTTGAGGGGAAATACGATTTCCATCTTATTAAGAATTTGCTGCGTGAACATCATATTTCCGTTGTGCAGCCAAGCAAAAAGTTGAGTGTTCACATGGAGGATATTGTATTACAGGTTGAGGGGAACGATGATGCGGTTTTGCGAAAACTGGATTTGTTGCTGGATGATGGAGATTTGGAGACGATAGGCATCATCCTTGATACCGATTCAAGTTTACAAGGTCGGTGGGAAGCTGTGCTTCATAGGGCGAATAGCTATGGGAAGTCTACTCTTTCATTGAAACCCGTGAAAAAGGGTGAGATTGGGATTGTTGAACGAAAGGGACAGCGATCTGTACGTTTGGGAGTCTGGCTGATGCCTGACAATGAGCATTCAGGGATGTTAGAGGATTTTGCAAGTTGGCTGATTCCGGCAGATGACAGTTTGTGGCTGCGAGCCAGAACGTGTGTGTCAGAGATTCCTGCTGGTGAACAGCGTTTTGCTGAAGTACATCGGCGAAAGGCGGAGCTGCATACATGGCTGGCATGGCAGAAGGAGCCGGGTCGGCCAATGGGTTTGGCATTGACGTTTCGTTATTTAGATGCAAATGCTCCACTAGCGCGGCAGTTTGTGCAGTGGGTGGGCACGTTGTTTAATTTAGGAAAAACAGAAGGCTAGAAGCATGCATTATTTTGAGGAGCTTGTGGCGGGGCCTTTGCGGGGGCTGGAGCCGTTGGAGCAGGAGATTTTTCGGGTGCGGTTGGAGGCGGGGTGGGAGGATGTGAAACGGCCGTTATTCCTCCTCTACGGCCACCGACCCGATTTTGACAGCACCCTGCGCCGTTTTTTGCACATTGTGGCGGCGGCGTATGCCGAACGGCCGTTTGATTTGCGCCTGCTGGATGTGAAACGAACGGCCGTTCCTGACTGGTACCAGCAGTCGGGCATGATGGGCTACGTCTGCTATGTAGACCGATTCAACGAAACGCTGCAAGGCGTAGCTGACAAAATTGATTATTTGCAAGAGCTGGGTATCACCTATCTGCACCTGATGCCCCTGCTTAAACCGCGTAGCGGCCCCAACGATGGCGGCTACGCCGTAGCCGACTACCGTGAAGTCAACCCCAGTTTGGGCAGCATGGACGATTTGCGCGAGCTGGCGGCGGCGTTGCGGCAGCGCGGCATCAGTTTGGTGGTGGATTTGGTGTGCAACCACACCGCCAAGGAGCATGAATGGGCGCAGCGGGCATTGGCTGGGGAGCAGCGGTACCAGGATTATTACCTGATGTTCCCTGACCGGACGATGCCCGATGAATACGAAAAGACGATCCGCGAAATTTTCCCCGATTTCGCCCCCGGCAGCTTCACCCATTACCCGCAAATTGACCGCTGGGTGTGGACGACGTTTAACGAATACCAGTGGGATTTGAACTACAGTAACCCGGCCGTGTTTGGCGAAATGCTAGACACGATGCTCTTTTTAGCCAACCAGGGGGTGGAGATTTTGCGGCTGGATGCGGTGGCGTTTATGTGGAAGCGGCTGGGGACGGATTGCGAAAACCAGCCCGAAGCCCACGCCATTTTGCAGGCGTTCCGCGCCCTGAGCCGAATTGCCGCGCCGGGGGTGCTGCTGAAGGCGGAGGCGATTGTGGCACCGCCACAGCTTATTCCCTATTTGGGGGTGGGCAAGGCGGCCAACAAGGAGTGCGAAATTGCGTACCACAATGTGCTGATGGTGATGCTGTGGAGCAGTTTGGCGGAGCGGAAGGTGGTGCTGATGACCCATGCGCTGCAGCAAATGCCGGAGATTCCGTCGCAGACGGCGTGGGTGACGTATGTGCGCTGTCACGACGACATTGGCTGGGCGGTGACGGAGGAGGATGCGGCAGCGGTGGGGCTGAACGGGTTCTGGCACCGGGCGTTTTTGAGCGATTTTTACAGCGGCCGTTTTCCGGGCAGCTTTGCGCGGGGGGATACGTTCCAGTTTAACCCGAAGACGCAGGACAGGCGGATTAGCGGCTCGTGTGCGTCGCTGGCGGGGCTGGAGGTGGCGTTGGAGGGTGGGGATGAAACGGCCGTGGGCCAAGCGATTGACCGCATTCTCCTCATCCACAGCATGATTATGGCCTTTGGCGGCATTCCGCTGCTTTACATGGGGGATGAACTGGGGCTGTTGAATGACCACAGCTATCAGTTTGACCCGGATTTGGCGGCTGATAATCGCTGGATGCACCGGCCGAAGATGGATTGGGGGCTGGCGGCGGGCAGGGGGGATGAGCGGGGGGTTAACGGCCGTTTGTTCCAGGGCATTTGTCGCCTCATCGAAGCCCGCAAACAGATGGACGCTTTCCATGCCGAAGCCAGCAAACGGCCGGTTTGGACCCACAACGACCATGTGTTTGGGCTGGTGCGGCAAAGTCCGCGTGGGCAGGTGCTGGTGTTGGGCAACTTTAGCGACCGGCCACAAACCATGACGCGGCAGCGGCTGGCGGAGCTGGGTTTTGATGGGCCGCTGCTTGACCGGCTCAACAAGCGGTATTTTGACGGCTGGTTTGAGATGCGTCTGGAGCCGTATCAGGCGGTTTGGTTGGAGAAGGCGGGGCAATAGGACGCTGATTTTCCTGATTTTCCTGATTTGGGTTTGATGAAACTGATTGATGGTTTGGTTGGAGAAGATGGGGAAATAGGACGCTGATTTTCCTGATTTTCCTGATTTGGGTTTATGCGGTACAAGCACTCCGATTTAACAAAACAGATTATTGGGGCATTTTATAAGGTTTATAATGGCTTGGGTTATGGTTTTTTAGAGAAGGTGTATGAAAATGCACTGGCGATGGAGCTACAGGAGCAAGGGCATGTTGTTAGTACACAGGCTCCGATTCATGTTTACTATCGCGGTAAGGTCGTTGGTGAATATTTTGCGGATTTGATTGTTGATAATCTCATTATTGTTGAGCTAAAAGCTGCGTCTGGGTTGGTTGAACAAAATGAAGCTCAATTACTCAACTACTTGAAAGCATCAAGCTATGAGGTTGGATTGCTCCTGAATTTTGGACCAACCCCTGTCCATAAACGCCGCGCTTTCTCCAACGAAAACAAACCTCATCTCAAAGATCAAAATCAGGTAAATCAGGTAAATCAGCGTCCCATTCTTAAGGAAAGATTATGAGCGAATTATATGGTGGCATAGAGGCGGGGGGGACGAAGTTTGTGTGTGCGGTGGGGACGGGGCCGGATGATATTCGGGCGGAGGTGCGCTTTGCCACGGAGGAGCCGGAGAAGACGATGGCGCATGCGGTGG
>WBZL01002224.1_pt1 | contig 19122 bp, 18 predicted proteins | sample 5204291 | NCBI WGS metagenome assembly WBZL01 (sample SAMN12344345, study PRJNA552823) | activated sludge metagenome | biome: Activated sludge suspended growth; feature: Nitrification reactor; material: Wastewater; isolation source: activated sludge from nitrification reactor of wastewater...
TCGCCAACCGCCTCGTCGGCATCCTCCACGGCTGCCTCCGCCACCGAACCCTCTACGACGAGCACACCGCATGGGGGCACCGCAGCCAACTCGCCGCTTGACACCTACGGGGCGTGGGATGTCTAGGGCGGACCGACGAGCTACGGCTCAGCGGCGGTCGGCGTCGCGGTGGCCGAGGATGTCTGCGATCGGGACGGTCGCATCGCTGAGCGCCTTGTGCTCGGCGATCCTCTCCGCCCGACTCCCGGCCCGGGCGGTGGCGAGGCGGGTGGCTCGGTCGACCAGGCCCGGGGCGTCGACCGAGGCGGCCAGGTCGACCAGGTCGGGGCGGGGGCCGTGCCACTCGAGCTCGTCGACCGTGTCCATGGTGGGGGCGTCGTACTCGAGGGTGGCGATGCGGCGGAACAGGAGGGCGTCGGCGAACTGGTCCTGGAGGGTGCGGGCCAGCTTGCCGGCACCGCGGACGGTCACGTCCCAGTGGTCGGCCCCGGCGGGGATGTCCTCGAGGTGGCCGTAGCGGGCCAGGACGGTGGCGGCCGACTTGGCCCCCCAGCCGGGAAGACCGGGGAAGCCGTCGGCGGTGTCGCCCACCAGGGCCAGGTAGTCGGGGATGGACTCGGGGCCCACGCCGAACTTCTCGCGCACGCCCTCGACACCGATCACCGTGCCCTTGCGGCGGTCCATCTGCACGATCTTGCCGCCCACGCACTGGCCCAGGTCCTTGTCGGGCGTGCAGATGACCACCCGGTCCACCCGGTCGTCGACGGCGGCCACCCGCGCCGCGGCGCCCAGCGCGTCGTCGGCCTCGAACTCGACCATGGCGAACACCGTCACGCCCACGGCCCGCAGCAGGTCCTCGACCAGACCGAACTGGGAGAGGAGGTCGGCCTCCACCCCCGAACCGTCCTTGTAGGTGGGCCACAGGTCGTTGCGGAACGACTCGATCACATGGTCGGTGGCCACCGCCACGTGAGTGGCCCCCTCCTCCAACATGGAGAGCACCGAACCGGCCACGCCGCGGGCGGCGGCCACCTCCCGACCGTCGGCGGTCACGTGCGACGGCAGGGCGAAGTGGTAGCGGAACAGCTCGTAGGTGCCGTCGACCAGGTGGACGTCCACGTTCAGCCTTGGACCGGCAGCTCGCCGATGGGGATGACCCGGACGGTGCCGTCTGGCTTCACCTCGGTGACGGTGGGGGCCACGAAGCTGGACAGGTAGATGGTGCCGTCGGGGGCCACGTCGAGGTTGTCGAACGGGGCGCCCTCGGTGACCGTGTGCAGCACCTCGAACGTGCCGGCCTCGGGATCCACCAGCAGCACCTCCCCGGACACGTTGGCCAAGGCCAGGTAGCGGCCCTCGGGATCCACCGTGCTGGCCAGCACCGGCGGGAGCCCGTCGGCCACGGTGGTCACGCTGCCGTCGGCGGGGTCGATCCGCACGATCGTGCCGCCGGCCTCGCCGGCCTGCATGCCTCCCGCGGGCGCCAGGATCCGGCCCTCGCCGTCCAGGGCGAAGCCGTTGATGGTGGGCAGCCCGGTGGCCACCACCTCGGTGGTGCCGTCGGGGGCGATCCGGGTGAGGTCGCCGCCGTCGGCCATCTCGCCCACCCAGATGGTGCCGTCGTCACCGACGGTTATCGGGTTGATGCCCGGGACCAGCGTGACCAGCACCGAGTACTCGCCGTCCGCGATGCGGCCGACGTCGCCGTTCGTGAACCCGGTGCTGTAGACGGTGCCGTCGGGGGCCACGGCCACGTCGTCGGGCCCGGCGCCGCCACCGGGGATTCGGGCCAGGATGGCGCCGGACTCGCGGTCCACCTGCAGCACCACGTCGTCGCCGATGCTCGCGATCCACAGGGTGTCGCCGTCGACCACCAGGCCGTTGATGCTCTCCGGGGCGGTCTGGTCGTCGAGCAGCGCTCGCGGCGGGGGCACCGACGTGCCCGCGGTGGTGTCGGGTTCGAGGGTGGTTGCGGGCGGTCCGCTCGTGGTGGACGGGGGCGAGGCATCGTCGTCGGAGCCGCACGCGGTGGGACCCAGGGCGAGGACGACGGCCAGGGCTGTGAGGGCCACCGGGTGTCGGGACAGGTGGGACGGCGGACGGGACGACTGGCGCGGCATGGCCGCACCCTACGGGGCCGATCCGGCCCGCACCGGGGAGCCGGCCGCGCGGGTCCACCCGAGGCCAGACCGTCAGGTGATGCCGCGGTCCACCGCCCACCGCACCAGCTCGTGGCGACGGGACAGGTGCAGCTTGGCCATGATGTTGCGCACGTGGTTCTCGACCGTCTTGGGCGAGATGAAGAGGTCTTCGGCCACGGCCTTGTAGGTGTGCCCGCGGGCCACCAGCCCCACCACCTCGCGCTCGCGGGCCGACAGCACCTGCGTGCCGTCGTCGCCGGTGGCGGCGAGCCGGCGGAACTCTCCGATGACCAGGGCGGCGAGCTGCGGCGAGAACACCGGTTCACCCGCGGCGGCCCGGAGGAGCGCGGCCCGCAGGTCCTCGGGCCGGGTCGACTTCGTCAGGTACCCGACGGCGCCGGCGGCCACCGCGTCGAGCAGATCCCGTTCGGCCTCCGAGACCGTGAGGATCACGATGGGGCACTCGGCCGCACACGCCGTGACCACGGCCATGCCCCCGCCTTGGTCCATGTGCAGGTCCACCAAGGCCAGGTCGGGACGCTCACGGCGGATCACCTCCACCGCCTCGGCCCCGTCGCCCGCCTCGCCCACCACGGCGAAGGACTCGCCCAGGTCGGCGCGCAGGCCGCTGCGCCAGATGGCGTGGTCGTCGGCGATCACGAGTCGAGTGGTCACGGCACCCACAGTGACACCTCGGTGCCCCGCCCGACGGTGGACCGGATCGTGACCTGTCCGCCCACCTCGCTCAGGCGCCCCCGGATCGATCGGGCCAGCCCCGTACCGGCCGGCGCGTCGTCCACCTCGAAGCCGGCGCCGTCGTCGGTGACCGTCACCAGGCAACCCCGGCCGTCGTCACCCGCATCGACGCACAGGGTCACCACGGAGGGGGAGGCGTGCTTGACCGCGTTGCTCAGCGCCTCGGTGGTGGCTCCCACGAGGGCGTCGAGCCGTTCACCGACCACGCCGGGATCCTCGATCACCACCACCTCGACCCGCACCCGGTGGTGACGCTCGGTGCGGGCGGCCAGGGTCCGCAGCTCGGTGAGCAGATCGGTGCGGGTGTCGGGCCCCGATCCGATGAATCGACGCAGCTCCCACTCCTGGTCTCGGGCCAGCTCCACGATCGCCTGGTCGTCGCTCCGGCGCTGCACCACCGCCAGCGTCTGGAGGACCCCGTCGTGCAGGGTGCGGGCGAAGCGCTCCCGCTCCCGGGCGGCCGCCACCGCCGACTCGGCCTCTCGCAGACGGGTCGACACGAACCCGGCGACCATGCCCGTGGTGGCCAACAGGACGACGTTGCCGGTGAGGGCCAGCCCCCGCCCGGTCAGGTGGTCGGTGACCGCCACCGCCGCCACGTTGGCGATCCCCAGACCCAGGCCCGCCACCAGCCCGGGCTTCCAGCCCCGCACCACCGCCACGAGCACCACCGAGGTGACCGGCCAGGCCGACCCGAAGCTCTGGGGATGTGGGCCGTCGTACACCAGCCAGTCGGCCACCACCACGGCGGTGCCGACCAGCAGGTCGATGGCGAGCACCGTCGGACGGACCACCAGCGAGGGCGAGGTCAGGACCCAGACGCCGATCAGTCCGGTCCACGCCGCCACCACCGCCAGGACGGCGAACGCTCCGGTGGGGTTGCTCAACACCCCCGACCGGGCGTCGACCACGGTGACCACCACCGCCCACACCACGACCAGCAGCCGCAGCACCGCGATCCCGCCGACCAGCTCGCGGAGACGGGGCTCGACCACCGTCGGTCCGCTCATCCCGCCGACGCTACCGACCCCGGGTCCCGCGCCTCGGCCCCACCCGACGCCGGGGTGCGCTTCAGCAGACGCAGGGCCACGTTGGACCGACGCCACTCCACGAGCGACCACCAGAACAGCGGGGTGGCCAACCCGAGCGTGACCATCACCTGCACCAGCGAGGACGGGGTGAGCTCGTAGCCCTCGGCCCCGACCATGGCCGCCATCACCAGGAACAGGTAGGAGAGCAGGCGCACGATCCCCACCGTGGCGGTGCACGTGGCCAGGGTGGCGAACAGGGTGCGCCGGGTGGGTGACCAGATGGCGTGGGGTTCGGTGGCCTCCACCCGCCGGGCCCAGGCGCCCGCCGCAACCCCGATCGGGGCCGCCACCGTCATCACCGTGAGGTACCAGGCCAGGGTGAGCGGATCCCGTCCACCCTCCAGCGCCAGATGGGCGGCGGTGCCGGCGCCGAACGCCGCCAGGCCCGCACCCCAGCACTGGGCGATGTAGAGCAGGCGGTGGCGGTCCGACGTCCGCAGCGAGAGCAAGGCGGTGCGCCCGGCGGCGTCGGCGTCCCAGCCGGACGCCACCAGCTGGGCGCAGATCTGGTCCGGCGTGGCGCCCTCGTTGCGGCGCTTCACCAGCCAGCCGGCCAGGGGCTGCCCGGCGGGGAACTGGAACTGCGATCCACCCGCCGCGGCTGCAGGCCGGGTGGCGGCGGTCCACAGCGCATCCGAGTTGGACCTCGGGGCCGGGGGCGGGGGCGGAAGGGTGGTGGGCATGGTGGACTCCTCGTCTCGACGGGCGCCGTGCCTGTCGTCGATGTCCACGGTGCGCCCCGAACAGGGGCTCCACCATCGGGTCGATCCCTCATCGCCGTCTGGGGGATCCCCCAGGCGGCTGGATCGGTCACGGTGCCGGCCCCGGTGCTAGCCGTCTTCCAGGAGTGGCCCCGGGTGACCGGTTTCCTGAGCGTCGCGTCGACGCCGCACCACCACGGCGGCCACGCCCAGCGCACCGAGGGCCGAGCCGAAGCCCAGGACGGAGCCCAACGACGACCCGCTGTCGGCAGCCTGGGTCACCATCACGGTGCCGCCGACCGGCACCGACGTGGTCTCGTCGGCGGAGCCCGCCTCCGGGCTGTCCGGCGGGGTGGGGTTCCCACCAGCATCAGTGCCGGAGCCGGGTGTGGACGCGAGGGTGGTGGAGGACGTGCCACCTGCACCCGAACCCGGAGCCCCGGGGTCGGCCGCTGTCGTTCCGGTCGTTGCGGAACCCGGGGAGCTCCCGCCGGGCGCCGGGCCCCCCGGTGCGGGCTCGGTGGGCGACGGTGCGGGCGGGGCCGTGGTGGACGGGGTCGTGGACGGGGGCGTGGCCGGGGGCGTGGTGGGTACGGCCGTGGTGGGCACCGCCTCGGCCCCGTGGGTGGCGGCGCGCGGCGCCGTGCCCGTGCCGAACGACCAACCCTCCACGTCGCCGTCGCTCACTTCGGACGCGCCGCCGCCACCACGGGAGTAGGCGCCGTTGCGGAAGTACGACCAGTACTCCACCGACTTGCCGAGGCAGTTGGGCGGGTCGTTGCCCACCCCGAGGAGGCGGCACACGGCCCGCCCCTGGCCGGGATAGGGCTCGTACACCGGCTCCAACCCGGGGATGGTGGCGGCCGCCAGCTCCAGAGCGTCGAGACCAGAGATGGTGCCGGCGAAGGAGATGCACGCCGACCACACCGGGCCCGAACCGGGGTCGACCACCACGGTGGCCCGGTGCGGCCCGCCCGTGGCCGCGGCCGTGCCGCCGAGCGGCCGGCAGCCGCCGGTGGCCTCGGCGGCCGCGGGTGGCGTTGCCACCCACGCAGTCCCGGCGAGGGCCACCAGCGCGGCCACCACCGCCACCACCGCACGAGCGGACCAACCACCCGAGGGGCGGCTGTGCGGAGCGCTCACGACTCGACCTCCCGCCGGGTCAGGCGTGGCGCCGGTAGAACTCGGCCGATCCGCCGATGCCGGCGAGGATGGCCTCCACCCGGGTGGTGGCGAGCCGTTCGGTCCAGAAGTCCCGACCGCCGGCGTCCGAGTCGCGGCCGAGCATCTGCTGGTACGCGATGTCGACCTCCTTGGCCCGGTACTCGCGGCTGGCCACCAGGTCGGCGGCGATGATGCTCACCGGGTCGCCGGCGTCGAGGCGCTGCGACCAGTAGGCCTTGCCCGCGGTGTCGGGGCCCCGGCCGAGCACGGCGCGGTAGGCGTTGTCCACGAAGCCGGCGGTGGTGCTGCCGGAACGGGCGTAGAACTCGGGCGACCCGGTGAGGCGCACCAGCACCCGCGAGCGGGAGTCGTGCACCAGCTGGCCCGACCAGTAGGCACGACCGGCGGCGTCGAGGCCCCGCTCGAACGCCCGCTGGAACAGCGCCTCGGCCGCGGTCTCCCGGCCCGACTGGCTCATGGCCACCGCGTGGGCGGTGCGCTCCCGGGCGGCCCGGGTGGACACGTTGGGGCCGACAGTGGCGTGGCCGAGCGTGCGGGCCGCAGCCGACGAAGCCGCGAGCCGCTGGGCCAGGGCGGCCACCAGGTCACGCTGCTCGGTGCGCAGGTGCCACTGGGCGCTCACGGCCTGCACGGTCTGGGCCGTGGGGAACGTGTTGATCCCGAAGTCGTCGTTGGGGCTGGCGATGCGACCGTCGGCGAGCTGCCGGCCGGCGAGCCACGCGTAGGGGCTCACGTAGGTGGCGTAGGGCGTGGCGCCGAACCGGGCTCCCCAGTTCGGGTCGGTGACGTCGATCTGCACCGCGCTGAGCGCCACCGCCGCCATGGAGGTGGAGTTGGGGTCGTCGGCCCCGAACGCCTGCCAGGCCCCGGAGGCCTGCTGGCCGTCGGCCAGGTAGGCGACCGCATCGGCGACGGTGGGATCGGTGCTGTCGAGGCCGGCGGCCGAGAGGGCCAGCACGGCGAGCGAGGTGGTGTCGGGCTCGCCGGTGTTCTCGGGGTCGAGATCGCCGGCGTAGTTCCACGAGCCGTCGCCTCGCTGGGCCGCACGGATCTGGGTGACCAGGCCGGCGGGGATCGGGCGGCCGGTGGCATCGAGCGCCAGCGCGGCGTACAGCGCCCCGTTGAAGACGGCACCGAAGTCGTAGCCGCCGGCCTCGGTGCGGTGGAGGTCCATGCGGGCCAGCAGGTCGACGGGAGCGGCGCTGTCACCCGACGGGTCGAAGTCGGTGGCCGACTGCCCGGTGGGCCCCACCACCAGGGCCACGATCTTGGCCGCCTGGGCCCCGGCGGCCTGGCCCGACGGCTCCTCCGGCCCGTCGACCAGGGCGTCGATGGCGTCGAACGGGTCCTGTCCGCCCACCTCGAAGCCGCGCACGGCGCCGGCCGCCACGGCCGGGTCCCACGGGCTGCCCACGGTGGCGGCGGCGCCGATGGCGTGGATCACGTCGGGGGTCTCGAAGCCCGGGAACCCGCTCAGGTCGAACCCGCCGTCGGCCTGCTGGCTGGCGGCGAGGTAACCGAGGGCCGCGTCCACGTCGAGTGCGGCGACGACACGCGGCGAGCGAGCCGCCACGGGAGCGGGGAGCACCGAGGCGCCGATGACGGCCGGGGCGAGCAGGGCTGCGCCCAGGGCGAAGCGGGACGGACGACGAGACGTCATGGTGACCTCCTGGGATCCCGTTCCTCGGGGACCCGGTGTGTTGAGGGCGGGTCGACCGGATCCGGTCGACGGCGAGGCAGGTCACCTGGCTCCCGGCCTTGATCGACCGGTTACAGCTGCGGGTCAGCGTCGGACTCTCACCGACTTCCCCTACGGTCCACCGGGGTGGACCGCCCTCGACAACATCCGGGTTGCCGACGGCCTACGCGTGGTGCGTACGGTACGGGCGCCCGTCCCGGCCGGTCAACTGCGCCCCTCACCCCGAACGGACTCCACGGACTCCACGGACTCCAGAGACTCCAGGGACTCAACGACCTCGACCCCGGGACCGCCACGACCGGCCCATGCGCACCACCAGCCCGCTCCACGCCGTCACCTGGTCCGTCTGGGCCGTGGCCGCCGCCCTGTCGGTCCAGCTCGCGCCCAGCCCCGTCTACGTGGCGTTGGTGATCGCGGTGGCCCTGCTGGTGGTCAACACCCACCGCCTGGACAACTCCCTCGCCCGGGCCTTCCCCGTGCTGATCGGCATCGGCGTGGTGTTCGCCGCTCTGCGGGTGGTGCTGACCGCGCTCACCAGCCACAGCGACGGCGTGGGCGGCCCACCGCCCGACACCTGGTTCACCCTGCCCGAGGCCACCCTGCCCCGGATCCTGGGCGGCTTCACGGTGGGCGGCACCGTGGAGGGCGTGGTGGTCCTGGCCGCCGCCAGCCAGGCGTTCGCCGTGGTCGGGATCATGGCCGCCTTCGGCGCGTTCAACGCCGTGGCCTCGCACCACGAGCTGCTGCAGTCCACGCCCCGGGCCTTCCACGAGCCCGGGCTGATCGTGACGGTGGCGCTGGCCTTCGTGCCCTCCACCATGACCGCGGTGACCGAAGCCCGGGAGGCCGACCGGGCCCGCACCGGCGGCCGGGTGGTGCGCCGCGGCCGGCTCGTCCGCACCGCGGTGCCCATCGTGGAGTCCGGGCTCGAACGGGCGCTGGCACTGGCGGAGTCCATGGACGCCCGCGGGTTCGCCCGTCACACCGCCGCACGACGGGAGCGAGCCGCCGCGTGGCTGGGCTTCGGTTCCCTGCTGGCCCTGGGTGCCGCCTTCGTGGCCCTGGTGGGCCGGGCCCCCGGCTGGGCGGCGGTGGCCACCGTGGTGGGCTCGATCGGTCTGGTCGCCGCCGTGGTGGTGGCATCGCGCGGCTCGGCCGCCAGCCGGTACCGCCCCCGCCGGCTGGCCCGCCTCGACATCGCCGTCGCCGTCTCCGTGCTCGGTGCACCGATGGCGTTGGCCGCCCTCCGCGTCGCCGGTCACGACACCCTCACGTGGTGGCCCAGCCCGATCCGGTTCCCGGCGTTCTCGGTCTGGCCGGCGCTCGCCATCGCGCTGTTGGCGGTGCCGGTGCTGGTGACCCCCACCGCCCGGGAGGACGGGGCGTGACCGGGATCGGCGACGTGCGGTGGTCCGGGGTGGGCTTCGCCTACCCCGACGGACCGGCGGTGCTCACCGACGTGTCGCTGGACCTCGAAGCCGGCGAGGTGCTGCTGGTGGTGGGCGAGTCCGGGTCGGGCAAGTCCACCTTCCTGCGCACCGTCAACGGCCTGGTGCCGCACAGCTCGGGCGGGCGGTTCCGGGGAGAGGTGCTGGTGTCCGGTCGGCCCACCACCACCAACCGGCCTCGAGACCTGGCCGACGTGGTGGGGTTCGTGCACCAGACCCCCGAGGCCCACTTCGTGGTGGACCACGTGGAGCACGACATCGCCTTCGCACTCGAGAACCTCGGGCTCGACGAACCCAGCATGCGCCGCCGGGTCGAAGAAGTGCTCGACGCCCTCGCCGTGGCCCACCTCCGCCGACGGTCGCCCGCCACGCTGTCGGGGGGCGAACGCCAGCGGTGCGCCATCGCCGGGGCGCTGGTGGCCGCGCCTGCGGTGCTGGTGCTCGACGAGCCCACCTCCATGCTGGACCCGCAAGGGGCCGACGACGTGCTCGGCGCCCTGCGGCGACTCAACGACGACCTGGGCACCACGGTGGTGGTGGCCGAGCACCGCTTGGAGCGGGCCGCGCCGTTGGCCGACCGCGCCGTCGTGCTGGCCGGGGGACGCGTGCAGGCCGACGGGCCGCCCGCGGCCGTGCTGCCCGGCCTGCCGGGCGCCCCGCCCATCACGCGCCTGGCCGCCGAGCTGGGCTGGTCGTCGCCACCGCTCACCGTGCGCGATGCCCGCCGGTTGCTGCGGGACAGGGGTCGGCCGACCTGGGCCGCCGAGTCCGTCACCCCACCCGACGTGCACGCCGGCCCCGCGCCCGGCGACGTGCTGGTGCAGGCGTTCGGGGTGGCGGTCTCGCACGGGTCCAACGCGGCGCTGCGGGGCGTCGACCTGGAGGTGCGGGCCGGCGAGATCGTGGCCGTCCTCGGGCGGAACGGGTCCGGCAAGACCACCCTGCTCCGCACCCTGGCCGGGGCCCACCAACCGACCACCGGCCGCGTCGAGACGTCCGTGCCCGTGGCCCACGTCCCCCAGGAACCCGACTCGCTGCTCTACGCCGAGACGGTCCGCGCCGAGGTGGCGGCCACCCTCCGGTTGCTCCGGCGCGACGACCCCGCCGCCGTCGACCGCTGGCTGGCCGCCCTGCGCCTGGAGCCGTTGGCCGACCGCCATCCGCGCAGCCTGTCGGTGGGTCAACGCCAGCGGGTGGCCATCGCCGCGGTGGCGGTGGGCGACGCACCGGTGCTGGTGCTCGACGAACCCACCCGGGGCATCGACGCCGCCTCGCTCGATGCCCTGGAGGCCGCCCTCGTCGCCCATCGAGACGGTGGCGGCGCCGTGGTCCTGGCCACCCACGACGTGGAGCTGGCGGCCCGGGTGGCGACGCGGGTGGTGGTGCTCGGCGACGGCGAGGTGGTGGCCGAGGGGCCGGCCCGCCAGGTGCTGGCCGGGTCGCTCTTCGCCCCCCAGGTGCTGCGCGTCCTGCCCCCGTTCCTCACGGTGGCCGAGGTGGCAGAGGCCCGGCGTCAGGCCGAGGGGCGAGGGTGACGGCCGCCCCGCTGCTCGACCGGTCCCGCACCACCGCCGTGTACGTGCTGGTGCTGGTGGTGGGGGTGGCCGCGTTCCTCTACCCGTTCTGGATCCCGGGTGAGGCCCTGCCCGCCGAGGCCCACGCCGGCGACGCCCCCCTGATCGCGGCGGTGGTGGGCGCCCTGGCCGTGGCCGCCGTGACCCTCGAGGTACGTCGCGGCACCATGAACGGCGCAACCGTCGCCCTGCTCGGCATGTTGTCCGCGCTGGCCGGGCTGATGAAGCTGCTGGACCTGCCGGGTGGGGGCAGCGGCCTGTTCTTCCTGGTGATCCTGGCCGGGGCCGCCTTCGGCCCGCGGTTCGGGTTGCTCCTCGGCCTCACCTCGTTCGTGGTCTCGGCCGTCCTCTCCAGCGGCATCGGCCCCTGGCTCCCCTTCCAGATGCTCGCCCTGGGCTGGATGGGTGCCGGCGCCGGGCTGATCGGCCGGGTCACCGTGCGCCTGGGGCGCGAGGTGGAGGTGGTCGTGCTCGCCGCCTACGGGTGGGTGTGGGGGTTCGTGTTCGGCGCGGTGATGAACCTGTGGTTCTGGCCCTTCGTACGAGACGGCAGCGACCTGAGCTGGGAACCGGGCATGGGCCTGGGCCAGACGCTGCGCCACTACTGGTCGTTCTACGTGGCCACGTCGTTCGCGTGGGACGCCGCCGGCGCCTTCGCCAACGCCGTGATCATCGTGGTGGTCGGACGGTCGCTGCTCACCACCCTGCGCCGCCACGCCCACCGGCTGGACCCAGTCACGGTGCTGGAGACGGCCGACGAGGTGCCCGAGCCGGTCTGAACCGGTCTGATCGTGGTCGGCGGCGACGCCGGTCAGCCGCCGACCAGGGCCAGGACCTGGTCCACCGACGCGGTGCCGTCGAAGACCACCTCGCCGTCGCGCAGGGCGATGCTGCGGTCCACCCGGTCCACGTAGGCGGGATCGTGGGTGGCCACCAGGGTGGCGGCACCGTCGGCGTGCACCTCGTCGAGCAGGTCGAGCAGCACGGCCTTGCCGGGCTGGTCGAGCCCCACGAACGGCTCGTCGACCAGCAGCAGCGAGAACGGGCGCACCAGCGCCAGCACGATCGAGGTCTTCTGGCGGAGACCCCGGCTGAAGGTGGCCGGCAGGTCGTCGACACGGGGCCCCAGGCCCAGGCGCTCGCACAGGCCCTGGGCGTAGTCGTCCCAACCCTCGCCCCCGTGCAGGCGTGAGATGTACTCGACGTGCTCGCGCAGCGAGAGGTCGTCGTAGAGCACCGGGTCGTCGGGCAGGAACGACGTGGTGGCCCGGGCGTCGATGTCACCGACCTCGAACCCGGCCACCGCCATCGTGCCCGCGGTGGGGTCGAGCAGGCCGGCCGCCATGCGCAGCAGGGTCGACTTCCCCGACCCGTTGTGCCCGATGAGCGCGACCGACTCACCGACGCCGACCACCAGGTCGAGGGGCTGGAGGGCGGTCACCCCGTCGTAGGTCTTGGTGAGGCCCGCGGCCACCAGGGCCGGGGCCGGGTCGTGCTGGTCGGTCATCGTTGGTCACCCATCACTGTTGATCGGTCTCTCGCTGGTCGGTGGCCGGCCGCTGGTCACGCGTGCGGCCGATGGGCTTGGCACTGGTGCCACCCTGGATCCCCGTGGGTCCGTGGGCCAGGGGCCCGGGGCCCGAGCGGCCCGCCGGCTTCGACCGGGCCGGGGCCTTCGCGGCGGGCGTCGGTCGAGCGGAGTCGTCGCCCGAAGCATCGACCGAACCGCCGTCGGCATCGCCGTCGGTCCCGGTCCCGGCCTCGGCCGCCTCACGCTCGGCGGCGGCCCGCTCCAGCGCCTTGGTGGGCGACGCCTCCTCCATGGCCTTGCGGATCCACTCGTGGATCGGATCGTGGAAGCGGACCCACCCCGCCACCAGGGCCGCCACCGCCAGCAACGGCACCGCGCCCATGGCGAGCGGCACGGCCACGGCGTCGCCGCGTTCGTGGGCGGCCCGGGCCAGGAGGATCGGCACCGTCCCGGCCACCGCCAGACCGGGCGGCCAGGCCGTGCGCATCACGGTGCGGGCGCCAGCGATCTCCGGGGTGGTCATCGACAACACGTCGACCGATGACGGAGCCCCTTGGATGGTGCTCACCACCGCGCCGCAACCGGCGAGCAGGCCCACGGCGATCCCGCCCACGAGCGCCGGTCCCACCGGTGCCGGATCGCCCACCGGCACCAGGGCGACCACCGCCGCGGCCGTGCCCGCCAGGGCCGACACGCCGTACACCACGGGCAGGTGGCCCACGTGGAGCCGACCCCGCTCGATGGGGAACCCGTCGGTGCGACCGGGGTGGTCCACCTCCTGGCCGAGCGGTTCCACCGCATCGAGCGCCGCCACCCACAGCGCCAGACCGGCCGCCACCACCAGCGGGGTGGTGCCGGCCCACACGCCCCGCAGTGCGAAGCCGGCCGCGATCGACAGACCCACCACGCGCACCACCCTGGAGGCGGGCCAGCGGAGCACGCTGCGCACCCCGCGGCGCACGATCGGCCAGCGCGCCGGCCTGGTGGTGCCCCGGATCCACGGACGCGACCGGGGCCGTTCCTGGGCGAGCTGCCGGCGCAGGACCAGCACCGTCCGGAGGTCCTGCAGGGTCACCGCGAACCGCAGCTGACCGACGAGGGCGGTTCGCCGTTCAGCCGCCTCCAGCGACGTCCCTGCCACCCGGGCGAGGCCCACACCCACCAACAGGAGGGCCAGCACCGGCCCCACCGCCCCCACCGCTTCGGTGTGCAGCGGCCACACCCCGAGCTCACCCACGAACGCGGTGGGCGAGGTCGCCACCTTCCCGGCCACGTCGCCCACGGCCCACACGACCAGGACCAGACCACCGCCGGTGGCGGCCCACCTCGGTAGCCCGAGGCCGGATGCCGTGAGCGCACAGCCGAACGAGAGCGCCACCACCGTGGCTCCGAACACGGCCCCCACCGCCAGCCACTCGGCCGGGTTCCCCGGCAGGCGCCGCAACGCCAGTTGGCCCGATGCGGCTCCCACCGCGGCACCGACCGAGACGAGGAACCGGAGTTGGCGCAACGCCGGGCCCCGGAGGGCCACCCCCCGATCCACCGGGGCCAGGAGGACGTGACGCACGTCGGGCTGCTCCAGGGCGAGCGGCCCGCCCCTGCTCCCGGACCGCAGCCCCACGAACACCGCCACGGCCGCCACCAGACCCAGCACGGCCGGACCCTGGTCGCGCACCCGCTCCAACGATGCCCCGGTCACCTTCCCGTCGCCCACGAACCCGGACAGGAACACCACCGCCACCACCGCCACGAGCGCGGTGACGTACACCTGGTAGAGGGCGTCGACCCAGTGCAGCGCCGCCACCCGCTGGCGCCGCCGGGCCCGACGCAGGTCGCCGATGACGACGGCGGATTCGGCGGCGGTCAACGACACGGCGGTCGACGCTATCGAAGGCGTCCGGAGACCACGCGGTCGGGGACGCGGGACGCGGGTACGTTCCCCCGATGGCCGATGACCCGATGGACGACTTCGAGACCACCTCCTTCACCCACGGGGGCAAGACCCGAACCGTGTTCCGCATCGGCGAGGGCCCGGCGGTGATCGTGATGACCGAGATGCCCGGCATCAGCCCCAAGGTGGCCGACTTCGCCCGGCGGGTGGCGGCCATCGGCTGCACCGCGGTGGTGCCCCACCTCTTCGGCACCCCCGGGAAGGACGGCGCGCCCGAGGGCAAGGCCTCGGCGGCCGGGCTGGGCTACATGCTCTCGTCCATCGTTCCGGCCTGCGTGAGCCGCGAGTTCACCGTGTTCGCCACCGGGCGCTCCTCCCCCGTCATCTCCTGGCTGCGGGCCCTCGCCGCCCACGAGCACGAGCGGTGCGGCGGACCGGGGGTGGGTGCGGTGGGCATGTGCTTCACCGGCGGGTTCGCCCTGGCCATGGCGGCCGACGAGCGCATCCTGGCCCCCGTGCTGTCCCAGCCGTCCATGCCGATCGCCCTCACCAGCAAGCAGAAGTGCTCGATCGACATCTCCCGGGACGAGCTCGACGTGGTGAAGCGACGCTGTGCCGACGAGGGCCTCGAGGTGATCGGCCTCCGGTTCAAGAGCGACAAGCTCGTGCCAGCCGAACGGTTCGAGTTCCTGCGCCGCGAGCTGGGTGACGCGTTCGTGGCCGTCGAGCTCGACGATGACGACGCCAACCCCCACGCTGTGATGAAGCCCCACTCGGTGCTCACCGAGCACCTGGTCGACGAGCCCGGCACCCGTACCCGCGACGCCCTCGACCGCGTCCTGGACCTGTTCCGCAGCCGCCTGCTGATCACGACCTGATCCCGGCCCTCGTCCCCGCTCGGATGCGGTCGGATGCGGTCGGACGAGCGGCTCAGCCTCGACCGAGGACGTCTCGCAGGGCGCTGGTGATCTCGGGGTGGTGGAACTCGAAGCCGTGGCCCATGAGCACGGTGGGCTCGATGCGCTGGCTCATGAACAGCAGCGACTCGGCCAGCTCGGAGCCGAGCAGCAACTTGGGCCCGAACGACGGCACGGTGAGGAACGTGGGGCGGTGCAGCACCTCGCCCAGGGCCCGGGTGATCTCGGCGTTGCGGGCCGGGCTCGGGGCCGTGAGGTTGACGGGCCCCTGCACGTCGTGGTCGATGAGGAAGCGGATGGCCCGCACCTCGTCGTCGAGCGAGATCCAGCTCCACCACTCCCGGCCCGCGCCCATCTTCCCGCCGAGGCCGAGCTTGAACAGTGGTACCAACTTGCCGAAGGCCCCGCCCTTCGGAGCCAGCACGATGCCGGTGCGGATGAAGACGGTGCGGATGCCGGCGTCGACCGCGGGCTGGGCGGCCGCCTCCCACTCCACGCAGACCCGTGACACGAACCCGCCGCCCGACGGGGTGGCCTCGGTGACCACGTCGTCGCCCCGGTGGCCGTAGTACCCGATGGCCGAGCCGCTCACGAACACCGACGGCTTCGCCTGGAGCGAGGCCAGCGTCTCGGCCAGGAGTGCGGTGCCTCGCGTGCGGCTCTCGAGCACCTCCTGCTTGCGGGCTTCGGTCCAGCGCTTGTCGCCGATGCCGGCACCGGCCAGGTGGACCACGGCGTCGACCCCCTCGAGCGCCGAGGCGTCGAGGCGTCCGCCCCGGGGGTCCCACTCGATCTCATCGACCGAGCCGGCCGCCGGCGCCCGGCGCACCAGTTCGATCACCCGGTGGCCGTCGGCCCGCAACGACCGGCACAGCGCGGTTCCGATCAATCCGCTCGCTCCGCTGACCACCACGTCCATGTCTGATCCTCCGTGCCGTCGGTCGGTGGCCAGTCTGCCGACCCGCCGCCCGTTCCGCGCCCCGACCCACCACCGCTCACTCGCGTGGGTACCGGGGCGGCCACCAGCCACCCGGGTGCACAAACGACCCCGACCGATTGCCGCCCGCCCGACGTCAGGCCCAGGAGACCTTGGTGTCCTCCACCCGGAAGCGCAGCAGCGCCACCACCAAGAAGCCCACCGTGAACGCCGTCAGCACCCCCACCACCAGGGCCACGTCGGCCAACCCGGCGCCGTCGACAGCCACCGACCGGAACCCGCGCATGGCCCAGTAGGTGGGCACCAACGGCGCTGCGGCCTGGGCCCACCCCGGCATCAGCTCCACCGGGGCCAGGGCCCCGCCCAGGCCACCCAGTGCCATGGCTCCGGCGTTGGTGAGGGCGTTGAGCTGGATCACCGACCGGCAGAGCGACAGCAACATGAACCCCAACGCCACCTGGCTGATCCCCAGCGCCACGGCCACCGCCGCGTACGCCGCCAGCGACCCCGCCAGCTCCAGCCCGAAGAGCAGGCCGCCCCCGCCCAACAGCACGGTGATCAGCCACATGCTCAGGCCCATGGGCACCAGCGCCTTGCCCGCCATGAGCTCGAACGACGTGAGCTCCGAGGACCGCAACCGCTCCCACGTGCCCCACCCGTGCTCACGGAAGGTGCTGAAGCCGATGTTGCCCACCAGGAAGCCGCTGAACAGCACGGTGGCCGCCGGGACCACGAAGCGCACACCGGCCTGGGTGGCGTCGACCCCCTCACCTGCCGCCACGAGCGCGGACCCCACCAGCTCCCGGTTGAACGCCATGAACAGCAGCGGCATGGCGGTGAACACCACCATGAAGGCCGGATCGCGCCGCAAGATGCGCAGGTCCATCTGGGCCAGGGCGACCATGCGGTTCCACGCGCCAGCCTTCATGCCACCACCTCTTCGGCCGTGGGTCCGTCAGCTTCATCACCAACACCACCGACGCCGTCGACCTCGCCCTCGTCATCACGCTCGTCGTCACCCTCGTCGTCGGCCCGGTAGGCACGACCGGTGAGGGCCAGGAACACCGTGTCCAGACTGGGGCGGGCCAGCTCCACGGCCGCCAGCCGATCGGCGTCGGCCCCCAGCCCCGCCATCACCTCCGCCGCCATCGCAGCCGGGCGGTCGGTGCGGATGCGGACCGTGGCGCCGTCGACCGTGAGGGCCGCCGGATCCACCAGGTGGTCGAACGCCGGCGCCTCACCGTGGAAGCTGAGCTCGACCAGACCCGAGCCGTGCCGGTCGATCAGCTCGTCGAGCGTGCCGCGGGCCAGGAGCCGACCCCGGTCCAGGACGGCCACGCTGGCCCCCATCTCCTCGATCTCGGGGAGGTAGTGGGTGGAGTACAGGACGGCACACCCGTGCTCCCGGGCCAGCTCACCGATGGCCTCCAGCAACCGGGCGCGGGTGGCGATGTCGACGCCGGTGGTGGGCTCGTCGAGCAGCAGCAGGGGTGGCTGGTGCACGAGGGCCATGGCCGTGTGGAGCCGACGCTTCTCGCCGCCCGACAGGTGACGGGCCTGGCGGTCCAGCAGCGGCCCCAGCTCCACCACCTCGGCCACCTCGTCGATCCGTCGGGCCACACCGCCGCCCGACACGCCCGAGAGCCGTACGAAGAGCTCCAGGTTCGCCCGCACCGTGGCCATGGGGTAGATGCCGGTCTCCTGGGCGGCCAGGCCGACCAGCCGGCGCGCCGCCGCCCCGCCGGTGGCCACGTCGATGCCGGCCACGGCCACCGAGCCCTCGTCGGGCCGCCGCAGGCCGGCGATGATCGACACCAGGGTGGTCTTGCCGGCCCCGTTGGGCCCGAGCAGCCCGCACACCTCGCCGGCGGCGACGCACAGGTCGACACCGTCCAGCGCGGGCGGGCCGTTCCCGTAGCGCTTGCCCACTCCGCTGACCTCGAGGACCGCCGTGCTCGCCATCGTGGGAGCTTCGCGCCCCTCGACCGGCACCGCCGAGCGAGTTACCCACCCGAGCGGAGGGCGGGCAGAATGGCGCCATGTTCACCGCCATCGACCACGTGGGTATCGCCGTCGCCGACCTCGACGAGGCGCTCGACTTCTACGCCAAGAACTTCGACCTGCGCTCGGTGCACGAGGAGGTGAACGAGGAGCAGGGCGTGCGCGAGGCCATGCTCGCGGTGGGCGACTCCGGCAGCTGCATCCAGCTCCTGGCCCCGCTGCGCCCCGACTCGCCCATCGGCAAGTTCCTCGACCGCAACGGCCCCGGCATCCAGCAGATGGCCTACCGGGTGGACGACATCGACGCCGTCTCGGCCACGCTGCGCGACCGCGGCGTGCGCCTGCTCTACGAGGTCCCCAAGAACGGCACCGCCGGATCGCGGGTGAACTTCATCCACCCCAAGGACGCCGGCGGCGTGCTGGTGGAACTGGTCGAGCCCGGCCAGGACCACCACTGACCGCAGGATCGGCACTGACCCCCGGCCACCCCTGACCCGGGCCGGAACGACCCGGCTCAGGGGCGTTCCACGATCTGGATGATGGTGCCGTCCACGTCGTGGGGGTTCACGTAGGCCACCCGCGAGCCGGCCACGCCCGGATGGGTGACCTCGTCGACCACCTCGAACCCCTCGCGGTCGAGCGCGGCCAGGGCCCCCGCGGCATCGGCCACCCGCAGGCCGAGGTGGTGGAGCCCCGATCCCCACTCGTCGAGGAAGGCCGCCAGGTCGGCGTCGTCGTCCACCGGTGACACCAGGTGCAGGGCGACGTCGCCCACGCGCAGCACCGCCACCTCCACGCCCTCGTCGGCCACCACCTCGCGGGTCTCCACGGTGAGCCCGAACACGGTGCGGTAGTGCTCCAGGGCCGCGGGCAGGTCGGCCACCGCCACGGCGATGTGGTCGATGCCCACCACGGTGACGCCGGCGCCCGGCGCACCCGGCTGGGCCTCCTCGCCCTTCAGCTCCTCGGTGTCCTCGAACGGGTTCTTGGCGGTCAGGCCCATGGCACGGCTCCTCGGTGGTGGGGGATGCGATCGGGAGGTCCCCCGCCATGGTGCCCCACCGCGCCACCGGGCCGGGACGCGACGGGGCCCCGGCCAGACAGCCGGGACCCCGCAACGTGACTCGTGCGCTGGCGCTGGCGCTGGCGCTGGTCCTAGACATCCCACGCCCCGTAGGTGTCAAGCGGCGAGTTGGCTGCGGTGCCCCCATGCGGTGTGCTCGTCGTAGAGGGTTCGGTGGCGGAGGCAG
>WBZL01002225.1_pt1 | contig 19118 bp, 16 predicted proteins | sample 5204291 | NCBI WGS metagenome assembly WBZL01 (sample SAMN12344345, study PRJNA552823) | activated sludge metagenome | biome: Activated sludge suspended growth; feature: Nitrification reactor; material: Wastewater; isolation source: activated sludge from nitrification reactor of wastewater...
TGCCGATCGTTTGATTGCGGCGCTCTAAGGAAGGTCTGAACAAGTATTGTCGCGAGCAAGCTCGCTCCCACCATTGCTTGATTTTGTGGGAGCGAGCTTGCTCGCGACGAATGAGTTCCGTACTTGTTCAGGGTTTCCCCAAGGCAGGGATTCGGGAATTGGGATTGTGACAAGCCGGGAGTGGAGAATCGGGAATAGGGAATCGTTAACGCCAATTGTCGGCAAGCCGACGTCTTTCGCTCAATCGAAATCCGACTTCCATTCTCCGGCTCCCGTTCCCCGGCTTGTCCAACTCTCGATTCCCTACTCCCGATTCCCGGTCGTCACTCCGTGACGACCAGCCTGCACGAGCGCGCGGCGGCATTGATCCTGGATGCATTCCTCGATTACAACGCACGCTTTTCCGACATCACCCGCCGTGCCAAGCGGCGATTCGAACGACGTGACTGGAAGTACGTGCAGGTCGACGCCAATGCGCGAGGCGATCTCTACGACGTTTGCCTGAAAGAAACCCTCGGTCGCCTGGAACTGCTGGCCGAGGAACGCCTGCGTTCACGCGCCTTCTGGGCGGCGACCCGCGACGCGCTGGCGCAGCGGGTCGAGCCGATGCTCGATCGCGAGTTTCCCAAGACCTTCTTCAATTCGCTTTCGCGCCGCCGGTTCCATACGGCCGGCGTGGCTGCCGACATCGAATTCGTGGACCTGCACAGCGAGCCAACGACCGGCATTGTCGATGCCGTTGATCTTCACCGGTATGAGGTGGCCGACGGCATGCGTCGGGTGTGCGCACGAATCCTCGCCGACTATCCCTTCGCCAACGGCTACGCGGATATCAAGGCTTGCGTAGGTGCAATTGCGCGCAGCCTGCGTGATCGACTGCAGCATCGCCATGCGTCCGGCCTGCAATCGATAGAACTGATACCGGTACCGTTCTTCCGCGAGCGTCGCGCCTACCTGGTGGGTCGCGCAGTCAGCGAACGTGGCCATTTGCCGGTGGTGATTGCATTGGTCAGCACGCCCCAGGGCGTTATGGCTGACGCCGTGCTCACCGAAGTGGAGCAGCTCTCGCAATTGTTCAGCTATGCGCGCAGCTATTTCCATGCCGACCTGCCAACGGTCGCCGACATCGTGGTGTTTCTTTCTGCGCTGATGCCGCACAAGCCAATCGACGAGCTGTTTACCTTGCTCGGTCGCGTCAAGCAGGGCAAGACCGAGCGCTACCGCCACTTGTTCAGGCATCTGCAGCGGCATGCGGATGAACGCCTGGTTCGCGCCGATGGTGCGCGCGGCATGGTGATGGCCGTGTTCACGCCACGTGATTACCCGCTGGTGTTCAAGGTGATCCGTGATCGCTTTGCCTACCCCAAGGACATCGGGCGTCGCCAGGTCGAGGAGAAGTACCGCCTGGTGTTCCGCCACGACCGCATCGGTCGCCTGCTTGATGCCCAGGAGTTCCGCCACCTGCACTTTCGTCGCGATCAGTTCGATGCGGACATGCTCGAGGAGCTGCTCGGCGAGTGTGCGGAAGCCGTGTCAGTGCAAGACGATCAGGTGCTGGTCAGGCACTGCTATGTGCAGCGTCGCTTGCGGCCGATGAATCTGTTCGTGCGCGAGGCGTCCGCCGACGATGCGTTGCGGGCCATGCTCGACTATGGCCAGTCGATCAAGGATCTGGCCCGCAGCAACGTGTTTCCAGGAGACTTGCTGCTGAAGAACTTCGGCATCAGCCGCGGTGGACGCGCGATCTTCTACGACTACGACGAGTTGTGCCTGCTCGATGATTGTCGATTCCGCAGTTTGCCGGAGGCACGAGAAGAGGATGAAACCCGGCCGCTGGAAGAATGGCTGACGGTGCGCGAAGGCGACGTGTTTCCGGAAATGTTTCCGCGCTTCCTCGGCGTGCCTGCCCATTTGCGTGATGCACTGGTTGAAGCGCACGGTGAGATTTTCGATGATGTGTGGTGGCGCAGGACGCAGGCGGAACTGGCCGAGGGCAGGTACCTCGATGTGGCACCGTATACCGATCTCGCCAGACTCATGCACACGCACAAACCGGATTGAGCGCCAAGACGAACCCCGGATTGCCTCGCTGCATCGGCCTTGGCAACCAATGCATGGGTCAAGCGGGCCGGGGTGCTGTGCTAGGCTAAATGACCCCCCCGCAAACGTGGTTACCCCCTGGAGATCTCCATGAAAATCCTCCCGCTCGCCGCAAGCCTCGCCCTCATCCTGACGGCCTGTGGCCAGAAAACCGAAGCACCGGCTGCGTCGGAATCCGCCTCTGACCAACCCGCTGAAGTGGTCGCACCAGCGCCTGCCGTCGAAGCCGTGGCCAATCCGCTGGATGCCGCCATCGCCGGTGATTGGCGCTCGGCCGACAACAAGGCACGCGACCAGTATCGACATCCCAAGCAGACCCTGGAATTCTTCGGCCTGCAAGCAACGGACACGGTGATCGAAATCACCCCGGGCGGCGGCTGGTACACCGAGATCCTTTCGCCCTATCTGTGGAGCAAGGGCAGCTACATCGCGGCGATCGCCAACAGCGAAAGCTCCGAGTACAACAAGAAGAACAACGAGCGATTCCGCGCAAAGCTTGCGGCGGATCCGGCCCACTACGAGTCCGCGAAGATCGTCGAGTTCGATCCGAAGACACCCAACTTCGGTGCCGACGGTTCCGCCGATGTCGTGCTGACCTTCCGCAATGTGCACAACTGGGTGGGCGCGGGCACCGCCGAGGCCATGTTCAAGGCCTTCAACGCCGTGCTCAAGCCCGGCGGCACCCTGGGCGTTGCCGACCATCGTGCAGCCGATGATGCGACCCCGGAGTCACTCAAGGACTCCGGCTACCTGACCACGGCTTCCGTGGTCAAGTTGGCCACCGATGCCGGCTTCACCCTGGTCGAATCGAGCGAGATCAATGCCAACCCCAAGGACACGCGCAATCATCCCGAAGGCGTGTGGACCCTGCCGCCAAGCCTCGCACTCAAGGATGTGGACCGCGACAAGTATCTGGCCATTGGCGAGTCGGACCGCATGACCCTCAAGTTCAAGAAGCCGAAAGCCGACGCCATCTTCGAGCAGGGCACCGATGCCAAGCCGGAAGCGCCGGCGCAGCAGTAATGTTTGATCGCAGCCGGTGGCGCAAGCCGCCGGCTGCACCCTTGCGATGTTGATCCTGTTCAACAAGCCCTACGGCGTGCTGTGCCAGTTCACCGACGCCGAGGGGCGTCCGACCCTGGCCGACTACATCCGGGAAAAAGACGTCTATGCGGCCGGACGCCTGGACATGGATTCCGAAGGCCTGCTGCTGCTGACCGACGATGGTGCACTCGCCCATCGCATCACCGATCCGCGCCATCACCAGGTCAAGACCTATCTCGCCGAAGTCGAAGGCGTGGCGGGTGATGATGCACTCGCCGCCTTGCGCCGGAGCGTACAGCTCAAGGATGGACCCACGCGGCCGGCCGAGGTGCGCGCCCTCGAAGCGGCACCCGATTGGTTGTGGCCACGTGACCCGCCGGTACGGTTCCGCAAGAGCATTCCAACCGCCTGGCTGGAGTTGAGTATTTCGGAAGGCCGCAACCGCCAGGTGCGCCGCATGACCGCAGCGGTCGGATTGCCGACCTTGCGCCTGATCCGCACGCGCATTGGCGAACACGAACTGGGTGCGCTCAAGCCGGGCGAATTTCGCATGATCGGTTGAGGCTGCGCTGCCCTGACCGTTTCCGTTCGTGGTGAGCGCGTCGAACCATGAACGAAAGCGAGGCACTATCCATGCATCCTTGCCGATCGAACCCACAATCAGTCCGACTCCGAGCGCAGCGCTTGCCCCGCTTTGTGTAGAGCGGAGCTTGCCCCGCCTTGTGTGGTGTAGAGCGGAGCTTGCCCCGCTTTGTGTGGTGTAGAGCGGAGCTTGCTCCGCTTTGTATGGTGTAGAGCGGACTTGCTCCGCTCAAAGCAGCCAGCCGAGCAAGCTCGGCTCTACCGTCGAAGCAAGCACCTCGACACGATGGTAAACGCACGCACCCTTGCGGAGCGGCCCCACAATCATTTCGACTCTGAGCGCAGCGCTCGATCCGCTTTGTGTAGAGCGGAGCTTGCTCCGCTTTGTGTGGTGTAGAGCGGACTTGCTCCGCTCAAAGCAGCCAGCCGAGCAAGCTCGGCTCTACCGTAGAGGTGCGCTATGGTCGCGCGTCGCGCTTCACCCGCTCGGCAACCAGGGCCACGATGGGAATGCCCGCGTACATGTCGGCTGGCGGATCCTGGTTGGACAACACGACCACCGTATACGGCGATCCAAGCACGAGATGGAGGTGCGTGCTCACGCCGGGAAATCCGCCGTTGTGGCCGACCACGGTTTGGCCGTAGAAGTCCACGATCTCGGTGGCATAGCCGTAGCCGCGGCCGTCCTGGACGGGTCCCTGCGCCGTTGTCATCTGCTTGAACCAGGACTTGCTGACCAGGCTGCCGCTGCGCAGCGCTTCGGCAAAACGCACGAGGTCGCCGGCGGTGGAAATTGCGCCACCGGCCGGACTGCCGATGTCGGCCTCGGCGATCTTCCAGTCCGGCGAGCCTTCACGGGTGTATGGCGTGACCAGTCCTGCACCGGCGTGCGGAACATTGTTCGGCGAGCTGCGGGTCATGCCGGCCGGCGCAAACACGTGCTTGCGCAGATAGTCCGGATAGCTCTCGCCGGAAACCTTCTCGACGATTGCGCCAGCCAATGCCAGGCCGGCGTTGCTGTAAGCCCTGGCGCTGCCCGGCGCGAACTGCGGTTCGTCCTTGTCGAACAGCGGCAGGAATTCGGCTGCGCGCTGCACGCCGTCCTTCATCATCGAAGGCGTGCGCTTGTCGAGGAAGTCGCCGAGCCCGGAGGTGTGCGCCAACAGCATCGACACGGTCACCTGATCGCGAACGGTCTTGTTCGGATATTCCGGAAAGAACTTGCCGACCGTATCGGACGGCGCAAGCTTGCTCTGGTCGACGAGTTGGCCGATTGCCACCGCCGTGAACATCTTGCCCAGCGAGCCCAGCGTGAACCCGCTCGATGTGTCGAACGGCGTCTTCTCGGCACGATTGGCATACCCGCCGCTGGCCTGGGCCATGATGCGCTCGCCGCGGGCGACCACGACGATGCCGGAGAACAGTCCGCTGCTGGACAGGCGCGCCACCGACTGTTCCAGCTCGCGCGCAATGACGGCATCGTCGATCCGGGCAGGCAGCGCCGATTCGACGGGTACGGTCGGCATCATGCCGCCGCGATCGAATTCACCGGCTTCGTTCGCCATCAGGATGATTTCAAACCACGCACCGCTTTTGCGACCGCGTGTCGTCAGCGTGATCGACAGTGGATCGGACTTGGCTACCGCCACCGTGTCGAGGCCGCCGTTTTCGGAGCACAGCTCGAACATGTCGGCAGCACGCGCGGCCGGCGTCATGCGTCCACGGCCACCGCTGGAGAGTTGCGCATCAAACCAGGATGTCATGCGCGCACGGTCGGGTTGGTCGCACAGCGTCATCCAGTCACTCATCAGCCGGGCCGCCGGCGTATCCGGCAAGGCAGGGCGCGTGCTGGCCGCGGACTCCGCATCGACGGGACTGGCTGCCATGCTCAAGGCCAGCGCGATCGAGGAAAGAATGCGTGGAAGGGGATGATTTGGCGTCATGACAAGCGGATTCCTGGAAGAATGGGAGCGTTGGGGATGCAGGCTCGCGCACGCGGCAGCTGCGGGTTCGCACGAGAAGATGCGCGGAGCACGCATTCGGTTGCAGCCGCAGGGAAACAGGCGTCCCCACGCACCGCCCAGAGCCAGAAGAGGCCAGACCGTGGCGGCACCCACTCCGACCACTCAGCGGTTGGTCAACTGCAACTCGATGCGTCGATTGCGTGCAAGCGCGGCAGGGCTGTCGCCATTGTCGATTGGCTGAAACTGGCCGAAGCCATTCGCCGACAGGCGATGTGCGGGAATGCCCTGCACCACCAGGTATTTGACGATGGCCATGGCGCGCGCGCTGGACAGTTCCCAGTTCGAGGGAAAACGTTCGGTGTGGATCGCACGCTTGTCAGTGTGGCCATCCACGCGCAGCACCCAGTCGATGCTGGATGGAATCTCCGCAGACACCTCGCGCACGGTGGCGGCCAGCGACTCCAGGCCCTGCATCGCCGACGGCGTGAGTTCGGCGGAAGCGGAATCAAACAGGATGTCGGTAGGCAACACGAAACGGTCACCGACGATCTGCACGTCGCTGCGCGTGCCAAGCGCCTCGCGCAGGCGACCGAAGAATTCCGAACGGTAGCGCTCGAGTTCGCCGACACGATTGGCCAGCGCGATGTTGAGCTCCGTGCCCAGATCGGCGATGCGTGCATCCTTGGCGGCAATGTCCTTGTTGGCGATGCCCAGTGCGCTCTCCACCTTGGCCAATTGTTCGCGCAGTGCGGAAAGCTGGCGATTGAGCAGTTCAACCTGCGCCGTGGCGGCGTTGCCCAACTCGGTCTGCTTCACGAGATCGGATTTCGTGCTGTCGAGTTGGCTGGACAGGCGCGCGGCCTCGGCTTCGAGCTGACGCTTGAGCTCCTGCAGGGCGGCGATGTCATTGCCGAGCAGACGCGCCTGATCCGTGGCCGCCGACAATTCGCCGCCGAGTCGTTCGCGCTCCGCCTGGCTGCTGCCGAGGCTCGCGCTCAATTCGGCAACGCGCTGATCCAGCGCGCGCTTGTCGCTTTCGCTCAGGCTCAGGTTGCGCGCGAGTTCGGCGACGCGGGCGTTCAATGCATCCAGCGCCTGGTTCTTGCCGGCCAGCGTATCGGACAGGGCAAACTGGCCGATGGCAAATATCAGCAGGACGAAGATCATCACCATGATCAGTGAGGTCAGCGCATCGACGAAGCCCGGCCAGATATCCGCACTGCGCCGTTGCCTGCGCGCCAGCGTGCTCATGGGCGAGGCTCGCGACGTTCACCGACGGCGGCGGCAATGGTGCGCGAGAGCAGGCGCAATTCGCTGCGCAGATCATCGGACAGGCGCGACTCGGCCGGTGCCTGGCTGGCGATCTGGCGCAGCACGCTCTTCAGTTCATCCTGCACCTGTGCCGCCGCCTGGCGCTCGCGGGCATCGCGCGAGAGCAGGTCGTTGAGGCGGGTCAGCTGGTTGGAAACCTCGGCAAACTGCTCGTGGCTGCCGCGACGCTCGCGCTCGTTCTCGACGATGGCGCGCTGCATGCGCTCAAGGCCGTCCGCGGTTTGCTCAAGCAGGGCCTGCACATAGGCCGGAACCGAGGCATCGCCTTCGAGGGTGTTGCCCGAGGAAAGATGCGTCATGCCCGAGAGCCATTCTTCCAGCGCATTGTAGAAACGGTTTTGCGCATGCCCGGCTTGCAGATCGAGAAAGCCGATCACCAGCGAACTGGCAAGGCCAAACAGGGACGTGGAAAAGCTCGTCGACATGCCGGCCAGCGGATGCTTCAGGTTTTCCTTGAGCGCGCCGAACATGCTGACCGCGTCATTGCCGACATTGAGCGAGCCGATGATGTCGGACACCGAACGAATGGTGACCAGCAGGCCCCAGAACGTGCCGAGCAAGCCGAGGAAGATCGCCAAGCCGATCAGGTAACGCGAAACATCGCGCGACTCATCCAGCCGCGACTGCACGCCATCGAGCAGGGCGCGCATCGAATGTGCGGAAAGCGCCGCGCGATCTCGCGTGCGATTGCCGAGCATGCGTGCCATCGGCGCCAGCAGGCGTGCCTGGCCCTGGACCGGGCGCTCCGGGTTGGAGCGACGGAAGGATTCCATCCAGCGCGCTTCGCCGGAAAGCATGGCCACCTGGCGCAGGTTGGCGATGATGCCGGCGACCAGCACGCTGAGTATCACGCCATTGAAGAACGGATTGGCATTGAACATCTCGAGCAGGCGCGCGTGCACCAGCACAACGAGGATGCCGACCAGAACAAGGAAGGCCGTCATCCAGGCCAGGGTACGGTTGAAGCGGATCATGAATGCCTCGCGAAACTCGGGGGTTCTCATCAGGGATGCAGGATCGCGAACAGGCGTTGCCTGCCACGCAGATGCCGCGCCCTACCTTGCCACGTCGGAATCAGCTGCTGGGTCATCGACCGTGAATTCGACCCCTGCGGTTGCCTTTGGTTCAGGCAGGTCGGATGGGCGATTCAAGCCAACGCCAAATTGCTGATCCGGTCCGTAAAGTCTGCTTCGTCTGTAGAGCCGAGCTTGCTCGGCTATCGTCGCTACCCGCGCGGCTTGGCCCGGTGCGTCGCGGTAGCACTCCACGGATCATCGGGCCACGGATGTTTTGGATAGCGGCCCTTGAGTTCCTTCTTCACCTCCGGATAGGTGCGCTCCCAGAACCCACGCAGGTCGCGGGTCACCTGGATCGGCCGTCCGGCCGGTGAAAGCAGATGCAGGGTGAGCGGGGTGCGACCCCGCGCGATGCGTGGTGTCTCGCCGAGGCCGAACAGCTCCTGCAATTTCACCGCGAGCACCGGAGATTCCTCGTTCGTGTAGTCGATGCGCCGCTGCATGCCGCTGGGAACCTGGATGGCCAGCGGCGCTTCCGCATCGAGCAGGCGACGCTGCGCGTAGTCGAGTTGATCCGCCAGTGCCTGCGAGATTTCCTCCGCGCGCACGGCATCCAGGCGGCGCTTGTCGCGCAGCAGGGGCGCAAGCCATGTTTCCAATGAGCCAAGCAGGGCCGCATCGGAAAAGTCCGGCAAGCCCGCGTCCGCAAGTTGTGCGCGCAGGAAGCACACGCGCTGGCGCAGCGCGCTGGCGGAATCGCTCCATCGCAGGGTTTGCAGTCCCGACTCGCGCACGGCGGCCAGCAGGGCCGGGACGGTTTCCTCCTCGCGCGCAGGCACGCTGCGACGTTGCAGCACGATGGCGGCGAAATGGCGTTCCTCGAAGCATTCCACGGCGCGGGTCTCGCGGTTCCAGCGCACGACGCGACGCTCGCCAAAGGCGTGGGCAAAATCACCGGCGAGGCGGGCTTCATCAAACGGCGCGGCGCCGAGGATCAGGCTGTCGCTGGTTTCGTGGCGCAAATCGACGATGACCAGCCAAGGCTCGCCGAACAGAACGCTGTCATCCAGCAGGCGCGCACCGCGGCCATTGGCCAACTGGTAGCGGCGTGGGTTTCCCGGATCCTGGCGTGCAATGCGATCCGGAAACGCGTGCATCAGCACATTGCCCACGGCCAGTGCATCGTCGGAGGCGGGATCATCACGGGCGAGGCCAAACCGACGCCGCCAGGCATCCGCACTCTGGCGGATTGCCGCCAGTGCCGAGCGATCGACCTGGAACGCGGAGCCATCGCGCGCATGCAAGGCAGCAACGCGCAGGCGGAAATCGTCGCGCCGTGCATCATCGCCGCGCAGCGGATTGCGCGCTTCCACCAGGGCCAGCAGATCACAGGCCAGCGCGCGCTCGCCGCCTTCGGCACGCACCAGCGCAGCAGCGAGGCGTGGATGGGTAGCGGCTGCGAGCAGGTGCCGACCCAGAGCCGTGATGGAATCGTGCGCATCCAGCGCACCTAGGGAACGCAGCAGATCACGCGCCTGCGCCAAGGCACCCGCAGGCGGTGCGTCCAGCCAATTCAAGTCTGCACCCCACTGGGCGAGTTCCAGGGCCAGCGCAGCCAGTTCAACTTGTGCAATCTCGGGTGTGCGGGAGACTTCCAAGCGCTGGCTCTGCGGCCACAGGCGATAGCAGATGCCCGCCGCGATACGGCCGGCGCGGCCGGCACGCTGGTCGGCGGAAGCCTGCGAGATGCTCACGGATTCAAGGCGCGAAAATCCCGAGTTCGGATCAAAGCGCGGTTCGCGCGCCAGCCCGCTGTCAATGACCACGCGCACGCCGGGCAGGGTCAGGCTTGATTCGGCGACATTGGTGGCAAGCACCACGCGACGCTGGCCTGGCGTGCCGGCCGCCAGTGCCGCCTGTTGCTCAGCCAGGTTCAACTCGCCGTGCAGTTTCAAGAGTTCAAGGTCAAGGCCGGACAAGGCGGCGAATGCGAGATCAATCTCGCGGCGACCCGGCAGGAATACCAGCACGTCACCATCCGATTCCTTCAGCGCCTGCGTGAGCGTGCGACGCAGATGGTTGGCCCAAGCCCGCTGCGGCCAGCGCTCGTCGTTGCGCGCCGGCGGATGCTCGATGCGCACCGGAAAGCTACGGCCGGCGCTGGTCAGGCGCGGCGCGTCGAACCAACGCGCGATGCGCTCGCCATCGAGGGTGGCCGACATGATGACGAGGCGCAGGTCCGGGCGCAGGCTGGCCTGCACATCCAGGGCCAGCGCGGCACCGAGATCGCCGTGCAGGTGACGCTCATGGAACTCGTCGAACAGGATGGCGCCGACCGTGGGCAATTCCGGATCATCCTGCAACATGCGCGTGAGGATGCCCTCGGTGATGACTTCGATGCGGGTTGCCGCAGACACCTTCGACTCATGGCGAATGCGATAACCGACCGTTGCTCCCACGCTCTCGGTGCGTGCCGACGCCATGAACTCGGCCGCCGCGCGCGCGGCGATGCGTCGCGGCTCCAGCATCAGGATGCGGCGACCCGCAAGCCAGGGCTGATCGAGCAGGGCCGGCGGAACCCGCGTGGTCTTGCCCGCACCGGGCGGCGCTTCCAGCACCAGGCGTGGATGCACCGCGAGTGACGCCAGCACGTCGGGCATGATTTCGTCGATGGGGAACGCAGAGGGCGGCAAGGGCATCGGCTTCCGAACGGATGCCGCATTGTCGTCCATGCGCGAATGAAGCGGTATCCGCGAATCGCAGGGATCCGTGCGCTTGTTCGCGTGCGCCGTTTTGAGCCGGCTCACAAGCACGCAAACGTTTACCGTTGCAGCGCCGAGCTTGCTCCGATGGTAGAGCCGAGCTTGCTCGGCTGTGGGCAGGCGGCAATCGGCAAGCGGAGCAAGTTCCGCTCTATGAAAAGCGTGAGGCATGCAGAGCAAACTTCGCTCCGCGCGTTTGACTGTTTAGGAAACTCTGAACAAGTACGGAACTCATTCGTCGCGAGCAAGCTCGCTCCCACAAAATCAAGCAATGGTGGGAGCGAGCTTGCTCGCGACAATACTTGTTCAGACCTTCCTTTACCATTCAACCAATGCATGTGCGATCACACCAACAAAAACGGCGCGAATTGCTCGCGCCGTTCTTGCTGTTTTGGTGAAACTTCAGATCATTCGCAGGCCATCGCATTGACGTTGGCAAGGCGCAACCAGGTGCGCGTGCCATTGCCGGTGGGAATGCCGGCCGGCAGGCCCGGGTTCGAGGCGTAGGTGAGGGTCATTGTGTTGCAGTCCGGGAAGCTGACCGTGGCCGTACCCCAAATGATGGGAGCGCTGGCCGCGCCGGAGTTGCCACCCAGTCCACCGTCGGTGCGATAGAACATGGTTGCGCTGGCGGACTTTGCTCCGCGCACGATGGTGGCCTGTCCCGACAACCAGAATGGAATGCCCGCCGGGTCGTAGGCAACCCAGGTGAAGGAAACGATCAGATTCTGCGCATCGCCAACCGGCTCGAAGATCTGCATGGCCAGACCCTCGCCACTGGCAGCCGGATCATAGAAGTTGCTGGTCATGTAGCCGGAGATCGGCAGGTTCTGGAACGCCGCGGGATACGTGCCCGAGTTCGGGCTGTACGTGGGTACATCGAGGAAATACAAATCGCTGGCTCCGCCGGTGAGCAGGTTGTCGAAGCGCAGGCCGAAGGCGAGGTTGAAATCGAAGAATCCGGCGGCGGACGAATCATAGTTCTCCAGCACGAATGTTGTGCTGAAGATGATCGGTGTATCCGTCAGGGTGTCGCTGATTACCGTATTGGGTTCGGTCGGCGAGCGGATCAGGTTGAGCACGTAGTTGGGATCATCGCTGAACACGATGTTGCCCTGCTTGGCCTGCAATGCCGGGAACAGCGGATAGATCACGGCATCGCCTTCAAACTGGCTCTGGCGCTGTATGCGCATCAGGGTGGCCGAGGTGAAGAAGGTGGAACTGCTGCAGGCCACGCGCCAGACGATGATGGTGACGCCTTCCGAAACGAACTGACCGGAATTGCGATCAAATGCCGCCAGATTGACCGACTTGGAGTAGGTTGGGCCGAGGGTCTGGTCCGGCAAGGGATCGGCGAGGCAGCTGGGCGGATAGGCGCGTACCGCATTGGCACGCGGCAGCCCGGGCGTCGAAACATTGACGGCATTGCCGGCTTTTGGCGTCAGCGCCGGATTCAGCACCTGGCGATGCGCTGCCTGCTTGGCGCCGACGCGTTCGGCGCGGCCGCTGGCATCGATCGGGGCACTGCGTGGATCGGCAATTGCCGCTTGGGCAATGAAGAAACAAGCCGCTGCAAACAGGATGCGTGTCATCGTGAACATGGAAGTCTCCTTACAAAGGCGAGCGAGTCGAAGGATACTCGCAGCGACCGGGTGAACGCGCTGTTAACCCCGGACGAACCCGGGTGCTGTGCCGTTGCCGGGCAACAGATCATAATCCAAGCTTTTGTTCAACGGACTTCCAATGCAATTGGTTGACATCGGCGCGAACCTGACCCACGAATCGTTTCGGCCCGATTTCGATCGGGTGCTGGCGCGGGCGCGCGAGGCGGGCGTGGCACAGATGGTGGTGACCGGGGCCAGCGCTGCCGGAAGCCGCATGGCCCTGTCGCTGGCGCAAAGCCATCCGGGCGAGTTGTATGCCACCGCGGGCGTGCATCCGCATCATGCGGTTGACTACGACCCTGCCACGGACGCCCTGATTCGCGAACTGCTCAGCCACGACGAAGTGAAGGCGGTCGGCGAGACCGGGCTCGACTATCATCGCAACTATTCGCCGCAGGCCGCGCAGATTTCCGCATTCGAGCAGCAGTTGCAGATTGCCGTGGATTGCGGCAAGCCCTTGTTCCTGCATCAACGCGACGCCCACGCCGACTTCATGGCGGTGCTCAGGCATTTCCAGAAGCGCATCAGCCGCGCGGTGGTGCATTGCTTCACCGGCAGCCGCGAGGAAATGCACGACTACCTGGATGCCGGCTGGTACATCGGCATCACCGGCTGGCTGTGCGACGAACGCCGCGGCACGCACCTGCGCGACATGGTGCGCGACATTCCAGCCGAGCGCCTGATGATCGAGACCGATTCACCCTACCTGCTGCCGCGCACGGTCACCCCCAAGCCTTCGCACCGGCGCAACGAGCCCATGTACTTGCGCCATATCGCCTTCGAACTGGCGCGTGATCGCGGTGAATCGGTGGAACACACGGCGCGGGTCACCACCGCAAACAGCCGCGCATTTTTCGATCTGGAAGTGGCGTAATGTCTCAAGATCAACAGTGCGGCAGGCTTCCGGGCAACGCATTTTGCAATTGTGCTTGCCCCCTGAAGAGATGGCTGCAGATCACAGCGCCTCGTGGTTGTCGATGGCAGCGCATTTGTTTAGCCAAACCCGGGGGGGCATGCCGAGCTTCGCGGTGAATGCGCGCGACAGGGCCGAGGGACTGGCGTAGCCGAGTTCGTCCGCCAGGACCTTGATCGCCTGACCTTCGCGCAAACGGCTTTGTGCCAGCGACATTCGCCAGTCGCTCAGATAGTCCGCAGGAGTTTGACCGACCACTTCTCGAAAGGTGTTGGCAAAGGCAGTGCGTGACATGCCGGCACGTTCGGCCATGCGATGCAGTGGCCAGGAAGCGCCGGGTGCATCGTGCATGGCGACCAGGGCACGCGCAAGGCGCGGGTCGGAAAGGCCGGTAAGGAAACTGGGGCGCATGCCCGCTTCCTGTGGATGATCCAGCAGCCAACGCAGCACCTGGATAACCACTACTTCGAACAATCGATCAGCAAGCAGGCGCTGGCCGCAACGCACACGATCAATTTCCGCGAACAGGAGTTCAAGCGCCTGGTCCAGGCCCGGCACGCGGGACAGCGGCAGGCAAATCAAGGGCGGCAGCGCACGCGCGAAGGGATTGTTCGCACCACCCTCGAAGTCCAGGCGCGCGCAGGTGAAATCCGAACCTTCGCTGGGTGGGTTGTGAAACCGGTGCGTGAGAGGACGCGGATACAACAACAGGGTCGGTTCGTTGAAATGCATCGATCGCGGCATGTCTCGCGCGCCCGGATGGCTCACACGCAAACGGCCGCGCCGTAACACATGCAAGAAGCCGTGCCCCGCGCCGGCGTCGAACTGGCTGGTGCCACACAAGGCGCCGGAATGATGCAGCCGGGCCTGCACGCGAAATCTTTCGAGGATGCCGGAAAGGCGATCAATGGCCACGGGGAATTGCATTGGAACGAATTGGTATGTTTTATGGACGTAATGATCCCTATCATACGCACAGCCCGACCATACTGCTCGCCCCGGACACATTCAGGCAGGCAGATCATGAAATCACTGAAGCCAACCTTTTTCCTTGTGGCTCTGTTGGCAGGCCCCGCTGGCGGCGTGCTTGCACACGAAAGCGGCCACCTTGAGGGCATTGCAAGCCAAGCCAGCAAGGCCGTCAACGCGTCTTTCGACATCGTTCATACGCGAATTTCCACCGAGGGCAATCTGGCCATTTTCCATATGGCCGTTTCCGGCAAGGCCGGTGCCAGCCGCCCATCCAAATCAGGCAAGCTTGCAGGCAGTTCGGTTTTTTCCTATGTGTGGCCGACCAGCCTGGACTCCTCTGTCGCTGGTTTCGAGCAGAAGGCGGGCATCCTGGCCTTTGCCGTCACTTCGCACGGCGACTTCGACGACACCCCGCTGTTCGACGAAAACGGCGATGGCAAGCTGGACAATGACGGTGATCTCTGGCACTCGCACTGGGTAGTCTTGCAGCCGGATCCATCTTGCGGGAAGGACGCGCTGAAAGTGGTGGACATTCCCGAAGGAAGCAAGCCACGACTTCCCAAGACCTGGCCTGGCCTGCCCATTCTTATCGACAGCCCGGGCTGGACGCCGACGTTCAAGAACGAGATGGTCGAAGTGCGCGTCCCGTTTGATGATATTGGCGTCGTCAAGACCACCCGTTTCGATGGCGTGACGGCCGCCCTTCGCGTCAATGCCAGCGTACACAATCCTCTGCTATGCGTCGTCGACGTGTTCAAGATCGCCTCGAGCGATCTGTCGCTGCCCGGCAAGGTCGGGCAGTAGGATTCGGACAGTCCATCTTCCGCTTGCAAACGTTCGGCAACGAATATCCGCGTCGCCCCTGAGCACTCGGACGCAAGCAAGCGGCTGGCAGATTGGATGCGATGTGGCGCGATCCCGTTGCTGGTTCGACAGGTCTGCCTCGAATGCAGGCCATCGATCAGGGCGCCTTGGGAAACTCCGATCAACTGCAGCTTTCGTCGTTGAGGAGAAAGCACACGAGCAAAATCAGGGTTTCCCCTGGTCCCAGCGGTTGGAGTTGGAAGCGAAGCCGGGGTCCTGCGGACGAACCACGCAGAAACGCTGGCCGGTCGGTGCCTGCATCACCCACCAGGAATGCACCTGCTTGATGCGTTTGGCGCCGAGGGCTTCCAGGCGTTTGACTTCCGCTTCGATGTCGTCACTTTCGATATCCAGGTGCACGCGGCTTTCGTGGGTGACCGCCTGCACTTCGACATGCAGGTTGCGTTGTGCGTCGTGCAGCTGGATGTAGTTGTTGCTGGCGCCGGATACCTCGCCAAGCGGCATACCGAGTGCCGCGGACCAGAAGCGCGCCGCCTCGGCGAGGTCGCCCGTTTCGCAATCGATGATGAAACCGGAGAGCCGGCTCTTGTGCATGGTGTCCCGTCCGAAGGATGCAGCGCGCGGGGAGTCCGCTTCAGTTGCCGCGGGTAATGTCCGGCAAGCCGGTGGTCAGCAGCCAGACCTTGTTTTCCTTGTCGTACTTCCAGACCTGGCGGTCGATGATGCTGCGCGCCTGTTGCGAGTTCACGTTGACCAGACCGATTTCCACGGTTTGCCGAACTTCGAAATCGCCGACCGGGGTCGGTGCCGTCTCCGTGTACGAGGTGACGCGAACCTGCTTGTAACGCTCCCAGTCCAGCGCGCTCATCGGGTGTGCCGCGCGATAGGCGGGATCGACGAAGGATTCTGCCTGTTCAAACGAGCCCCAGCGGATGGTGGCGGCATACGTGCGCAGGGTGTCCTCGAGAATCTTCTTGCGTGACTTGGCAAGTGCGGGCGTGGCCAGGGCAAGCAACAACATCGACAGGGTTGCCACGAGACATGCGCCAACGGCGCGGCGGGACGGTTTCATCAGACGTCTCCTTTGGGGCACCCGGTCTTCAGCGTCGTGCCGGATCTGGTGCAGGCGTGGATTGTGCCGGATCGGCGGCGAGCTTGCTGCGCAGGGCAACAAAGCGGGCCTCCAGCGTGCAGGCAGCAGTCCCGTCGGCCAGCGCAATCGAGCAGCGCGTGGCGATGCGCGCCTTGCCGCGCAGCGCCAGGGTGTCGAGGAAGTCGTCAAGCGACTGGCCATCGGCCACCTGCGCGAAGGCGCGAAAATCATCCCAGACCGGGGCCAGATAGCGCACCGTGCTGTCCTGCACATAGATCTCGCATGCGAAACCCCGCTGATCCGCGGCCAACTTGATCAACGACCAGCAGGCCAGGGTCATCACGCTGACCAGGCTGCCACCAAAGGCGCATCCCTTGTCATTGACATTGGGTGCCAGCGGCGCATGCAGTTCCACCCGTTCGCCATCCCATTGCGCAATGGCCAATTGCATCGCCGCCGCCATGGGAATCTGCTCCAGCAGTTCCTTTTGCAGGTTGAGGCGCAGGGCATCGCGTTGGATATAGTCGAAATCGGCGACAGGTGCAGTCGAAGACATGGAGGGAAGCATCCACGGGAAACAACCGGGGAGTGTGCGCAGGGCCCGCTATCGATTCAAGTGCGGGCGTCCCCCTGCGCGGGGATGAGGGCAATAATCCCGCGTGGCCTTGAGTATCATCCACGGCAGTCGCAGCGGAATCTTGCATGGCCGATGATCCCAAGCCAGTGCGTCGGGCCCTCGATGGCGCAAGCCTCATCATCACGCGGCCCTCGGCGAGTGCGCGCAGCCTGGCCGTACAGGCCAGGGCGCTGGGCGCGTGCGTGGTTCGCTTGCCCGCAACACGACTGTGCGCAGCGGCCAATCCGCACGTGGCGCGGGCCGGGTTGGAGCAAATGCAGGACGCCGATGCCTGGATCTTCACCAGTCCGGCGGCCGTCGCCTTCTGCTTCGAGCTGCTCGGGGCCGGCAACCCGCCGCGCCCCGCAAGATTCCTTGCGGTGGGCGCAGGTACCGCGCGCGCCCTGCACGAGCAGGGCGTTGACGCCGACTTTCCAAGTGCAGCGCAGAGCAGTGCAGGTTTGCTGGATGAACTCGTGCTGGAAGCGCCGCAAGGCTGGACCATCGCCCTGATCGAGGCGCCGGGTGGCAGCGATCTGCTGGCAGACACCCTGCGCGGGCGGGGCGCCACGGTCGTGCGCGTGGACGTGTATCAACGTCTCCGGCCTTGGCTGAGCGTTCGCCGCATGCAGTATCTCAAGCGGGCCCCGCGCCCGTGGATCAGTCTCCTCAGCAGTTCGGCCAGTCTCGACAACCTGCTCGCGATCCTGCCTTCGGACGTGATCGCGCAATGGCAAAAAGAACCGCTGATCGCCAGCAGCGCACGCATCCAGGCGCATGCCCGCGCCTGCGGATTCGAGGACATCCATCCTGCGGCATCGGCACTGGATGCCGATCTTCTCGCCGCCGCCCGTGCGCTGCTGGCGCGCCACCGCATGTAGCAATTTTCACTGCCGCCAAACGACGTCTTCGGCTAGCATGTGCAACATGGAAACCGAAACTCCGGCAACGCGGTCCACTCCAGCCACGCGCGAACCCGGCGGGCAGGGAAAAACGGGCACGCGTTCGCGTCGAGCCGGCATGATCTGGCTGCTTGTGCTGCTGGCCGTTCTCATTGCCCTGGGCTGGTGGCTGCAACGGCAACTGCGCGAGCAGGGATCCGAGCAGACGCGCGTTCTGGAAACCCGGCTGGATCAGCTCGCGCGCAGCAACGAGCAGTTGCGCCGGGATCTTGAAAGCCTGCGCAGCCGCGATGCCGATGCCAAAGCCATCAACCAGGGCATCCGCGAGGAACTGCTGGCCTACAACGAGCGTTCGCGTGCGCTGGAAGACGCCGTTGCCAATCTCGCTGAACAACATCTCGGACATCGCGATGCGATGGCCCTCGATGAAGCCGAGTTCATCCTGCAATTGGCCGGCGAGCGGCTTGCGCTGTTTCGTGATGCCAATGGTGCGCTGGCGGCGTATCGCCTGGCCGACAGTGCGCTGGCTGCGGCTGAAGATCCGCTGTTTGCCAATGTGCGGCAAACCATTGCCGCGGAGATGCGCGCACTGGAAGAAGCCAAGCCGGTGCAGGTGCGCGCCAGCCTGGATGCGCTGGTCGAACTCGGAGCCGGCCTGCATGGCTTGCCGCTGAAGAAGACAATCGCCACGCCCGATGCCGGCAAGCGACCGCTTTCGCGTTGGCGCGAGATCCTCGGCCGCTTCGTGCGTATCAACGACGACAGCACGACACCCCAGCTGTCCACCCGCAACGACGAGTTGAATCGCAGCCTGATTGCGGTGGATGTGCACATCGCCGAAACAATGTTGCTGGCACGCGATGAGCCGGGATTCAAGGCGGCACTCGCGCGCGTGCGCGGCGGCGTGGCCAATGCCTTCGATCCCGACGATGCGCGCGTGCAGGCGACCATGGCGACGCTTGATCGCCTGGCCGCCATGCCCATGGCGCCGGCGCTGCCGCAGCTTGGCAGCGCACTCGGCGAATTGCGCAACCTGCGCACCACGCGCGCCCTTTCACGACCGATACCGGCACCGATCCCGAACCAGGGAGCCACGCCATGAAGACCTGGATACTCGTCCTCGTACTGTTGCTTGTTGCCGCCGCCGCCGCGTTGGGTTGGCAGTGGGTGGCCGATGACCCGGGCTATGTGTTGATCCGCGTGCGCGGAACTTCCATCGAGACAAGCCTGGTGGTCGCGCTCGCCGCGCTCCTTCTCGTTTGGGCTGTCATCAGTCTCGGCTGGCGTCTGCTGCGCTGGCCCTTGCGTGCATGGAACCGCGTGCAGGACAAAC
>WBZL01002228.1_pt1 | contig 19101 bp, 15 predicted proteins | sample 5204291 | NCBI WGS metagenome assembly WBZL01 (sample SAMN12344345, study PRJNA552823) | activated sludge metagenome | biome: Activated sludge suspended growth; feature: Nitrification reactor; material: Wastewater; isolation source: activated sludge from nitrification reactor of wastewater...
CGTCCGCCATAGCCCTAAGGCGACGGCGGGCAGCATCCAGTTCTCAGTCTTTCAGTTGGCAGTCGGCAGTCCAGCATCCTCCGTCCGCCATAGCTCCCAAAGAGCGACGGCGGGCAGCATCAAACATCCCCCTTCAACCCCAATTTCCTGCCTTCTTCAAGCATATATTGGAATGCCGACTCGTGGTTATTTTCGATCTCGCCTTCCAGGATAGCTTCCCGGATGGCGTTCTTGATGATGCCGACCTCCCGGGAAGGGGCGATATGGAAAACTTCCATGATCTCTTCACCTGTAATGGGCGGTTGCCAGTTGCGGAGCCGGTCTTTGGCTTCTACCTCTTCTAGTCGTTGCCGGACCAATTCATAATTTTCGAGATAGCGCTGCACCTTTGCCGGATTTTTGGAGGTGATGTCCGCTTCACAGAGGAGCATCAGGTCGTCGATGTCGTCGCCGGCGTCAAAGAGGAGGCGGCGGATCGCGGAGTCTGTAATGTTTTCCTTGGTCAGGCTGATGGGGCGCAGGTGCAGTTCTACCAGTTTCTGGACGTACTTCATCTTATTGTCCATGGGCAGGCGCAGGCGGCGGAAGATATTGGGCACCATGCGCGCGCCGACTGCTTCGTGGCCGTGGAACGTCCAGCCCTGTTCGGCGTGGAATCGTTTGGTCGGCGGTTTGGCGATGTCATGCAGGATAGCGGACCAGCGCAGCCACAGGTCATCGGATTTCTTGCAAAGGTTGTCCAATACCTGGAGGGTGTGATAAAAATTATCCTTATGCCCGATGCCGTTGCGGATCTCTACCCCCTGGAGGGCGGCCATTTCGGGAAGGACAAGCTGGAGCAATCCCGAGTTGAAGAGCAGTTTGAAGCCGACGGACGGAACGGGGGTTTCGATGATCTTGTTCAATTCGATGGCCACCCGCTCTTTCGATACGATATTGATGCGCTGTTTGTGCTGCTTGATGGCTTCGAAGGTTTCGTCGTGGATCTGGAAGCCGAGTTGGGTGGCGAAACGGATGGCGCGCATCATCCGGAGCGGGTCGTCGGAAAAGGTCTTGCCGGGCGCCAACGGGGTCCTGATGATCTTCTCCTCGAGGTGGAGCAGCCCGCCGAAGGGGTCGATGATGGCGCCGAAATCGAGTTCGTTGAGACTGACAGCCAGGGCATTGATGGTGAAATCGCGGCGGTTCTGGTCATCTTCCAGGGTGCCTTCTTCAACGGCCGGTTTGCGGGAGTCGGACCTGTAGGATTCCTTGCGGGCGCCGACAAACTCTATTTCCAGGCCGTTGTGTTTGAGCATGGCCGTACCGAAACGGCTGAATACCGTTACCCGGGGTACGGGCCAGAGGCGGGACGCCACTTCCTGAGCCAGGTCGATTCCGTTACCTACGCATACGATATCGATATCCTTGCTGGGCCTGGCCAGGAGACGGTCGCGCACATACCCGCCGACGACAAACACGGGATAGCCCAGTGAAGCCGCGGATTCACTTATTTTTTGAAAGATCTCCCGTTCTCTTGGGTGCAGATTGAATACCACTTAATCCATGTTTGAGGCCCGAGGGATCATGGACACTTTTCGATTTCGAGTGAACGGGATCCCGGGTGACCGGTAAAGGCATTAACCGATCAATTCGGGCTGGTCGCTTAAAACGGACTCCATTTCATCGAGGATGGCAAAAAGGTCTTCCGGTTCGCTTTGGGTGACCAATGCGGCCCGGAAGGTTTTTACGCCTTCATATCCTTTAAAATAATTGGTATAATGACGGCGCATTTCCAGTACGCCCAGTTTGGCGCCTTTCCATTCGATGGAGTGCGAGAGGTGTTGCCTTGCCGCGGCGACCCTTTCCCGGATCGTCGGAGGGGCGAGGTGTTCTCCCGTTTTTAAAAAATGTTTGATCTCCCGGAATACCCAGGGGTAACCGATGCTGGCGCGGCCGATCATGACCCCGTCCACCCCGTACCGGTCTTTGTATTCGAGGGCTTTTTCCGGGCTGTTGATGTCACCGTTGCCGAAAATCGGGATCCGGATGCGGGGGTTGTCCTTGACCTTGCCGATCAGGGTCCAGTCGGCTTCGCCCTTGTACATCTGCTTCCGGGTGCGGCCGTGGATGCTGAGGGCTTTGATCCCTACATCCTGGAGGCGTTCGGCGACTTCTTCGATGTACATGGTTTTTTCATCCCAACCGAGCCTGGTTTTGACGGTTACCGGCAGGTTGGTCCGTTTGACGATGGCTTCGGTGAGGCGGACCATTTTGGGAATATCCTGGAGGATGCCGGCGCCGGCGCCCTTGCAGGTGACCTTGTTCACCGGGCAGCCGAAATTGATGTCGAGGATCTCGGGAGCGGCTTCCTCCACGATTTCGGCGGCGCGCACCATGGAGTCCAGTTCAGCGCCGAAGATCTGGATCCCGATCGGTCTTTCCTCGTCGTAGATGTCCAGTTTTTGAACGCTTTTGGCGGCGTCCCGGATCAGCCCTTCCACCGAGATGAATTCGGTGTACATCAGGTCGCAACCCTGTTGTTTGCAGAGTGCCCTGAAGGGTGGGTCGCTGACATCTTCCATCGGCGCAAGCAACAATGGAAATTCTCCCAATTCAATATCTCCGATCCTGACCATCAATTGGTTTTTGAATATCGCCGCAAAAATACGACTATCGCCCGGTACTGCCAACCATAATGTCCTGAAATTGGTTCCGGTTTAAACTATTGTTATTTTTCTTTTCCATACATACGGTTTATTAGGGACAAAAGTTAATTTTACGACCAACGCAATGAACAAAAACCAACGCTTATGCTAACTGCAGTAGTAGCCTGCTTTATTATTGGATACCTGGTTATCGTCTTTGAGCACCCGTTAAAACTGGATAAAACCGTTCCTTCCCTGATCATGGGCTCCCTGTGTTGGGCCCTGCTCGCCCTTGGGTTCCACAGCGGAGATTTGTCGGTGATCGATACGCATGAGCAGATCTACACCATGACCGGCGAGCATGCGCATGAGATCCAGGAAGGGTTTGTCAATACGCTGTTGCACCATATCGGCAAAACGGCGGAAATCCTGGTTTTTCTTATCGGCGCCATGACGATCGTTGAGATCATCGACCTTCACCGGGGCTTTGAAGTCCTTAAGAACTGGGTGAAGACCAAGAGCAAAAAGAGGCTTCTCTGGATCGTGGGCATTCTCGGCTTCTTTCTTTCGGCCATTATCGATAACCTCACCGCTACGATTGTGCTGGTAACCTTGCTGCGCAAGCTTATCCACGACCGGGATGAACGCATCTGGTATGTATCCCTTATCGTGATCGCGGCCAATGCCGGCGGCGCCTGGTCGCCCATCGGCGACGTGACGACCACCATGCTGTGGATCGGGAACCGGGTGAGCACCGTCGGGCTGGTAGAAGAGCTGGTCATACCTTCGATTGTTTGTTTCGCTTTGCCGCTTTGGGTCGCCACTTTCCTGCCGGTCTTCAAAGGCGATATCAAGCTGGAAAAAGAATCTGACGTCACCCGGGAGGAAAAACTGCTGAGCAGCCGGACCATGCTGTTTCTGGGGCTCGGGGCCATTATATTTGTGCCGATCTTCAAGACCATAACCCACCTGCCGCCTTATATGGGCATGATGCTCAGCCTCGGCGTCGTCTGGCTGACTTCCGAGTACATCCACCCGGAAGAAGATTTTTCGGAGGAGCGAAAACACCAGTATTCAGCGCATAAGGCCTTGTCGCGGATCGAAATGTCCAGCATTCTCTTTTTCCTCGGCATCCTGATGGCGGTGGCGGCGCTGGAAACCGTAGTGGTCGGCGGCGTCGGCGGTTTGCGGTATATGGCGGAGCAGCTGCAGGCTGCCGTTCCCAACCAGGATATCGTGATCATTATATTGGGTTTCATGTCGGCGGTGATCGACAACGTTCCGTTGGTTGCGGCATCTATGGGGATGTACAGCCTTCCGCTGGATTCGAAACTTTGGCATTTCATCGCCTATGCGGCGGGAACGGGCGGCAGCATGCTTATTATCGGCTCGGCCGCGGGGGTAGCCGCCATGGGGATGGAGCGCATCGACTTCATCTGGTACCTCAGAAAGATCAGCTGGCTGGCCTTTATCGGATTTATCGGCGGCGCGATCGCTTTTTTGATCATTCACCCCTTATTTTCTTAAAGATTTATTAAAAACGGGGATCGGGCAAACAATCCGGTCCCCGCAACCCTTTACAGCAGGTTATATCAATACTAATGTTTATGATGCCTGGTTTGAAAACCGCGGGCGGGCTGATTGTTGCCGCCTGCCTGCTTTACGCCTGCCAGCCTTACCATAGCGATCAGTTGGTGGGTACCTGGCGCGGCGCCCTGATCCTTGAAGAAGGCGATACCGTTCTTGTCGATCCGGCTGAAATTTCTTTGCAATTCCGGCCCGACGACCGGTACCTGTTTAAAAGCACCCTCAATTACAAGGAGGCCGGTACCTATTACCTCGATGCCCAATACCTCTTCACGCTGGATACCCTCAACAAGGCCTCAACGGAAAAAGCCGTTGAGATCGTCTCGCTGACACCGGATTCGCTGCACCTCAAAATGATGGATAACGGCCGCGAGCGGTTGTTGAAGCTTTATAAGGAGTAAGTTGCACTGGAGGCTGTCCGCCGTCGCTCTTTGGGAGCTATGGCGGACGGAGGATGCTTCCGACTGAAGACTGCCAACTGAAGACTGCCAACTGAAGACTGGATACCTGTTTCTATACATTTTCATCAGGCGAGGTTCCGGTCATCAGGCTGGAGACGCCGACAGCGATGAGGACGTAAGCCATGAAGAAATACATGCCGGGTAAAATGCGGCTTTGCGTTTCAATGCCGGCCTGCATATTGTTGAAGGCCAGAAAAGCGAGAAAAACGGCCACCACAAAAACGTCGGCCATCGACCATTTGCCCGCCCGCAGCATCAGCCAGCGCAACAAACCGGATTTCGGCATGCGCCGGCTCAATGCCGACCAGATGGACAGACCTGTTTTTCCGACCGGAATCAGTACGCTGAACAGCAGTATGCTGACGCCGACCAGCCAGTTGTGTTGCCGGAACAGCAATCCGATCAGCTCCAGGACGGATTTGCTTTGGTAATAGAAGTACATTTCGCCTTCAAAGACCTGCGTCTTGTCGATATCCAGCGAAAAGAAGGAAGTCTTGAGCTTGATGGGGATCTCAAGGTTTTGTTCATAGGCCGAGATTTCCAGCATCGGCGCCGACAGGCCCGGGTACAGGCAGGCAAGGGCTATGAGCAGCAAACCTGTTTTCAGCCATACCGTGTTGCCGGCCCTGCGGGCAAATAACCAGGAGAAAATGGCAAAAATTACCGCAACAACGCCCCAAAAAACAGCCAGCATCCCGGCTTTTGAAGAGGCGTTTTCCATTTCTGCCTTCAGCGTTTCGAGTTCGGCTTCATCGCTTTTGTCCTTGCCGTCGCCGAACCAGGCTGCCAGATCGGCCAGGCGGCGCTTATAGTCCATCTTTTCGGCATAGGCTTCCCGCGCCGCACGATATGCCCGGATATGCTGCTGAACCCCGTAGCCAAGCCATCCCGATCCGGTCAGGAAAATAAGGGCGACAAAGCTGAACGTCCATTTTTGAGCCATCTTTGAATTGTTCGATTGATTGGATTGTTCGATTGATCCGATTTTTTGATTTTTAGATTGATTGGATTGTTCGATTGATCCGATTGATCCGATTGATCCGAATATAGCGTCCGTCGGTTGGTCAACTTAATCGGAACATTCGATTCATTCCAACAATCGATTCAATTTTTTGATTTTTAGATTGATTGGATTGTTCGATTGATCCGATTGTTCGATTTTTAGATTGATTGGATTTTTCGATTGATCCGATTGATCCGATTATAGGGTCCGTCGGTTGGTCAACTTAATCGGAACATTCGATTCATTCCAACAATCGATTCAATTTTTTAATTTTTAGATTGATCCGATTGGTTCTACCTTCGATTCCTCGATTCCTCAGTTCCTCAATAAATAAAGATTGTTCGATCTTGGGCCTTCGCCCTTGTTTTGGGCAGCGCAACAGATCAACAGATCAACAAACCCTGACCCGGTTTATCCGGCAAAAGGACAAGATCCGCCCTCAAATTATTTTTTTCAAGGAATTTCGACCGAATAAGTTAACTTTATATACAGATTCGCGTATAAAGCGCATAAGTGAACTATTTTTTTCATCGATAACCTGCATGTTCGATCGTTGGACGATATCCGGGATCTGTCTCATCCTGTTGCCGTTGTGTGCATTGTCGCAGGCAGAACCGGAGCTTTGGCCCAGGGAAGCTATCCGTCAGGGGAGGATTGCGCTCGATGTCGACCAGGTGAAAAACAGCACCTTCAACCTGGAAGGCGAATGGGAGTTTTACTGGGATACGCTCATCCCGCCTTCGGGATTTAAGGACCAGGATTGGCGCAAGGCCGAATTCTCCGCTTTCCCGCAGGCCTGGAACGCGCTGAAGCCGGAAAATCTGGGTTCACCTGCCTTCGGGTACGCCACCTACCGGTTAAGGGTTCATTTTTCCAGCCCGCCGCCTTTGCTGGCCATGCAGATCCCCGATTTTTATTCCAGCTACAAGATGTGGGTTAACGGGGAGTTGTTCGCCTACAACGGTCGCGTGGGAACTTCAAGGGGCCGTACAACAGCCCATTGGCTCCCCATGACCCGTTCGCTGGATATCGACGGCCAGGACATGGAGATCGTCCTGATGATCGCCAATTTCCACCACGACAAGGGGGGGCCGGCCGAACCCATCCTGATCGGCGAGAACAGAATGATGCTCTCCGCCCGGGAAAGGGCCCACTTCCTGGAGTTTGCGGCAGCCGGCAGCTTTGTGATGTGCGGCTTGTTCCTGATGGGGTTGTACCTGTTCGGGCGCCGGCGAAAGGAAGTATTGGCATTTGCCCTCTTTTGCTTGTCGCACAGTTATTACATCGTCGGTTCCGAGAACTATCCGATCCACCATCTGCTCCCCTGGCTCACCTGGGGCGTTGCCATCAAGCTGGAATACCTCTCTCTTTACCTGAGCGTGTTTTTCTACTGGGAATTCGAAGGGATCATGTTTGACCGTTACATCAGTTTCGGCGTCAAACGGGTGGTTCAGTATTTTGTCATCGGCTGTCTGGCGAGCATCCTGATCCTGCCGGCTTATCTCTTTACGCATGCTTTGCCGTTCCTGATTTTGTCATTGGCTTTCAGTGCTGTCTACGGCCTGTTTTTGCTGCTGATGATCCCGTTCAGCGAGATCCGGAAAAATTACAGGTTTCTGATCTTCGGCCTGATCATCCTGTTGACCCTGATGATGTATGCCGCGGGCGACGTGATGAACCTGTGGGTGACCAAAGATTATATCATGCTGCTGGGCAACTGGAGCTTCCTGTTCTTCCATACCCTTGAGCTTTCCAGCCGTTTTGCCGGTGAGTTCAAGCAGATCGCAGGCAAAGCGGAATCCGCCAATCGGGCGAAATCCGAATTCCTGGCCACCATGAGCCACGAGATCCGGACGCCGATGAACGGTGTGATCGGCATGACCCAGCTGCTCAGGCTCACGCCGCTTACGCGGGAGCAGGAGGAATATGTTTCCGCCATCCACAGCAGCGGAGAGAATTTGCTGGCCATCATCAACGATATCCTCGACCTTTCCAAAGTGGAGGCCGGTAAGTTTCAGTTGTACGAAAAGCCGTTTGAGCTGAAATCGCTTTTGGAAGAGGTCATCCAGATCACCACCCCGATTGCCCGGGAAAAGGGCCTGGATCTGAAATTGCATTGGGCCCCCGACATGCCCGCCCGGTTTATCGGCGACAAGCAGCGGATCCGGCAGGTGATCATGAACCTGGTCGGCAATGCCATTAAATTTACCGATCACGGCCTGGTCCGGGTGTCAGCCGATGCAGAACAGGTGACCGACCGCGAATTCCGCGTCCTGGTAAGTATAACGGATTCGGGTATCGGAATGAGCTCCGAACAGATCAAGGAAGTCTTCGAGCCCTTTGTCCAGGGGAAATCAGCTGGGAACAAGGCCAGGGGCGGCACCGGTTTGGGACTGTCCATTTCCCGGAAACTGGTAGAGTTGATGAAGGGCGTAATCAAGGTGCAGAGCTCACCGAACGAAGGTTCGGAATTCTCGGTCCTGCTGCCATTGAAAGTGCCCATGATCGCCCAGGCGCCGCAACCGGGGTTGCACGATGAGGATCACCAACTGCCGCTGCCTTCGGATGAATCGCTGAGGATCCTCATTGCGGAAGATCACGCCATCAACCAACGGCTGTTCGTCTCCTTGCTCCACAAACTGGGATACCGGCCGGATATCGCGGAAAACGGCCACCAGGTGCTCGAAATGCTGGACAATGCGCATTACGATCTGATCCTGATGGACATCCAGATGCCTGAGATGGACGGCCTGGAAACCACCAGGAAAATCGCCGAGCGCCTTCCTGCGGATGCCCGCCCCTTGATTGTAGCCGTAACGGCCAATGCCCTGCCGGGCGACCGGGAGAAATACATCGAAGCGGGCATGGACGACTTCCTGGCCAAACCTTTTTTGGTCAAAGACTTGTCCGTCATCATCCGGAAATGGTCCAAAAAGCCCACCTCTACCATCTGATCTTTGATCTTTGTTCATTTTTTCGGCCCGTTATCGGTCAAAATTCCGAAATTTGCGCCTTCAATAATTGGTCAACCATTAACTCCCTTTTTTAATTCAACCTTTTAGCTTGAATAAGCTCATGGACAATCGCTTATTTCCTTGCTGAAAACTGAAACCGGGAAGTAATCTTTGACCGTTGCCAAAATGCTGAACATATGCGATTTTCACTTTCCTTGTTGATGTTCCTTCTCATTCTTTCCTGCAGTTCCAAAGCGCCTTCCGATGCCCTTAACCAGGGAACGCAGGCTTCGGGTGAAGATATCTCAGCTGACCCGGCAGGGCCCGCACGCATCGAATTCAAGATCGCCGGCGCTCCTGCCGGACAGGTTCGGCTGATCGGATTCTATGCCGACCAGAATTTTGTAGCGGATACCACTACCGCTGACGCTTCAGGGCATTTCATCTTTCAAAAGAATGACGGCTACAACGCCGGTTTCTATTTTGTGATGATGCAGGGAAATGTCAGCTTTCAAATGCTGCTGAATGCCACCGAGCAGAATTTTTCCATGTCGGCCAATGTTTCCGACCTCATCAACACCATGAAGGTGAACGGCTCACTCGACAACGAACTGTTGTACAAGAACCTGGCGTTCCAGGCCAGACAGGAGCCCATCTTCAATCAGGTTTCGCAACAATTGAAGGCCGCGGCTCCCGGTTCGGCGGATTACCAGCGCATCAAAGCCGAACAGGACAAACTGGTGGCCGAACGAAAGGCCCATATCCAATCCTTCCAGGATGAATACCCCACGGCCTTGTTTACCAAATTCAAGATCGCCGGGCAGAACCCCGAGCCCCAGGTGATCAAGAAACCGAACGGAACCCTGGATACCCTGGCGCAATTAGCCTTGTACCGTTCGCAGCTTTGGGACAATGTGGACTTCAGCGATAACCGCCTGCTGCATACGCCCGTCATTGTGAACAAGCTAAAGCGATACATCGGCGAGCTCACCGTTCAGCATCCGGATTCGATCAACAAATCGGCCGGACTGCTGGTGGATAAAGTCCTGAACCATAAAGAATACCTCAAGTTTTTCGCCAACTGGATCACCTTGTATTACGACCCGGAAAAGACCACGCTGATGGACCCGGAGGCCGTGTTTGTGTACATGGTCAAGAACTATTTCAAACCCGAACTGGCCTATTGGTCCGACTCCGCCGAGGTATACGCCCTTCAACTGCGCGCCTATGAAATGGAAGCGAGCCTGGTGGGCCGTAAAGGTCCGGATGTGAGCGCGCCGTCGCCGGACGGCAGCCTCAAGTCCATCTACGAAATGAAGGCGCCCTATATCCTGGTGTACATGTACGACCCGAACTGCGAGAACTGCGCCATCGAGACGCCCAAACTGGTCAAATTCTACCAGGAGTGGCGGTCGAAAGGCGTGGATGTTTACGGGATTGCGCTCAATACGGATATCCCGGAATGGAAGGCCTATATCGCCAAGAACAGGATTACCTGGACCAACGTATTTGACCCCACGAACAAATCCATTTACGCCAAGTACTATGTCAATCATACGCCTGAGCTCTACGTGCTGAACCCGGACCGGACCGTTATTGCCAAAAACCTGAAAGTTGAACAGGTGCCGACGGTCATCGAAAAGGACATGCGTTCCAGGGCGGGGCATTGATCGCGCAGGCCGGCGTCCGTTTAAATGCTGAAAGATCGATGAAAAAAAGGATAGCGCTCGACATGGATGAGGTCATCGCCGATGTCACGCCCAAATTTCTGGACCTCTACGAAGAAGCCTACGGTCGCCGGCTGGAGCCCGGTGATTTCTGGGGCAAGAAAATCTACGACCTCCATGAAGACGCCTATGTGCTGCGCGACCGGCTGCACGACAAGGGCTTCTTCAGGGATCTTCCCGTGATGCCCGACAGCCAGGAGGTTGTGCGGCGCCTGTGCGAGGACTACGATGTGTTCATCACCACGGCCGCCATGGAGTTCCGTTCCTCCTTTGAGGACAAATTTGACTGGCTGGCGGATCATTTCCCGTTCATCCACTGGAAAAATATCGTCTTTTGCGGCGACAAGAGCATCATCAAGGCGGATTATATGATCGATGATCACGTCAAGAACCTGCTTAATTTTGATGGGAAGGGCCTGTTGTTCACCGCTTCCCATAATGCGGAAGAAACCCGCTTTACCCGGGTGAACAACTGGCGGGAGGTGGAAGGGTTTTTTTATGAGAGAGAGGGTGAGAGAGTGAGAGGGTGAGACAGCCTGCGAATTGACCACTATTATGAGCGTGTGGGTAGAAAAAATATGGCCCTTATTCAAGCTGAAGGCGCGGTATGCCACGACGTCGGCTATGGCTACGGCAGCGGAATACGGCATTTATGCCGCGTTGATCTATTGGCTGTTGTTGCAGCCGACGGCGGCGCATGTGATCAGTTATACCTGTTCGATGCTGATCAATTTCGTGTTGCAGCGATTTTTTGTGTTTGACGTCCGCAGGAAGGTGAGGACGGTGTTTTTGATTGCGGCATTGGTTTCCCTGGGGGCCATTACGCTGAGCTCGGTGTTGTTCATCGGGTTGACGAGCCTGCCGTTTTTTGCCAAAAACCATTTCCTTGCGAAGGGGATAGCCACGGGGATCGTATTTTTTTATAATTTTTACCTCAAACGGTACGCTTTCGAGAAGCGGTTTCTGTGATTCAGGAAAAATAATATCTTCCGCTTTCTTGCCCGGTATGCCATTTTTACCTATCTTTGCCACCACATACATGTTCGGGATATCAGCACTTTTTCTCAAGCTTAATACCCCCCATCGCCTAAACATTAGCTCGAATTCGTTCGTTAGCGTAAACTCACGTTCCAACTTTTACGCCATCTTGGGTGCAATCAGAGGAAATTGAACATTCGCGCGCGTTGCTTTTGGGCCATACAATGACTACATGTATCCCGGTTTTAGGCTATGCGGGTAATTTTCTACCTTTGTTCTTTGCATGAATTTCCATTTACAGGTGAATAATTTGCGGTAGTTTGTAATTTTGCCGGTCAATCAAAAGAGAGCAATTTTTTATGAAATTGGAAAAATTGGTCGCGGTGAGCGGTATGTCCGGGTTGTACCGGATGATAGCGAATCGCAAAAATGGACTCATTGTTGAAGAAATCGGCACAGGAAAACACCGTTTTGCGCCATCCAGAAAACACCAGTTTACCCCATTGGAATCCATTGCGATTTACACGGATGACGGTGAATCTACCGAATTGGCAAACGTATTTCGCAACATGCTGGATCAACTTGAGGACAATCCTCCCGCCGACACAAGCGCCGGCGATGAAGATATCAAGGAATATTTCGCCGACGTATTGCCCAACTACGACCATGACCGGGTGCGCGTCAGCGACATGAGGAAAGTGATAAAATGGTTTAATTTACTACACACAAATCAGCTACTGGACCCTGAAGCGGAGACGACCGAAGACGAGGAAGAGTAATCTTCCAAAATCCGGCTCCAGCTCGATTGGAAAACTGCACAATTTTAAAATCTATGGGAGCAGCTATCGAGGTACCGGAACCGTTAAAACGAAAATTTGTACCATCCAACTTTCAGGTAACCACTTGGGCTGAACTGGACGTTTACTACCGAAGCCTGGTAGAACGGCCGCTGCTTTCGGTTGCTGCATTGGAACGTTGGATACTCGATCGCAGTGAACTCGATGCGGTTGTGAGCGAATCTTTTTCGTGGCGGTATATCAAAATAACAGTTGACAGTTCGGACGAAGCGGCGGACGAAGCCTACCAGTACGCCGTTCAGGAACTTTCGCCGCGCATTGCCGCGTATGAAAATACCCTCAATCACAAACTGGTAGCCTGTCCTTACACCTCCCAGCTCGATCCGGTCAAATACGGCATTTACCTGCGCAATATTCAGAATGAGGTCGACCTCTTTCACGAAGAGAATATTCCGCTCGCCACCGAAGTCCAGCTCAAAGCAAAAGAATACGGCCGCATTTTCTCCGAAATGACCATCGGCGTCAACGGCCGTCAGATGACCCTTCAGAAAGCCGGCGCCCTGCTGGAAGAAACGGATCGCGAATATCGCGAAGCCATCTACCACAAGATCTACGGCCGGATCCTGGAAGATACCGAATGCCTGGAAAGCCTTTTTGACGACCTGCTCGTCAAGCGCCACCAGATTGCCCTGAATTCCGGATTTGACAACTTCCGCGATTTCAAATTCAGGGCCCTCGGCCGGTTCGATTATTCCATTTCGGACTGCCTCGATTTCCACGAAGCCATCCAGCTCGAGATCCTGCCCCTGCTGGATGATTTCAACCGCTTCCGGAAAAAAGCCCTCAACCTGGAACAACTGCGGCCGTGGGACCTCCACGTCGATACCAGCAAGAAGGCGCCCCTGAAGCCGTTCAACGACATCAACGAATTGGTTGAGAAGTCTATCGCCTGCCTTTCCAGCGTCAACCCGCTGTTCGGCAAGGTCATCGGCACCATGCAGCAGATGGGCCACCTCGACCTCGAATCCCGCAAAGGCAAACGCCCGGGCGGATACAATATGCCGCTGCACCTGACCGGCGTACCCTTCGTGTTTATGAATGCCTCCAACTCGACCAACGATATGAGGACGCTCATGCACGAAAGCGGCCATGCGGTGCATTCCTACCTGACCAAAGGACTCAAACTGACCTCCGACAAAAAGGTGCCTTCCGAAGTTGCCGAACTCGCTGCCATGACCATGGAATTGCTGACCATGGACCATTGGGGCCTGTTCTTTGACAGCGAGGAAGATCTTCGCCGCGCCCGCATCAGCCAGCTCGAAAACGTACTCAAGGTCCTGCCCTGGGTCGCGACAGTGGATAAATTCCAGCATTGGCTCTACACCCATCCGGAACATACCCGCGAAGAGCGCAAGATCTCCTGGATGGAGACCTTCCTTTCCTACAGCTCGGATGAGGTCGACCGGTCGGGCCTTGAATACTACTCCGAATATGTATGGCATAAGCAACTCCATATTTTCGAAGTACCCTTCTACTACATCGAATACGGAATGGCCCAGTTGGGCGCCGTCGCGATCTGGAAGGCCTACCGGGAAAACCCCGAACTGACGGTGCAACGCTATATCAGCGCACTCAAGCTCGGATATTCCAGACCGATCAAGGAGATCTATGAAACCGCGGGCATCCGGTTTGACTTTTCCAGGGCATACGTCAAGGAACTGGGGGCTTTCATCAAACATGAACTCGACACCCTCCTGACCATGGAAAGCTGAAAAGAGATAATTGTCCGCTGTAAAACGTTATTGAAACATTAAATGTCCCTCCAGGGATTCTTCCGAACATCTTTTTGCCGTATTTTGTCGTTCTAGTATTTATGAAGCTGCGATCAGTATCCTGACAACAGATCGCCGCGCAGAACAAAATGCGGAACATCCTGTGCATATCGCTCCTCATCTTTTTCGCTCAATCGTGTGAGAAAGAAACCCATCGGCTGGACCAATATTCAGTCCACGGCATCGATGTTTCCCATCACCAAAAGCAAATTGTCTGGGATACCGTTGCGGCGCAGCGCGTCCATTTTGCCTTCGTGAAAGCGACGGAAGGGGCCAGTTTTGCCGACAGCCTGTTCTGTTACAACTGGGACGAAATGAAGCGGGTCGGCCTCCGGCGCGGCGCCTACCATTTCTACCGGCCCAATACTTCTCCCATGCTGCAAGCCATGCATTTCAGCAATTGGGTGGAAATGGAGGAAGGCGACCTCCCGCCGGTGCTCGATGTGGAGGTGCTGGACGACGCCAATCCCTACGGCCTGGTAGCCGGCATCCGGACCTGGCTCGCCCTCGTCGAATGGCGCCACGGCGTCAAACCCATCATTTATACCAATCTCCGTTTCTACAACGAATACCTCTCCGGCCAATTCAATGACTACCCGGTCTGGATCGCCCGATACAACCAAAGCCAACCCGAGCTTTCCTGCGGGCGCGATTGGGATTTCTGGCAATACGGCAACCGCGGCAACCTGCCCGGCATCGACGGCTATGTTGACTTCAATGTTTACAAAGGCACTTTCGAACAACTCGACTCCCTTTGCAGGCGCGGCGCCGATCTGGTGAGTATGGCGTATTAGGCTAGTCGTAAGTCTGTAGTCGTAAGTCGTAAGTCTGTAAGTCGTAAGTAGCGACGGAAAATTTTCCGTCGCATAAGTCGTAAGTGAGGTGATGGCGGCGATTCCAGGCATATTAAGGGCGTTGTCAGTTGTCAGCGGTCGGTCCGGTAGAAGCGATGTTGCGATTTTGCAACCGCCGCCGCCATCAACAATTAACAATCATAGCCTGCCCGGCTTTAGCGGGGTAATTGTCAATCATCAATCAATACAATTGACAGTCAAATCTGACGAGTATTGTTTCCCCGCTCCCTGAAGGCGTCAATCCGGAATCTTCACCCCGCCGCCTGCATTTCCGGCAATTCCGTTCCCTGCGCTTCTTTCAGCAACGGATTGAGCCTTTTGATGATCTCCCTGCGAAGGTATAAGAGGGTAACGGTAGCCGCCATTACATCAGCGATGGGAAAAGACCACCAGATGCCTTGCAGTCCCATAAAGGCCGGCAGGACGAGGATGAGCGGGATCAGGAAGAATCCCTGCTTGGTCAGGGTGAGCAGGAGTGCGGGGATCGATTTGCCGATGGCCTGGAAATAGGCTGATCCCACCAGTTGCGTGGTGATGAGCGGCGTGGCGAGGAAGGCTGTGACCAAAGCCGGGCTTGTCGCGCTCAGGAGGTTCGCGTCCTGGGAAAAGAGACCGACCAGCGCTTTGGGGAAGATCATGATCCCGGCGAAGATGACCACTGCTACGGCCGTTCCGCCTTTGACGGATGTGGTAATGCTTTCCTTGACCCTTTTCCACTTTTCAGCGCCGTAATTGTACCCTGCGATGGGTAAAAACCCCTGTGTGATGCCCAGCACCGGGAAGTTGGCGAACATCATGACGCGGTTGATCACGCCGTAGACCGCCACCGCCAGCTCGCCGCCGTGGTGAAACAGCGAATTGTTCAATACGATGCTCAGCACGCTGATCGTGCCCTGCCGCGCCAGGGTGACAAAGCCGATCGAGGAGATCTCCTTTACGATTTTCCAGCGGAGGGTAAGCGTTTTCCAGTGCAGCCGCAGTTCGGTCGGCCCCAGGAAAAAGAACCAGAAAGTATAACCGGCGGCCAGATAGTAGGAAATGGTCGTAGCCCATGCCGCGCCTTCCAGTCCCCACCCGAAACCGGCAATGAAAACCGTATCCAGTACGATATTTGTAAGCGCGGACGTCAGCATGACCAGCATGGCCGGCCTCGGGCTGCCCTGGGCGCGCATCACGTTGTTGGACATCATCGCCCAGGCCAGGCACGGAATGCCCGTCAGCAGGATGTTGAAATATACGCCGGCCGGCGCTTCAATATCGCCCTTGCCGCCGAATAGCTGCAGGATCGGGTGCTGCGCGAATGACCCCAGGATCACAATGGTTACGGCCAGCAGGATGGTCATGCAGGCCATTACGCCGAACGTATCCTCCGCTTTTTTGCGGTTGCCTTTGCCCAGCGCCCGGGAAACAACCGACGAACCGCCGATACCGATGGCCATGCCGATGGAAGAAATCAGAAAACTGATGGGCAGCACAACCGTAATGGCCGCGATGCCGAGACTGCCCACGAAACGGCCGATAAAAATGGTATCGACAATGAAGTTGACGGACATGACCAGAATGCCGATGGAAGCGGGCAGGGCCATTTTCAACAACAGCCTGCCCATGGGCGCCTGGCCAAGCTCTTCGGAAGATTTTTTGTTAGGTCGGGTGCTCATGATCTTAGGTCAAACATGGTCGTCAGGACCAAAAATACTAGGTATAGATACGCATAACTTCCGGATAAGTTTGTTTTTCAGCTAATTTTAACCCGTGAACCTGATCGATCACCATCGGATTATTCAAATAACCGGCCGATCCGGCCCGAAACCGCTGCCCGAAGGTGCCTGGTTTCGGTCGGGCAGGGAAGCCCTGGTCGCGCTGTTGCGGTCCTGGAAACGGCCCGTACCGGAAGGACGGATCGTCCTGCTGCCTGCTTTTTGCCCGGAAGGCCTCTACGCGCCGTTTCGATCGGAGGGTTGGGACATCGTTTTTTATGATCTGACCGTGGAAGGAAACCCTGATTTCAGTCACCTGCAAAGACTTGCTCTCCGAACCCAACCGCAGGTGGCCGTTCTGATCCACCTGTTCGGCGTTCGGCGGGATATCGTCACTTTCCGGAAAGTCCTCGGCGATAGCGTATTTATCCTTGAGGATTTTGCGCAAACCTGGCCGGCAGAGCACCTGGCGCACAACCCGCAGGGCGGTGATGCCCGTTTATTCTCCCTCCCAAAACTGGCCGGCCTGCCCGATGGCGGAGGATTGGAACTGGTTGCCGGCGGCCGGCCAACGGTAGAAAAACCCGGATCGGCTTGGGGCTATACCGGATTGCGATTTGGCGCGTTGATAGCGGCGACCCTGGCCCGAAAAACCGGCGTAAAGTTTTTCCGGTGGTTGTCCATCGCTTTGAACGGCCGGGCATATCGCATCCTGAGGTCCGGATCTGGGACTGCCCGCCGGATGTCCGGAGTCAGCCGCTTCCTTCTGCGCAGGCTGGACCAAAAGCGCCTGATCGACCGTCACCTGAAACAGGCGGAGATCTACCGTACAGGGATTAAAAATCAAACCGTAACCGCGATGGATAACGGCGGCGACTGGCCGATGATCGGATTCCCGGTCCTGGTGAACAACCGGCCCCATTTTCTGGAATGGCTCGCGGTGAAGGGCGTTGTTCCGCTTGTCTTTTCTGCTGCCTGGTCCTTTATACCGGAAGGCGAAGACCACCTGTTCCCGGGCGCAACGGCATTATCCGGCCGCCATGTCCTGTTGCCGGTCTGCGTCAAATTGACGGATGATGATATTTGGGAGGTGGTCCGGGCGGTGAATGATTACCCGGGAATGCCCTGAGGGCCTATTGGTTTCTTCTCAGTTCACCTTTGTGGTAAGTACCCAGTACTTTTCCCTGCAAGGTCCTGCCGACAAACGGGCTGTTCCTGGATTTCGAACGGATGTCTTTTCCGGTATACACCCATTCCCTTTCGGGGTCAAAGAAGGTCAGGTTGGCAGCGGCGCCTTCTTCGATGTGGGGTACGGCCAGGTTCAGGGCTTTTCGCGGACGTATGGCCAGGATCTCCGCCAGTTTTTCCGGTGCGGGGCGGGCGGTATTCAAGGCGGAAAAGGTCGTTTCCAGGCCCAGCGCGCCGGATTTTGCGTATGGGAATTCCAGCTTTTTGGCTTCTTCTTCCAGGGGTGTGTGGTTGGAACTGACCAGGTCGATGGTTCCGACCAGCAGGGCCTCCAGGAGGGCTTTCCTGTCGTCGGCACTGCGCAGGGGCGGGGCCAGTTTCAGGTTGGAATCGAACCCGGCGAGGTCTTCGTCTGTGAAATAGAGATTGTGGGCGGCTACGGATGCCATGGCGTTCAATCCGCGGGATTTGGCCTGGCGGATCAGTTCAACCGAACGCGCGCTGGAAATGGTGTGCAGCAGCAGCCTTGATCCGGTATAGGCCAGCAGGTCCAGATCGCGCTGGACGATCAGTTCTTCGGCCAGGGCCGGGATGCCCGTGAGTCCAAGGCTTGTACTGGTATATCCTTCGTGCATCTCGCCGTGGGGCGCAATGGCCAGGTCCATCGGCCGGTTGATGATCAGGCCGTCGAAGGCCCTGACGTATTGGAGGGCGCGCATCATCAGTCCGGCGTGTTGCACCGGCTGTTTACCGTCAGTAAAGGCTACGGCGCCGGCAGCGTGCATGTCCATCATTTCCGTGATGTCGGTCCCGGCGCAATCCATGGAAATGGCGCCCGTGGGATAGATATCAACCGGAAGCCTGTCCGATTGCCGCAACATATACAGGATGCCCGGCTTGGAATGCGTAACCGGCGCGGTGTTGGGAAAACAAGCCAGCCCTGTAAAGCCGCCCGCCAGGGCCGCGTCGGCGAGGGTCGAAAAATCCTCCCGGTGTTCAAACCCCGGATCGCCGGAATGAGCGCCGATATCCACCCAGCCCGGTGAGCAGTACGCGCCGTTCAGGTCCCACTCCTTAACCGAGCCGGGCGCTTTCCCCGGGTCGGTGATTTTACCGTCCCTGATGTAAAGATTGGTTTGCCTGAGGTGCCAGGGTCCGTCCGGATCCAGAATGGTTACGTTGCGGATCAGGTAATTCATCCGATCAAAAATTTCGGCAAATTTAAAAAGGATATTTAAATTTATTCCGGTTGAATCGCCGGAGCTGAAAATCAGGGGTGGCAGTCGCCAGTTGTCAGTTGTCAGTTGGCAGTTGGCAGTTGGCAGTCTTCAGTTGGCAGTCTTCAGTTGTCAGTCTTCAGTTGGCAGTATCCAGCATCTAGCATCTAGCATCCAGC
>WBZL01002230.1_pt1 | contig 19073 bp, 14 predicted proteins | sample 5204291 | NCBI WGS metagenome assembly WBZL01 (sample SAMN12344345, study PRJNA552823) | activated sludge metagenome | biome: Activated sludge suspended growth; feature: Nitrification reactor; material: Wastewater; isolation source: activated sludge from nitrification reactor of wastewater...
CCCGCGGGTAAAGTGGTATTTGATATGTTTCTCCGTCGCCACCCCCAACGCGCGGATGGCAATCACCGTTGCACGGCGTACCATTTCCTCTTCAGAAATCTGCTCTACCGCCTCCCACCCCGGCAATACCCGTTGCGGGATGTCCCAAAATCGCCGCGTGCCATTGCGCCCCGCCACAAAAATCTGCCCCCGATCCCACAGCATTTCCAGCATCAAATTGACATTTCGACTGGACGACCATCCACTCGACTCCCAATTGACCACCGCCCGATCTTCAAAATCTTCCGCGGCGAGAGGGCCTTTTTCATGGAGGGTTTCCAGCACGTACTTGCGGAATTCTTCGTTGGCCTCCACCCACGCGCGGAACCGTTTGACCCATAGGGATTTGGTCTCCTCCGCTTTGTGAACCGGACGATCCATAAACCGTCGGTGAATGGGTAAATCCGCACTGCGGACGATAGAAGCGGCATGTGCCCAAAATTCAAAGACATGTCGATCTTCGTAAATCAACTTCTCAAACACCGCCCGATCGTAGTTCCCCACCCGGCTGAACATGACAAGATATTGTGTGCGATCCACGACCGGGATGGGGTCGATCTGAATACACCCAAGATGATCGAACACCGTCATCATCCCATCCGGCGTGGGTTCCGGGCGGGGACCGGCAAGGAGTTGTTTCGCAATGGCGAGGCGGCGAGCGAGGGGAAGGGGGATTTGGAGGGGGGTGGGTTGGGACATAGTGGACGATATTTTACCTTAATTGAAGGAATATCGAACATATGTTTTGTGACCCCACCCCTAGCCCCTCCCCGCCCAAAGCCGCAGGGAGGGAAATCAGATTCTCCCCCTGCCGTTTTGGGCGGGGGGAGGTAGAGGGGGGTCTTAAGGCATTTCAAACACCACCACCACCGGAAAATGATCCGAAATCTCCAGCGTATCCCCCAACCGCACAAAATGCTCCCCCACCACCATGGTTTGCGGCAAAAAAATGTAATCCAGCGTTCGATCTGGGGCGAAAATCGCGGGGTCATTGGGCCAGCGAGTAAACCAATCGGCGTAATTCGTCCCGATCACTTCCTCCTGACTGGGCACGGCAAGGTAGGAGGCAAACAACGGTTTGATTTCGCTGATCGCATTGTAAGAAGGTTGATGGTTGGGGAGGAGACGGGCGTGGGCGGCAGGATCGAACGGAAGCAAGTTGAAATCCCCACCCAACACCCACGGTGTCCCACTCGCGTCCAGGCTCGCCAAAAATTGGTTGATCTGTTCGATTTGCAGGGTTTTGGCATCGCTCCCCGGCACATACACATCGAGATGTAACGTCGCGGCGACGAAATCGCCACCCCCGGACGTGGGCAGATGTGCTGTCAAAATCGCAGGTTTGATGCCGAATTGCGCTTCAAGCCAGGGTTTTTCGGCGACAGGCAGATTGAGACGTTCCGCCGAAGTGATCTGATATTTGGACACAATCGCTTCCATCCAGCCCACGCTTCCCCCGATGCGCGGGTGAGGAACATAAGCGGCTTTCCAACTAAAAGTGGATGTGTAACACGCGTATTCCGCAGGGAGAAGTTCGAGCAGGCGGGCGAGTTGATCTTCATTGTAGGTGCGGCCTGCCCCGTTGTCGAGTTCCTGAAGCAGGATGATGTCGGGGTTTTCTGCGAGGATGACGCGGGCGACTTCTTCGAGGGTGAGGGTGATGTCCTCGGGCGTAGGCTGATCGTCCGGGCCGTCGTTGGTGGGGAGATCGCTCCAAAAGACGTAGTTTTTTCCGGACATCGTTTGCACATTCCAGGTCAACACTTTGAGCGGTTGTCCTGGTTGGAGTTGGGGGGCATCGTCCGGGCAGGTGACGGGTGCGGCTTCCACGTCTGCGGGGTGGTAGACGCCGAAAGTGAGGAACCCCGCGAGCGCGAGGGTCAGAACAGCAAGAATGATTCCGAGGGTTTTGAGGATTTTTTTGAACATGAGAGGCTCCTTTTCTGGGTGCGTTTTGAAGAGTTGCCTCAGTATCCCCGATATGAACTGCCAATGAAAGTTAAGAAACTGCCAAAAAGTGTTAATGCCATGCGTGATACGTAATTATTCACGTATCACGCATGACGCATCCCCTACCGCCAAATATTCTCATAATTTCCCTTGATCAACCTCCCCTCCGCAAACCTCTCCGGCGCGAGCGGGGAAATATCCACCGTCTTGGCCACGCCATCCAGAATCAACTCCGCCATGCACAACCCCGCGGCGGGCGCGGTCTTGAATCCCGTCCCGCTGTAGCCACAATCCACGTAAAAGCCCTCCGGCCCCATCGCGCCGAGGACGGGATGTTGATCAGGGGTGATGCCATTGTAGCCGCCGTGGGCGCTGTGCAGGTGGCCTTTTTCCATCGCCGGGACGCGCTCGCACAGGCGGTCAATCGCCCGTTCCGCGAACCCCTTTTGGGCGTGGTCGGTGTCGTTATCCGGGGATTCACCCAGCGGATTGCCGTCTTCCAGCCCGACGAGGGTCAGGTTTCCTTCGGGACGGAAATAGAGTTCTTTGGGGAAATCAATGACGGTCGGGTGCGAGAGGCCGATTTCCGGGGGGCGGACGACGAACATGGTGTCGTGCCGCCAGGTGGTGAGGGGAAGGTCCACGCCTGCCATCTGGTTGACGACGTTCGCCCACGCGCCTGCACAATTCACCACGACCGGGGCGGAGAAGAGACCCTGATCGGTATCCACGCCCGTCACCCGTCCGCCTGCGAGGGTGATCCCGCGGACGGTGCAACCCTGTACGAGGGCGGCTCCCCGCGCACGGGCGGCGGTCATCATCGCGTTCGCGGTATCGCTCGGCATCGCGTACCCCGATTCGGGTTCGTACGCGGCCACGTCAAAATCATCGGTCACAAAGGAGGGGGCAAGCCGTTTCACATCGTCCGCGGTGATGACGAAGGTGGGAATGCCGATATGTTGGAGCATATCCACGTTGGCGCGCAGGGCCGCTTCCTTTTCCCGTGCGACGATCTGGAGAAAACCGGTGCGCGTGAACCCGCTCTCGCCGCCGACCCGCTCTTTCCAGTTGCGAAAATATTGAAATGATTCCCACGCGAGGCGGGCGTCTACTTCGGTGTCGTAGTGCATCCGCACGAGGCCGCTGGACCGTCCCGTGGCCCCCGCCCCGATGAATTGCCGTTCGAGCACGGTGACTTTGACGCCGCGTTCGGCAAGGTGAAAGGCGAGGCTCGCGCCGTGGATGCCGCCGCCGATGATGAGGATGTCGGTTGTGTGAGTCATGGATGATCCTTGAAGAATGATGGAAATTTAACTGTTTGCTTTTCTTCGATGAGGTTTAGGTTGGGTTCCTTTATACCTCGGGTTAGTTTGTTTTGGGTGGGCGCGTTTTCTGTTTTGAGATTTACCGATAAAGGATACTTGAACTTTGCCGGAGGTCGAAGAAATCTTTTTCCCTGAAAAAAATATGAAGAAAAATTCCGTGACGGCGAGAAAGCCATTCAAAGCAAGGTATTGGTAAGTATATGATTCGAGGTCGAGACGATTGTTCGGTTCTAAAACTGCAAACCGGGGAAATGAAGGTAAATAATAAACGGTAACTGCCCTGCGGAATTTATATTTTTGGGTGTAGCCATAGGCTTTTGTGCAGTCAATATCGCGGGATTGAAAATTCAGGTGAGTAGATGAATAGGTCTTCCCTTGTACTTGATAGGTGTATCGGATTTTAAAATGACAGATGGAGTGAGTGCCCCCTCCTCCACGCCCTCCGCTTACATAAGTAAAATGGGTATCCTCGGATAATGTAATTTCACCCTGAGTAGATGCCAACGAGTCAGCAGGGACAAACAGCGCTCCCCAAATAGCAAACCCATCCTTTATCAGAAAATAAAGGAGGAAAATCACAGCATGTGCGGCGAAAAGGGTAAAAAAGGTTTTGAAAGGGTGTTTGAACATTCCCGCTGATTTATTCTTCGATGAATTTTGCGTTTTTTGATTTTTCTGCGATCTCTGTTTCGATGAGTTGATAAATCCCCTCAGCCATTTCCAACGCCTGTCTGGCATCAGTTTCCACGATGTCAGGCATCTCGGCTGGGTAACGGGTTTCCACCGCCCAAATCGTCAGGGCGTACAGTTTCGGATAGACTGTTTTTACTTGCCACCCTGCCGGGATCGTTTCCCGTATCCGATCCAGGTCATGTGTATACGGATAATCCATATTTAGAAAAACCAAAATGGCTTTGAGCGCTTTTTCAGCGGCCTGTTGGGCTAAATAGCATACGTGGCGTGGAAAGTGATCTGGATCGCGCAGGAGGGTGTATCCAGCTTTTAAGTCTGTTCGTGCATACTCCATCCATCGGGCCGCTTCAGGTGCGTTCATAGATACTTTGCCCCTCCCTTAAAGCAGGATACAAAATACCGCTTACAAAATTCCCGCGTTTGTGAATTTCTTCTGGCGTGGTGACGATAATATCTTTGCTGGTCGGCAGATCGCTCAATTCATTTCCAATTTGGATGGTCGCGAGTCGTTTGTTTTCGACGTGTGATAACACCACCAACAGGTCCAGATCACTGTCCGGGCGGGCATCCCCGCGTGCCCAAGAACCGAAGAGAATGATTCGCAGAGGGTTAAAACGGCGAACGATCCGCTCAATGGCTTCATCTAAATAGGGAGGTTTAAGGATTTGTGCAGACATCTGCGTACATTATACCTTTTCACTTTCCTTCATATAGCGTTTTACAGGCTTACGATCCCGCCAACTCCGCCATCACTCGCACCGCCTCCACATTGAACGCGGCCACATTCAGCGTCGTGATCGGGGAATTCCGCCACATTTCCAACCGCTCCCGAATCCGTTCTTTCGGGCCGCAGAGGGAGACGGCGTCCACCAACTCGTTCGGGACGGAGACAATCGCTTCGGGGCGTTTTCCGGCCAGATAGAATTCTTGAATGGTGTTCGCGGCGTCTTCGTACCCGTAGCGGCAGGCGAGGTCGTAGTAGAAGTTTTTGCCCTTCGCCCCCATCCCGCCGATGTACAAGGCGAGCGAAGGTTTAAGCATGTTCCAGCAAACTTCCAGGTTATCGTCCACCACGACGGCGACCTGCGGGGCGATATCAAAATCCGCCATCGTCTTTCCCGGTAGTGACGACTTCAGTCGTTCCTGGTTCGCCTTCGCCAACCCCGCGTCCACCGAGGGTTTAAAAACCTGATCGTAATGTTGGGGGGAGAAAAAGATCGGGAGCCAGCCATCCGCGATTTCGGCGGCGAGTTCGACGTTTTTTGGGCCGATGGCGGCGAGGTAGAGGGGCATGTCCGCCCGCCCGTGGAGGATGCTTTTGAGCGGTTTGCCCAACCCGGTTGCGTCCGCCCCCTGATAGGGAATCTGGTAATACTCCCCGGCGTGGGTGAGGGGTTTTTCCCGTTTGAGAATCTGGCGCACAACGCTGACATATTCCCGCGTTTTCGCGAGGGGTTTGCCATACGCCTGCCCGTGCCACCCCTCCACCACCTGTGGCCCGGAGAGACCCAGCCCCAGCAAGAACCGCCCCCCGGACAGTTGATCGAGCGTGATCGCCGTCATCGCGGTCATGGCCGGGGTGCGGGCGGGCATTTGCATGATCGCGGTCCCGAGCCGGACGTTTTTCGTCAGCGCCCCGATCCACGTCAGCGGGGTGATGGCGTCCGAGCCGTAGGCTTCCGCCGTCCACACTGCGTAGTACCCCATCTCGTCCGCTGCGCGGATCATGTCGAGGGGGAGTTCGATTTTTGCACCTGAGTAGCCGATGTTGAGTCCGAGTCGCATGAGGCCTCCGAAGAATAGACCACTGTTTTTTTTTGATTTGCTCTGATTTGCACTGATCTATTTAAAAAATCAGTGCAAATCAGAGAATCTGTGCAATCAGTGGTCTATTCCTTTTCAAGTTGAGTTATTTTCTAAACAGCTCCCGCACCACCACATTCCGCTGAATCTGGCTCGTCCCCTCGTAAATCTGGAAAATTTTGGCATCGCGCATGAGTTTTTCGACGGGGTATTCGGACATGTAGCCGTACCCACCGAAGACCTGCACGGCGTTGGTGGTGACGCGCATCGCCATGTCGGCGGCGAAGGCTTTGGCGAAGGCGGAGGCGGTGGCACTGCGTTCCCCGGCATCCACGCCCCAGGCCGCTTTCCAGGTAAGCAGGCGGGCGGCTTCGATATCCATCGCCATGTCGGCGATCATGTGCCCGATGGCCTGATATTGCCAGATCGGATGCCCCATCGAAACGCGATCTTTGGCATACTTGGTCGCTTCCTCGAACGCGCGCCGGGCCACCCCAACGGCCCCCGCGGCGACGACCGGGCGGCTTTTGTCGAACACTTTCATCGCGATCATGAACCCGTCGCCATCGTTGCCGAGCAGGTTTTCCACCGGGACGCGGACGTTATCGAAAAGGACTTCTGCTGTGTCGGAGGCGTGCTGGCCCAGTTTGTCAAACGGTTTGCCAACGCTGACACCTTCCCAATCGCGCTCGACGATGAAACAACTCATGCCATTGTAGCGTTTTTCGGGTTCGGTGTAGGCGAAGACGGTGTAGATGTTGGCGACGGTCGCGCCGGTGATGAAGGTTTTGCCGCCGTTGAGGATGTAATGATCGCCGTCGCGCACCGCGCGGGTGCGGATGCCCGCGACGTCGGACCCTGCTTCGGGTTCGGTCAGGCAGTAGGAGGCGAGGGCGCCTTCGGTCATTTTGCCGAAGTATTTTTCTTTTTGGGCTTCGTTGCCCGCGATGATGATGGGCAACATGCCGAGGGTGTTCGCCCCGACGGCAGTGCTCATCCCCGAACAACCCCAGGCAAGTTCTTCGTTGACGAGGCATTCTTCGAGCAGGCTGAGGCCCATGCCGCCGTATTTTTCGGGGATGTTCATCACGGTCAGGCCCATTTCTTGGGCTTTTTTGATGACAGGCCACGGGTATTCGTGGGTTTTGTCATAATGCTCGGCGACGGGGGCGATTTCGTTTTGGGCGAAGTCCCGCGCGAGTTTCTGAATCATTTTTTGTTCATCGGTGAGTTTGAAGCTGATGTCCATGAAAGGCTCCTGTGAGAATGATGGAGTGATGTGAGGATGTCTCCCTGCCCGGCTTAATTGTATCGCTAACTGTTTAGATATGCGATGGACAATTTATTTTCATTCCTTCAAACAAGCCTCTCTTTCCCCCTCCCATTTTTTGTGGTACGACACAGTACCATGTATACCATCAGCGGTTAGAAATTGCGCTTTTTTCATGATGAAACAGCCCCTTGAATCACAGATCAGGGGATCACGGATAAGTGTTAACGATACATCCGTGATCCCCTGATCCGTGATTCATAAAAGCGCAATTTGTGATCGAGATGAGGAATGTTTCCGCAAAAAGAATTGGGAATGAACTCCCCGATCCCTTTTAGGGAAACTATACCCTCTCAATTCGGGCTTTTGATAATACGCTAAACCGCCTCCCACAACTGAATCAACTGCCTCCGGCAATCCGTCGCTTCCCAGAGATCACGTTGAAAGACCACAGCCAACGGCGCGTAGTGATGTTCGATGCCCAACGGGGGGAGCGCGTCCGGGGCATCCGGCTCGCCGGGCCATTCCACGTCCCCGGTCGCGGTGCGGGCGGGAATCAGCCAGTAATCGCCGGTTCGGTAGGTGTTCGCTTCTCCCGAAGGAGCCTTATCAAAGTACACCTGAATCCCGTCTTCCAGCACCAACCAGTTTTTCTCCTCTAACACGAACGCGCCATCCCCCGCCAGTTTGGGATACCCCAACGTGGGACTGAGTTCCTGATGATCCCACCGGCGCAACAGCGGATGCAGAACGGGGTCTTGTCCGCACGTGAGGTTCGGGACGCCCGCCAGGGTCACTTGCAACTGAACGCGATCCACCGCGATCACCTTCAACAGTGCGACCGCCTTCCCTTTCAACTCCACCGCGTCATCGCTGAGCTCCACCCAGTTCCCCTCCTGAAGGGTGAACCGGTCGTCCCGCCCCAAATGTTCGAGCCAGACGCGGGTGGTGTTGGCGGTCACGTCGATTTGCAGTTTCAGGATCGGGAAAATGACCGAGCCGTTTTCCCGCGACCATTTGAACGTCGCCTCCCCAACCGGGCCGCCGTGCTGAATCTCCACACGGTACAACTGATTTTCAGCGCCACGATATTTCGACTCCGGGGAAACAGTGCAAGGTTCGGCGGCGTCGGCTTCAAACTGCTTCACCCCCGCGCGGAGCAGGCCGCGATATTCTGGTTGCCACTGTTGGACGAGATTGCGCCAGGTTTCGTCATTCGGACACCCCTCGACATTTTCCTGCGCCTTCACCTGCCAGACGATTTTCGAGCGGGTCGCCGTGTCCGGGCCGCCGAGGGCCACCTCGCGTATTTCGGGGGCCTGAATGTACGAGAGATGGCGCTCCCACATGTCAAGGTACACCAAAAACGATCCGGCAGGCAAATCCGGCGGGTTGGGATAATCCGGCTGGGTTTGGTAGGTAATGGAAATGAGATTTCCGTTCGCGTCCGTTCCCCAGGCATCGTTTTCGCACAAATACCCGTGGACGTAGTACCGCCCCTTCCCGATGGCAAAATCTTCGCCTTCGTAGTTGGCGGGATCAATGCCAAAACCGAGGTTGTTGCGTGGGCCAGCAAAAGGGCCGATTAAATCTGCCGCAAGTCGGTGCAGGTAATAAAGTTGAATGGCCGACTGTTCGTTCCAGTCAGCGTCGAGTTGCACGCGCCCTTGTTGCATCAGGACGCGGGCGTAATGGTTGCGAGGGTCAAAGGTATTGCGGGTGAAATCGCCTTTCATGGCTGTCTCCTGTCTGGTTAAGTTCTGTGTCTCGTAGTGACGACTTCAGTCGTTTCAGTCGTTCCAAGAGCGGTTGAAACCGCCACTACTGGTTAGCTTGCAAAAATAATCCCGGCATTCATCTCCGCCGGCGTGAATTCGTCCAAACGGGCACGCAAATTGGCCTCCCGCTGGGGTTGGTACAAATCATGGAACACCCCCATCTCTGCCTCATCCTCCGCCCCGCGCCGGATTTCTTCCGCACAGGACAGGGCGAGCTGGCAATAGGTGGGCGTTCCGTAGCGCACACTGTTGAACTGCGGGCGGACGCGCAACCGTTCGTGCGCTTTGTCCGTTTCCGAAACGACCGCGGCCTCGACCAGATCGGGTTGGCAATGGTAGCGGCGCGGGGTGCGGGAACCCGGGGTGACGTAACTGAACCGAACGCACCCGATCTGCCGCCTGCCGACGCCCACCATGCCCATAAAAATACTGTCTTCTGCCAGTTCAAGCGCGTGCAGACACACGCACCCGATCACCGTACTCCGCGCAATCGTGGCAACCGCGTGCGCGAGGTGGCCCGCCGGCCCGCAGAGGGCGTCGTTGTCCGCGCGGGTGGCGTCGATCACACTGTCGAACACATGCACAGGCAGGGGGTCTTCCCGCACCGTGTCCATCACGATTCGCACCGCCCCCACGATGCTGTGGTCAATCGTCACGCAGGCCGGGGCGTTGATCATCTCCAGGCTGGGTTCGGACGGGCGATGCGGGGCACAATCCCCATGCAGGGACCAGCCAGGGACGAGCGTACTATGCCGGATCGTTACCCCCGCGCCGCCGTTGGTCAGCGGTTGATCGTCCTCGTTCGTTGCCCCGCGGACTTGCATCCCCCGCCCGGTGAGCAGAATCCCGTCTAGGATGAAGTGACTGCCTGGGGCCAGGATCACCGAAAGCGAGTCGGGGAGGTCCGTTTGCCAATCGAGCAGGCGGATGACCGGGCGTTTCCGGTTAGCGGCACGGATTTGCAGGGTTTGGTTTTCGGCCAAATCCACCACGACGGGTTCCACGTAGGTGCCACTGTCGGTGATTTCGATCACCGCGTGTTCGGGTTGTTCTTTGCGCCAAATGGCGAGTGCATCGCCGAGTCGTTTGAGTTTTTCACCTGTTCCCACTGAATAAAGCGTGTGGACTTGGGGTTGGGACAATGAACGGTCATATTCCCCCCCGCCGATGTCCGCGCTGAATCCGTAATAGTAGGAGACCCACACCCCGTACTTGGGCAAATGTCGGGGCGGGAAGGCGATCCTGCCCAGTACGGGATCGACAGCGACGAACCCGCGAGGGGGCGTGTACACCCATCCGGTCAGGTCCGCGGGGATGATCCGGCTGGCGGGGAGGGGTTCCCGTTTTCCGTCGCGGGTGCCAAGCCAGATTTTCATACTTTTCCCTGCGCCATAATAGTCGGTTTTTCGGGCTTCAAACGCCCGGCGGCGAATGGGCACGGGCAGGTTCATCTCCCCGGCGATGTTGGTGGGATCGGTTTCCCGAACCGCGTGGGTGTAGAGCGGGGTGTCGTTGCCCAACACGCTAAAGGTGAAACAGTGCGGCCCGGCCTCTTCCCGGCAATAGGCCGAGGTCTGTGTGACCGAATAGGCTTTCAGCCGCCAGACAAACACGCCCACGCTGGGGAGGTTGTAACGTCCCTGTGAATGGCGGGAATCGATCCGGCGCACGTCCACGGTGTGGCCTAGTTCGTCAAAGGGTTGGTTGAGCCGGTCGAGTACGCCCCCCCGGCGAATGTCCACGGTTTGGCCGCGCATCGGGCGGAGGTGATTGAGCGCTTGCGTCCATCCCAGGAGTTTGAAAAATTCCACGGCGCGGGCAGGCCACCCGGCCACGTCGTTGGCGAGTAACTCCAACAGGGCGAGCGTCCCCTTTCGGCGTCGGTAGCCAATCGTGTTCGCCACTTCCCGCCGAGGGATCAGGATTTTGTTGCGTTGGTTTCCTTGTGCGGTGGTCACTTCCCCGGGTTGGCCTGCCTCGTGGACGGGGAGGTAGCCGATCAAGTCGCCGATATAGGGCACGGCCCAATCCTGTGCGGTTTCGATGAACCAGTTTTCGTACAGTTGTGCGATGTCCGCCTCGACGAGGTTGACCTGTTCCGACAGGACACGGAGAAAATCGCGGAGCGCGTACCCTTGTTCGGCATCGCGCACCCGGTAGATGACGGGGAGTAGTTCGTATAATCGGTCAGGGGATGGGGTCATAGGGAACTCCGAATTTGAACCTGGAAAAGCACTTTGAATCCATTCTGTCATTTCGACCGCAGGGAGAAATCCCTTTGGGGTCGGAAAGTGCGATCTCCCGAATGGGAAATCTGATGGTTGATCGTCTCAGGGATTCCTCGCTGTGCTCGGAATGACATAGTTGGGCATCGTTTCATTTACTAATTTCCGAAAGAATCAACGTATCCGGAATTTCCGGACTCAAATATGCCAACTCGGCGGGGAGCACAGGCCGGGGCAGGGTTCTGACCTCAGGGTCCACACGGGCCAGGTCAACGGCAATGCGGTCGCGCAGGGCCAACGTCTGGGCCAGGTTTTCTAGATCGGACAAGTTGGTGTCTTCGTCCACGGCATCCAACACGTCCAAATCCACAAACGCCACGCCTTCGACGGCTTGTATGGTGGCGATCACTTCACTGCTGACGACATCGTGACCCAGCGCTCGGCGGGCAAAACTGAATGTGTCCAGCATCGCCGCACGGATTTTCGGGGCGACGGATTCCCATTCGTAATCTGCGAGCAGACGCACTTTGGCGACGACGACGAGCAGTTTGAACTTGCGCACCGCGAGCGCCATGGGTTGGAACGGGTCACCGTTGAACTTTTGGAAGGCCAGCAACAGGTTTTGGTAGAGATCGGACGTGGTCGCAATCGGGATGTCGTCCGCTCCGGCGATGGTGACGTGAACCATTTCCCGCCGCCCGTCGGAGAGACGCACCGCGCTCGCTTTCCCCACCCCCGCGAAGGTCCGGGCGAAGTTGGCGTAATCTTGCACGGACACCAACCGGTCCAGCGCCATAACCGCGAGGGGCACGTTGTCCCGGGCCTGATCCCGATTTTCGCGGTCCGCGCCCCCCGTCGCGGGCAAGGGGTTGATCACACTTTTGACCCCGAGCGGTTTACTCGCTAGCAGGCTGATCTGCTCCGCCACCACATTGCCGGGTTTGCCGATCCCGAACCGGTACGTCGCTTTGACATTTTCCGGGCCGGTGGGCAGACGCAAACCGTGTTGGCCATCTCCGAACTGAACAGTTGTTTTGGCGTTGTCATCGGTTTTGGTGATGTACCCCCGGTTGTTTGGCCCTAACCAGATTAGCCCTTCGGCCTCCGGCCAGCGCACATCGTTGACGCGGACTTCGAGCGTGCTTGTGATCCCGTTGGGGGTTGGGGCAGACACGAAGGTGAGCGGAAATTGTTTGAGGGTGAAGGCTTGCAGAGCCGCGGCGGTATTGCCGTTGCCGAGCACTTCCTGGCGCGTCTCGCCGTGGGTGGCCCGGACGACGTTGCCGTAAATGGTGACGGTATCCCGTTTGTAGGTGTAGGCCAGGGAATTGGCGAGCGTCAGGGTCGTGTGCGTTTTGTCGCCGGGTAGATCGATGACTACGCCATCGCCAATATCCACTTGTGCGACCCCCTGCGTGACGCCGGATACCATCACCAACTCACTCGCGCGGATGCCCGTTGCGCCAGGAATATCCGTCCGCTCGCCCGCGACGATGATCCACCGCCCGGCTTCTAGCCCGTCGTACAGCCCCCCAAGTTCGAGTGCACTCCCTGAAATGTCGTCGGACACGGGTTCTTCGGCAATGGTGAGCGGTTCGCTTTGGGTGAAAACGCTCGTTCTGCGGATAAAGGATAAATCCTGGACGCCGTCGCTATTGATGGCATCCTCACACCATTCATCGTTGAGGGTCAATTGCGTCACTTTGCCGGAGATGCCGTATTCCGCTCTGGAAACGGTCCGCACCTGCATAACCTGGCGATAGATGAGTTCAACATCGGCAAATTCGGGCGCGGCAGGCCGCTCGATGACGACCCAACTGCCTGCCTTGACCTGATCGTATTGGGAATCGAGATATAAAATCTCCGCCGTTTCTTCCAACGGCCATTCCGGGTGCCCGGTGATGACGCCATTGTCGCCTTGAGTGACATCTTTGGGGGCGTTGTGCCCGAACGGGGCGGTTTTTACGCGTAGGGCGTTGGCACTCTGCAAGGGCGCGTCGGGTGTAAATTGTGCGCTGGCCCAGGCCCGGTACAGCACGCCTTTCAACTTGGGTTGGAAGGTGGTGATCAGGCGGGGCAGGGTGTCCGCTTGAACCCCGTACAGGGATTTGTAATCCCGCGCGAGGACCAGCGTATTCCGGGGTTGGAGCGAGGCCGGGACGAGGAGCGGCTGGATCAGTTCGCCCAGCCCGGCGAGCGGGAAGCCTTCGCCATACCCCGTGGAACTGGTGGCTTTTCGGGCCGCCAGGATCGTGGCCCCTTCCACGCCTCCGGTGAGCTCATCGTCCACCGAGCCGAGCGCCTTCACCAACCCGCCCACCCAGGGTTCGAGTTTGGCATATTCCCCTTCTTTGGCGATGGCGTGTTCCTCGTTGAGCGTCGTCAGGGTTTCGTCGAGCAAGGCGGCGAGTTCCACGCCAGACATGTTCGTGGACAGTTTCCGGTTGACACTTCTCAGCAGACCGGTCACCCGTTGCGCCATTTGGGTGTTTTCGGACACGCCAAACGTGTTCAGCGCGAGATATTGCGCGGAAATCTCTTTGACCCGATTGATCAACGCCGCCCCGACCAGGTTGAGCGATTGTTGCAGGGAGACCGTTGTCAGGCTTTGGGCGACATCCGTCTCGACACTGTCCACGAACCGGACGATTTGCGCGCCTGCCGTGTTGCCGTACACCAGCAGAATGGGGTCGTTCGTTTTCAGGTTGGTGGCCGTGCCCTGGAAATACACTTTCGCGCGGTTGGCCGCCTCATACGAGGGGATAAATTGCGGTTTGGCTTTGGGCGGGGCGAGATTGTTCCATTCGGTGCGGGCTTGCAACGGATCGGCGGTCTCGAACGATTGGGGTAGTTCGCCAGGATTGGGGATGCTCTGCGCGCGGGTTCCGGCGGGGATGTCGGTCACATAGCCGTTTTCGAGCGTGAACGCGAGATAGACACTCGCCGCCACGCCGGGGCGAAGTTCGTACCCGACCAGCCGCGCCAGTTCCAAAATGGACCGCCGCTCGGTCGCGGTGCGGAGATAGCCTTCATTCGCGATCCGCTCCTGGTAAAAGGTGAGGACATCGAGCAGGGTCGCGCCCGCGTCCAGCATCGCGATGGCGGGATCGCTGACCTCGCGGGTGGTTAACCCGGTCAGGGCGGGCGGCCCGGACAAATTCGCAAGCATCGTCTCAAAAAATGTGGCGTGCGTCCCCACCCGGTAGCGTAACCCGTTCAAGCCGGGGCGGTTAGTGGTTGTTTCAGGGGTGATTTTTTCGGTGCCTTCACAGCATCCGCAAGATTCGTTCATCGTCCACCTCGCATATCAAAGGTGATTTTGCCGTGTTCGGGAAAACCCGGATCGTTATCGCATTGGGCCACTTCCAACGGGCCGAGCGGGAGCACGCCATTTTCGATTTCGCCGTTTGGCCCTTCAAAAAGGCGTGTTAGGCGGGTTACTTTGACACTCTCCACCCCGGAGACGGCCTGCGCCGCGGCCACCAGTTGGCTCAAATAAACGCCTTCGCCGAACGTCAGGGTGTCCGGGTGGAAAAAGCCAGGCCTGCCCTCGCGTTGGCGACGATTGGAAAACACGTCGAGTAACGCCGCTTTGACGTGACCGCGCAGGGTTCCGGGCTGGACACACACAAGCAATTCGATGTCCAACGGCACGTATCGGGCGGGTTGCACAGACAGGTCGTGTCCCATGCGCCGGTAGCGGTACAAATGCCCGGTGATGTCTGCCAACAGCGCGGGGTCGGCGGGTTCATGGCCGAACGGGTCCACCGCGACGAGGACTTCGTACCAACTCCCCGTCCAGCGGAGGGTGGCCGCCGCACGTTGTACCTGCACCGGAAAATCTCGTAGAACAATCGCCGCGTAATCTTCGGGGATGATCGCCCGCTCCAGGCGTTGGCGAAATGCGTCAGGGGCGAACAGTTTGGCCTGGGCAACGGGTTCGGGCGCCGTGCCCCCTTGCGCGGGGAGGGGATTTCGGGCTTTTAATTCCACCCCACTCAGCAGGTTATCCAACACAAAATGGGTGATGGTCTCCGCCCCGACGTTGCCGGACGGCCCGTTGCCTACACGGTACGTGGCGGTGAACCGGGTTTGGGCGGTGGGCTGACGACCCAATTCCCCATCCCCAAACCGCAGGTGGGCGTAGCGTTCATCGTCTATTTCAACGACGAAGTGATAGTCGTCCGGGCCACTGGCGAGGAGGTCGTATTTCGGAACCCAACGGGTTGGTGGGAAGATTGGTTCGTCCGTGTCCGGTTGGGGGATACAGGGTGGCTCGGCGGAATTGAGGAGGCGCACCCAGGGCAAGGCTTCGCGGGGGTCCTGGCGGAGCAGGGAGGAGGCTGGGGCGAGGGGCGTCAGCGGTTGGCTGAAAGTCAGGCCGGGTTCGGTGAGGCGGGGGCGGAACGGGCCGGGGATCAGGGTGATCTCTGCCGGGTGACAGGGGTCGGGACAGTGTTCTTCGGTGTGATCGAGCGGGACACAGCCGAGGTCTTCGTCGGGCAGGGGGCGACCATGATCGACCAGGATCACGTTGCCACAGGCGATGCTCACGTCTTCGAGCGGTTGGCAATTGGGCGGATTGCTCGTCGCGGAGAGGCAAAGCGGGAAGGGCAGGGCATCTTCTTCGGCCCATTCGATGTCGAGAACGGGTTGGTCGTAGAGCGGGTCCACGTCCGGAGTGGTGCGGGTGAGGCGGACGGCGTGCCGATGTTTGGGATCGGCGTCCGCGGGGTTGCCCGTTTTGGGGCCGAGGACTTCTTCGAAAATCAGAATGTCCCCCGGTTGGAGGCGGAGCGCGCGTTCGGGTGCGGAATCCTGTGCGGGTGAGGGAGCTTTTTGGCGCACATCCGGGTCGGGAATCGGTGGTGGTTGCCAGGCATCTTTCAGGGTCGCGGTCGTCGTGCCTTTCGGTAAACAGCAGTCGCCGCCATCGCCCCAGGTGTAAAAGGAGATGCGGTTGTGGGCGGCGTACAGTTTGATGTTTTGGGCGGGGTTTTCGACGAGGGGTTCAAAAACTTCGTAACGGCTGAGAGGGATGTTACGGAGGTCGTCGGGGGTGAGGAGGTTGCCTTCAACGGGGAGGTCTTTGCCGGTAATGAGGTAAAAATCCTGCGGGCCGAGTTCGCGGTCGGCATCGGTGTGGATGCAGACCCACGCGCGGGCGTTGCATCCCTCGTGCAGGCGGTAATCCACGAGCCGGGCGTGGCGGCGAACGGATATCCGTTGGCGGGCGGTGTTCAGATAGGCCTCGGTGGCGACGGCGTCCTGGTAGTAGCTCAGGTAATCCCCGGTGTAGGCCATTAACTCGACGAGCGCGACGCCAAAATCGGGGACGTGCCGCTCCTTCCACTCGGGGAGAAGCAGGGCGAGGCGGTCAAAGAGCAATTGGCGGAAACTGGCGTAATCTTTGGCGAGGTAGTTGATTTCCGGGGCCGGACGGGGCTCGGGTGGGCATACCTCGGGGGTTTTGCAATCGAGGTCGCTGGCGCAACCCGCCTTGAAGCTGAAATCCAGGGAGAAATAGCGTGGGTCAAAGCCGGGGAAGGGTTCGTCGGTGGGGCGATCATTTTCGTCCAGCGCGACCAGGCAGAGGGTGTAGGTGGAATAATCGCCCGGTTTGTCCACTTTGACGATCATTTGGTCGTCCAGTTCGGGGTCGCGGGAGGGGATGATTTCTACGGCGGTGACGCGGACATCCCGCACCCGGCGGCCTCCGGTCAGTTGGACGTTTTCTTTTTTTAGGCCTTTCGGCGCTTTGCCGAGAAAAAACATGGTCAATTTGCGCTGGTCGTCGCTGACTTCCAGGTAATCCAGCCCGTTGAAGCCACTAGCGCGTACGTCGGGACGGCGGGTTTCGTCTTCACAGATGAGGGTGGTCATGACACACTCCGTTCAAAGGTTTTGGTTTGGTTTTCGCCTGTGCGCCGGATGAGGTAGTGCAGTTCCACGCGGAGGGTGGCATCCTGACTGGTCACGTCCAGTTTGCGGACTTCGATCAGGTCGCCGAGCCAACGCTGTAACCCGGCCTGGATGGTGTGTTGGAGCGCGGCGGCGAGTTCTGGGCTGTTGGGAGCGAAGACCATTTGCAGGAGACCACTGCCGAAATCCGGGCGGTTGACCCGTTCACCGGGGTTGGTGAACAGGAATTGTTCGATCATGTCCCGGATGTGGTCGTTGTTCCCGGCCAGGGCAGTGCGCCCGCGTCCGTTGAAGTGGAAGGGGTAGTCAAGGTTTAGCATGAGTTAGGTTCCTATCACTCTAGTTTGCACCATACTGATCAGAGGCGGCCCTTGCGGGATTTGTTCGATGCTCTGGCAGAGGCCCGCGCCCGCGCCGGTGGGGGTGGGCTGTAACAGGGCAGGTTGCCCGTTGACGAGGACGCGGGTGGCGGGCTGTAGCCATTTGATCATCACGCAGGGCTGGGGTTTGCCGTTTGGCAAGGTGAACGCACAGCCCGCGACGGTGATGAGGTTGGCGACGGTCGCGACGGGTTGCCCGTTGACGAGCACGCGCGGTTGGGTGGGGGCCGTGGTGGCCGGGGCCATGTGGGTGCATTGCATCACGGCGTTGACGTGGAGGAGAAATCCGGGCATGGATGGGTTTCCTTGAGAATAAAAACTTGAGCGGGCACTTTGACGCAAAGGCGCGGAGTCGCAAAGGTAAAAAAACTTTGCATCTTTGCGGCTTTGCGTCAAAATGTGCCAGAATGTTCAAAATCATTTACAAAGTAACAGTCAACGCGCCATTGTTGATGATCGTCAGGCCGTTGATCTGGACTTTGGGGGCAGTGATGGTGACGCCGTCCGGGCCGACGGTGAGGGAGGAGGCGCCACTGCGGAGCATGATGCCGCCTGCGATCATCGGGGGGATGGGCGTATCGCTGAGGACGACGGCGCTTTTGGCGGGGGTTTCAAAGATCATGACCGGAATGCCAGGGGTGGCGAGGTTGGCCGTGGCGGGAATCTCCGCGCGCGACCCCCAAAACCCACCGACCCAGATCGGGTAATCGGGGTCGCCCGCCTCGAACTCGATCCAGACCCCGGCCTGTACGAGAGGGATCAGGTACGCGCCGGTCTGAATCCCCGCGACGGGGACGCAGGGCATAGCCCAACTGGAGATGCCAATGCCCAACACAGCGGGCACTTGCACGAGCAGGCGGCCCTGCCCCATCGGATCGATGTTGTTGATGACGGTGCCGCGATATTTGCCGTAATATTTTTTGACGGTAGTTTCCATAAGGTTCGAAAAAATCTCCGGTAGTGACGACTTCAGTCGTTAGAGGGAGCGGTTGTTGTATCTTTTCAAAACGATCTGTCAATCCGCTTTTGGCCCGCCGGAAGGGTGCGCCGGGCGGGGATTGTCGGAATAGTTTGTCAACATGCAAAAACCGCCACTACGAACGGGTTAAACCGGTACAGTGGGCGTGATCGAAATCAGCCCATTGCGCGTGAGCGTAAACGATTGTTTGTATTCGCCACGTTTGATCGAGTGGGTGACACTTTGGACGAAGTACAAACCATCAAAGGCGTGTCCCGCGCCGCGCACCCCGACCAGGCCACGGGTTTTGAGCACATGCCCGTAGCGGGTCACGTCCAGCGCACCGTTGGCGGTCAGAACGTCCGAGGTTTTGGAGGCTTCTGACAGACCGCGGAGGATCGCGCGGATCGGGGAGAGGTGGGCGGTGTCGTAGAGGGGGGCGAAGTGTTTAGGGAACGGGGTCAGCACGCCGAGCGGGGGGTTCAACGGGCTGATGTCCGGGATCGGAAGCGGGATCGTGACGTGTGATTCCTGTTGGTGGATGAAGATGACGGGCATCGTCTTTTTGTCCGCGTCGTAGGAAAAGGTGAGCGCTTCGATGTTCGTGTGCGCGTCCATGTTCGCATTCAGGGCGGGTTGGGGCACGCCAACTTTGATCTGCGGTCCCCAGTAGGCGATGCTGGTGCCGGGGGCTGGGCCGGGGTCCACGTAAAAGACGTAGCCGACCTCC
>WBZL01002231.1_pt1 | contig 19070 bp, 14 predicted proteins | sample 5204291 | NCBI WGS metagenome assembly WBZL01 (sample SAMN12344345, study PRJNA552823) | activated sludge metagenome | biome: Activated sludge suspended growth; feature: Nitrification reactor; material: Wastewater; isolation source: activated sludge from nitrification reactor of wastewater...
CTTGAGGTCTTAGAGGATCCGCTTCAAACCCTTGAATTCAAGCAGCGTCTCATACTTTTTATTCGAAAACTCGAATGATTATTTTTTTTAACACCCCTAACCAAGCATCCAGCATCCAGTATCAAGCATCAAGTATCCAGTATCAAGCATCAAGTATCCACCACCAAACATCAACACCTCGTATCCAGCAAAATAGCTGCATGCACGCCCGCATCGGTCGCCGATACCACTCCTGTTTTCAGTTGCTTTTTCTCCAGGGCTTCCAGCAGGTGGATCAATGACACCGTAGCGCCGCATCCCGGCGGAAAGCCGAAGGCGATATTCCCGCCGAACGGATTGTACCGGGCTGCGGGAAGATTGAAGTCGCGCTGAAATTTGAGGGCGAAAGCGGCCGTATACTCGCTGCAGGCCCAAAGGTCGATATCTTTAGGTTGTTTGCCGGCCAGTTCGAGGATTTTCCCGACTGCCGGAAAACGGGGGAAATACTGATCCGCAGTGGTAAAGGCGGCTGCGATTCTTGCACGCGGTTTCAGCCCCAGTTCATCGCCGGTCTGCCGGTCGCCGATCAGGAGCAGGGCGGCGCCGTCGGCGCCGGGGGCGGTATTGCACGCTGTGTGCAGGTGCCTGACCTTTTCAATGGCCGGAAACCGTTGGAGCGCTACCTGATCGAAACCTTGTTTGCCTTCCGCTTCAAAGATGGGTGGGAATCCGGCGAGGGTATCCATGGACGGCATTTCCGACAGCAGTTCATCTTCGGCGAGGACGGCCAGGCCGTTTGCATCGCAAACCGGTTCGAGGAAAGCCTTCAGGAGGCCCGAGGCCGCAGCTTCCCGCGCTTTCTGGTGGGAATGCAGCGCGTATTCATCCAGGTTTTCCCGGGAGAATCCCGACAGGGTGGCTGTCAGGTCGGCGGCAATTCCGCCGGGCAGGTTGTTGCCGCGGAAGTAGAAATCCGGGAAATCGACGGCGAGCTGGGTTGCGAATTTGCTGTAACTCTCCACTCCCCCGGCCAGGGTCATCTGCGCCCACCCGGAGCGGACTTTAGAAGCAGCCAGCAGGATGGATTCCAGGCCTGAAACCCGGCTGCGGTTGACCTGAAAGCCGGTTGTTTGCCCGGTGAACCCCGCCGTCAGCAGGGCTTTTTCGGCAATATTGCCTTCCTGGTCGCCGGTTGTCTGGGTGCAGCCGACAATCAGATCCTGGACCTGCTCCAGGCCAATGCCGTTGTTGCGGCGCTGGATGGCGTTGAGAAGTATTTCCAGCAGGTACGCGGGATTGAATTCGTAAAGGCTGCCCTCCGGCGTTCCCTTCCCGAGCGGCGTTCGAACGGCATCGTAAATGTAGGCTTCTGTCATGGGGAATGAAATTCAGCCGAAATTCGGCGCTAAGGTAGGAAGAATCGGCAGGATGCCCAGTTCAGAGGTACATTTTCAACATGGTACAAAAAAAAATTCCTACACCCCAGAAGGGATAAAGGTGTAGGAAAATTAAACATACTATGAGAAAACTTGATTACAAAGGTAAGGCAACAAATGATCCGTAAAAGGTTGTTTTACGAAGTGGTTTGAATTGGGTCTTTTCAGGCCCTCATTGTTTACTAAACGGGAAAAACCATCCGGAAACGGCAGTTATCCGGGCTCCTGATCGGCAAAAAGTTGCTGAAGATCCTGATCGGCGGCACGCAATTTTCCCCGGCAAAAAGCGATCAGCCCGGCCGCCCGCTCCAGTTTGGCCGACAATTCATCAATGCCGATCTGCTCGGATTGCACTTTATTGACAATAGCCTGCAATTCACCGAGAGCAGACTCGTAGGTCAACTCATCCATCTATTTCTGTTTTTTCTAAAAAATTTCTCAAACTACCGCGGAAATTTACGATTTTGCGATTGGAGACCGTGAAAATTTTTCTATTTTCGCAACCGTTCGAGTATAATATCGTTCTAAATTAAAACCGATGCTCAAGGCGCCCATTAAGCATTAATCGCCATGAATTGGAAGGACTTTAGACTGAAAAGGCAACTACGGCAGATTGAAAAAGACGCGAATGATGATTTGTATCTTATTCGCGAAGCAGGTCCGCATTATTATTCCAATTCAGAATTGTACGCCCTGCTCGAACGGCTCAACTCGGAAGAGGGCGAAGCCCTTCGCCTCAACTACCGCCTTTTCGTGTTATTGGCCAGCCTGACCATCTGGATCGCAGGCTTCTTTCTCTTCGAAGCCTTCAATGTGCATTGGGGCGCCAATATCTGCTTTACCCTGCTGGTCGCCAAGTTTCTGATCTTCTCCGTCGGCATCGTGTATATCCATCGCCGCTACCGCCATTTCCGCTTTTCTTCCCGCCTTCGCATGATCATCCAGCAGGAACTGGAACGGCGAAGGAAAGACGCATCCATTTCCTGATTTTTTGATTGTTTCGATTGACCCGATTTTTCAATTGATCCGATTGTTCGATTAATCCGATGACGGATGTCCCAAATCGAATCATTCCAATCAATCCAATCATTCGAATCATTCGTTTCAATCCAATCAATCGAATTATTCGAATCAATCGAATCAATCCAATCAATTAATTAAATCACCACCTTGTCCGCCATCCAGTGCACCCCGTCCGTCCACTGGATCCAATATACGCCTTTGGGTAATTCCGGCATATTCAGGCTGATATCCTGGTGTCCGGCGTAGAGTTCGGCGCGGCCGGTACCGACCAGTTTGCCCGCCGCATCGTGAATGCGGTAGCTGATGGGCATGTTCTTCAGCAGGGTTGCCGACAAGCGGATATTGCTGCTTTCACCGGCCGGGTTGGGGTACAACCGCCATTCTTCGATGCCTGCGACCCGGTTAGCGCCGGTCACCTGGGCCGAGCGGAAAACGGCCGTCCCGGAAGTGGGCTCGCAAAACTGGTAACGGGTAAACGGTTTGACGCGCCAGTAGTAACGGCGGTTGATCAGCAATTCATCGATGAGGAGGGTCGTATCGGTCGATACGAATTCCTGTAATGCGGCATCCTGAAAGGTCGTTGAGGTACTCAACATGACCAGATAGGATACGGCGCCGGGTACGGCATTCCAGGTCAGTTCGATATCCTGGTAATTGACCAGTTCGTCGCCGGTGGGGTAAACGGGAACTGCAACCGACATGGTCAGCGAATCCGGCGGTGTCTGGTCATTGATCCATTCCGGTTTTTCGTTCACCAGATATGCGCGCATAGCTGCGATCTGTTCAGGCGTGAAGCGGCCCTGGCAGACGTCGTTTGCGTATCCCATGATGAGGGTGCCGTCGGACCTGAAATTGGCGCCGTTGGGGTCCGTTTGCAACGTGCTGCTCAGGCTGTTGATATCGCAGTTCCAGCGGTTGTACAGGTAATCCGGAGGAGTGTCGCAAAATCCGTCGGACGCGATATGGCAGTTGCTGCCGTCCAGTTTTTCCACAAATGCCGTGTCGATGATGAGGGTATCCGGGTAAAAAACGCTCTTGAACAGGGTATAATCGTAGGTGACGTATTCCGGAGCAGGGTCGGCATAGTCGTAAGCTACGGAGTTGTCATAACTCACCCCGCCTTCCCAACCCAGGAAGGGATGCGGGAGGGACAAGGCATGCCCGACCTCGTGCGCCCAGGTATGATCATCCGGGTTGGAGCAGCTCTTGTTCAGCGCAATCCCGCCGTAGGGCAGGTTATAGCCGCAGTTGCCCGCCGGGTTCGCTACAAAATAGACATTCAGGGTATTTTCCACATTGTTGGCGAACATCATTTCGGCGCCGGTTTCGATCTCTTCATGATCGTTCCAGGCCGTATTGCTGATGTAATCAATGTCACCCTGGATATAGAACTGGATGCCGGCCTGTTCGTAGTCCCGGTTGAGGCTGCAGAATGCGTCAAAGACCCGGTAGAGTTTGAAAAAGCCCGTTCCATCGTCCGATCCGAGCAGGTGGATGGTCAACGGGACGTACATTGTCGTATCGGTGCCTTTTTCAAACGCTTCGGGATGGGATTGGTATTTCTTCAGCCATGCCGACCGGCCTGCCGGCGACCCGCAATAATTTTGAGCTGTCAGCGATGACAGCGACAGCAGCAATGCCGCGAGCGGAACGAGCCCTTTGCCCATTTTCATATTTTTCGTTGTAATTTATTTAGCAACCACTATCTTTTTGCTGAACTGGCCTTCAGCCGTATTGACCTTCACCCAATATACGCCCGAAGGCAGGTTCGCTGCCGGGATCTCAACCCGGTTGTTGCCCGTTTTGAAGGACCGGCTTACGGGAGAAACGACCTGACGGCCGTCCAGCGACAGGATCTCTATACGGGCGCTGAAGGCTTTGGCAGCGTTGAGTTCGATGGCCAGGGGTTGGCCCGATACAAGGGGGTTTGGCCAGAGTTTCCACCCTTTAACGAAGGCCGGTTCCGCAGCAGCCGTTACCGATCCCGTTTTGAAAAAGTGGTTGGCGCTGGGCGCTACGCAGCTGGAATACTCCGTCAGCGGGCGTACCCGGAAATAATAGTTGCGGTTGGCTTCCAGGTCGGTAACGATCTTTGAAGTACCGCTCACCACGTAATTAAGGGTAGTGGAGGCCGGGTAGGTGCTGTTGCGGCTGATCTCAAGGAGGTACCGCTCGGCGCCGGGCACTTCCGACCACTGGAAGAATATCTCATTGAACTGCGACAAAGTCTGGTTGTTGGCGGGCGCGATATTGGTGCAACCTGCTGCCAGGGCCGTCGGATTAGGGGAATAGCCGGTGCGGAGATAGTCCCTCTCCGTGGAAGCGTAATCCTGCATGATGATCTGCTGCTGCATATCGGAAAAGAAATAATCATCGACCGGGCAATTGCCGAAATAGCCCATGAACAGTTTTTCCTGCGGGTCGATCAGTACGCCGTCGGGGTCCATGGCGCCTGCGCTGAAATTGCAGGTTGGCCAACCGAAGCCGTTGTAATCCGGGGGTGTATCGCAGATCTTGTCGCCGGCGGTCGTACAATTGCTGCCGCTCATTTTTTCTGTTGGAATGCCGTCGGGGGCGGTAGCCGGAACCGGGTTGGGGGTCGGCGTGGTGAAGCCTTCGCTGATGGCCCATTGCGGCACGGGATCCGGGATAAAGGGCTTGCTGTCCCAACCCCGGTGCGGGTGCGGCAGGCTGAAAAAGTGCCCCAGCTCATGGGAAAGCGTTGTCGATTCGGCATTGACCTCTCCGTCCAGCATAACGACCCAATCGAATTGGGGGGAGTAGTACCCGAGGGTCTGGCCGATCGTGCCGCCGGCGGGTGTCGCGTTGGCCAATATCCAGATATTGATGGCATTGTCATCCCGGTAAAGGTTATTCATCAGGGTGAGCGAAGAGGTATGGTCGTTGAAGATAACCGAGTTATTGATATAGGTCAGTCCGTTGGCCGTATAGGAGCCCTGGGGCAAGGTTTCGTTCTTGTTTTTGATGTAGAACTGGATGTTCATGGGCGCATAATCCTCGTTCAATGCGCAAAGCTGTTCATAAACATCCGATTCCAGGATACGGTCGTCGCCGTTGGATTCCGCAACCAGAAAAAAGTGGACAGGTACAAAGGATACGGTCCGCCCCAGCGCCGGGTGGTCGCCCATGGCCCGCAGGTTGCGTTCGAGGCGGGGCATCAGGAGTTCACCGGTAGCGCCTGATGTTCCGCAGCTGAAAACATGCGCCTGAGCGGAAGCTGTCAGGGCAAAAACCAAAGCCGTCAGGCTTGACAATAATCTGATCATTTGAAATTTTACTGTTTAGATTGCAAATGTAAGGAAATGGAAGGGTACCGCGGCCGGAGCGGTGCAATTCTTTGGTCTTGGATTAAACAAAGCTTTTGAAAAAAGACTACTTTTGCGGGACTTAAAAACCAAATTTTTTAAATCACCAATATCATGAGTAAAGTAACTGTAATCGGTGCGGGCAACGTTGGCGCTACCGTTGCCAATGTGCTGGCGCATCGCGACATTGTTAAGGAAATCGTTCTGCTGGATATCGCCGGCGACCTGGCGCGCGGCAAAGCCCTCGACACCTGGCAGCAAGCCCCCATCGATTATTACAGCACTCACGTCAAAGGTACGGATGACTATAAAGAAACCGCCGGTTCGGACATCGTGGTGATCACAGCCGGCGTACCCCGCAAACCGGGTATGAGCCGCGACGATTTGATCTCCACCAACGCCAAGATCGTCAATTCGGTCACCAAATCCATCCTGGAGCATTCCAGGAATCCGATCATCATCGTTGTTTCCAACCCGCTGGACGTGATGACCTACGCCGCTTACAAGGTATCCGGCCTGGATCGCTCCCGGGTATTCGGCATGGCCGGCATCCTGGATACGGCCCGTTACCGCGCATTCCTGGCTGAAGCGCTCCAGGTATCGCCGAAGGATATTCAGGCGTTGCTCCTGGGCGGCCACGGCGACACCATGGTGCCCCTGCCCCGCTATACCACGGTTGCCGGCATTCCGGTAACGGATATGATCGGCTCGGCCGAACTCGATGCCATCGTCGAACGCACCAAAGTGGGCGGCGGCGAACTGGTCAAGCTCATGGGTACCTCGGCCTGGTACGCACCCGGCGCAGCAGCAGCCCAGATGGTGGAAGCCATCGTCAAGGACGAGAACCGGATCTTCCCCTGCTGCGTCAACCTCAGCGGCGAATACGGCATGAAGGATATCTTCCTCGGCATCCCCGTAAAACTGGGCAAAAACGGCATCTCCGAGTTCATCGAACTCAAGCTCAATACGGATGAAATGGCCCTGTTGAATGATTCCGCCGGCCACGTCAAGGCGGTGATGGAGGTCTATGACGGGATGGGCTTATAGGTTAGGACTTTCTGAATTAAAGATAAAGGGACCGTGTTTCTCTGCGGAGAAGCACGGTTTTTTGTTTTTGGAAGCGCTAAAATCCCCTACCTTTACCCCGACCCAAAATCCTTAAACTCCATGAACCGGGCAGATAACTTAAAGCGACTACAAACCGAACATTTCGATATTTGCGTCATCGGCGGCGGCGCCAGCGGCGCGGGTTGCGCATTGGATGCCGCACTCCGCGGGTTCCGGGTCGCGCTCATCGAAAAGAACGACTTCGCCGCCGAAACCTCCTCCCGGTCCACCAAGCTTATCCACGGCGGGGTCCGCTACCTCGAACAGGCCTTCAAAAAACTCGACCTCGGCCAGCTCCGGCAAGTCCGTCACGGCCTGGAAGAACGCCATACCGTGATCAAAAACGCACCGCACCTGGCACGCCCGCAAGCACTCCTCACCCCGGTTTCCAACTGGTTTCAGGGACTTTACCTCGCGATAGGCCTCCGCATCTACGACTGGATTGCCGGAAAGAAGGATCCCCTGCCCCGTTCGCGCTGGCTCAGCAAAAAGGAGGCCCTCCGGCGGATGCCCGGACTCAACCCGAAAGGGCTGCACAGCGCTGTCCTTTATTACGACGGTCAACATAACGATGCGCGCTACTGCCTGGCAGTCGCCCATACCGCCGCGGAAGCGGGCGCTGCCGTGGTCAACCACCTGGAAGTGACCGGGTTCAGAAAGGATGAGAACGGCAAATTGACCGGGCTGACGGCAAAGGACCTGACCCGGGAAGCCGAGCCGATAACGGTCAAAGCCCGCCTTTTCATCAACTGTACCGGCCCTTTTTCGGATCATATCCGGCAACTGGCCAACCCGGCGCAGGAACACCGCATCCGCCCCAGCAAAGGGGTGCACGTCCTGCTGCCTTTCGCTACCCTGAACAGCCATGACGCCATGCTCATCCCCAAAACACCGGACGGGCGGGTGGTATTCGCCATACCGTTCGAAGGCAAGGTCCTCCTCGGCACAACCGACGAGGATTATCCCGACCCGGAAAAAGAGCCCGTTCTGGAGCGGCGCGAAGTGGATTTCCTGCTCGACACCCTGGCGCCCTATCTGGTCGCCCCGCCATCCGCCGACCAGGTCCGGGCCGGCTTCGGCGGATTGCGCCCCCTGATCGCCGCCAAACCCGGCAAATCCACCAAACGGCTTGTCCGCGACCACGAGGTGGAACACGACCCGGAATCAAACCTGCTCAGCCTGCTCGGCGGGAAATGGACCACCTACCGCCTGATGGCAAAAGATACGCTGGATAAGGCCTGCGAAATCCTCGGCACAGCGGCGCCTTGTACTACCGAAGAACAGTTGCTGGTCGGCGCTGCAAACTTCAGGGAAGACGGCTGGAAAGACCTGGAAGGGCTCCCCGAGGACGTAGCCCGTCACTTGTCGCTGGCTTACGGCGACCGGGCCGGTCAGGTGGTCTGGCTGACCCGGCAAATTCCGGCCTATGCAGAAAGGCTGGTGGAAGGCCATCCCTTTATCCGGGCGGAAGTCGCCTACACCGTAGGCAATGAAATGGCCTGCACGCTGCGCGATATCCTCGGCCGCCGCATGCGCCTGGAGATCACCGATTGGGAAGCCGCCAAAGTTGCCGCCCCGAAAGTTGCCGCCCTGCTCGGCGATTTTTTTGAATGGGACGATACCCGGGTAAAACTGGAAACCGAGGCGTACCTGGCGACGGTGGACGGGTGGGAGCGAGCGGCGAAGGGTTAAGCATAATGAATGGAGGGGGAGACCAGGAGAGGGGGTATCTAAATGCTTTTAACCAACTACCTGTTTCTTGTAAAAATGCCTGATAAGATGAGCATATTTGTTTTTCCCTTAAACCCTTGACCCGCTAAAAAGTCCAACACCCGAACGATCTAAAATCCGGGTTCATGAAAATTCCTGCCTTGTGTGCAGCCGGCCTCCTGGCCTGCAATTTCCTGTCCGCTCAACCGCCGGTTTATCTCTACCTGGCATCCCATAACGAAACGAACGACCGCAGCTTTCACGAGCTGGACTACGACAATGCCGCCGATTACGCCGTCATCCGCAATCTCGCGCAGGCCATCTGCGATTCGGTCCTCGCATACGATGCCGCCTATGTGATGATGCCGGAAAGCAATTTCATCAACGCCTGCCTGAAACACGAGAACGCCCATACCAACCCCGAAGACCTGCTGCAATGGGCCGACGAGCAACCGCAGATCGAAGTGGAGCCCCATAACCATTTCAGTCTGACGGCGGGTCCGGGCTACAATCCATACAATTACGCCGACCTCGCCTGTCTGCTGGACAGTTGCGGGCTGGCTGCTCCCCGGAAGCTGATGGGCGGATTCATCTGGCGGAATTTCACCTCGCAGCCGGTAACGGAAGACTGGACCGTCTGGCAAACGCCCCAACCAGGTCATACCTTCCCCGGCTACCACTGGCAACCGCAGATCCTCTGGGGCGGCGGCAGCCCGGGCCATGTCGACGACTTTGAGGCCTTCGGTGTCTGGCGGCCGGCAGCACCGACCCTTGCCGGATTCGGCGCCAATAATCCCGATCAGCCGCTCGTCTGCCTGGGCAACGGCTGCAACAATGAATTCATCATTACCGATACCACCGATGTGACATTACTGGCCAACCGCGTCATCAACCTGCTGGACGATATCCGGAACGGGACCTGGCCGCCGGAAGCCTTCTTCAGTTTCAAGGTCATGATGAATTTCCGGCACTTGCCATCGCCGGGGTATGTCGACAAGGTGGGTGAACTGCTCCACCGGCTGCAACCCTACCGGGAAGCGGGTTATTTTGTGTGGGCGACGGCCGAAGAAGCGGTAGCGGCCTGGCAGGACCTGCACCCATCAAACGAAGATCATTTCCTGGCCGGTTGCGATGACTTCGTCATTTCCTCCGATACGCCGACGTTGACGGGTACGATGCAAGAACCAATAGGGGCCCCAAACCTGGAAATCTTCCCGAATCCGGCTCGGGATTGGGTACGGATAAAGGGCGGTCCGGAGCCCTGCGAGCGGGTAACGTTCTATGACCTTTTCGGCCGGTTATTGCTTCAGGTGAAGGCGCCCGGGCAAGGTGAAATCCGGGTTGACAAACTGCCGCCCGGAGTGATTGTCGTGGCGATTGAGCAGCGCCTGACCAAGTCGATTCACCTGATGATCAAAGCGTAAAGATCGGGGCCGATTTGGATCCCAGCCAGCCTGAAAGGGGCAATACCGCTTAAATTCCCTAACTTGGATGCCTAAAATCACACCGCCATGAAATCACACCGGACCACCCACCTCGCATTGTTTTTATCTCTGTTTTATCTAACCGCCGGAAGCTGCCAGCCTGCACAGTTTACACTGAAAAAAGGCGAAACCAGATCGGCTTCGATCAGCGCGGGCCAGACGCACCAATACACCCTCGACCTCAAGGCCGGGCAGTACCTGCTCGCCGAAGTCGTCCAGGACGGCATCGACCTCATCATCCGCGCCTATGACCCAAAAGGAACCCAGCTCGGCGAATTCGACAGTCCCAACGGCCAGTACGGCCCGGAGCTCATTTCTTTTGTCACCAGGGTAGCCGGCGCTTACCGACTGGATGTTGCCCCGCTCGAACCGGAAGGGAAGCCCGGAAAATATACCATCGCGATCAAGGTCCTGGAAAAGGAGGCCACTACGCCCGAAGGCAAGGTCGATCAGCTTTTTGCGCAATGGAATGTGCCGGGCTCTCCGGGAGCGGCGGTCGCCGTGGTCAAGGATGGGAAATTGCAGTACTCCAAAGGCTACGGTTTTGCCAACCTGGAATACGACATTCCCAATTCACCGACAACCGTCTTTCATATCGCCTCTGTGTCCAAACAGTTCACGGCGTTCGCCATCGCCACGCTGGCCGACCAGGGCAAGCTTTCGCTGGATGACGATATCCGGAAATACCTGCCGGAAATGCACGATTTCGGGAAGCCCATCACCATTCGTCAACTCGCACACCACACCAGCGGGCTTCGCGACCAGTGGAACCTGCTGGCCCTGGCCGGCTGGCGACTGGACGACGTGATCACCCGGGAACAGATCCTGAAGTTGGTCTTCAACCAGAAAGAGCTCAATTTCGAGCCCAACGCCGAACACCTCTATTGCAACACGGGCTATACCCTGATGGCGGAGATCGTCGCGCGGGTCACCGAAAAGCCCTTCCCGGAATGGTGCCGGCAGCATATCTTCGAACCGCTCGGGATGAAACAAACGCTGTTTTACGATGACCACGAAAAAATTGTCAAAAACCGGGCGTATTCCTATTATCAAAGCAGCGAAGGATATAAAAAAAGCGTATTGAGCTACGCCAATGTGGGCGCTACCAGCCTGTTCACCACAGTGGAAGACCTGGCCAAATGGGCCGTCAATTTCAAGGAAATGAAAGTGGGCAATGCCCGCATCATGGCGCAAATGTCGGAACGGGGCGTGCTCAACTCCGGCGATACCATCCCATACGCCTTTGGGCAGGGCATCGGCACCTACAAAGGCCTCGCCATGATCAGCCACGGCGGCGCCGACGCCGGGTACCGGACTTCCCTGGCGCGATTCCCGGACCAGGATTTTGCCGTGATCGTATTCAGCAATCTGGCTTCCTTCAATCCGACGGGGTTGGGCCTGCAAATCGCCGATATCTACCTGGGCGACCGGATGATCCAACCCAAACCAGCCCCGAAACCCGATGCAGCCCCGAAACCGGAAAAAGAGGAAACCGCCGTCAAGGTCGACGCCGCCGTATTGAATGCCTATGTGGGGGAATACGAACTCGCGCCGGGATTCAACATCACCGTCACGCTGGAAGAAGGCAAATTGATGGGACAGGGTACGGGGCAGCCCAAAGCCGAAATGAGGCCTCAATCGGAAACTACCTTCGTTATCCCGGAAGCCGGCGCTACGGTGATCTTCGAACCCGAGGACAACGGCAAAGTCAACCGGTTCACCCTCAAACAGGGCGGCCAGGAATACAAATGTACCCGCATACAACCATTTTCGCCCGCCTCCGTCGACCTTTCAACCTTTACCGGCCGGTTTTACAGCCCCGAACTGGAAACAGCCTATACCCTGAAAGTGGAAGACGGCAAGCTCATCGCACACCACCAACGCCATCCGGACATTGAACTTCGCGCCGGTCAGGGAGGAAAATTCGCCGGCAATACCTGGTTTTTCGGGCAGGTAGAGTTTGAAAAGGACAAAGAAGGGAAAGTGTCCGGGATGAAAGTGTCCAGCGGCCGGGTCCGGGGCGTCCAGTTTGACAAGGAGGGGGATTGAGTTGGATGGCTTCATGGTTGGATGGTTGGTCGCTCGTTGCAAAGCCGAGATCTCGCTTCATCCCCACTGACAACTGTCTTATGGTTTTGTTTGTTGTGGCTTATTTTTGTTTGCTCCGCCCGCCGAAGCCTCGGCGAAGGCGGGTTTATTGTGGTTTGTTGTGGTTTGTTGTGGTTTATTGTGGTTTATTGTGGTTTGTTGTTGTTGTTCATCAAGGGACTGTTCAGAATTTTGTGTCAACCGGATTTTTAGCATGCGCAGCTTGCTAAAAATCAGATCTTTGCGGCTTTGCGTCTTGGCGAGAAAACACTTTATTGAACAGCCTCAATTTTCAGTACGCGCAGCGTGTTGAAAATTAGAACTTTGCGTCTTGGCGTCTTGGCGGCCCCTTTCGGGCGAGGCCGGATTCTGAAACATTATGCCCTTGCATTTGCCAAACCATTCTGGTTCGGCTTGTATTTTACCCTATGCGGAACTATTCCCCAATTCCCTCCGTTATCCTACTTTTGCATTCCAAACTTTTACCTTTCAAAATGCTCTTCCGACCGGTTACCTCCAATGACGCCGAAGCCATTGCCCAGCTCCATACCGAGAGCTGGCGGGACCACTACCGCGGCATTTTCCCGGACTCCTATCTGGACGGCGGGATCTTTGACGACCGTATCCAGGTCTGGGCCGAGCGCTTTGCCCAACCGCAATCCAACCAATGGGGAGCCGCAGCCGAAGAGAACGGCCGCCTGGTCGGCTTCGCCTTCGGCTACGGATTGGAAGACCCGGAATGGGGCTCCTATCTGGATAACCTCCACGTCAGGCCGGATTATAAAGGGCGCGGAATCGGGAAGGTGCTGATGCAAATGACCGCCCAGTGGATCGTTGAGACCTATGACCGCCACGATTTCTATCTCTGGGTATTGGAAGCCAACCACGCCTCCCGAGCATTTTACGAGCGGATCGGCGGCCGGAATGCCGGCATGAAGAACTGGGATACCCCCGGCGGCGGATTTGCAGACTGCCTCCGGATCGCCTGGAAGGATGCAAAGGCTCTCCTTGTTAATAATACATGATCGCCTTCAGGATTTCTCTTTTCTCGTTCATGGTGGTTTTGACCTGCCTTTTTTGATCGCCGTCGCCCTTTTCAAACTCCACGTTGAAATTCATGTCTTCGATCAGGAAGGTGTTTTCAGACCTTGGGTAAAGATTGAATTCCCCGATATTGGTGCCGAGCGTCAATTGGTCGCCGCGCTGTTGCACCGTCATTGTTCCCAGGAACGGATGGAGGTATTCTCCCAGATAAACGGCGGTTTTTCCCCTGGGTAATGTCATCATGGGCCCCGGGTTTTCAGGTGGAGAAAGCGTTTCAAGCTGCGGTTCGGAAGCCGGCTCCCCTACCCTTGCTTTGAGGATCATGCCCAGCAATTCCTGAACCGATTCTTCCGGGACATTATGATTCTGATAAGTATCCGCAAGGTGGACCACGACCAGGTCATCTTCCGGAAAAACGCAGATCCGCTGACCGCCCGCCCCGGACGCGTAGAACATGGGAGAGCCGTCAATGTTTCGGTCATTATTTTTTCCTGATTAACGCCTGGTCCCGAAAATAGGATTAATTTGAATAACTTTAAACCGCAACCTCCGGGCCGTGTCCTTGTCATTAGGTTGAATATTCCCGACAACCTACCAAAAATGGACATCATGAAAAAACTGGTTCAAATCACCCTGCTGTTCGTTTCCACCTGGGCTTTTTCTCAGGAAAAAACACTCCCTGTTGACAGTTTATATGCATTGGCCGTCGCTGATTTGCCGGCATTCGCGCATTACGTCACCCGCGATGCCAAATCGGATTTTGAAAAGGCATCCTTTGTGATCGACTGGTTTGCGCGTTATTTCGACTGGACGGCCACCGACTACCAACGCCGGACGGTCAGGGACATTCTGGAGCGTAAAGGCGGCAATTGCAACGAACTGGCCCAGGTGAGCAAGGCCTGCATGGAAACCCTCGGCCTGAAGATGCGGCGCATCCGGGAGATCAACCTGCACGTACTGACGGAAAGGCGGCAGAAAGATGCGGAAGAACGGGTTAAAGAGACCGGGGTGCGCGCTTCCGTTTTCGGCAAACAACACAATGATCACGTCTGGCTGGAAATCTTCGACAACGCCACCGGGGAATGGTTCCCGGCCGATCCGTCGCTGGGCGTAGCTGGTAAACGGGCGTGGCTGGCGGCGCGCTACAGTTTCGGCAAGCGGTACAGCCTCGATCCTTCTTCCGAGGATATGATCGCCCCGTTTGCCGTTTTTGCGGAAGGCGATGACCCCTGGATCGACAGAACCCAATATTACGCCGTTGAAGGATTCAATGATTTGTATTACGGCCAACTGGAAAAACTCCCGGCCTGGGATAGATGGACGGCCCTCATCAGCCGTCTGGACGGCAAGGCCCTGGCCGCCTTCATGGGCAAGGAAAACCTCCACGAGTCCCTGCCGCTCATTGCAGAACTATCCGATACTTACGAGACCCTGAAAAAACAATTCCTGGCCACGGATCTCGGGAAGATCCATCAAAACATCGATGCCTTTTCCAAAAACCTCGTCGCCGGGGAATACGATAAGGTAGTTGGCGCTTATACCGATGACGCCAAAATCTTCCCCGACCGGATGGAGATCCTCCAGGGCGCAAAAGCCATCGCCGGATACTGGATCCCCCCGCCGGAACGCAAATCCAGGACCATCCACCACCGGATCATGCCCGAAGAGATCCGCATCATCGGCGAAGAGGCCTACGATTGGGGATATTATGAGGGAAAAACCCGCACAGCCGACGGCGCGGAGGCGCCCTGGCGCGGCAAATACGTCATTGTATGGCGGAAAATGCCGGATGGGGACTGGAAGATCTATCTGGATATCTGGAACCGCACCTGATCATTTCGTCACCCGGAACCAGTCAAAATCAGCATAACTGCCCCGCCGGGCATTGCTGGCGCTGGTAGCGAACAAGCCCACCTTGGCGCCGATCCATTTGTCGGGCAAGGCGGCAAATTCCTCGCCGATGGGCGTAAAACGCTGCCCGTCCTCGCTGTAGCTGAACCGGCATTTGGCATCCGGGCCGCTGACCTTCACCCGGAGGTATGCCGTGTTCGTGCCGATCCGTTTTTCCGCAACGACTTCTTCGGCCGTGCCCTTTTCAGCATTTTTACAGCGGACCTGGCTTATCTTGTACCCTTTGCCGTCCTGCGAGATAGCGAGGTAAGCGTAGTCATTGCCGGTTATGATCAGCCCCGCTTTTTTTTCCTGCCAGGCTTCGAATTCCACCTGCCAGGTGACTTTGGTCGTGGCTGTAAAGTCGGGCGCCGGAAATTTCTGCAACAACAGGTTGGGTACCGGCCACAGGTTAGCCGCCCCTTGCGGCTGATTCACCGCAAACAGGCGCAGATAATCCTTGCCGCGCAGCAGCGCGCTCCACACTACCCGGGGGTTGGCGTGCCACTGCCATTGCAAGCCCAGCACATCGGTATTGAATTCATCGCTTTCGGCAGGTGTCTGAATGGGGTAAGTGGCGCCCACATCGGGCTTTTTATGCCTCAAAACGGGTTCGCCCACCCCGTTGCCGTCCTTGTCCTCTCCCATCATGGGCCAGTCGCCGACCCAGCGTACGGGCTGCAGGTGAAGAATGCGGCCGTAGGCTTCGACATCCTGAAAATGAAGGAACCAGGATTCTCCGCCGGGCGTTTCCACCCAGCCGCCCTGGTGCGGGCCGTTGACCGGGGTACTGCCTTGCTCCAATACGATCTTTTCTTCGTACGGACCATAGATATCCCTGGATCGCAGGATCAACTGCCACCCGGTCGGTACGCCGCCCGCCGGAGCGAAAATGTAATAATAGCCGTTTCGTTTATAGAATTTGGGGCCTTCGATCGTCTTGTGGCTGTCGTGACCGTCGAACACGTGTTTGCCTTCATCCAGGACGCGGGTGCCATCGGCATTCATGCGATTGACGGTGATCAGGCTGTTGACGCCTGCACGGCTGCCGGCCCACCCGTGTACGAGGTAGACCTGTCCGTCGTCGTCCCAGAGCGGACTGGTATCGATGATGCCCTTGCCCTCTTTCACCAGCACCGGCGGCTCCCAATCTCCGGCCGGGTCGCGGGTTTTGACCATGTACACGCCGTGGTCCGGGTCGCCCCAGTAGATGTAGAATTCGCCGTCGTGGTACCTTAGGCAGGGCGCCCATACCCCGTTGCCGTGTTGCGGGACCTCAAAAAAGGCTTCCGGGATCTGCTTTTGGAGGGCGTGGCCGATAATTTCCCAGTTCACCAGGTCCCTGGAATGCAGAATGGGCAGCCCCGGCATGCAATTGAAGCTGGAGGCCGTCAGGTAATAGTCCTCCCCTACCCGGATCGCATCCGGATCGGAATAATCGGCGTACAGGATAGGATTTTTATAGGTGCCGTCCCCTTGATCGGCCACCCAAACCTGGGAGACCTTGCCTGCGGATTGGGTAAAAACCGGCAGGACACCTGCCGCAAAGACAAAAAAGAACGCAATTTTTTTAATCTGCCAATACTTCATCAGACTCCGGTTAACCGGCTGTTTTGTGTATCAATCACCCGGGAAGCTCGTACTCCACCCCGGAAAGTTTCTTTTTCAGGTTGTGAATGCCTTCGATATACCGAACGGTCCCCGACCTGGATCGCATAACGATGCTGTGGGTCGTTACAATTCCATTGGCCTTGAAGGTAACGCCTTTCAGGAAAGGGCTGCTGGTGATGCCCGTGGCTGCGAAATAGGCATCGTCCGAGCTGATGAGGTTGTCCAGGTTCAGCACTTCTTCCAGGTCGGCGCCCTCTGCCAACAGCCGGCTTTTTTCCAGCTCGGACTGCGGCGCACGCATACATTGCATCCCCCCGTCCATAGCTTTGACCGCCGCCGCCGACAGGATCGCTTCGGGCGTGCCGCCGATGCCGATCATGACATCTATCTCAGTATCCGGCAATGCAGCTGCAACAGCGCCGGTCACGTCCCCGTGCGGGGCCAGGAAGATCCTGGCGCCCAGCATGCGGATCTCGCGGATCAGTTCCTCATGCCTGGGGCGGTCGAGCACAAAAACAGCCAATGCCCGGACATCCTTATTGAGGGCCTCGGCAATATTCCTCAGGTTCTCACTCGCCGACTTCCGGATATCGATCGCGTTTTTAGCCTGGCCGGGCACCACCAGCTTGTTCATATAAAAGGAGCTGCCGGGCCGCAGCATGCTGTCGTGTTTTGACATGGCAATGGTCGCCACGGCGTTAAACTGCCCATTGGCCAGCAACGTCGTCCCCTCCACCGGGTCAACGGCAATATCCACTTTCGGTCCCTTTCCCGTTCCCACTTTCTCTCCGTTGAACAACATGGGCGCTTTATCCTTTTCGCCCTCGCCGATGATCACGGTTCCGTCAATATCGATGGTGCTGAGGTAATACCGAATACCGTCCACTGCAGCTTTGTCGCCGCCCTCTTTGTCTCCCTTGCCGGCAAAATAAGAGGACGCAATAGCCCCGAGCTCGGTAGCCCGAACAATTTCAAGTGCCAAATCGCGATATGCCATATTGTTTGTTTTTAGTCTCCGTTTTGCTGTTGCCGGTTGCCGGTTTTTTGCAGGCGGTAAAGTTTCTGGACACCCGAAAATTGATTTCAGGTATGGCAAATGCCGTTGGTAAAGGTAGTAAATCCATTTTTCAGGAAGGCGGATGCGGATAAAAAACCATTCCGGGCCGTTCTGTACGTCAGGTTGCCTTATCTTTGGGCTTTATTGGCCGAATGCCTATGCTGAAGAATCTTTCCGTCCTTTCCCTCATCACGCTAATTGTCCTGACGTCAGCAGTGATTCTCTGGCGGTTTCCGGATTATTTCGAATACGGCAACAGCCGGGTCATTGAACCCTGGGGAGACGGTTACCAGGCCTATCACGCCTATCTGTACCATATAAAAAACGACACGGGCTACTCCCATTATGCCGGGATGAATTACCCGTTCGGCGACCATGTCATTCCGGGCAATTGCCAGCCGCTGCTCAGCAATGCGGTCAAGTTCCTTGGATTGGAGCACTACGCGCTGGGCATCATGCATTTTTCCATGCTGGTCTCCATTCTGCTGGCCGCTGTGTTCTTATGGCTGATCTTCATGCGGCTGGGTTTGCCGGGCTGGGTTTCGGTCGCGGCAGCCATCGGCATTGCCTTTCTGTCGCCGCAGATACACCGCATGAGCACCCATTACGGGCTGGCGCACCCGGAGGTCGTTCCGGTCGTATTTTACCTGCTGCTGCGATGGGAAGAACGCGAGGACTGGCGGTGGGCCCTGGGCCTGGGGCTGTCTATTTTTATTTTTGCCCAGATCCATTTCTATTTCTTTGCCATCATGGCATTCACCATCACGGGATACATGGGCATCCGCTGGTTATGGCGGCGCGACTGGAAACGGCTGCCCCGCTATGCCTTGCACTACGGCCTGGCGGTCCTCCTCCCTTTCGTCTTCTTCAACTGGTGGATGAATGCCGGCGACCCTGTGAACGACCGGTCCGGGCTGCCCTGGGGCTTTTTCAACTACCGGGCCTACCCGGGCGGATTGCTGTATTCGCCGTTCGAACCCCACTGGAAATGGTTGGGCGAGCATATGCTGAAACTGCGGCATTTCGATTTCGAGGCGCGCAATTATATCGGATTAACCGCCCTTGCAGGCCTGGTTCTGCTGGTGGTTGCGCTGGCAAAACGCCGGTTTGATGCGGTTATGCCGGCAGAGCAACCCGTCGACCGCAGGCAGTGGATGATCTATACCCTGGTCGCTTCGGCTGCCATTCTGATCTTCTCGTTCGGCATACCGTTCATCATTCCCGGGTTGGAGGGCCTGCTGAACCATACCGGTCCGATCCGCCAGTTCAGGTCCATCGGGCGGTTTGCCTGGGTCTTCTATTATGCCGTCAACAT